>JAABUR0100010375.1_pt1 | contig 10228 bp, 9 predicted proteins | sample 5560091 | NCBI WGS metagenome assembly JAABUR01 (sample SAMN10711879, study PRJNA513375) | rock metagenome | isolation source: Antarctica rocks | place: Antarctica: Victoria Land, University Valley sud
TGTTCGGAGCCGGCGGCGGCCAGGCGGTCGCAACCTCGCTCGCGGAGTCGACCGGGACGAAGGTGGGCCTGCTCGGCCAGATCCCGATGGACGTCGCGATCCGCGAGGGCGGGGACGAGGGCACTCCCATCGTGCTGACCCATCCTGGGTCGGCGGCAGCGCGAGCCTTCTCGGGCGTTGCGGACATGCTGGCGGCCCGGCAGCGGAGTCTGGTCGGCCGTCCGCTCGGGCTGTCCGTCGCGTCCCACTGAACCCGCCGGGTTGGTATAGCGAGCGGTCGCCATGGCGGCTCAGCGGCATATCAACCTGCGGCGGACGGGGGAGGACCGGGCGCCGAAGTGGACGGGCCAGGCAGGGCTCAGGTGGCGTCGGGGTCGAACGGCGGGCGCTCGCCCTCGGCCAGCGGAGTGCCGGGGGCAGGCATCGCCGTAGCACCACCGCCAGTACGGTCCCCGAATGCGGCACCGCCGCCGCCAGCACCACCGCCCACACCGCCCTGGCTGGGTGCCGATGGCTCGCGGACCGGGTCATCCTCACCGCGCAGCGCTCGAGAGATGGCGTCCTTGGGATTGATCGAACTGAAGTCGTCATCGCCCAGCAGCGCGTTCTTGATGGCGGTCCGGGGATTCAGCGAGGCCAGGTCGAAATCGGCGAACTCCGGGCCCAGCTCTGAGTTCAGCTGAGTACGGGCGCCCTGCGCCAGATCCCGCAGCGTGCGGATCATCCGGGCGGCGTCCTTGGTCAGATCGGGCAGCTTCTCCGGTCCGAAGACGACCAGTGCCAGAGCGGCGAGCACCACGAACTCGAGTGGACCGATGTTGAACACAGCGTCAGCCTAAGCCTCGGGTCAGCTGGAGCCCAGTATGACTTTGGCCTGAGCCGAAGCCCCACCTCGGACATAGTGGATCGTCACCGTCGTTCCCGGCTTCGACTCGGACACGGCCACCGTCAGGGCGTCCCCGGAATCGATCAGGCTCTGGCCGAACAGGGTGACGACGTCGCCCTCTTTCAGGCCGGCCTTGTCGGCGGGGCCACCGGGCTGGATCTGCACCAGGTACGCGCCGTCCCGGCTGCCGTCGGTGACGCTGCGGCTGCTGGCACCGAGGTCGGCGTGCTGAACCTTGCCGGTATGGATCAGCTCTTCGGCAATGCCCCGCGCGGTGTTGATCGGAATCGCGAAACCGACGCCGATATTGCCGCTCTGACCTCCGCTGGCGGATTGTCCCAGCGAGGCGATGGCGGTGTTGATGCCGACCACGGCGCCTGCCGCGTCCACCAGCGCACCCCCGGAGTTGCCCGGGTTGATGGAGGCGTCGGTCTGCACGGCATCGATCACGGCGTCCGGCTCGCCGTTCTCGCCGGGAAGCCGCAGCGGCCGCTTGAGGGCGGACACGATGCCGGCGGTGACCGTGCCCCGCAAGCCGAGCGGGTCACCGATCGCCACGACCGGGTCACCGACCGCGAGGGTGTCCGAGTCGCCCAGGGTGGCTACCGTGAGCGAGGTCTTGGCGACCTTGATGACCGCCAGGTCATTGCGTGGATCGGTTCCCACGACCTTTGCGGGAGCCGAGGACTTGTCGGCGAACACGACCCGGATCGACGGCGTCCCGCCGAAGGCGACCACGTGGTTGTTCGTCAGGATGTAACCGGTCTTGTCGATGATCACGCCGGAGCCTGACCCAGCCGCGTCGGCGGTGCGGACGTCGATCGACACCACCGCCGGACTGACCCGCTCGGCGATGTCGGCGACCGAACCCGGCGGGCGGTTCGCGGGCGTGTCCGTCTTGGCGAGCTTGAGGTTCGGGTCGGTCAGGACGGCGTCCGCCCGCTGGGACAGCCAGTACCCGACGCCGCCCCCGATCGCCCCGGCGACCAGGGCCGCCACCAGCAGCAGCGGCAGCGCGGCCAGCCCGAACTTGGCGCGTTTACCGCGCTTCGCGGGTGGTTTCTCGGACTCTTCTTCTTCCACCGGAGGCTCCGCCATGCCGATGACCTCGTCCTCGGCGTACACCGGCGGTCCGGCGATCCAGAACGGCGACTGCGGATCGCGCCACGGGTCGGTCGCGGCGTCCGTCTTCCACCACGGCGAGCCGGGGCCCGGCTCCGTAGCGGTCAACCGGTCACCGGGCGCCGCGTCGAAGGCCTGCCCCGAGCCATTGCCGGCGAAGGTCTCGGCAAGGTCGGCCGGTACCGGTTGCCGCAGCGGCTCGTGCCGGGGCGACAGCCGGTCCCCGGGCGCAGGTGCGAAGGACGCGGGGCGGCCGTTGGGAGCGCCGTAGGCATCCCGGTCGGCCGGGCTCACCGGGCGCCGTGACACAGCCGGATCGTCGGCGCCGCGCTGTTCCGCGGACTGGTCAGGACGAGGGCCGAAGGAACCCTGCAAGCCACCCGGACGGGCGAACGGCGACGCGTCGACCTCGTCGCTCACATGCCCTCCGGAATTGATCGTCTTGTAGGTGGAACCGGCAACTGACCCACTACCACCTTGAAGTCTGCCTCAGCGCGCCTGCCAGGACCACCGGTGGGTCGATCGGCGCAGCCACCACCGCACCCGGGGCGGCCGGTGTCACGGTGCGGGAATGGCACGCCGGTGCACGCCGACGGGCAGGGCAACCGAGCCGAGGGGCGCAGACCGCTCTGAGGTCGCCGCCTCAGCCCCACTTCCCGACTGCGCCAAGCTTCCCGACTGCCGCAGGCGCGCCGGCTGTTCCAGGGACGTGGCGAGCAGGCCCGCTGCCGGCAAGGTATCGACATGTCGGCCGGTGACCGCCTTGACCACCCCGTTGGCGGCGAACGGGACGCTCGCCGCCGCGCCGGACTGGTCGTTGGACGGGTCCGTGGCGGCGACATTGCCGCCCAGGGTGCCGGCGGCGACCACGGCGGCGACCGAGGCGAGCATGGTCACCGGCAGCAGCCCCCGGCGGTGGTGACCGGCCCGCGAATCTGGCGCGGCGGCAACCCGATCGTGGTGACCATCGGAGCGGGGCGCGTCCTGCGCCCGGTTACGGGGATCGTGGGCCACGAAGACCGGAATGCCGTCCGAGCCGAGCGTGGTGGGCAGTCCGCTGCGCGGCGGCGGCAGGCTCGCCGACATCGGCAGGCCGGCCAGCCGGTCGAGCAGACCCGAGGGCAGAGCCGGAGGCGCCGACATCCGCAACATCATCGCGGCCTCGCGCTGACCGCGAACGGCCTCGGCGCACTCGCCGCACTCAGCGCAGTGCCGCCGCGCGCGAGCCGTGGCCGCGGGTGTCAAAACGCCGTCGGCGAAAGCCGCCACGGCGTCCTCTGACAGATGCGGCAGCCCAAACACGCGCGGGACAGTCACTGTTGACTCACACTCCAGGTTCAGGCTCGGCTTCGACCGGACGGGTGCCGGGCGCGCGATGTGCCAGCGCCTCACGCAGCAGCACCCGGCCGCGGTGAATCCGGGACCGCACGGTGCCGACCTTGATGTCCAGGGTCAGCGCGATCTCTTCATAGCTCAGGCCCTCGAGGTCGCACAACACAACCGCGGCACGGAAGTCGGCCGGCAGCGCATCGAGTGCCCGCTGAATCTCGGGGTCGAGGTTGTTCTGCTCGTACGCCCGCTCCGGTCCCGGCTCGTCCGAGGCCAGGCGCTCGGAGGCGTCCTCGGCTAGAGCATCGAACCGGATCTTCTGTCGGCGCCGGACCATGTCGAGGAAGAGGTTGGTGGTGATGCGGTGCAGCCAGCCCTCGAACGTCCCCGGCGTGTAGTCGGCCAGCGACCGGAACACCCGTACGAAGGTTTCTTGGGTGAGATCTTCGGCATCGGAGCGGTTGCCCGAAAGCCGGTAGGCCAACCGGTACACCCGGTCGGCGTGCTGACGCACAATGTCATCCCAGGACGGCGCAACCCACGCGGCCTGATCAGATGGAATCGCGGGCGCGGGGGTCGAGCGCTTCTCAGCATCCGACGCGGCCTGCCCACCCATCGAACTAGCCACACCGAGCTTCAGCGTGGACATCGACAAGATCACCCATTCCTACAGCGTGCCGCATCCTCTTGATGTGGCATAGAAACCCTCGCAGGTCCAGCTGTGTGTTGGTGGAACGCCTCAGGGCGCTCTCACGTTCCCGCGACGCGCGCCAGGTGTGAGGGGACGCGCGCCAGGTGTGAGGGACCGGAAAGGCTGTCTAGGCTGACCCTCCGTGCATACCTACACCGACGTCAGTGCCGCAACGGCGCGCGCTCTGGCGGACCTGTGCCTGGACCGGCTGTCCATGCACGCGCCGCTGGACAACTCACTCACCCCGGACGAACTCGGCGCTATCGCGGGCGAGACCGTCACCGAGAGCGGGATCGGCCACGATGAGGCGCTGCGACTGTGGGAGCACGTGTTCGCCCCGGCCTGCCTCTCCGTGGACCACCCGCGCTACCTCGCCTTCATCCCCGGCGCCCCGTCCAAGGCCTCGGCGGCCTTCGACATGCTGGTCGGCGCCTCCAACGTGTACGCCGGCTCCTGGCTCGAGGGCTCCGGCGCCGTCTACGCCGAGAACCAGGCGCTGCGCTGGATCTCTGACCTGGTCGGCTTCGGTGAGGGTGCGGGCGGCGTGTTCGTCCAGGGCGGCACCATCGGCAACCTGTCGGCCCTGGTCGCGGCCCGCGAGACGGCCCGGCACAACCGCGCGGGTTCACCGCCGCGGCGGTGGGCGGTGCTGGTCACCGACGAGACGCACTCGTCGGTGAAGCACGCCGTCCAGGTCGTGATGGATGCCGAGGTGATCTCGGTTCCCGGTGACGAGCGTGGCCGGCTGACCGGGGCGGCCCTGCGGGAGCGACTGGCCGCGCTGTCGGAGTCCGAGCGCGATGGCATCTTCGCCGTCGTGGCGACCGCGGGCTCGACGAACCTCGGCGTGGTGGACGACATCGCCGGAGTGGCCGCCGTCGCGCAGGAGCACGGCTGGTGGCTGCACATCGACGGCGCGTACGGCGGCGCGGGCCTGGCGGCCCCGTCCGTGCGGCATCTCTACGCCGGAATCGAGCACGCCGACTCGTTCATCGTCGATCCGCACAAGTGGCTGTTCGCCCCGTACGACAGTTGCGCCCTGATCTACCGCGACCCGGTGCTGGCGCGCGCCGCGCACACCCAGAAGGCCGGCTACCTCGACCCGGTCAACGTCGAGGGTGAGTGGAATCCCAGCGACTTCTCGGTGCAGCTCACCCGGCGCGCTCGCGGCCTGCCGTTCTGGTTCTCGCTCGCGGTGCACGGGACGGCGGCCTACACCGACGCCATCGAGCACACCCTGACGGTGGCGCGAGCGGGGCGGGATCTCATCGAGGCTGCCGAGCACGTCCGGCTGCTCGCCGAGCCGGATCTGTCCGTCCTGATCTTCGAGCGGATCGGCTGGAGCGCCTCGGACTACGTGACCTGGAGCGCGGAGGTCCTCAACGACGGCTTCGCGTTCGTGACCCCCACCAAGCACGACGGAAAGGTCTGCACCCGGTTCGCGATCGTGAACCCCACCACTACCGTGGACGACTTGCGCCAGATCCTGAATTCGATGCGCCAGGCGGCTCGGTAGAGTCCTGCACCATGGCCGACGCGTACCTCACTCCGCCCAGTCTCGCCTACGCCGAGAACTTTCTCGCCGAGGACGAGGTGATGGCCGCCGCCCGCTCCCGGGGCACCGAAATGGGGTGTACCCCGATCAGCCCCGCCGGCGGCGCGACACTGCGACTCCTCGCCACTCTGGTGAGCGCCAAGGCAGTCGTCGAGGTGGGCACCGGGGCAGGCGTGTCCGGCCTGTGGCTGCTCGGCGGCATGCGCGAGGACGGCGTGCTGACCACCGTCGACACCGAGGCCGAGCATCAGCGCGCGGCCAAGCAGGCGTTTCGGGATGCCGGGGTCGGCCCGAACCGGTACCGGCTCATCAACGGCGCGGCCGGCGAGGTACTGCCCCGGCTCACCGACGGCGCGTACGACCTGGTCTTCGTCGACGCCGACAAGACCGGCTACAGCGACTACTACGAGCAGGCCGTACGGTTGCTGCGTCCCGGTGGCGTGGTGGCCTTCGACAACGTCCTGTGGCACGACCGGGTCGCCGACCCGAACGCCCGGGACACCGACACGGTGGCACTGCGCGAGCTCGGCAAGGCTGTCCGTGAGGACTCCCGGCTGACGTCCGCGCTGCTTCCCGTCGGCGACGGCGTGCTGGTGGCCGCCAAGCACTGACGCCGCTCAGCGGTACTCGCTCAGCCGGCCGCCTTGCCCAGTTCCGTCAGGACGGCCCGGATGATCGGACGGTCCTGGCTCGACGTCCGGGTGAGCGCGAGCAGCCGGCGGTTCATGGCCGGCTCCGCCAGCGGCTGGAGAACCACGTCGGCGACCTGATCCGCGACCGCCAGCCGGGGAAGCACCGTGATCCCGTGACCGGCGGCAACCGCCCGGACGAGCAGCAGCATGTCGTCGGTCTCCCACCGGACGGTCGGCTCGAAACCCTCGGCGCGGCAGGCGAACCGGACGGCCTGGCCACAGGCCGCGTCCAGCGGCGGCATCACCCAGTGCTGGCCGGCGAGCGTCGCCAGCCGAATCCCTGCCGAGCCGGCAGAACGGGCCGGGGCGCCCAGTCCATCGAGGGCACCCGGCGCGCTCACCACCACCAGCGGCTCCGTGCACAGCTCGGTGGCGACGAGGTAGTCGGGCACCCGCACCGGCACGCCGTCGTACAGGTCCACCACGGCCAGGTCGAGATCCCCGTCGAGCAGGGCATCGATGCTCCGGGCAGGCTCGGCGACGGTGACCAGCAGTTCCAGCTCGGTGTGCTCGGCAGCGAGCCGGGACGCGGCCTCGCTCACCAGCGCCACCGCGGCCGACGCGACCGTGCCGATGCGGACCCGGCCGGCCAGCTCGCCGCTGAGCCGGTCGAGGTCGGCCCGGGCCTGTTCCAGCAGTTCCAGGATCGCGCCGGCCCTGCGCACCAGAGCCTGACCGGCCCCGGTCAGCAGCACGCCGCGCGGCGACCGGTCCAGCAGCGTCGTCCCGGCCTCCCGCTCGAGAATCGCCACCTGCTGCGATACCGCCGACGGGGTGAGCCCCAGCTCGCGGGCCGCCGCGGCGATGGAGCCGCGCAACGCCACCTCGCGCAGCAGCCGCAGCCGGCTGACGTCCAGTCCCGCGTCCACTGTTGTTCGCCATCCCCTATCCCGCTATCCCGCTATCCCGCTATCCCGCCGGCCGTCAGGTTCTCTAATGCTGACTGGCAGACTAACGTAAGCACAGCTGCCGACGCCCGTGACAGCCGGCTTCAGCTCGACCGGAAGGAAGCACTGAATGGCACGCTCCATCAACGATGTTCGGGTCGTCGGCCTGGGCAAGGTCGGCGAACTGGTCGCCACCCTGCTGGCCGATGCCGGCTTCGCCGTCACCGCCTACGACGCCCGCGAGCGCAGCGGCCTTTCCTTCGCGAGCAAGGCGCTCGACGTGCGCAACTCGGGTGCGCTGCGTGCGGCACTGGCCGGGGCCGACGCGGTGGTGTCCTGCCTGCCGTACAACCTCAACCTGGGGGTGGCCGAGGCCGCGCACGACTGCGGCGTCCACTACTTCGACCTGACCGAGGACGTGCCGACCACGAACCGGGTGCTGGAACTCGCCGCGCAAAACCCCAAGAACGTCTACGCGCCGCAATGCGGCCTGGCGCCAGGGCTGATCGGCATCATCGGCTCGTCCCTCACCGCACAGTTCGACGAGATCCGCTCCATCGAACTGAAGGTCGGGGCGCTGCCCCGGCACCCGGCCGGCCTGCTCGGCTACGCCTTCAACTGGTCGGCCGAAGGCGTGGTGAACGAGTACCTCAACGACTGCGAGGTGCTGCGCGGCGGCCGCCGGCAGATGGTGCCCGCGATGACCGAGCACGAACGGGTCGTCATCGGGGGCATCGAACTCGAAGCGTCGCTGACCTCCGGTGGCCTCGGCACCATGTGCGAGACCTACGACGGCCGGGTGCAGCGGCTGGACTACAAGACCATGCGCTATCCCGGGCACTTCGAGCTGATGCGGTTCTTCTTCGACGAGCTGGGTTTGCGCAACCGGCGCGAGCTGGCGGGCGAGCTGCTGGTCGACGCCAAGCCGCCGGTGGATGACGACGTGGTCTACCTGCACGCCGCGGTCGAGGGCCGGACCGACGAGGCCGCCGGCGGCCAGCCGTACCGCAAGCAGTACGTGCGCGCGTACCAGCCGCTGGACATCAACGGCCGTACCTGGCGAGCGATCTCGTGGACGACCGCCGCCGCCGCTGCCGCGGTGGTCGAGTTGGTCGCCGACGAGCGCCTGCCCCAGACCGGATTCATCAAGCAGGAAGACATCGGCTTCGCCGACCTGCTGTCCACCAAGAGCGGTGCCCTCTTCGGCAACCTGGGAAAGGTCTGACATGACAGCTGTGCTGAACCACGACGAGCTGCGTACGCGTACGCTCGCCATCCTTGACCGCCTCGGCGTGCGGGACCCGTTCACCGATGGGGGCGAGCTGATCTCGCGGTCCCCGATCACCGGCGGCGAGCTGGGCCGGATCACTGCCCATACACCTGCCCAGGTCGGCGAGCTCGTCGAGCGGGCGTCCGCCGCCTTCGAGCAGTGGCGGCTGGTACCGGCCCCGGTGCGCGGCCAACTGGTCCGCGAGCTGGGCAACCTGCTCCGCGAGCACAAGACCGATCTCGGTGCGCTGGTGAGCATCGAGGCCGGCAAGATCATCTCCGAGGGCCTCGGCGAGGTGCAGGAGATGATTGACATCTGTGACCTGGGCATCGGCCTGTCCCGCCAGCTGTACGGCCAGACCATCGCCACCGAACGGCCCGGCCACCGGATGATGGAGCAGTGGCACCCGCTCGGCGTCGTGGGGCTCATCTCGGCCTTCAACTTCCCGGTGGCGGTGTGGTCCTGGAACACCGCGCTCGCGGTCGTGTGCGGCGATCCGGTGATCTGGAAGCCGTCGGAGAAGACGTTGCTGACCGCGCTCGCGTGCCAGGCCCTGATGTCCGAGGCTGCCCGCCGGGTCGGCGCACCGGAGGCGGTGTCCCAGCTCGCGCTGGGTGCCGCGGCGGTCGGCGAGGCCCTCGTCAGCGATCCCCGGGTGGCGCTGATCTCGGCCACCGGCTCGGTCCGGATGGGCAAGACCGTGGCTCCCATCGTGGCCGGCCGGCTCGGCCGGCTGCTGCTCGAACTCGGCGGCAACAACGCCGCCATCGTCGCGCCCAGTGCCGAACTCGACCTCGCCGTGCGTGGCATCGTGTTCTCCGCCGCCGGGACCGCCGGCCAGCGCTGCACGAGCCTGCGCCGGCTGATCGTGCACTCATCGATCGCCGACGAGCTGGTCGCCGGGCTCAAGAAGGCCTACGCATCGCTGCCCATCGGCTCACCGCTGGAGGGCGGCACTCTGGTCGGCCCGCTCATCGACGGCACGGCGTACGAGGGTTTCACAAAGGCGCTGGCGACCGCTCAGGGCGAGGGCGGCGAGCTGATCGTCGGCGGTGAGCGGGTGCTGGCCGACGAGGCCAGCGACGCCTTCTACGTCCAGCCCGCCATCGTCCGGATGCCGGCGCAGAGCGACATCGTCAAGGCCGAGACATTTGCGCCGATTCTGTACGTCCTGACCTACGACACCTTCGAGGAGGCCATCGCGTTGCAGAACGGCGTGACCCAGGGGCTGTCGTCCTCGGTGTTCACCCAGAGCATCCGCGAGGCCGAGGAGTTCCTGTCCCCCGCCGGCTCGGACTGCGGCATCGCCAACGTCAACATCGGCCCGTCCGGCGCTGAGATCGGTGGAGCCTTCGGTGGCGAGAAAGAGACCGGCGGCGGCCGCGAATCCGGGTCGGACTCGTGGAAGGCCTACCTGCGGCGCAGCACCAACACGGTGAACTACTCCACCGAGCTGCCGCTGGCCCAGGGCGTCGAGTTCGTCTGAGGATTTTCTTCGGCGGCCTTCACCTCTGAGAAAAACGCTCAACTAAGGCCGACCCTGCGTGCTGCCAGCTCGATGCGCTCATCGGGCGCGACAGCTGCCAGCCGCAGGTTGCCCGCCGACACCGCGCCGTAGAACTCCCCCGGTGAGCCGACGATGCCGGCGCGCTCGGCGAGCATCCGGGCACAGCCCCAGGCGTCGCCGTCCGGAGCTTCCAGCCAGAGGTAGAACGCCCCGGCCGGCAGCTCGCAGGCCAGGCCGACAGCGGCGAGGACGTCGCGCAGGCGCTGCATCCGGCGCCAGTACCGGTCCC
>JAABUR0100010376.1_pt1 | contig 10228 bp, 10 predicted proteins | sample 5560091 | NCBI WGS metagenome assembly JAABUR01 (sample SAMN10711879, study PRJNA513375) | rock metagenome | isolation source: Antarctica rocks | place: Antarctica: Victoria Land, University Valley sud
GGACCCCGGCGCGACCCTGCAGGCGGTGACCCAGGGCGAGCTGGCCGGCGCGCGCGACAACATCGGCCTCGGGCTCGGCCTGCTCGAGCGGCTGCTGGACACGGGGCTGCTGGGCGCGCGCGGCGGCGGCGGCAGCGGCGGGGGCGCCGGCGAGCGCGCGCTGGGCGGCGAGCGCGGGGCGGGGGGCCCGCCCGGCGAGCGGCCAGCGGGCGGCCGCGCCTGGCTGGGCAACACGGGCGAGAGCCTGCTGCTGCTGGCGCTGTGCGCCGGCCTGTGGCTGGTGCTCTGGCGGCGGCGCTCGCTGCGCGCGGCGCAGCCGGCCGGCCTGCGCGGCCTGCACGCGGAGCGGCCGCCGGCGACCGCTGCGGCCGCTGCAGGTGCCGCCGCGCAGCAGGCGGCAGCCGCGGCCGTCCCTGCGGCCCCGGCGCCCGCGGCACCTGCAGCGGCGCCTGCGGCCGCGGTCCACATGGCGGCTGCGGTAGCGCCTGCGCCGGATGGTGCGCGGCCAGCGGGCGGCGAGGCCGGCGCAGTCGGGGGGGAGGCAGTCGGCAGTGCCGCCGTGGCGGATGGGGCGGCGACGGCAGAGCCATCTGGCGCGGGCGCTGCGGCGCGTGCAGAAGCAGCGCCCGGGGCAGCACCACAGGATGGTGTGGTCGAGCCGAGGCAGCAGGCGGACGAGGCTGCGCTAGGGGGCGGGGACAGCTGACAGGCCCAGCACTCCCTGCAGACAGCTCATTTGCTGTGCTTTTGAACGTGGAGTGACCGCCGCGCTTTAAATATGGAGTTATGCTGGTGCGTCTGTTGTGCGCTGCGCAGTGGTCCCGCAAAGCCACGCACTGTTCAAAGCAAGGCCACAGTGACCAGCAGGACGTCAGGAGGCAAGGGCAGAAGCAACGACGTCAGGGCAGGGCCAGGCTGAGCCATGCAAAGATGAGGGCAAAGCCACCAAAGGGCGCCGCGCGGGCCAGGCCGCGATCCTCTGCGAGCGCCGCGGCGTAACAGCTCCCTGAGAAGAGCAGAATGCCGGAGCCTGCGAGTATGCCGACCAGGTGCGGCCTGCGGGCCAGCGGCGCCGCTGCCAGCAGCAGGCTGTGCAGGAGGTGGTAGTCGTTGCCGCGGCGGAACACCTGTGGCCCACGAGTGCACGATGGGCAGGGACAAGCGAGTGGTGGACTTGAGGGTCTGTGGACGAGCGCAGGCGCGCACGTCAGTAAAGGCTGGATTGGCGGGCTTGAAGGCGTGTGCGCCGTAGGCGCCCAGCGCCACCGCGCTCGCCCCAGACACCGCCGCGGCGCAGTGCCAGGTAGACACACCGCGCAGCAAGCCCCTGCTCAGGTGCTGCGTCGGCCCAGGCATAATGGGGTGCAGCGCGACAGGTCACCAGTGCACAATGGATCAGCCCCACGTGGCTGATCAAACTATTTGAGCTGAGGTGAAGTTAACAGGACCTAAGGCCGGAATGTCGGGGGTTTTTTTTTCGTACGCTGACTTTGCCGATCGCAGAGCTCTTCAAGAGCTCTGCGGTGCCGATGCACGGCAGGAAGCACGGGCATCCGAAAGGTCGGTCAGGCCAGGCAGGCGCTCACGCTGGGCCACACATCAGGCATGATCGGGAGCGCGACCTACCGCGCGGCGCACCTGACCAGGCAGGCTGCGCGGCATGCGGCGGCGGGCCCGTCCGACCGCCTGCTGGTGGACCGAGCCGCTTACATAAAGCACCTGGAGGCCGAGCTGCAGCGCGTCAGCGCGGCCTGCCTGGCCGTGCACGCGCTCGGCGACCGCCTGGAGGGCGGCGAGGCGCGCGCGCAGTCGCTGGAGGCCAAGGTGCGGCCGCGGCGCGCGGAGTGTGCATGAGGGGCACGCGCACACGTGTTGTGCATTGTCCGCTTCCAGGTCGCGCAGCGAGCACACACTGGCCGGGAGCTCTTTCACTGCCGCTGCGCGGCATGCAGCCGGCATTGTTGTCGGCCCTGTGCTAGCGCTCGGCGCGGGCGCGCCTGCACGCGCAGGTGCTCGACGTGGCGCGGCTGGCGAGCGGCGCACAGGAGCGCGGCGAGCAGGCCGGCGCCGCCCTCGCCGCCCGGCTGGCCAAGCTGGAGGCCCCGCAGAGCCGGGCGGACGCCGGCCCGGCGCGCCTGCTCCTGCCCGCTCAACCCCCGGGCCGGACGGCAGTATTCGAAGTAGACCTGGCCGGCAGCGCCTGAGGGGAGCACAATGCATGCATTCTCCTCTAGTTCTGGACAGGTAGGCCGCGACAGGAGATTGTCAACCTGCGTGTCACTGATGTGGTGCCTGTGTGCGGCAGCTGGCGGAGCGCCTGCAGCAGGGGCTGGCCGCCGTGGCGCGCCGGCAGGCAGAGCTGGCGGCCGCGCTCGAGCGCCGTGCAGACGCCGCCGCGCCCGCCCCGCATGAGGCGCGGCCCGCTGTCCAGCGCGCCGCCGCCCTGCGCGCAGCACCCCTGCATGAGGCAATCAAGGGCGGGGGTGCATGTGCCAGTCTTCAAGACCATGCAGCGGCCCTCATGCCGTAGTCCGCTGTCACGAGCATTGGCCGGTGATCACAACCATGCAGCAGCTTCACATGCCCAGCTGGACGTGAGGAGACGCATGCGATGTCCTCCTGGAGGCTGTACCACCGCGTGCAGCAGCAGTGCTGCGCACCCAGCATGCAGCGCCAGCAGAGCGGGCTCGCACGCCGGGCGCGGGGGCGCATCGCAGGCGTTGCGGGAGCAGGCGGCGGCGCTGGCGCGCGAGCGGCGCGCGTTCCGCCGCTGCATCAGCCTCGTGCGGCGCGGCGCGGCGCTTGCGGCGGCTGAGCCATCAGGCGTCCTGGTGCTGGCCGTTCTCTAGGAAACGGACCCCTGTGCAGTGCTGCATGCTGGCCAGAAAGCCAGTGTGCGCATGCATGCGCTTGTGCCGGCTGCACGCTGTGTGCTGTCCTGCACCCGCAGCACGCGCCACGCGCAGGCCTGGCAGCGGATGAGCAGCCGCCCCGCTGCACGGGCTGCCTGGTAATGGTGAGTGGGCAAGTGTGATCTCTCCACGTGCAGCGATCTGGCATGACACAGGCGGCCACCGGCGCGAGCGGCCTGGCATGCACAGCCCCCCCACGCGCACAACAGGCACTGTGCGGGGCGCGCAGCCTCACACCACACGTACAGCCCAGGCTGCAAGCGCTGCACGCTGCACAGGGGCGCCCTGACCTTGCCTGGCGGCGCAGGCCGCGCTGGAGCGCCTGGAACGCCGGGCCTGCAGCCGGGAGGCGGACATCCTGCATGCGTGCCTGCAGGCGCGCGCCCTGCCGCCTGATCGCGGACGGCTTCTCAGCAAGCAGGCAGCTCCGCGCCCCCATCCTACACTGATAGCAAGAGCGCCTGCTTGTTGCAAACGCGCGTGCAGAACCTAGCGTCAGCCGGCTGCTCGTGTGCTCGGCACCGCAGCTTCGCTTGCCGATCCCGCCGAGCCCTGCCCGATGCGAGCGGCCGCGGCAGGCCTTGGATGCACCACCGGGCCTCAGAGCGCCTGTGGTGTTGCGGCTGCTGCTCAAGCTGTGCTCGCGCTCCGCCGCGCAGCTCCAGGAGGGCCGTCGCGCGTCCCGCGGCCGGCCACGCGCAGAGGCCATGCGCGCCCGCCCGTCCTGCGCATGTCCCGGCGGCGGCGGCCGCGCCGGCTGCAGGGCGTGCCCGCCCTCGGACAGGGGCCCGGCCGCGCAGCCGCCGCGCGACCCGTTCGCGCCGCCCAGCGAGACCGACGGCGCCGATGCGTGCACGGCCGACCAACGAGGGCGGGATGCGCCCCGCGCGGACAGTACACGTTGTGCCGGCCACGAGTCCGCCGCATGCCTAACAGCCCTGCGGCGGGGAGGGACCACCTCGCCGGGTGAGGCGAGCGGCCTGACAGGGCTGCAGCGCGCGCCGGGTGAGGCAGAGGGGCAGGGGCCGCTGAACGCGGCCGGGACGCAGCGGGCGCCGGCACTGGCGGACGTGCGGCGCGGTGCCAGGCTGGCGGCGGCGCTCGGAGCGGCCCTGGGATGCGGGGAGGAGCTGCCCCATGAGGCCGCAGCGCTGCCGCGGCCGACGCCCCGCGGCGTGGCGGGGCAGCCGCTGACGGCGCCGCCATGCACGGCACACGGCAGGTGTGCGGGTCAGCAGGCGCAGTCCCTGGGGCCCCAGCTCTCCCGTATGATGCCCCGGCAGCGCACTCGGTGCTGCCTGGCACCCACCGAGGTGCTATGTTGCAGCCGTGCCTCAGAGCACATAGTGCGCCGGGCATCAGGCTGCGTTGCATGCACTGCAGTGGCGGCCATGCATGCCGCTCGCGCCCACGCGGCGGGCCGCCCTGCCCCGCAGGCAGGCGCGGGCGCCGGCGGGCTGCGCGCCCATGGCGGCGCGCCCGCGCGCCCCATGCTGCCCGGCGGAGATCGCCACGGAGAGCGCCGCCCCGCCCACCGCGCGCCAGGCGCGCGCGCGCGGCGCAAGCCAGCTGGCGCATGCGACCAGCGCGTTGGCGGGGCTGCGGTGCGCCGTGGCGGCCGCACGTCAGGTGCGCCGCCAGAGCAGCGCGACAGCATGCCTCACGCAGTCGTGCACGTCAAGATGCATGTGTCACAGGCAGTCGACAGCGCTTGCGAGCTCACCACCCTTGCTCTTGGGGGCGGCCAGGACCTGCGCACTATGGTGCACGCGTCGCAGCGCGGCGCGCCGTCAGGCCGCGACGAGTTTGGCGGCGGCCCGCGTGTATCCGTGCGTCTCTCGACAGCAGGCGCCCGCGCGGCCTGCCCGCGCTGCACCGCACCGGAGCCCCCGAACCCACCCTGCCTCGGCTGCGGCGCTCGTGGCCCGCCGCGCGAAGCCCGCCCGGTGTGCTTTGCCCAGGCTTTCCCGCGTGAGCTGCACCCCGGGCACGGCTGCGTGCGAGAATCCCTTGGGGCGGGCGGGCATCGGGAGGGTGTCTGCTGGGCGCCCTGCTCTCGGCCAGAGCCCCGGCTCTCTTACGCTGGCGCGGACGGGCGCCCAGAAGTCTGCAGGCATGCGCATGCCTGCCCGGGCGAGGCTGGGCCCCTGGAAGAGCCAGGCTGAGCTGCCAGGCGCCGCGGCAGGGGGCACTGCCTAGGGTCTGTAGGGTCTCACACGCCACATTGAGAAGCCGAGCGGGCGCCCCCGGGGCGCGGCGGTTGCTGGCAGCCAGCACTGGCTGCCGGGGCGGCTGGCCAATGCTGGGGCGCAGTGCCGCAGCGCGGCGGGCGGCCGAATTATTGCACCTAATGCATCTAGGAGTTACGCGGCACATGGCGCAGCTCATGAATGTATATGGCTCAGAGCTTTTTTTAAAATTCTGTTGCAAAGCAGTGGAATGGAACATCCATTGCTGTTCCACTTGAGCAGCCAGCCAGGTCTAGGGTCTTTGGCGCAAACTCTGCAGTTGCCTTGAACGGTGTAATGCGACTGCACTGGGCTCAGCCTGTGTCCTCAAGGAAGGCTGTAGAGTACAGGCCGCTCTGTGGGTGAGTAGGCAGGGCAGCGCTAACTTTGGCCTGGAGACAGCAGATCAGCGCCAGGTGCCCGCTTGGCGGGATTGCAGGGGTGATGTGGCCCAGGGGCTGACAGGCGGCCGCCCCTGGTGCCGCACCAGCTCCTAGCGGACAGGTCTCGGCGAAGTTTTGTCGCTGGGAAGCGGCAGAGGAGAAGCGATGGCGAACCTGCAGCGGACGGCGCTGTCGACCGTGCTGCTGGTCTTCCTGGCGTGCTTCGCCTGCCTGTATACCGGCGGCAGGCGAGGAACCCTGCCTCGAGCGGTGCAAGGCTGCAGGAGCCTGATGGCAGGCCCCAGAGGGGGCCTGCCGCACTGCGCTGTGTGCGCCGCGCGCCCTTGCCTCGCCGGCGTGCAGCACCTGCGCGGCCTCCTGCGAGCAGGAGCGCGCGCCCTCGGGCATGGTGGCATGAACGCGCGCTCTGTGCCCGCGCGCGGCACGGCCCTGGCAGGCCATAGGTTCCTGCGGCATTGGCCGAGGCCTGCTGCCCGGCGCGCCTGCAGGGGTTGCTGTCCGAGGTGCCTGGGGTGGCCGGGCTCGGGGCGTGCGCACGCAGGCGATGCTGGCAGCCCGCGGCGCGCGCTTGCAGCCGCGCCGCCGACGGCTTGGCGTTCAACCCTTGCCGTCTGTTGTGCCGGCGGCTGTCCCCAGGCGGCGCGCTGACGGCCTGCGCATGGCCGCGCAGGTTATGGAGCACCACGCGCGAACTGCACTACCTGGTGCGGCCGCCCCTGCCTGCCTGCTCCTGCTGCGCCTGCCCCTTACTGCGTGCCAGATTACACGCGATCAGCTGTGCCGGCGCGGCCGCATCCTGCGCCGTCGACAACCCCTGCGCCGCGCAGGAGCGGGAGCTGCGGCGCGCCAGCCTCAGCCGGAGGGGCGGCTCAGACAGCTTCCCATACATGGACGACGGCGCGAACGCCAGCCCGGGGTGCGCGCACTCTGCCGGGAGCGCTGCGCTCGCTGCACTGCGCTGCAAATAGACTGGAGCGCTGCTCGTGCAGCCAGGCCCTGGTTGTGGCAGTTGGCTTTCAACTCACTGGCTAGTATGAGCACAGTGTCTGCACGACTGGGAGTGGCGCCTGCTGCGCCTGCTCCTCCTCCCGAGACGGCTGGACGCGGGGCTTCGCGCTGTCTGTCCAGGGGTACAGCAAAGTGCAGTGCTGCGCGCTGTGGAGGCCGCGCCGCGCGCAGGGTAACAAGCAGCAATAACCAATGAGGCCGGCGTGTGCCGGATCTCTGGTGCGCCGAGCGGCGGGGTTGCCGCGAGGCCGCGCAGGTCGCGGCAGGACCAGGTCTGTCGCTGTGCTGGCAAGTAGCAGTGGGCAGCAAGCCGCGCGCCGTCAGGGAGTCCGGGCGCGAGCGGCGCCGGCGCGGCGCGCAGGGCGGCGGAGGGCGTGCTGTTCTACAACATCCGGCCGAGCGCGGGCCCGGCGACGCCGCTGTCGGGCGCGCGCGTGGAGGAGGACCTGCCGACGCAGGCGGTGGACGACGCGCTGCTGGGCCAGATCGACGGCGTGGAGGGCGGCGAGATCAGCGGCTGGGCGTGCAAGCGCGGCTACATGGGCGCGCCGCTGCAGGCGCGGCGCCCGGGGCGGCGGGCGCTGGGGAGCCGCTTGGAGGGTCAGCGGGAGCGCGGCGGAGCAGTGGCTGGTTTCGTAAGCCGCTGTTGGGCGCTCCGCGGCATCCATACGTGTGTGTGGTGACTGGCCGAGCTCCTGCGCCGGCCCTCAGGTCTCAGATCTGCGAGAGCTCATGAACCACGCCCGGCCTTGTCGGAGCGGCAAGGCCCGCTGCGATCGCTCCTTGGCGGCAGGCATGAGCTGCAGACTGCACGACGAACGGCTGAGCGTCGCATTCGCCTGACGCGGTCGGCTCGAGCGCCCACATATGAGCGTGCGAGCGGCCGTCCGCACGGCCGGCGTGCTCGCGCGGAACACGCGCGAGCAGGGAGAAGACCCTGCCCTGGGCGCGCAGGTGGCCGTGTACGTGGACGGCGTGCGCGTGGGCGTCGCGCCGGCGAGCGGCGACACGCCGCACCACATCATCCACCGGCTCTGCGAGCTGGACCTGGCGCGCAGCGAGCTGGAGCAGCCGCCGCAGCAGGTCGGCGTCGGCTTCCGCCTGCGCCTGCCCGACCTGCAGCAGGGCCGCCATGAGGCGCGGCCCCGGCCGCCGCCAACCCAAAATTTCACCGAACCATAACTCAGAGTTCAAAGGGCCGCGCGCCTGGCGGGGTCCGCCGCGAGGCGTGCGTGAGGTGGGGTGTGCGCCAGCGGTCCGGGCGCGCGCGCACGCGCTGATGCGGCGGGGCGGGGGTGTGCGCAGGTGCGCGCCTTTGTGCGCAACGTGGAGGGCACCGGCAAGCAGGAGCTCAACCAGTCGCCGCTGCCATTCATCGAGTCCGCGTCGCAGCCAGGCGCGCGGCCCCTGCACGCCCCGTGCACGCAAGTCACCGCCATTGCGGATTCTGTGCAGGCGCCACTGCGGGGTTTGGTGCAGGGCTCGTCATCCTCTGCTACCCTACAGGGCAGTATGAAGAAGTCCTCACGGAATGTGTTGTGGCACGTGTCGCGTACAGGTGCTGCATGCGTAGACACCGTCACTTCATAAGCCTGGGTTGCAAGTGTTCCCCCGCGCCGCGTGGGTCTGCAGGCAGAGGCTCTCCCTCGCGAGCTCGTCGCTCGCCAGGGCCTGCGCAAGGGCCCCAGCCTGATCGCGATGGACCGGTCGGTGACGGCGCGGCCGGGCGCACAGGGCTGGAGGAGGCGCTGAAGCGCAAGGACGCGATCATCCGCGTGCGCAATGCGCAGATCAGCGCGCTCTGGGACGAGCTGCACACGCGGCAGCCGTGGACCAATGCGCTGGCCGGCGACGCGCCCATCAACCTGGCGCGCCTGGAGACCGTCAACGCGTCGCGCCGGCTGCTCGTCATCGGCATCAACACGGTGCGCACGCCTGCGCCGGTCCGAGCCGCCGCCGCCGTGCGCCGGCCGCCCCGCGCGCCACCGGCGCCGTGCGTGCCGACTCGCGGTGTGCGGCGCTGTCCCGCACGTGCGGGCGCCGCGGCGTGCATGCGCCTTGGCGTGTGTCTGCGCTGCCACAATGCAGCCCTTGCCCTGCGCGAAGTGCAGCGCTCCGCTGACGCTGGGCCTGCCGGCGCTGCGCAGGGCCTGGGCGCGCGCGCGCGGCGGGATAACCTGCGCCGCACGTGGGTGCCCACGGGCAAGGCGCTGCAGGCGCTGGAGGACGAGAAGGGCGTCGTCATCCGCTTCCTCATTGGCTACAGGCGCGGCCCGCGCCTCCGCGCCCTGGGCGCCGGCCCTGCCCGCGTGCCGGGTGCACCTGTTGCGGTCCGCTTGCAGAGGCGCCGGGTGAAAGCAGTTTTCCTGTGCTCATGGCGGGAGCTGGCAAGCAGAGTTGTGAGAGACTGCTTGCACGCTGTGTGGCCTAACCGCGGCACGCTGTGTGGCCCAACCGCGCCCGCGGCCGGGCGCTCGACGCCCTGCGCTGCGGGGTCGCGCGACGCTATCCAAAGAGAGCAGAACTGGCCCAAGACGCCGGGCGCGAGCGCGGGGGTGCGTCGCGCGCGCGCAGCGAGCAGAAGGACGACCCGGACGAGGTGCGGATCCAGGAGGAGATCAAGCAGCACGGCGACATCTGGCGCCTGGACATGGTGGACACGTACGCCGACCTGAGCATGAAGACGCTCAAGATGTTCACCGTGCTGCCGCAGAAGATCGACGCCGACTTCTACTTCAAGATCGACGACGACGTGGCCGTCAACGTGGACGCCATGGCCGCGTACCTCACGCAGCGCCGCAACCAGGGCAACCTCTACCTGGCGCGCCCCCCGGGGGCGCCGGCGAGGGCTTTGGATGCCACTCGAGCGGCCTGCTTGAGGTTGCTGCGTACCCTATGATTTGCCGCTTCTGGCGAGGCACGGCGTGCAACTGCAGGCGCGCTCCTGCGTGATGGCTGGGGCGATGCATCCATGCGGTGCGGCGCCGACGAGCAGCGGCACAAAGGAGGGCGTGTCCTTTTCAGCCTGTGTCAGGGTGCGGGATGGCTTGAGTGCGCTGTGAGGTCCAGGCGCCCGCAGCATGCTCTCTGCAATCAGGGGGTGCGCTGAGCCGCGCGCCGCGCCCCGGGGCCGCGCAGGGCTGCATGAAGTCGGGGCAGGTGCTGACCGACCGGCGGTACAAGTGGTTCGAGCCGGAGTACTGGCGCTTTGGCGACCCGGCATCCGCCGAGGGCCAGATCAACTACATGCGCCACGCATCGGGCCAGGTGCCGCGCTGCAACTCCCTGTCTGCATGCATCCTAACCTCCCATATGCCCTCTTTATCATCGTATCATGTCTGGTCATTTCGCTGCAGGAGTGCTGTACACACAGCCGCGGTGTATAGTGCCGGGTGCATAACGCCGAGCGTGTATGGCTCCGGGCAGCGAGGACAGGATGACAAAAGCAGAGGCTGGGCGCGTCTGGCTTCCGCTCGCAGGCTCTCCAGATGCTTGCCGCCTGTGTGTGCGAGCGCACGGCGTGTGGCGCAGAGCATCGCGTTGAGCAGCAAGCGCGGCTTCGCGCCCCCAACCTTGCGCCAACATGACGCGGGCGGCCGCGCGCGCGCCCGCAGGTGTACGGGCTGTCGGGCCCGGTCGCGCGCTACATCGGGCGCAACGGGCCCATCCTGCACCG
>JAABUR0100010383.1_pt1 | contig 10226 bp, 7 predicted proteins | sample 5560091 | NCBI WGS metagenome assembly JAABUR01 (sample SAMN10711879, study PRJNA513375) | rock metagenome | isolation source: Antarctica rocks | place: Antarctica: Victoria Land, University Valley sud
GTTCAGGGCGGGGTTCGCGGTGGCGTACTGCACGGCCAGGGCCTCGATCGCGGCCCACGCCCGAACCGAGACCTCGGCCGGCTGGCTGGCGGACCACTCGCTCATCCCCGGCTCCCCGGGCCGGACCCGGACCTCCCGATCCCGGCGGGCATCATCACCACGGTGCCGGGCCGAGGCCGGGTCCACCCGCAGCGCGGTCACCGCGGCCCGGGCCCGGACCGCGGCGTGCGCCATCGTGGTGATGTCCTTGGCGTGCAGCTGCTCCTCGAAGTCGCCCAGGTAGCCCCGATCGACGCAGCCCGCCTGGTCGGCGACCGTGCGGGCCCGGGAGGCCTCCAGCCGCCCGGCCCGGGCCAACCCGAACGTGGTCGGCAGGTCGTTGACCAAGGTCCGCAGCTCGAACAGCATCGAGTGCATGGTGCGCGGGGCGAGGTGGAAGACCGGGGCCAGCATCACCGGCACCGTCTCATCCGCGTCCTTGACCCAGCAGGTGGGCCGCCCGCCGCAGCGTTCGGCCTCGATGAACCGGTCGATCTCCTCCTGCTCGCGGCGGGTGAATGCCTCCACCGCCGCCGCCTGCACCGCGGCCAACGCCGCCAGCGCGGTCTGGGACAGCTCGATCACCGCCAGCGCCTGCTCCTGGCCCAACCCGAGCAGGGCCTCGTCGTCCAGCCCGGCCAGGGCCGGCACGCCGTCCAGCGGCGCGGCCTCACCCGAGGCCACCCGGCCCGTCAACCCCTCCCATTCGAACATACGTCCAGCCTACCGGACCCCACCGACACCGACGGTTAATCCACAACACCAACTGCGTAGCGTCACCGCGGCAGTCACGGTGTCCAAGGTCAGTTCGGCACCCTGCATTAGTCTGCGGTCCCCAGCGGATCCGGCACGCACGAAAGCGCAGACGAATCGAGGCAGGACCGGAATCGAGGCAGGACCGGAATCGGGGCAGGACGTCGGGCGGCCGACGCGAGCTGACAAACGTCCGCCCCCTCCGGCCGCCGCATACTGGTTGCCGTGAGCGAGACCGACCCCGCTGCCCTCGACGCCGCGCTGCGCGACACGCCGCGCACCCGGCACCTCCCGCCGGCTCAGCAGGGGTATGCCGAGCTGGACCGTGCACTGCCCATCGGCCTGGGCCAGACAAACAGCCAGCCGCGGACCGTCCGCAACATGCTCAGCGCGCTGGACGTCCATTCGGGACACCGCGTCCTCGATATCGGCTCGGGGTCAGGCTGGAGCACGGTGCTGCTCGCCCGTCTGGTCGGGCCGGCCGGGCAGGTCATCGGGGTCGAGCTCGTCCCCGAGCTGACCGCCTGGGGCCGCGCCAACGTCGAGGCGGCCGATGTCCCGTGGGCGACGATCGAGCAGGCGGAGGGCGACACGCTGGGGTACCCGGCATCCGCGCCCTTTGACCGGATCCTCGTGTCCGCGGCGGCGCGGACCGTCCCCCCGTCGCTGGTCGACCAGCTCGCCCCCGACGGGGTCATGGTCATCCCGGTCCGGGGGGAGCTGCTCAAGGTGCGTCCTGGGCAGGAGCAGGAGCACCTCGGCCGCTACGACTTCGTGCCCCTGATCGAGCCGGGTCAGGAGTAGAGCGCGTCGAGCTCCGAGCGGTAGCGGTCGGTGACGACCCGGCGCCGCAGCTTGAGGCTCGGCGTCAGCTCACCTTCCTCGACGGTGAGGTCGCGCTCGAGCAGGGTGAACTTCTTGATCGTCTCCCAGCGGTTGAGTCGTGAGTTCAGCTCGTCGAGATAGCCCTGGACGAGGTTGCGCACCTCCACAGAACCGACGACCTCCGTGTACGACCTGCCCTTCATGCCGTTGGCCGCCGCCCACCCGGTCATGGCGTCGGCGTCGAGCGTGATCAGGGCTGACGCGAAGCTGCGGCCCTCACCGTAGACGACGAACTGGCTGACGTAGGGGCAGATCCCCTTGAACATCGTCTCGATGACGGACGGCGCGATGTACTTGCCGCCCGAGGTCTTGAAAAGGTCCTTCTTGCGGTCGGTGATCCGGACGAAGCCGCGCTCGTCCACGGTGCCGATGTCCCCGGTGCGGAACCAGCCGTCGACCAGCGGCTCGGCGGTCGCGTCGTCGAGCTGGTGGTAGCCACGCATCACCCCCGGTCCGCGGATGAGCAGCTCGCCGTCCTCGCCGGTCCGCACCTCCGTGCCCGGCAGTGGCCAGCCGACGGAGCCGAAGGTGTAACAACCAGGCGTGGGGCGGTTGACGCAGCTGGCGGCGCTGGTCTCGGTCAAGCCGTAGCCCTCGATGATGAGCAGACCGACGGACCCGAACCACCGGGCGACGTCGGGGTTGAGCGCGGCGGACCCGGAGATGAAGAACCTGATCCGTCCACCAAACCGCTCGCGGACCTTGGAGAGCACCAGCTTGTCGGCGATGGCATGCTGGCGAGCGAGCATCCCCGACGGCTCCTCGCCCCGCTCGCGTAGCGCCGAGACCTGGGCGCCCATACCGAGGGCCCAGTCGATGAGCCGGCGCTTCACGCCGCTCTCCTGCTCGAACATCATCGAGATCCGGGCGTACGCCTTCTCGAAGATCCGGGGCGCGGCACCCATGAAGGTCGGCTTGATGACCGCAAGGTTGTCCACGATCTTGTCGATGCGGCCGTCGATCGCCGTGGGAAAGCCGATCTGCAGCGGCAGGACGAGGAGGAGCTTGCCGAACACGTGCGACAGGGGCAGCCACAGGAACTGCAGGTCGTCCTCGCCGAGGATCGACATGGAGTCAACCGCGGCGCCCTCGTAGACGAACGCGTCGTGCGGCAGCAGCACACCCTTGGGCCGGCCGGTCGTCCCGGACGTGTAGATGATCGTCGACAGGTGCTCGGGCGTCAGGGCGTCGACGCGCGTGTCGACCGCGTCGGCGTCCCGGCTGAGCAGCTCGCGACCGAGCTCGGCCAGCTGATCGGTCGAGATGACCCAGTCGTCACCGTCGACCAGCTCGGCCGAGCCGGCGAAGGTCACGACCTGCAACACCTGGGGCGTCTCGTCCCGGTGCTCGCGCAGCTTCTGGATCTGGACGTCGTCCTCGGCGAAGACGATCCTGCTGTCGGAGTCGGCGACGATGTAGGCGACGTCGGCTGCGGCGGACGACGGATAGATCGTCGTCGTCGCCGCACCAGCGCTCATGATGGCGAGGTCGGCGAGCGCCCAGTCGAGCCGGGTGGTCGAGAGGATGGCTACCCGGTCCTCGAGGCCCACGCCGAGGGCGATCAGCCCGGCTGCCCAGGCGTCGGCCCGTTCCTTGGTCTCGTCCCACGTCAGGTGCTCCAGGACCTCGCCGCGGAAGTACTGGAACGCCTGCCTGGATCCGGACTGCGCGACACGGTGCCGGAACAGGTGCGCGATGCTCGGTGCCCGGTTGTCGAGCGCTCCCTGGTCGACGGTCTCGTCCCTCACCGACAGCTCTGCCACGACAGCTCCTTTGGGGTCGCCACGCCAGGACCACCCCGGCGCCGTCTCCGGATCTTCCCAGCGGACTGCCAGCCTCGGAAGACGCTCGGTGAACTTTGACACCAGACCGACACACTTCCGCCGCGCGACGGGCACGTCCGAAGGTGACCTGTCACGGCATACGGGGTGACCGCGCCCTACGTCACCCGGCCCTAGGTGGGGACGACGGACTTGAAGATCTCGCGACACTGTTCGACGTCGGTGTTCATCTGGTCGACGAGCGCGTCGATGCCCTCGTACTTCACCGTCGGGCGCAGCCGCTTGACCAGCTCGTAGGAGATCCGCTCGCCGTAGAGGTCGAGATCGGTCCGGTCGAGCACGTACCCCTCGACCCGGCGCTGGGTGCCCTCGAACGTCGGGTTGGTCCCGATCGAGACCGCTGCCGGAAGGACCCGGTCGAGGGCGTCGTCCGCCAGGTCCAGGCGGATCAGCCATCCGGCATACACACCGTCCGCAGGGATGAGGCCCTCGGCCTCCTGGCTGAGGTTCGCCGTGGGAAAGCCGAGCTCGCGGCCGCGGTGGTCGCCGTGGACGACCGTAGCGGTCACCTTGTGCGGCCGGCCGAGCACCGCGGCGGCGGCTTCGACGTCACCCTCGAGGAGGTGCCGGCGGGCCGTCGACGACGACCAGCGAGCGCTCTCACCGACGTCCTTGAGGGCCACGACGTCGAAGTCGTACTCGTGGCCGAGCTGACGAAGGGTCCCCACGTCGCCCGAGTTCCGCACGCCGAACCGGGTGTCCTCGCCGACGACGACCACGCCGGCGTGCAGGGCGTCGACGAAGACGCGCCGGACGAACTGCTCCGGACTCTGCTGCGCGAAGTCGGCGCTGAACTCCAGGAGCAGGACGGCGTCCAGACCGCTGGCCCCGATGAGGGCGAGCCGTTGCGGCAGCGAGGTGAGCATCTGCGGTGCCCGCTCCGGGTAGAGGACGGCGACGGGGTGCGGGTCGAAGGTCACCGCCACGGACGGGGCGTCGCCCGCCGACGCCAGCTCGACCACCTGCGCCAGGACAGCGCGGTGACCGCGGTGGACTCCGTCGAAGTTGCCCAGCGTGACGACACTCCGCTCCAGGTCCGCGGGGATGTCGGGTAGTCCGTTCCAGACGTGCACGGAGCACACTCTACGAACCCCCGAGCCGGGCGAGGACGGCGGACGGGTGGAAGTCGCCTGACCCTAGGGTGAGCGGGTGGCCACCTACGTCGCACTCCTCACCCCGTCAAGCAACCGGGTGTATGCCGGGGCCGCCCCGGCCGTGACGTCCGCGGAGCTGCGGGTGCTGGGGCGGCAGGCGCTCGGCGCCACGGTGACGGACGTCCGGCCGACGTCGATCGCGGGGGTTCCCTACCTCGAGATCAGCCTGGACGGCCCGCCCCGTGCCGAGGTCCTCGGGCAGCTCGCCTCGGTGCACGCGCTCTTCTGCCCGGAGGGCGCGCTGCTGAGGCCGGTGCCGCTGACCCGGACCGAGCGCTTCGACGACGACCTGCTGTCCATCCCGAAGTACCCCGGCAAGACCAACGAGCAGCTCACCCGTGTGCTGCTCAACGTCACCCTTGCCTCGACCGCATGGGCGCCGGACATGGCCAGCCGACGGTTCTCGGTCCTCGACCCGATGGCCGGCCGCGGCACGACGCTGAGCTGGGCCCTCAGCCTCGGTCACGACGCGGCCGGGGTGGAGATCGAGGGACGCGAGGTCGAGGCCTACTCGACGTTCCTGCGGACCTACCTGCGGCGCAAGCGGGTCAAGCACCAGATCGACCTCCACCCGGTGCGCCGGGGCGGCAAGCACGTGGCCGACCTCCTCGAGGCACAGCTCAGCGCCGACAAGGACGCCTACCGCGCGGGCGAGCGGCAGTCGCTGGAGCTCTACGTCGCCGACACGATGTCCACCGGCGACCTGTTCGGCCGGCGACGGTTCGAGGCCATCGTCACGGACGCGCCGTACGGCGTGGCCCACGGCAGCCGGTCAGGCGGCGCGGGCGCCGGTCATGGCGCCGGTCATGGCGCCGGTCGTGGCGTCGGTCATGGCGCCGGTCGTGGCGTCGGCCGTGGCGCCGGTCGTGACCGGAGTCCCGCGGCGATTCTTGCCGCGGCGATCCCCGGATGGGCCTCGGTCCTGCGCACCGGCGGCGCCCTGGGCATCGCGTGGAACACGCACGGGCTCGCGCGCCAGGACCTCGCCCAGATCTGCGCGGACGCCGGGCTGGCCGTGTGTGACGACGGGCCCTATCTCGAGCTGGCCCATCGCGTCGACGCGGGGATCCACCGCGACCTGCTGGTGGCCCGCAAGACGTCAGCTTGAGCGCTTCGTGTTCTGACCTCCACGCGGAGCGGTGGTAAGGCGAGCCCCCGGCAACGCAGCACCACCTCGACCGCGGGGTTGCCGGTCAGCTGGTCTGGAAGACGACGTGGGGCCGGGCCTGGTCCCTCGACTCGTCGAGCATCGCCACGAGGGTCCCGTCGGGGGCCAGGGCCGCCACGAGGGACTGGCCCTTCAGCGCGGAGGGGATCCGCTGCCCGTGGCTCAGCGCTCTCGCCTCCTCGACGGTGACCTCGTGGACGAGGAACTGTGCCCGCGCGGCGTCGCCCATCGGCAGGAGGCGTACGTCCGTTGCGTCGGGGCCTGGGTGGATCCCGACCCGTCCGGGCGCGGACGCAAGGAGGCCCAGGTCGGTCGCGTGGGCGAGGTCGAAGTGGCCGACCCGCGTCCGGCGCAGGGCGGTGAGGTGGCCACCGACGCCCAGGCTGGTGCCCAGGTCCCGGGCGAGCGCCCGGACGTAGGTCCCTGAGGTCACCTCGACCTCGATGTCCACGTCGAGCACCGGGCCCCGGGGCCGGACGTCCAGGACGTCGAACCGGTGGACGAAGACAGCCCGGGAGGCGAGGTCGACGTCCTTGCCCTGACGCACCCGGGCATAGGCCCGTTCACCGTTGACCTTGATGGCGCTCACCGAGGAGGGCACCTGGCTGATCGGGCCGGTGAGGGTCGCGACGGCGGCCGAGATCGCGTCGCGGCCGACCGCCGAGGCGTCGGCCGAGGACGTGACCGTGCCCTCGGCGTCGTCGGTGACGGTGGCCTCTCCGAGCCGGACCGTGGCGGAGTAGGTCTTGTCGCACCCGACGAGGAAGGTCAACAGCCTGGTCGCCCGGTTGACGCCGAGCACGAGGACTCCGGTCGCCATCGGGTCGAGGGTGCCGGCGTGGCCCACCCGGCGCGTCCCACACAGCCGTCTCACCCGGGCGACGACGTCGTGGCTGGTCCAGCCGGACGGCTTGTCGACGATGAGGAGGCCGTCAGCCCCGCTGGACATCGCCCGCGTCGCCGGTGTGCAGCGTCGGGCCTGCGTCCTCGGCAAGGCCTGCGGTCTGGCCCTCCCCCGGCCGGAGAAGACCGTCCCCGGCCACCTCGTCGTCGGCGCCCGGGTCGACGTCCTCGTCCACCGGTTTCCGATAGGGGTCCGCGTCGCCGGCGTATGCCGCGCCGGCGCGGACCCGGGCAAGCTCGGCGTCGCGGGCCTGGGTGGCCGCGATGACGTCCTCGAGGTGGGCCGCACCCTCGGGCAGCGCATCGGGGATGAACTCGATGACGGGTGTCAGCCGGATGCCGATCTGGCGGCCGACCGCGCTGCGGATCTTGCCCTTGGCCGACTCAAGGGCGGCCGCCGTGGCTGCCCGCTCCTCATCGCCGCCGAAGACGGTGTAGAAGATCGTCGCGTGCTGGAGGTCACCCGTGACGCGGACGTCGGTGATGGTGATGAACCCCAGCCGCTCGTCCTTGACGCGGTGCTCCAGGTGCTCGGCGACGACGACCTTGATGCGGTCGGCGATCTTCTTCGCCCGTGCCGGGTCGGCCATGACGTTCCTTTCAGGAGGGCGGCAGCCGACGCACGTGACGTCTGCCGGCGACAACGGGTGGTGACGGTCGGTCACGCGGCGAGGTGGGGGTCACGGCATACCGAAGCGGGCGGGTCGTCAGGCCTCCATCGGTGCCCGAGACCCGCCCACGACGAAGCGCGACTCACCTATGAGCGGGGCTTCTCCCGCATCTCGAAGGTCTCGATGACGTCATCGACCCTGATGTCGTTGAACGACCCGAGGTTGATCCCGCACTCGAAGCCCTCGCGGACCTCGGTGACGTCGTCCTTGAAGCGGCGCAGTCCGGTGATCTCGACGTTCTGCGCGACGACCGTGCCGTCTCGCAGGATCCGCGCCTTGTTGCCACGCCGGATCTCGCCCGAACGGACCAGCGAACCGGCCACGTTGCCGAACTTGGACGACCTGAAGACCTCCCGGACCTCGGCGGTGCCCAGCTGGACCTCTTCGTACTCCGGCTTGAGCATGCCCTTGAGGGCCGCCTCGAGCTCGTCGATCGCCTGGTAGATCACCGAGTAGTACCGGATCTCGACGCCCTCACGGTCGGCGACCTCGGCGTTCTGCCCCTCCGCCTTGACGTTGAACCCGATGATGATCGCGCTCGAGGCCATGGCGAGGTTGATGTTGTTCAGCGTGATCGCGCCGACGCCACGGTCGATGATCCGCAGCTCGACCTCCTCGCCCACGTCGATCTGGAGCAGGGCGTCCTCGAGCGCCTCGACCGAGCCCGAGGCGTCACCCTTGAGGATGAGGTTGAGGGTGTCGACCTTGCCCGCGGCGAGGGCCTCGTTGAGGTCCTCCAGGCTGATCCGCTTGCGGGCGCGGGCCAGCGACGCGGCACGGGATGCCGCCTCACGACGCTCGGCGATCTGACGAGCGGTGCGGTCGTCCGGGGCCACCAGGAAGGTGTCACCGGCGCCGGGGACCGAGGTCAGGCCGAGGACGAGCACTGGACGCGCGGGGAGCGCCTCCGTGACGTTGTTGCCGTGCTCGTCGAGCATGGCGCGGACACGGCCGAAGCCGGAACCAGCCACGATCGAGTCCCCGACATGGAGCGTTCCGGACTGGACGAGCACCGTCGCGACGGGGCCGCGGCCCTTGTCGAGGTGGGTCTCGATGGCGACCCCGCGAGCGTCCTTGTCGGGGTTGGCCCGCAGGTCGAGCGCCGCGTCGGCCGTCAGGAGGACGGCCTCCAGCAGGGCGTCGATGTTGTCACCGGTCTTGGCGGAGACGTTGACGAACATCGTGTCGCCGCCGTACTCCTCCGCGACGAGGTTGTACTCGGTCAGCTGCTGGCGGATCTTCTCCGGGTTCGCGCCTTCCTTGTCGATCTTGTTGACGGCGACCACGATCGGGACGCCGGCAGCCTGGGCGTGGTTGAGCGCCTCGATGGTCTGCGGCATGACGCCGTCGTCCGCGGCCACGACGAGGATGACGATGTCGGTGACCTGGGCACCACGGGCCCGCATGGCGGTGAACGCCTCGTGACCCGGGGTGTCGATGAAGGTGATCGGCCGCTCGACGCCCTCGTGCTCGGCGACGATCTGGTAGGCGCCGATGTGCTGGGTGATGCCACCGGCCTCGCCCTCGCCGACCTTCGCCGAACGGATGGCGTCGAGGAGCTTGGTCTTTCCGTGGTCGACGTGACCCATGACCGTGACCACCGGGGGTCGCGGCTGGAGGTCGTCGTCGTTCTCGGCCTCGAGCTCGGCGTCGAGGTCGATGTTGAACTGCTCGAGCAGCTCGCGCTCCTCGTCCTCGGGCGAGACGACCTGGACGTCGTAGCCCAGCTCGGCCCCGAGGAGGCGGAAGGTGTCCTCGTCGAGGGACTGCGTCGCCGTGGCCATCTCGCCGAGGTGGAAGAGCACGGTGACCAGGGACGCGGGGCTCGCGTTGATCTTGTCGGCCAGCTCGGTGAGCGAAGCGCCGCGGCGCATCCGGATGAGGGTCTTGCCGTCGCCACGGGGCACCTGCACGCCGCCGAGGGACGGGGCCTGCATCTGCTCGAACTCCTGGCGCTTGGCCCGCTTGGACTTCCGGCCTCGGACAGGCCGTCCGCCACCGCGACCGAAAGCACCCTGGGTGCCACCCCGACCGCCGGGGCCACCGCCGCCGGGACGACCGGCGAAACCGCCGCCGCCACCCGCGCCGCCGCCGGGCCGACCGGCGAAACCGCCACCGGGAGCGCCACCGGGACCGCCGGGACGACTGCCACCGCCACCGGGACCGGGACGACCGCCACCGGGACCGCCGGGACGCGTGCCCGGACGGCCGGTCGCAGCACGGTCGGGCATCATGCCCGGGTTCGGACGACCGGCGCCACCGGGCCGGGGGCCGGCAGCACCGGCGCCCGCCGGACGCGGACCGGGCGCACCGGGGGCACCCTGTCGTGACTGCGGGCGCGGCATACCCTGGCTCGGCGCGAAGGGGTTGTTGCCCGGACGCGTCGAACCCTCACGGGCGGCGGCAGCTCCCTGCGGACGACCCATGCCCTGGCTGGGTGCGAACGGGTTGTTGCCCGGACGCGGCTGGTTCGGACGCGGAGCCGGCCGCGGTGAGGACGGCACACCGGGACCGGACTGGCCGCCGTCGCGAGCCGCCGGGACACCCTGGGGCGCCTGACTCTGCACGGGACGCGGACCGGGCGCCGGTGCGGCCGGAGCCGGAGTAGCGGGCCGGGCGGGAGCTGGGCTCACCGAGGCGGCCACCCGGGCCGGAGCCTCGACGGGGGCTGCGGGAGCGGGCCGGGCCGGTGCGACCGGAGCGGGGCCAGCCGACGACGGCACGACGGCAGCAGCCGGCACGGACGTCGACGGAGCCGACGATGCCCCGGGAGCCGACGATGCCGCCCTGGGGGCAGGGGCCGAAGAGGCCG
>JAABUR0100010386.1_pt1 | contig 10226 bp, 9 predicted proteins | sample 5560091 | NCBI WGS metagenome assembly JAABUR01 (sample SAMN10711879, study PRJNA513375) | rock metagenome | isolation source: Antarctica rocks | place: Antarctica: Victoria Land, University Valley sud
TTGCTTGCGCAAGTCGCGGACGCTGGCGCACAAACCGCTAGTCGTGTTCGCCGCGAGTAGGTCCCCCGGTTCGTCCGGAGATCACGGGTGGCGGCGCGCTCCCCTCGCGTGTCTGTTTCATCACACAGATCAAGTCTGCTGCGCCGTCAGCGAGGGCGGGTTGCCGTTACCCATCATCGGGGAAGGGCTCGCGGAATGCCCATGGGTCCCGTTCGCGCCAGCCGTTGAGAGCGTCGAACACGGCTTCCGCTCGTGGCTCGATCGTCTCTGCCCTTTCGATGAGGTAGGTCGCGCGGACGAGCAGGTTCCACACGTGCTCGACGTGTTGGCCGAGGTCTGCCCACAAAGCGGGGACGCTCTGTTCCCAGCCCAGCAGGAAGGTGGCCCCCGTCGGGTCGGGATGGCCGCCCGTGTTGCAGTGGCGGCGATACTCCTCCGCGCGGAATACGCCGTTGGACCGCTCTCGCATCGCCTTAGGCGTGAAGTGCTTGTCCAGTTGTGACCTGCTCGCGCTCAGCCATCTCACGGCGTCCTGCGGATCGTCAGTGAAGGTCCAGAGCAGGTACTCGACCTCCACAAGTTGCCGAACCAACGCCGCTGCGGCGTAGGCATTCCCTGCGTCGAGTAGATCGCATGCTCCGCGCGCGAGTGCTCCGCCGATTCGCGTTGCGACGCTGACGCCGGCCGCCGCATCGTCACCTAATACGTGTCCGGTGAGGTGCAGCACCCCGCCGACGTGCTCGATGGCCTCCATGGTCGTGCGCGCGAAGTGAACGCGCGCGGCGTGCGACTCGTCGTCCGTCAGGGCCTCGCGGAGGCGGGCAGCGTCGTCGGTCATCGGCCCAGCATCGGCAGACTCCCGGACGGCGTCAAGTTTCACCATACGCCCGCGTCGCGTCAGCGCGCACACCCGCGCGTCCAGCGCCGAGCAGGCCCAAGCCTACAGCCCCCGAGGTCCAGCGGCGGCCCTCCGCGCCTACAACGGGGCCGACCTTTCACGGTGGTCGGAGCTACGTACGGCGCCGCTGCTAGCGCCTTCGCTTTGGGCGACGAGCAGGCGTCTGCGCTAGCGCCCGTCAGGTGCTCGCTCTGGACGAACAGCAGGCGTCCGGCACCATGCCGCCGTCACTTGCGCAAATCGCGCAAAGCGCTAGCGAGGTTTATGGCGGAACGAGTGGCGTAGGCGGTCGCGCTACCGCTTCGCGCCGGATCCGATCGCCTGTGCCGGCACAGGCAGAGATGCGGACACGGCTCGGCTCGTTCGGTGGAGCACACGTCTGAATCGTGGTGCCCCTGTCGCATGAGTTCGTCGTGCAGCCCGTCCGTCACCCCCGCCTCGCTTACGACTGGCCGGACCAGTGTGCCGGGTCTTCGAGGAGCGCAGCGCGGAGGATCGGATCTCGGAGTGGCTAGTTGCTTGGCCTCGGCGACCGACGAACGCGCCCCGCTTCGCGCAAAGACGTTCTCGTCGTCCGGCCTTGTCCGGCGGGCTCGACAACCGGCGAAAGCGACCCTCGAGCTCCTCCCCACCGAACCAATCCTCACCCTCACGCGTACCGCTTGGACCACCTCCACCGCAGTCCGCCCCCAGGAAATGCCGTACGAAGCCGAGGCATAGGACGTGCTCGACGACGCGCACGCGTTCTGGCTCCGCGCGCCCGGGCGCGGAGAGATCCGGCCGGTCGCGCTGCCCGAGCCGGGGCGGGGCGATGTCGTCGTCCGCACGCTGCGGTCCGGCATCAGCCGCGGCACCGAGACGCTGGTGTTCCGGGGCGGCGTGCCGCCGAGCCAGTACGCCACGATGCGCGCGCCGTTCCAGGACGGGGACTTCCCCGGGCCGGTCAAGTACGGCTACCTCAACGTCGGCGCCGTCGAGCGGGGGCCCGTGGAGCTGCGCGGCCGCACGGTCTTCTGCCTGTACCCGCACCAGACCGCGTACGTGGTGCCGGCCGGCGCCGTGACCGTCGTGCCCGACGACGTCCCGCCCGCGCGCGCCGTGCTCGCCGGCACCGTCGAGACCGCCGTCAACGCCCTATGGGACGCCGCTCCACTGGTCGGCGACCGCGTCGCGGTCGTCGGCGCCGGGATGGTCGGCTGCTGCATCGCCCGTCTGCTCGCCCGGTTCCCGGGGGTCCCGGTCACGCTCGTCGACGTGGACGCGTCACGGGCCGCGGTCGCGACCGCGCTCGGCGCCGGCTTCGCCGTACCGGAGGACGCCGCCGGCGGGTGCGACCTGGTCGTGCACACGAGCGCGACGTCGGCTGGGCTCCAGCGCTCGCTCGAGCTGCTCGCGCCCGAGGGCACCGTGCTCGACCTCAGCTGGTACGGCGACTCCGAGGTGCGGCTCTCGCTGGGCGGCGCGTTCCACGTGGGCCGCCTCGGGCTGCGTGCCAGCCAGGTCGGGACGGTGTCCCCGGCCCGCAGCGCACGCCGCACGACGGCCGACCGGCTGACCCTCGCGCTCGACCTGCTGCGCGATCCCGCCTTCGACGTGCTCGTCACCGCCGAGTCGCGCTTCGACGAGTTGCCCGGCGTCATGGCCCGCCTGGCCGCGGGGAGCCTGCCGGCGCTCTGCCACACCATCACCTACGACGGGGTGTAGCGCGTGTTCAGCGTGACCGTGCGCGACCACATGATGATCGCCCATAGCCTGCGCGGTGAGGTCTTCGGACCCGCTCAGCGCCTGCACGGTGCGACGTACGTCGTCGACGCCACCTTCCGCCGCGCGACGCTCGACGCCGACGGCATCGTCGTCGACATCGGCCGCGCGGCCGAGGCGCTGCACGCCGTGGTGGCCGAGCTCGGCTACCGCAACCTCGACGACGAGACAGACCTCGCCGGCATGAACACCACCACCGAGGCACTCGCCCGGGTGGTCGCGGACCGGCTCGCCGACCGCGCGCGGGCCGGCGCCCTGGGGGACGGCGCGGAGGGGCTCGACGGGCTCGTCGTCACGCTGCGCGAGTCCCACGTCGCGTGGGCGAGCTACGAGCGGCCGCTGTGACGGAGGTCCACGTCATCGTCCCCGAGGGCATCGACGACCCCGGGCGGCCGAGCGGTGGCAACACGTACGATCGCCGGGTCTGTCAAGGGCTCGCCGCGCTCGGCTGGGCGGTGCATGAGCACGCCGTCCCCGGCGCCTGGCCGCGGGCCGGCTCAGCTGGGCGCGCCGCCCTCGAGCGCGCCGTCCGGCGGATCCCGGACGGCGCCGTCGTGCTGCTCGACGGGCTGATCGCGTCCGCCGCCCCGGAGGCGCTCGTGCCGCAGGCGTGCCGGCTGCGGCAGGTTGTGCTCGTGCACATGCCGCTCGGCCACCGCCCGCCGGACGAGGAGGCCGGCGCGGTTCGGGCGCGCGAGCGCGACGTCCTCGCGGCGGCCGCCGCGGTCGTCACGACCAGCGCATGGACTCGGCGCCGGCTGGGGGAGCTGTACGCGCTGCCGGCCGACCGGATGCACGTGGCCGAGCCCGGGGTCGACGCCGCCGCCCTCGCGCCGGGAACCACGGCCGGCGACGCGCTGCTCTGTGTCGCGGCGGTGACACCAGACAAGGGGCACGACGTGCTGCTGAAAGGGCTCGCGATGGCGAGGGACCTGTCCTGGCGCTGCGCGTGTGTGGGCTGCCTGGTCCGCGACCCGGCGTTCGCCGACGGCGTGCGCCGCCGCGGGCGGAACAGCGGGCTGGGCGACCGGGTGCGCTTCGCGGGGCCGCGCACCGGCCCGGAGCTCGACCGCGCGTACGCCACCGCGGACCTGCTCGTACTCGCGTCGCACGCCGAGAGCTACGGCATGGTCGTCACCGAGGCCCTCGCCCGCGGCCTGCCGGTCCTCGCCACCGAGGTCGGCGGGGTGACCGAGGCCCTCGGGTACGGGGAGGACGGTATCCGGCCGGGGCTGCTGGTCCCGCCGGGCGACCCGGCGGCCGTGGGTGCCGCGCTGCGGGCCTGGCTCGGCGACGCCGAGCTGCGCGGGCGCCTGCGCCGGGCCGCCCGGGAGCGGCGCGCGTCGCTGTGCCGGTGGCCGGCGACGACGTCTGTCCTCGCCGGCGTTCTCGCGGGAGCGGTGCGATGATCGCGGAGGGCGTCCGGGTCAGCCCAGATTGGCTCGTCCTACGCGAGCCGGCTGACGCGGCGGCGCGCTCGGCCGAGCTCGCCGAGCGGCTCGGGCGGCACCTCACCGCGGCCGACCGTCTCGTGATCCACGACCTCGGCGGCGGCAGCGGCGCGATGGGCCGATGGCTCGCGCCTCGGCTGCCCGGACCGCAGCACTGGGTGGTTCACGACCGCGACGCGCGCCTGCTGAAGCTTGCCGTCGCCGACGCCCCGGGCCCCGCCGCCGACGGCGCCGCGGTCACGGTCGAGGCGAGGCGGTCCGACATCACCCGGCTCGCGCCGGGCGATCTCGCAGGTGCGAGCCTCATCGCCGCCTCGGCGCTGCTCGACGTGCTGACTGCGGACGAGCTGATCCGGATGCTCGGAGCCTGCACCGGACTCGGGGGTCGTCCCATGTTGCTCGCGCTGACCGTCGTCGGTCGCGTTTCCCTGACCCCGACGGATCCCTTGGACGCGCGCATGGCCGCCGCGTTCAACGCCCACCAGGGCCGCACGACGACGGCGGGCCGCCTGCTCGGTCCGGACGCCGTCGCGGCCGCCGTCGATGCGCTGCGCGGGACGGGCGCCGAGATCCTCGTCCGGCCGAGCCCCTGGCACCTCGATGCGGCCCACGCCGGCCTGACGGCCGAGTGGTTCGGCGGGTGGGTCGCCGCCGCCTGCGAGCAGGAGCCCACGCTGGCCGCCGAGGCCGGCGCCTACCGGGACCGGCGCCTGGCGCAGGCGTCCGCTGGTGAGCTCGCCGTCACAATCGACCACGCCGACCTGCTGGTACTGCCGTGACGGCCGCCGTCCACGCAGGGCGCAGCACCTCGAGCCGCCGGGCCGCGTGGTGGTGGGCCCGCCTCGCCGCCGCCGGCGCGACGCTCGCCGTCCTGGTGTGGCGCCTGGGAACCGGACCGTTCCTCGACGGCCTGCTCGCGGTCGACGGCGGGGCGCTGGCGGCCGCGTCAGGCCTAGCCGTGCTGACCACCGTGTGCTGCGCCTGGCGCTGGAGGATCGTGGCCCGCGGCCTCGGCGTCGACCTGCCGCTGGACACCGCGGTGGCGGCGTACTACCGCTCGCTCTTCCTCAACGTCACGCTGCCCGGCGGGGTGGTGGGCGACGTCCACCGCGGGATCAGCCACGGCCGCGACACGAACGACGTCGGCCGCGGGCTGCGCGCCGTGGCGTGGGAGCGCTCGGCCGGGCAGGTCGTGCAGGTCGTCCTCACCGTCGCCGTGCTCCTCGTCCTGCCGTCGCCCGTGCGGGCGATCGCGCCGCTCGTCGCGCTCGCGCTCCTCACTGCGGGAGCCGGCGTCGCGCTCGCGATGCGCGTGCCGCCCGCCGTCGGCCGGTCCCGGTGGGCGCGGCTGCGACGCGCCGCGGCCCGCGACCTGCGCGACGGGCTGCTCGCCGGCCGGGTGTGGCCCGCCATCGCGCTCGCGTCGGCGGTGGTCGTCGCGGGCCACGCGGTCACGTTCCTGATCGCCGCGCGGACCGCAGGGGCGACCGCGCCGCCGTCCCGGATGCTGCCGCTGGCGCTGCTCGTGCTGCTCGCCGCGGCGCTGCCCAACGTCGGCGGCTGGGGCCCGCGCGAGGGCGTCACGGCCTGGGCGTTCGCCGCCGCCGGACTGGGCGCCTCGCTCGGGGTCGCCACCGCGGTCGTGTACGGCGTGATGGTGTTCGTCGCCAGCCTTCCGGGCGCCGCCGTCCTCGTGGCGGCCTGGGTGTGCCGCACCAGGTCGGCGCCGTGGCTCCCGGGCCGGCTCGGGGTCCTCGCGCGCCACGACGGAGCCCAGGATGCCTGACCGCCCGTACACCCTGCTGAGCTGCAGCGTGTCGCTCGACGGCTACCTCGGCGACCAGACGCCGCGCCTCGCGCTGTCCAACGAGGCCGACTTCGACCGGGTCGACGAGGTGCGCGCCTCCTGCGACGCGATCATGGTCGGCGCCGTCACCGTGCGCACCGACAATCCACGGCTGCTCGTGCGCTCGCAGGCCCGCCGCGACCGGCGAACGGCCCGCGGGCTCGCACCGTCTCCGGCGAAGATCACCGTGACCAACCGGGTGGATCTCGACGCCCGCTCGAACTTCTTCACGACCGGCAAGGCCGAGAAGCTCGTCTACACCTCGAGCCCGCAGGTGGCCGACGCCCGCGCGCGGCTCGGGCCCGTGGCGACGATCGTGGACGGCGGCCGTCGCGTGCGGATGCGCCGGCTCAGCGAGGACCTCGCCGACCGCGGCGTCGAGCGGCTCATGGTCGAGGGCGGCGGCGTCGTGCACACCCAGTTCCTGGCCGACGACCTCGTCGACGAGCTGCAGCTCGTCGTCGCACCCTTCTTCGTCGGCGACTCGAACGCCCCGCGCTTCGTGGGCGACGGGCATTTCCCGTGGAGCGCGGGGCGCCGCGCCACGCTCGCCGAGGTGCGCCAGATCGGCGACGTGGTGCTGCTGCGCTACGCGCTCTCGCCCCGGTTCCGGGACGAATGAACGCGGCAACGGTGCGAGCGAGCCGGACGGGCCCGGCGACCGGGCTGATCGCCCAGGTGCTGTTACTGAATGTCCTGGCGACCGCCGGGCTCGGCGCGGCGGGCTGGGTCGTCGGCATCGCCTGCGCCGTGACCATCGCGACGGCGCTGGCGCGCGGCGTCGCGCGCGGTCCCGGTGACCGGCTCGGGCCCGCGTCGTGGGTAACGCTCGCCCGGGCCACGCTCGCCGTCGGCGTCGCCGCGCTGGCCGCCGACTCGTTCACGCGCGACACGCCGGTCGCGCTCCTCGTCACGCTCGCCGCCGTCGCGCTCGTGCTGGACGCGGTCGACGGATGGCTGGCACGGCGCACCGGGACGGCGACCGCGCTGGGCGCGCGCTTCGACGGCGAGGTCGACGCGTTCCTGATCCTGGCCCTCAGCGTCTATGTCGCCCCCGCGTCCGGCGCGTGGGTGCTCGCGATCGGGGCGGCGCGCTACCTGTTCCTCGCCGGCGAGTGGCTGCTGCCGTGGATGCGCGCGCCGCTGCCGCCGCGCCGCTGGCGCAAGTTCGTCGCGGCAGGGCAGGGGATCGTGCTGACGCTCGCAGCCGCGGAGGTGCTGCCCGCCGGCCTCACGCAAGCCCTCCTGGGCGCCGCGCTCGCCGCGCTGGCGGCGTCGGTCGGCGAGTGCACGTGGTGGCTGTGGCGCCGCCGCGACGCCGCGCGCGCCCAGCTGCCGGAGGGCGACGTCGGTCAGCCCGAGCGCGGGCCGTTGCGCACCGGCGTCGGCGTGGCGCTCACGGTCCTCGCCTTCCTGCTCGTCTGGGCCGCCCTCGTCGCGCCGAGCCAACCGAGCCGCGTCACCCTTGGCGCGTTCGCGCGGCTTCCCCTCGAGCTCCTCGTCATCGTGGCCCTGGCCGTCCTGCTGCCCGCCGCGCCGCGTCGGGTACTGGCCGTGGTCGTGGGGGCGGTGCTGAGCGTGCTCGTGGTCGTGAAGGTCCTCGACATTGGCTTCTTCACGGCCTTCGACCGGCCGTTCGACCCCGTCGACGACTCGAGCTACGCGGGGATCGGCGTCGAGACGCTCCGCGACGCCGTCGGCAGCTCGCGCGCGAACCTCGCCGTCGCCGTCGCGGTCGTGCTCATCGTCGCGCTCCTCGCCCTCCCAGTCCTGGCGCTGCTGCGAGCGACGCGGGTCGCGGCCGGCCACCGCCGATGGGCGCTCCAGGCGGTGGGCGCGCTGTGCGCGGTGTGGATGGTCCTGCGCGTTGCCGGCGCGCCGGTGGCCTCCTCGAGCGCCGCCGCCCTGGCCGTCGACGAGGTGCATGCGGTGAAGACCGGTCTGGAGGATCGCGCGATGTTCGCCCGCCAGATCGCCCACGACCGCTTCCGCGCCACGCCCGGCAACCGGCTGATGACCGGCCTGCGGGGCAAGGACGTCCTGCTCGTGTTCGTCGAGAGCTACGGGAGGGTCGCGGTCGAGGGCTCGTCGTTCTCGCCCCGCATCGGCGCCGTGCTCGACCAGGGCACCGCCCAGCTGCGGGCCGCCGGCTTCTCCTCGCGCAGCGCCTTCCTCACCTCGCCGACCTTCGGAGGCCTCAGCTGGCTGGCGCATTCCACCCTGCAGTCGGGTATCCGGGTCGACGGCCAGCGGCGGTACGACCAGCTCGTCCGGAACAACCGTCTCACCCTCACCCGGGCGTTCAAGCGCGCCGGGTGGCGGACGGTCGCCGACATGCCGGCGAACCACCGGGCGTGGCCGCAGGGCTCGACCTACTACCACTACGACCAGATCTACGACCGCCGCAACCTCGGCTACCGCGGTCCAAGCTTCGGGCTGCCCCCGATGCCCGACCAGTACGCGCTCCTGGCCCTGCACCGCCTCGAGCTCGCCGAACGTCACCGGCCGCCGCTCTTCGCCGAGGTGGACCTCATCTCGAGCCACGCGCCGTGGACGCGCATCCCGCGGCTCATCTCCTGGGACGACGTCGGCGACGGCTCGATCTTCGACCGCCTCCCGGCTGAGGAGTCCACGCAGGCCGCGCTCTTCGGCGATGCGAAGCGGGCACGCGCCGCGTACGGGCATTCGATCGAGTACTCGCTGAGCACGCTCTTCTCGTTCGTGCAGCGCTACGGCGACGACGACCTCGTGCTCGTCGTCCTGGGCGACCATCAGCCTGCGACGCTCGTCACCGGCCAGGGCGCCGACCACGACGTGCCGATCTCGGTCATCGCCCACGACCCGAAGGTGATGGACCGGATCGCCGGATGGGGCTGGCAGGACGGCATGCTGCCGAGCGCGCAGGCGCCGGTCTGGCCGATGGAGGCGTTCCGCGACCGCTTCCTCAGCGCGTTCGGCTCGTCGCCATGAAGCAGGACGACCGTGCGGTCTTCGACCGGGCACTGCACCGCGCGCGCGTGTCGGCGTACGCCCCCGGCGAGTTCGTCGGGCAGGAGAGCTTCATGACCGCCGGCGAGATTCGGGCCCTGGCGGCGCAGGCCGGCATCGGCCCCGGGGTCGAGGTGCTGGATCTGGGCTGCGGCATCGCCGGACCCGGACGGCTCCTCACGCGAGAGCTGGGCTGCGTCTATCTCGGCGTGGACTTCAGCGCGAGTGCCGTCGCAATCGCCCGCGAGCAGGCGGGCGACCTGCCCTGCCGCTTCGCGGTCGCGCACGCCCCGCCGCTGCCGGCCGGCTCCTTCGAGGTCGTGCTCCTGCTCGAGACGATGCTCGCCTTCGAGGATAAGACCGCGCTGGTGCGCGAGATCGCCGCGGCGCTCCGGCCCGGCGGGCGCTTCGCGTTCACGCTCGAGGAGGGGCGGCCGCTCACGACGGCCGAGCGGGCGGCGATGCCCGACGCCGACACGGTCTGGCTCACCCCGCTCGACGAGATGGCGACATCCCTGGAGCGGGCCGGGCTCGTCGTCACGTGGCAGGAGGACCGCAGCCGCCCGCACCGCGCGATGGCGCAGGCGCTAGCGGGCGCGTTCGCCGCGGACGCTGCGCACATCGCCGCGCAGATCGGCCGCCAGGCGCTGGACGAGCTGCTCGCCGCCCACCGGCTGTGGGTCAAGTGGCTGGACGGGGGGCGCGTCCGGAAGCTCGCGCTGGTGGCGGAACGCGCTTAGGACGCCCCGATGCCGAGACACGGACTCGAACCGGTTCGGGGTGACGAATCTCAACCATTTGCAGGCCTTCTCACGCGAGAACGTAGCGTTGCAGGTGACCGCCGAGCTCCTCGCGGCGTGGGCGCAGCTCACGGCGGCGTCACCCCATCTCCTCCAGCTCCAGGCGCAGAGATCGCAGCGCGTCCCACGTGCGGCTCTTGACCGTGCCGAGCGGCAGGGCGGTGTGGGCGGCGATCTCGCGCATCGTCAGGCCGCAGAACTGCACCATCCGGATCATCTGGCGGTGCTCGGGCGTGAGCCGCTTGAGCGCAGCCGCGACCTGCCAGCCGAGCATCGCCTGCTCCAGCGTCTCCCCGCTCTCGGCCTCGGCGGCAGGCCCGTGCCGGGGCAGCCCCGGGCGCGCCGCCGCGCGCCGCCGCGCGTCGATGATCGCGTTGTGCGCGATCTGGTACAGCCACGCGCGCACGGCCTCTCGCTCGGGGTCGTAGCGCGCCGCGTGGCGCCAGGCGCGCAGGAAGACCTCCTCCACGAGCTCCTCGGCC
>JAABUR0100010387.1_pt1 | contig 10225 bp, 6 predicted proteins | sample 5560091 | NCBI WGS metagenome assembly JAABUR01 (sample SAMN10711879, study PRJNA513375) | rock metagenome | isolation source: Antarctica rocks | place: Antarctica: Victoria Land, University Valley sud
GGGTCCTCACCCGCAGCAGCAACAAGTTGTCAGGCTGGAAGTCCTTGCCCGCCTCGGCATAGGAGTCGGGTCGGGTCCACCCGTTTTCGCCGTGTTCCCAGCGCGTCGTGTGGCCGCCGGAGAACGTTGCAGCTATGCGCTTGACCGCAACATCGCCCTTGAAACCGCTCGCGTCACCGAAGGTGAGGTACGGGTTCTGCGGCGCGCCCCAACGTTTCTCCGGCCTGTCGGCGAGTTTCGACAACTGGATGAAGAGGTTGTACGGCGCGTTGCGCCCGCCGTCTCGGAGGAAGCCGCCACCCTGAGCCTCGGTGGTGGTGGCGATCTTGGCTCCGGCCAACCGAGCCGTGGTCCTCCCGGCTGCGCCGGAGGCAATGATCGTAGCCGACACTGGCTTCACGATGCCGATGTCGGAGGCGCGCATCGACCGCACCGGACCGACCGTCTTCGGCATGTCCCGGTAGTAGAACACCGCCAACCGGGTCAGCCCGCCCTCGACCAGCTCTTCGACGATCAGGTCCGCCGAATCCAACCCGACCTGCGGCGCCGAGCTCGACGTGTTGTCCATTTTGACGACATAGACCGGGTGGTCAGGGAGATCACCATCGAGCTTTTCGCCCGTCAGTGGCCACTCGCCGTTGAGCATGACTGCACTCGCTGTGTTTGTCGGGCCCGGCCCGTCTGCTCCGACGGCGGCCACTTTGCCCGCGTCGCCGCCGCCGCACCCGACGAGCGATAGCACCAGCACGGCGCTGACTGCGAGCGCTACGCGGACGCGTCGGCGTACGCCGGCCAGCCTGCGGGCATGCAGGAGCGAGGGAAAGCAAGGGCGTGACATGACCTCAGTGTGGCGCAGGACCGCACCGAATCCGGTGCGGTCCTGCGTCGGCGTGTCTATCCCGGCACCCCGGCTTGCGAAGCCGCAGGCTCATCGCCGCAGGGTGCCAGCCCTCCACCGGGTGGTCCAGACCCTGTCGCGGTGCACGACTGTGCCGGGTCGCGACGCGTGCAGGATGTAGGCGCTCCCGTTGTCGCGGCCGAGGAAGATTCCGACGTGGTAGACGCCGCCGCTGCTGTAGAAGAACATCAGATCCCCGCGGCGGATGTTTCTCTTCTGGATGTGGCGTACGAAGCGGTACTGGGCGTCCGACGAGCGCGGCAGGTACAGTCCGGCGTGAGCGTACGCAAACGAGGTCAAGCCCGAACAGTCGAAGCTGTTGGGGCCCCGGGCGCCGTATCGGTAGGGATCACCGACCTGGTTCTTGGCGACGGCGAGGCCGTGCCTGACCTTGCGTTCGCGTTGGGTGAAGGCGTCGGCCGACGGCGCCTGGACCATCGACAGCGCAAGCGCCGCGACGAGCAGGAGGGGGACGAGGGCGCACCATCGGCGCAAGGTTGCGGTTGCAGGCAGAAACGAAACAGGCATGGAAGTCTCCTTCTCGCGCCTGTGAGGTCAGCTGTCGGGTTCGAGCGAGAAGGTGCCCGGTCGCGGTGGCGACTTAACCCCAAGCGTGGCGCGTCATCCACACTCATGACGAGCGTCGGTGACGGCTGCCGCGCAGAAGTGGGTCCCCCACTCCTGCCCCGGTGAGAGTACTTTCGTCTCGACAACAGAGGTCACGAGCGGCGGGGGGCAGGACTCGGCGGCCGCCGCTCGTGCTATCCAATTGGAATGCAGCGACGATACTAGGCAGCCGCGTCTCGTTCGACAACCTGCCTCCGCGGATGCGGCTGAATTCTTAGCATGCGTGGTGGAAATCACCCGCCGTACCAGTGGCCTGGCCGGCTCAGGCCACGGCAGCGGCGTGCATCTCCCACACCAGCACCTCCGCCGCCTCACGGGCAGTGAGCGTGTGACCGCCGGTGGCGGTGAAGCGGACGGTGTCACCGGCGGACAACGGTCCAGCACCTTCGAGGTCCACAGTTCCCCGACCCACGAACATGTGTACGTAAGGTGCCTCGGGGAGGCTGATGTGCTGGCCGGGTTGAAGGCGGGCTACGAGTAGCGCGGCATGGCGGTTGTTGATGCGGACCGCGGCCTCGTGCGCGTGCTTCAACATGCCTGACGCAACGGGGACGAGGCCACTTCCTAATGTCGCCTCGTCGATCTCGAGTTGTTCGTAGCCGGGTATGCCGCCAACCTCATCTGGCATCACCCACATCTGCACGAAATGCACCGGCTGACGGTGGAGGTCAAGTGCGGGATTGACGCGCCAGGAGTCGTTCTTCTCGGAGTGGAGGATACCTGTGCCTGCACTCATCCTCTGCGCGAGGCCGGGGTAGATGAGGCCGCTCCGACCCGTCGAGTCCTGGTGCACGAGCGAACCCTGCATCACCCAGGTCACGATCTCCATGTCGCGGTGCGGATGGGTGTCGAAGCCCGCTCCGGCGGCCACTACGTCCTCGTTGTGGACGAGGAGCAATCCATGATGCGTGTTCGCCGGGTCGTAGTGTTGCCCGAACGAAAAGGAGTGCTTCGAGTCCAACCAGCCTGTCTGAGTCGAGAACCGCTCGTCCGCCCGACATACGTCGACGGCCGCACGGTCGTGTGCACGCATGACTCCTCCGTCCCTGGGCGTGGCGCTCCTCAGCAGTATGTCGCGTGTGGTGTCACACATTGGACCGGATCCGGATCGCCAGGCGATCGCCGCGACGATGGAGGTGACGGTTGCCAGGACGAGACGTTGAGCTGTGCCACCCCGGAGAGGTCATAACTCCTCGACGCGTCACCGCGTCAGCTGATGGCGGTGAGGCGCGGCGGACTCGTCCGCCGCTGCTCGACCAGCAAAGACTCCATCTCCTCGAAAGGCATCGGCCGAGCGAAGAGGTAGCCCTGCCCGATGGTGCCGTCGGCGTGACTGACGACGTGATCGAGCTGAGTCAGCCGCTCCACACCTTCGATGACTACGTCGAGGCCGAGCGCCTGCCCCATGACCACCATGGACCGGACCAGACTGCAGGCCCGCTCGTCATCTTCGATGTGTCGGAGGAAGGACCGATCAACCTTGAGGACGTTGACCGGGAGCCGCTGCAGGTATCCGATCGACGAGAAGCCGACCCCGAAGTCGTCGATGGCGAACCGGATGCCGGAGGCGGCTAACTCGGTCATGGCCGTCACGGTCTGCTGGTCGTTGGCGACGAAGTCGCGCTCGGTCAGCTCGAGCACCAGCTCGACATCGCCCATGGTCGCCCGGGCGGCCTCAACCTGAGATGTGAAGTCTGGCTCGTGCAGCTGCTGGGCGGAGATGTTGACGCTGATGGAGATGTTGCGGCCAGCCGCCGCGCGCAGCGCAGGGGTGTCCGCTGCGACGAGCTCGAGTACCAGGGAACCGAGGCCGACGATGAGGCCACTCTCCTCGGCCGCTGGTATGAAGAGGTCCGGTGGCACCAGCACACCGTCGCGGCGCCAGCGCACGAGCGCCTCGACACCGTAAGTGATCCGGCTGCGCAGGTCGACAACCGGTTGATAGGCCACCTGCAGGTCCTTGGCATCGATGGCCTTGCGCAGCGCCTCGATGAGCGCGATTCGTTGCAGTCGCTCGTCACCGAAGCTCAGCCGATACGTCTCGAAGCGGTTCTTGCCCTGGCCCTTGGCGTGGTACATCGCCAGGTCGGCGTGGCTCAGCAGCGTCTCAGCGGACTCCCGGCTGGCGGAGATCGCTACACCGATGGTGGTCGTGACCGACACCTCCTCGCCGCCGATCTCGAAGCGCCGACGCAGCGCCTCGAGGATGCGTTCGCAGGTGCCGGTGATGTGGCTGAGGTCGTCGACGTCCTCGAGCAGCACCGCAAACTCGTCGCCACCGAGCCGAGCGACCGTGTCGACCTCCCGGACGCTGCTCTTGATCCGGGTGCCCACTTCGACCAACAGGTTGTCGCCGGCCGTATGCCCGTACAGGTCGTTGACGCGCTTGAAGCCATCGAGGTCACAGAACAGGACAGCCAGCTGACCGCCCCGACGCGCGTGCATCGCCGCCGCATGTTCGACGCGATCCATGAACAGCGGACGGTTGGGCAGCTTGGTGAGCGAGTCGTGCCAGGCGAGGTGCGCCATATCTCCGCTCAGCCGCAGCCGAGTCAGCGCGTCCTCGGCAACGGCGACAAGGGCCAGCATCCCCTGCCGGTCGTCGTGGGCGGTGGCGCGAGCTCGGTTTCGCGCTGGCCCGACGACCCAACAATCTTCGTCCTGGCCGACGTTGATGACGACACCCACCTCGGTGCCCTCCGGTGGGGTCGACCTGAGCCCCACTCGTGGATCGCGGAGGAAGTCGGCGGCACCGGCGCGCAAGGCGTCGAGCACCTCCGTGCGCTCGGTGACCGTCTGCACGCGCACCGAGGTGTCAAGCAAGATCTTCAGGCGGCGGGCATGCTCGCTGCCCCGCGACTGCGCACGCGATGCCACCAAGATCGTAGCGACCGGGACCACGAGCAGCGCCGCCGACCAGGGCGGCAGCTGCCGCACGACGATGGACGCGAGATAGCCCAGCGCCACGATGCCGAGAAACGCGACCAGCGGACCGAGAGCGCCGGTAGGAGCGAGCTCCCGGCGAAGACTCGAGCGTTCCTCCAGGCTGAGTGAGAGCGCGGACAACACGAAGTCAACGACGAAATACACGGCCCCCGCCAAGCCCGCCGCGAGCAGCTCGCGAGGACTGGGCTCGGTCGAGGACCGGGTGAGCCCGAACACCCCGAGAGCAAGTCCCCCGGCGATGACGCCAAGCGCGATGTTGAAGAGCTTGACCGACGGCCGTTTGTCCGAGAACATCTGGCCCAGCGTCACCCCAACCGACCACACCGAGAGCGCGGTCACGGGCTCCGCGACGGCGCACAAGAAGATCAGGACGCAGGTATCGAGACCGATCTCGATGCCTCCACCGGTGCGGCCGATCAGCATTGGGAACCAACCCATGACCATGATCAGGGGGATTCCGAACAGCAGCACCGGCGCGACCGCTCCGATGGTGATCGCCTGGGCGACCACTGCGGCCATACCGAGCGCCAGACCAGTGCCGATGAGCGCGCCGTTGAAGAAGCGACTCGACCGCGAATCGTTCACGCGACACCAGGCCCGCAATAATGACGGCGGTTCGTCGGGTCCGCCGACACGCCGCAGATGCCCGGCACGTCTTCGCGCTGCGTAGTCGTCTGGTCACACATAGGTCGACAATAAGCGACCCGCCCCATCAACGTGGGTGTTCTGCGCGAAAGGCGTGGCTGCCTGCTGGCTCAGCAGGCGCTGATGAGCGACGCCATCCCTCGACGAACGACGGTGACGGCCCGCCGGAGCGGAACCGTCACCGTCGCCGATGTCGGCGCGCAATGACGATGCGAGGCTACGGCGTCATGCTCGCTCCGTAGATGTCCTGATCGAGCCCGCCAGCGGTAGGACAGGTGTCTGCTCCGAAGACGCCTGCCGCGTCTGCAGTGCGACATTGGAACACGTCAAAGCCCTCCCCGCCTTCATAGCGCGGGTCGTCGCCCGGCTTGACCTCACGGGTGTCGGTCCAGGTGCCGTACGCGAAACCATTGACGCTGGAGACGTAGTTGTAGTCGCCATGGAAGGGCACCCGACGGTCTCCGAACATCTCGTAGTTCGGCATCTGGCTCTGGCTCGACAACTTGACCACACCCCAGGTGGTGCCACCGTCGGTCGACGAGGCACCGTAGGTGTCCAGGCCGAACGTTGCGAGGTGGTAGCCCTGCGCGTCGGTCTTGGTGGCGTTACCGGGCGGGTTCTGCACGCTGTACCCGGGATCGTTGCGGCTGTCGTGCCACACCGCGAAGATCTTGCCGCCGTCGGCGTTGATGTCCGGGAAGAACTGGTGCCCGCGAGCGGTGGGAGCCAGTAGCCGTGCCTTGCTCCAGCTGGCGCCGCCGTCAGTCGTCGTCCTCAGGTAGATGCCACCTTGGGCGACTTGCAGGGTGCCGTTCGGCGCAACCGGAGCCGTGTTGTACGTCGAGGTGGAGGCCGTCTCCGTGCTGGGAATGCTGGCGTCGTACACCAGGTACAGCTTGTTGGGGTCACCCTTCGGGTCCGCGGTGATGTGCGGGCTGCTGTGGTGACGGAAGAAGACGAAACCGCTCAGGCAGCTGAACGGCCCGGACCCGCAGTCACGCGAGTTGCCGGCAGAGCTCGGTTCTACCTCGGACTCGGGGCCGTCGGCGGTCTCGAACGCCCGTTCGTGAGCCTTTTCGGCAGCGTCCGGGTCTCCCGCAAAGTCGGCGGCGTCGAAGCCGTCGAACTCGGCGGCGACGCGTGGCTTGCTGAAGCTTCTTCCACCATCGGTGGACTTGGCGAACAGCATCGCATCGCGACCGGTGGCCCGGCTCCCCACGGTGCCGTTCCAGGTGACGTAGACGTCGCCGTTGCTCGTCACCGCGATGTCAGCGCCCTGATTACCCTTCGAGCCCTCGGAGATGCGGGTGGGATGGCTGAACGTCTGACCGTGATCGGTCGAGCGGGCGAACTGTATCTCGTTGTTGCCGCCGCCCTGGAAGACGCTGAAGGCCGTGTAGACGTTGCCGTCGTACGGACTGTTCACTCCGCGGTCGGCCTCGATCGCGGTCTTGTCGTTGAAGACGCCGTTGGTCGCGGGCGTGCCCCGGGCGATGATCACGGTGCGTAAGTAGCGGGTGGCGTGCTTGTCGTAGGTCGCAACCCAGACCGAGCCGCGCTGCGGCGCCACCCGGTTGAACGCGTTGCCCATGAAGAACAAGCGCCCGTGCAGGTCCCATGCTTGGACCGGGTCGCCGGCGTTGCCGATGCCCAACTGGTGAAGCGGGCTCGCCAGGCCTTCGGAGGAGTTGTCGGTGGGATAGCCCGGGAGCAGAGAGTCCTGCCAGGTCTGACCGCCGTTGGAGGACCGGTAGAAACCGGCCCAGGTGCCACCGGCGAGTTCCACCGTGCAGTAGTCATTGGAGCCAGACGTGACGACCGTCGGCTTCGTCGGGTCGACGGCGGACGTCGGCTCGTTCTGCTGGCGGCGGTTGGTGCCGCAACGGGAGATGGCGTCGCCGGCTGTGATCGGCTTGTTGTTGGCCTTGGTGTATGCGGTGTCAACGGACACTGGTCCGTCTGCACCGGCTTGCGTGGCCTGGGCCGGCAGCAGGGCGAGCGGCACCATCGTCAGGCCCGCGGCCGCGATCAGTCCGAGGCGCGATCGGCTCGGGTCGGGCCGTCGAATGAAGACAGGTCTCACAGTGGATCTCCCTCGTGGGAACGTCCGGGCATCCGGTCTGGCACCCGGTGCCGACCCAGCGCAGGGGGGATTGCCCGCTTCTGCCCTCGAACCTCCGAGCCGACGGCTCAGGTTATGCCGGATTAGTCGCGAAGAGAACCCTTGTAGCGGAGTGCGTCCGCCGGCTCAGGAGGACAGTGCCCCGCCGAGGCGGACGAGCCGGCCGCTCATGTGCCCAAGTGACCGACCGGTCGCCGTCATCGTCACCCCGACTCGCAGGGGGTGCGGAACATCGACCGGCCGGTTGTCCGGCTCAGCGCGCGACGTGGCTGACCTTCACGAGCATCAAGCTCTCATTACCACCCTTGACCGTGACCTCGCGGACCGTCCCGATGTCCCGGATGTAGTACTTGTGATCGAGGACGCCGGGTTCGAGGGGCGTCGTCTCCTTCGTGAGCAGGGCGTGGTCGGACCCGATCACCGGGACGGAGATGTGGGCGTGCAGGTCGAGGATCTTGAATCGGTCCTCGGCGTGGCCGGGGTAGTCCTCCTGCTTGAAGGACTGGCCGACCTTGGGGTGGGCGGGCATGAAGATGCCGGCTTCGGCACCGTCACGACCGGACCGGAACGAGCCCTCCCGACTCACGACGTCGCCCCGTCGGTTGAGCAGTGCTGTCCGCTCGCCGAAGTACCAGACGGTCCCCCGCTTGGTCTGCGCGTACCAGTCGATAGTGATCTCGCGCAGGATCCCGTTCTGGAACACCCGGTCGTGCACGACCCGGCAGGTGACCCCGTCGATCACCTTCTTCCGGTAGGTCGCCTTGAAGACGTCGCGCAGCTGGTTGCCGTCCTCGGTACCTCGGGAGACGAGCCTGTTGCCGGGGCGAAGCGGGAACCAGCGGTTGTCGACGCGGCCATGGGTGAAGTGTGACGGCGATGGGTGTGTCCTGGCCGCAGCCTGGCTCGTCGCCGCCCGCGGGGTCGAGGCGACGGAGGCACCGGATGCGGCGCCGGTCGCCACGAGTGTCAGTGCGACGACGGTCGTCATCGCAAGGTTTCGCTTAAGCATGACTCCTCCTAGTGGTGCGTTCTTCCTCTCTGGACGAACGTGGGACCGACGTTAGGTCTCAGAGATGAGTCGCAGATGAGCGAGAGGTTTCGCTCATCTGCAGCTCATCTTGGGGTGGACACTGGTGGCATGCGAGTACTGCTCATCGAGGACGAGGCGAAGATGACGGCCCTTCTCCAGCGTGGTCTACGAGAGGAAGGCCTGCTCGCTGACGTAGCTGCCAGCGGGGAAGACGGCGCGTGGGCGGCTCAGGAGAACGACTACGACGTCGTAGTGCTCGACGTGATGTTGCCAGACACCAGCGGTTTCGACGTATGCCGGCGGATCCGCGCCGCCAGCGTCTGGACTCCGATCCTCATGCTGACCGCCCGCAGCGCCGTTGGCGACCGAGTGACAGGTCTGGACGCGGGTGCTGACGACTACCTCGTCAAGCCGTTCGCCTTCGACGAGCTGTTGGCGCGGTTACGGGCGTTGCTGAGGCGAGGACCGGTCACGCCCGCGGTGCTCGCCGTCGGCGATCTGCGACTCGACCCGGACGCGCGACGCGTCTGGCGCGGCGAGCACGAGGTGGTGCTCACCGGGCAGGAGTTCTCCTTGTTGCACACCATGGCCATGCGTCCGGGACGGGCGTTGAGCCGGGGGCAGCTCCTGCACCTGGCCTGGGACATGGCCTATGAGCAGCGCTCCAACGTCGTGGACGCGTGCGTGAAGGGTTTGCGAGATCGAGTTGACCGGCCGTTCGGTCGGCACTCTGTCCAAACCGTTCGAGGCATCGGTTACCGCCTGAGCGAGGATCCTCAGTGAGAAGGCTGCCGATCCGGCTTCGGCTGACGCTCGGGTTCACGGTCGCGATGGCAGTGGTCCTGTCAGTGGTTGGCATGTTTGCCTACCACCGCCTCGCTGCTGGCCTTTCCGACGATCTCGACCGAGAGCTGCGTCAGCGAGCACAGGACCTGATGATCCCCGTCAGCCAACCCGACTCGTCCCTCGCACAGCTCGCGGGCACCGGGTTCATCGAGCGCGGTGAGAGCTTCGCTGAGCTGGTGACACCGAGCGGCGGCGTCCTGCAAGCGACCGACACACTGGACGACGAGCCGCTCCTGTCACGCGCCGAGGCGGCCGAGGCCACGAATGGCATGATCTTCCTCGACCGCCCGCAGGCACCTGGGTTGAACGAGCCGGCGCGGTTGCTCGCCACGCCGGTTACCCGGGCCGGACAGAGCGCGATCTTGATCGTCGGCGACACTCGAGAAAACGGCCTCGAGGCCCTGCGGAGGGTGCGGACGCAGCTTTTGCTCGGACTTCCGCTGCTACTGCTCGTGACGGCGATCTGCGGCTATCTGCTCGCCGGCGCGGCGCTTCGGCCCGTTGAAGAGATGCGCCGCCGCGCGGCCACCATGTCTGGCGGCGCTGCCGGACAGCGGCTGCCGCTGCCACCAGGCAACGACGAGGTGGTGCGTCTGGGCGTAACGCTCAACGAGCTGCTCGCGCGAGTCGATGCCACCTTGGAGCGAGAAAGGGCGTTCGTGGCGAACGCGAGTCACGAGCTGCGCACACCGCTGGCTCTGCTGAAGACTGAGCTGGAACTCGCGGTCCGCAGACCCAGACCGGTCGAGGACCTGACCGCGGCCATCGGCTCCGCCGGGGACGAAGTCGATCGGCTGATCCGGCTCTCCAAGGATCTCCTGCTGCTCGCCGCCGACGACGACTCCGGTCTTCGGATAACACCGGAGGAGATCGATGTCGCTGCCCTGTTGTCGGGAATCGCCGTTCGCTTCGAGCAGACGGCCATCAGACGTGGTCGCATCATCGACGTCCAACCAGGTGCGATCCAGCACGTCGAGGCGGATCCACAGAGGCTGGAACAGGCGTTGCTCAACCTCGTGAGCAACGCGTTGCAGCACGGTGCGGGCAAGGTGACGCTCAGCGTCCGGGAAGCAGCCGGCTTGGTCGAGTTCCACGTCACCGACGAGGGAGA
>JAABUR0100010388.1_pt1 | contig 10225 bp, 8 predicted proteins | sample 5560091 | NCBI WGS metagenome assembly JAABUR01 (sample SAMN10711879, study PRJNA513375) | rock metagenome | isolation source: Antarctica rocks | place: Antarctica: Victoria Land, University Valley sud
CGAGGCACGTCGCCAGGCCCTGCCACACTGGCTCGAGCACTACAACGAGCGGCGCTCCCACTCAGCGCTCAGCAGACGGCCACCGGTCGCCCGCGTTCGGGACGTCATCGGGTTCGACACCTAGCGGCTCTCCAGAACAGCATGAAGCGACCCGCTGAAATCGTCGCCGCCGCCATCGCCCTGGCCGCCGGCAAGCCCGTTGCTAAGGAGCCTGTGCCGCTGCCCGACTGGCAGGAAACCGCTGACGGTTACTACAGCTTGGCGTGCTATCGCGGGCTCGAGTTCGAAGGCGACAGCGAAGCCACGAAGTCCCGCGACCTCGGGCTCGGCTACCTAGCTGAGGCCCTGCTCCGAGGAGACCCAGCGATGAAGCGCGCCGCCCGTCAGGACCGGGCGCTGAAGAGTCTGGCCGGTGAGCGTTTCGACGAGCTGACCGGAGAGCCCAGCGCAACTCCGGCACCCGCCGGGTTCTGGGCTCAGCTTTGGGCCTTGCTCGCGGGACTGTTCGAGGAAGCGCCGAACGGCGCTTGATGACCCGTCAGTGAGGCCGACACCCTGCTTTCGTCGCGTCCTGCTGCTCGGCGTGGCGGCTTTCGCCGTGGCTTTCTCGGGATGTGGGGAGTCTGAGCGAGACAGCACGCCGACCAAGAAGGACGGCTCGGAGTCGCTGGAGTTCGAACCGGAGGACATTGACAAGCCTGAGAGCGCCAGCCAGCTAGTCGAGATCTACTCCGACGGTGGGGTGTCAGAAGCCCAAGTCACCGGCTGCCTGAGCCACGTCACGGTGGCCGACGTCTGCGAGCAAGACACCGGCGGCAAGGTCGCCGCGGTCGAGCAGGCGACTGAGGAGACCGGAGAGGATCCGTGCGAGTAGCTATCCCGGAGAGAGTGCAGCGCAGACGCCGAGTGGGGCCAGTTGTTGAGCTACTCGGGCGCCGACTGGAGGATGTCCGGATCGTCGTGGAACTTCGACGGCGATCTCTGGGGATGCGGTCAGACGGTAACGGGCGTGGCGATTTCCTGACGGTCGAGGTTCTTTGGCGTGGCGAGGAGGGTGTGGCGTTCGATGGTGATGACGAGCGTGGCGAGGTCGCGGTAGCCGATGATCCGTCGAAACTGCTGCTCGTCGACGAGCATGCCGGCGGCGCTCCAGCGCTTGCGCATGTCGCCGTCCTGCCAGCGCTTCACGTTGCGCTGGGTGTAGCGGACGATCTCGATCATGCTCTCGCAGGGGTTCGTCGAGCACAGCGTCTTGGCGAGCTGCCCGGTGATCCCGAGCCGCATCAGCGTGAGCGTCTCCTCGAGTCCTTCGCCCGAGCAGCCCACCGCGGAGACCAGCGCCGCGTCTGGAGAGGCCCAGCCCCCGGAGATCCCTCCAGCCCAGTAGTCGCGGCGCGACGCAGCTCCCCACCCCCGGCCGCGCGTCCTACTACTTTACCTTGCGGTGGCGCGCCACTGCACCAGCCGCCCCTGGCGCCGCGGGAGTCGAGCCGACCTCAGCGTTTGCGCCCAGGGAGCGGAACTCGACTGCGTGCCGCGGAAGGCTGTGCGGATTAAGCCAGCTACACGCGGGGCTGGCTTCGTCAACTCGAAGATCGAGGGCACGGCCACCCTGCGAGCACACGGAGCAAACCCCGGCCTATTCGTGGCGGTCAACGCCGTCGGGAACAAGCCCCGGGAGCATTGTGTGGTCAAGTCGAAGTCGTTGTCGCTGCGCGGAGCAGAAACGAGGCGCAGCCCAGGCGCTCGCGATCCCTTAGCGCCGGAAGCGATCGTCCGCTGCCTGCGGTGCCATCGCTTCCGCTTTCGATGCCTGCGACGGGTAATACCGCAACAGAGAGACGGCTCTGTCCGTCGGTAGCAGCGGTGACCGTTGCTCCGCCCGGCGCCGAGCAGGTTCGTCGATGAGCGCAGCGGGACGGCTCGAGTTACGCCTCCGGCCGGTGGGCGTCCGAGCTGCTAACTCGGGGGCGACCTTGCGACTGATCACCAAGTTAGGGTGGCGCGGATGACCGCGCCCGCGGCCGGGTCCTTTGCCCGGCGCATCTATGACCGCTGCCACCTGACGGGCGAGTTCGGGTTGCGCTCGGGCGCGAGCAGCGATGAGTACTTCGACAAGTATCTGTTCGAGTCAGATCCCAAGTTGTTGCGCGAGATCGCTCGAGCATTGGTTCAGTTGCTGCCGGAGCAGGTGGACGCGGTCGCCGGGCTCGAGCTCGGGGGTGTGCCCTTGGCCACGGTGGTCTCGCAGCTCTCGGGCTTGCCGGCTCTCTTCGTTCGCAAACAGGCCAAGACGTATGGGACCTGCCGGCTCGCAGGGGCCGAGAGGTTGCGGGACGCCGCTTGGTGGTCATCGAAGACGTCATCACTACCGGTGGCCAGGCCGTCGCGTCGTGTCGGGCCTTGCGTGAGCGGGGCGCCGAGATCGTCGCTGTGCTGTGCGTGCTCGACCGAGAGTCGGGGGGCGCAACGAACATCGCCGCGGAAGGGCTGGAGTTGCGTTCAGCCTTCACGATGACTCAGGCCCGCGCTGGGGCCGACGCCGGAAGTGAAGGCCAGCTGGTGGCCCACGACATCCTTGAGGCCCAAGAACCGCGCCGGCGCTGCTGTCGGATTCGTCGAAGAGCAGAAGGGCGACCAATCGCTGGGCAGAGTGCTCCTCTTCGCGCGCACCGATTGTTCTGCCGGCGAAGCCGCGCGTTATCGGATCGGAGCGGCATCCTCACGGTTGCCCCGGTCGTGTGGCGGGATGGTTGGCCGGTTGGCCCCTCGGTTGGTAGAGCAGCCGGGTCAGCTGTTCTACGAGGGAGGGATCGATGTCCTTACGTTCCAGTCTTGATGTGTCGGGTCGGCGGCGCTCGCCGGCGACCACCTCCGCGTTTCACCTCGGCCGCACGCCGGCCAATAAGGGGATGCGCTACCCGGCCGACCCGCCGCGGATCGAGGAGATCGTCGCGGTGATGCGCCAGGCCGGCGAGGGCGTCCACGGCGACCGCGCCCGCGGGTTGATCGTGGTGCTGTGGCGGGCGGGGCTGCGGATCGGGGAGGCGCTTGACCTGCACGAGGTCGATCTCGAGCCCGGCCGTGGCGCACTGCTCGTCCGGGAGGGCAAGGGCGGCCGGCGTCGTGAGGTCGGGATGGACGACTGGGGCTGGGAGCAGCTGCGGCCGTGGCTCGAGAACCGCGTGACGCTTCCGGTCGGACCGCTGTTCTGCGTTCTCGACGGGCCGACCCGCGGCAGACCGTGGGCCGCACCGGCCGTTCGGATCCAGCTGCGCCGGCTCGCCGCCGACGCGGGGGTGCGGCGGCGCTTTGCGCCCCACCAGCTCCGTCACGCCCACGCGGTCGAGATGGCGCGCGAGGGGGTGCCGCTGAACGTGATCCAGCGCCAGCTCGGGCATGCGAACCTGCGCGTCACTTCGGTTTACCTGCAGGGCATCGACAGCGCCGAGATCATCAACGCCGTCCACGCCCGCCGGGCGCCGATGATGCCCGCCAGCGCAGGCCTACGCCTCTAACCGACCCCGAGCGGGGCGGCGCGTCACAGCGCAGACTTGAACCGACGCGCCGCACCGCTTCGCGCCGGGAGCGAGGGTCTCCGCGTTGGCGGTTGTCGCTTTTGCTTCGGATCGACAGGGAGCATGGCGGCCATGTTTCTGGGGCGGGCGACGCGGGTTGGGGCGCTCGGGGCGCTGGTGGAGCTCGACTGTTGGGGCGGAGATGCTGCTCTCAGCGCGGCGTAGCCGGCCTTCAGCCGAGGACGCCGGTCGCTTCTGCGAGGATCACCTCGGCTTGGTCGCGGACGTGGGCGGCGGTCGCGTCGCGGGCTGCCTCGGGGTCGCGGTTCGCGAGCGCTTCGATGATGGCGGCGTGGGGATCTTGGGTCGGCGCTTTCGAGCGGTAGTAGAGGTAGTAGAAGCGTTTTCCCTCGTCGAGCAGGGCGCCGACCGACCTGGCGAGCCGGTCGTTGCCTGACATCGCCGCGACTGAGACGTGGAACTCGCGGTTGTTCGCGATCGTGGCCTCGAGGTATTCGGGGTCCCTGGGAGAGCCTGTTTGAACGTGCTGCTTGGCGCGCTTGTGTTGGGCACGCAGGATGTTGACGTCTGGGGTCGCGGCGCGCGCTGCGGCGAGGCCGGCGGCCGGGACCTCGAGAATCAGCCGAAAGTCGAAGATCTCTTCGATGTCGCGGAGGGTGACGGGCGTAACCTGGTGCCCGACCCGCGGGACGGCGAGGACAAGTCCCTCTTGTTCGAGGCGCTTTAGAGCCTCGGTCACCGGTGAGCGGCTCATCTCGAGGCTCTCCGCGAGCGGCTGAGCGCCGAGCATCGAGCCTGGCATCAGCTGACACGACAGGATCTGCGCCTTGACCTGCTGGTAGGCAGACTCCGCTAGCGAGGCCCGCTTTGGGGGGCCTTGCTGGGCGGCGGTTCGCGGCCTCCGCGACGCGCGCCGCGACAGCGCCATGGTGGCCGCCTTTCCGGGGTCAGCCTGGCCGGAATCGGTTACAGCGGCTTGCCCTTGAGCGTAGGCTGTGACATGGTGGTGGGACGGTTCTTCCATGTAAGTCCTGAGGGAGTGTAAGGGAGGCCGTGGGAGCGGCTGCCCGCCGAGACAACCCCTTTCGATGGCGGATCCCCTGGGTGCGTCACAGCACCCAGCCCTTGCATTTCTTTACCAGGAAGTTCTAGGAGGCACATGTCGGCACAGGTCGCTCAACGGAATAGGTCTCGGCGCGGACTCCGCACGATTCCCGGAGTCGGCCGCTGGCGCGCCGCTTTGCTGTTGGCGCTGGTGGCGGTGCTCGCGGGACCATCCGCGGCGGCCCAGGCGGCCGGCGCCGCGCTCGCGTGGGGCGACAACGTTTCCTCCCAGACCGGGATCGGCAGCAGCACGCTCAGCTCCCCGCCGGTCCAGGTCACGGGCCTGCAGAGCGGGATCGACTCCATCTCGGCCGGTGGGCTCCACAGCCTGGCCGTGCGCTCCGACGGCACCGTCGCGGCGTGGGGGTCCAACTACTTCGGGCAGCTCGGGGACGGGACGACTACCGACCGGGCGACGCCCGTCACCGTTTCCGGCCTCTCTGGCGTAAAGGCTGTCGCCGCGGGGGAGACTTTCAGCCTGGCGCTGAAGACGGACGGCTCGGTCGTCGCCTGGGGCAAGAACGATTGGGGGCAGCTGGGCGACGGAACCACGACCGACCGTCTCACCCCGGTCGCGGTCAGCGGGCTCTCGAGCGACGTGACGGCGATCGCCGCCGGCGCCGTCCACGCCCTCGCCCTGAAGTCGAACGGATCGGTCGTAGCCTGGGGCAACAATCAGAATGGCCAGCTCGGCGACGGCACCAACACCGACCGGAACAGCCCGGTGGCGGTCAGCTCACTGAATACCGGCGTGACGGCGATTTCCGCCGGCTCCGCCCACAGCCTGGCGATCAAGACCGGCGGCGCGCTCGTTGCCTGGGGGGAGAACGGTTCAGGCGAGCTCGGCGACGGGACCAACGCGAGCAGGAACATTCCCGTCCCGGTCATCGGCATGGCGAGCGGGGTGACGGCGGTCTCCGGGGGCGGAAGCCATACGCTTGCCCTGAAGTCCGACGGCTCGGTCCTCGCCTGGGGCTCGAACCTGTTCGGGCAGCTGGGCGACGGCACGACCACCTTCTCCGCGAACACACCGAAACAGGTCACCGGCCTGACGAGCGGTGTCACGGCGATCTCGGCCGGCGGCTTCCACAGCCTGGCGCTGAAGACCAATGGCTCCGTGGTCGCGTGGGGGAAGAACGTCTACGGCGAGCTCGGTGACGGCACCACCACCAACCGCAACACGCCCGTCGCGGTCTCCGCGCTCACCAGCGGGGTAACGGCCATCGAAGCCGGCGGCAGCCACAACCTCGCGCTGCGGGGCACGCCTGGCTTGGCCGGCTCGGCTGGGCCGCCTCCACCCCTGTTTCCCCCGCAGCCCGGCGCGCCCGCGCCTTCGGCGATCTCGGGGCTCCCTCCGGGCGCGAACGTCCCGGCAACGCCGACCACCGACACCGAATGGGCACACCCCGTCCTCGCCGCGGACCCCGCGCAGCCCGAGCACCTGGCGATCGCCTACAGCGACCAGCGCGCCTGCTGGCTGTCGCTCTCAAACGATGGCGGCGCGAGCTGGACCAGCAAGCGCGTGATCGGTGGCGGGGGGGCGCAACCCCAGTCGGTGACCAGCCCGGGCACTACTTTCGGGTTCTGCTTCAACCCGTCGGTCGCCTACGGGCCGAACGGCAGGCTCTTCTACCTCGAGAACTCGGTCGGCGGCGGGTTTTCGGTCGCAAACATGTTCCTCAGCGCATCTGACGACGGGGGGGCCACCTTCAAGGCGCCCCAACAACTCGATCGCGAGCCGGCAAGCGACGGATCGAGGTTTGCCTTTCAGACCATCGGTGTCGCGGTGGACATGACCAGCGGGCCTACACGGGGGACCGTCTACGCCGAATGGGACCAGAACGACGGCTTCGGTGGTGGCGGTACCGGCAGCGGCGGTGGCGCCGGCAGGTCGCGTACGAGGATGACCGGGTGCGATCCCGCAGCGGTGAACGCTTACCTCGCCGGGGGGACCCTGACCTGCAGGCCGTCGGTCCTCACCGGTGACTCCAGGGATACCGGTCGCGAATTCCAATCGATGGCGGTCGGCAGCGACGGGCGCGTCTACGCCGCCTGGCTCGAGGGAGGCGAGGCGACCGTCGCCAACGCCGACTCGGTGGGCCCATACCGGCTGCTCGTCTCCTCCTCGACCGATCAAGCGCGGAGCTTCGGCACCCCGGTGATCGCCGACAGTCTCGGCGTGACCTGTCCCTTCATCGGAGCAGCCTGCCGTGCACTGGAGGTGTACTCCGGTTTCTCCGTCTCCGTGGCTGCCGGGCACTCGCCGGGCGAGGTCTACGTATCCGTCGCGGGCCCACGGTTCGGCCACGCCCGCTTTGTGGTCTCCGGGTCCAGCGACGGTGGAGCCACATGGCCTTCGTCCTCGCGGCGCGGGTTCGAGCTGGCCGGAGGGTCCTCTGACGATCAGCGCACCCCGCAGGTCGCAGTCGCGCCTTCGGGACGTGTCGACGTCGAGTGGTACGAGGCGATTCCGGGTGCCGGCGGCTCGGCTCAGCAGGACGTCTACGTGGCCTCGTCCTTCGATCGCGGCGGGACGTACACCGCGCCCCGCAAGCTCAATGACGCGCAGTCGCTCTACACGAAGGACGGCACCGACTTCAACAATGGGACCGGCACGTTTGGCGACGACACGTCGATCGGGCTCGTCTCCACCGACACGGCCATCAGAGGGGCGTGGGTGGACAACCGCCGCCGCACGCCGGCCACTGAGGACAAGAACGACATCTTCACCTCGAGCGTGACCGCGCCGGCCGGTCCCGCCGGCAACCCCCGGTCGCCCACCAACCCTGGACCGCCTGGCTCGGGGTCCACATTCGCGGGCTGTCCCGCACTGGCCGCGCACGTGATCCAGGGGACCGCCGCGAGCAACACGATCAAGGGAACCCCCGCGGCGGACCGGATCTTCGCCGGCGCGGGCAACGATGCGGTGGACGCCCTCCCCGGCAACGACTGCGTCGATCTCGGAACGGGAGACGACCAAGGTCAGGGCGGGCGCGGCAACGACCTCATCCTGGGCGGCCTGGGCAAGGACCGCGTGAGTGGCAGCTCTGGGAAGGACCGAATCAGGGGCGGCGCGGGGGCAGACCGGCTCGGCGGCGGCTCTGGCAAGGACTCGATCTCCGGGGGGAGGCGGGCCGACCGGGTCTCAGGCGGCAGCGGCAACGACAGGATCAGCGGCGACTCGGGCACCGACTCGCTCAAGGGCAACTCGGGCCGAGACCGCGTCTCCGGCGGGTCGGGCAACGACCGCATCAACGGTGGCTCCGGCAAGGACACCCTCTCCGGGGGATCTGGAAACGACCGCATCGCGGCCCGCGACGGCAAGCGCGACAAGGTCTCATGCGGGCGCGGTCGCGACAGCGTGACGGCCGACCGCGTGGACCGGGTCGCCCGCGACTGTGAGCGGGTGCGGCGACGCTGAGCAAGTCGTACCGCGAGCGACTCGCTGGCAGAACCAGCCCCCGACCGCCCGCGCGCGTCCCACAGAGCCGTCGCCAGCATCCACGACGGCGCTGTCGTCCTCGTAGGGCGCCGCGAGAAGCGGTAGCGGTGGCCTCGCCGTTGTGGTGACCCCGCTCGGTGGAGAGCGACCAGTCGGTGCTCCAAGGCAGACGACTCCCTTGGCCACAAAGCAGTAGCGCCGCCGCCGGCACCGTCCGTTATCGGTACCGGCGCGGACCGATCACGCCCACAGCGGCGAGTCAGACGACTCCTTCGGCCACGAAGCAGTCGTCCCGTGGGCGGGGATGTGCCGTATCGGATTCGGCGCGGAGCGATCACGCCCTGGCCGACGGACCAGACGACTCCTTCGGCCACGAAGCGGTCACGACCCGGGCGCTCCTCCTTTTTTGCGCGAGAAGCGGTAGCGAGATTACTGGTAGTGCAAGCTTGTCTCGTGGTGGATGCTGCCGATGTGAACCCTGTTCGAGTGCCGATCCGCTTCGGTCGATGGAAGCCGCTCTTGGTGGCACTCGGGCTCACTCCGAGTGGGTCGTACATGGAAATCGCTTCGGAGCTTGTGCGGGTCCGGATGGGATGGGGCGCCACCAGGCACGCGCAGTTCCGCACCGAATTCTCGCGTGCGTCCATCCGCTCGCTGCGGCGCGTTCCGAACTCAGCAAGCATCGGCCTCCATGGCTCGCGCGGGCGCTGGCTTGTGAATGGTGCGGCTGGGCCTCTCGTCGCTCTCAGCCTCGATCCGCCCGTCCGCGCGCGCCTACTCGGGCTTCCCATACGACTGCGTGAGCTGATCGTTTCGGTCGACGATCCCGACGCGATCGAAGCCAAGCTGAGCCCTTGAGCGACGGTGGACCTCGCCCAAGGGGCAGCAATACTCCGCTGCCGGTCTCGTCGAGGAGCAGGAGCGAAGGCGTGCGCCGTCGAACGCGACGAAGGTGACAGGGGTGGTCGGCTGGCTGCGCGCGCCGCGGGATGCTCAGACGAGGTCGTCGTGTGGGCCCTAGCGCTGCGCGACCATTACCAGGCGGCGGCTGTCGAAGCGCAGGGCTTCGCCGTCCTGGCGGTGCGCCTCGACCTTGCTGAAGCCGGCATCGTGAAGCCAGCTCCGTAGGACCGAGGCCGGCAACGTCTCTAGCGAGAAACGAAAGCGGCGCACGCGGCCGTCGCGCACGACGATCCGCTCTGTCCTTGAGCGTCCCTCGTGTGGATCAAGCCGGACGCTCTCTATCAGGAAGTCATCGTTGCGCTCGAGGATGCCGACGAGCGGCCCTCGTGCCGGCATCTGGCGGAGGACATCGTCGCGGCTGTGCAGGTCCATCGCGAGCCGCCCACCGGGTCGCAGCACGCGCGCGAACTCCGCGAGCTGCTTGCGGTTTCCTTGCTCGTCGAAGAACCCGAACGAGGTGCGCCAGTTGAAAAGGGCACCAAACCGAACGTCCTCGAAGGGCAACTCTCGGAGATCGCCCTCGACGTAGTCGGCCGCCGCGCCGGTCGCGTTGCGGCTTCGCGCGCACGGTCGAGGGCGAGCGGATCGTTGTCAAGACCGACGACCCGGTAGCCGCACGCCGCCTATCCGCGTGGCGGCCCCACCCATACGGCGCGTCGAGCACCTCCATGCCCTCGCCAAGCTCGAGCAACCCGACGAGCAGGTCGACCTCGCGCTCGCTGCGCTGCGGGCTGAGGAGCCGCTCCTCGAAGTAGATGGTGTCTGGATGAAAGAGCTCTGACCACTGGTTCTCTTGCAGGTTCACGTTTGTTACCTCCGTCGCTTCGATGAACTCGTCGATCGACGGCTCTTGTGAGCTCGCGAGCGCCTCGACCATCGGCGCCAGCCGCCGGTGAAGGCGCACCCGGACGGCTACCGGAGAGATTCCATCATGTTCTCCCTCCTCCCAGACGAACTGCGGTAGCCACGACGCGAGCCGCCACGTTGTACCGCCGCCCCCTTCCGTCGTAGACCAGCAGCGCGGGTGAGGAGCCGCCGCCGCGTCCTCAAACTGATTGGCTTCGCGGGGTGTCCAGGAACAGCGTTCTTCCTCAGCCGCCGCGACTGCCCTCGCAGCTCGAGGAGGCGCCGAACGGCGCTTTGGAGCATGACGCCACGTTGAGCGACGCGAGCCTGT
>JAABUR0100010389.1_pt1 | contig 10225 bp, 8 predicted proteins | sample 5560091 | NCBI WGS metagenome assembly JAABUR01 (sample SAMN10711879, study PRJNA513375) | rock metagenome | isolation source: Antarctica rocks | place: Antarctica: Victoria Land, University Valley sud
TAAATCCAGGATGGTCCGCAGTAGACAATGCCATTCCGTAAGATGGGTTGAACCTGCGTCCGCCTGCCCTGAACCTGCCCGGCGGGCGCGTCGATTGCCGGCCAGGTCAGGCCCTTGCGTCGCACGGCCTCGCCGGTCCAGCTTTCCGCCGGAACCAGGCCGAGGAACCCCATCAGCTGTCGCGGCGTGTCGAACTGTCAATCGGCGTCGAAAATTGGCTCTGGCGCGAACTTGGTGCAGCTGGCGAAGAATCCCGAGTGACTCCAGAGGCGTAGGCGGTCTGGCCGGGGAGGGCCAGATCAGATGACCTATCGCACTGCGCCGCTCAAGCTCGTTCCGCCAGGATTGATCGTCGATCACCACGAGATCGGCGCCGACGGCATCATCGTCCACGCACGGGGCGCGTCTGCGGCGAGCGCCTGCCCGACCTGTGGCCTGCCATCGTCCTCCGTTCACAGCCATTATGGGCGGACACTGGGCGCAACACACTGCAACAGCGCTCCGACGGCAAGGTTCAGATAGGCATGGGCGGCGGGGTCGCTACGGAAGGTAGCAGCGTCGCGGTCACCCGCGAAACCGACCGCCTGATGGAAGCCATCGAAAAGCTTCAGGAGGAGGTCGCGGCTGCCCTAAACAAGCAGGTGGAGGCAGGTGTCCTGCCGGCCGATGCACCGGTGCGGGTGGTCTGGGATGAAGATGCGATATTCGCTGTCCCGGAGCCCCCCGTCGTCAAGGTCAACATCACGGGCAAAATGCTGATACCCCCGCTGTAGGCCCCATTCAAGCGAAGCCGCCAGCGCATGCCTCCTACAGTGTAGGCGGCAGGTCTCGGCGGATTGGCTGGTTCGACATGGGTATACTCATACGAGACCAGCACAAGCGGTCATCGCTGCTGTGGACGTTCAGCGAAGGCGTTCACAGCCCAGGCCTCGCCTTGTCTCAAGCCCGGCTCTATGGGGTCAGCCAGCCAACTGTGTCGAGGATCGTCGCGGCACACAGAATGGCACCGGCGTGACCGCAGCCTCGCGCCAAGCGAACGGAGTACGTCCCAATGCCCACGAAGAAGCCCGTGCGCACGGCCGCGGCAGTCCCGGCAAAGGCGGCAGCCGCCAAGGCCATACCGGACCGCCAGGCGATGGAGGGGTATCTTGCCGCTGTCACCCGCAGCGGTGCCGAGGATGCCCTCCTGGAAGCGCAGAACGTGATCTACGACGCTTGGGAGCAGGCCACGGCCCGGTCCCGGACCGCCCGCAAGGCACTCGCCATCTCGCCCCTGTGCGCGGATGCCTACAACCTGCTGGCCGAGGTGGCCGCCACCGCTGCAGAGGCCCGGGACCTTTACACACGCGGCATTGAGGCTGGGGAACTCGCACTCGGCCCGGCAGGCTTCAAGGAGTACGAAGGCCACTTCTGGGGCTTCCTCGAAACCCGGCCCTACATGCGCGCCCGGCACGGGTTGGCGCTGACCTTGCTTGAGCTTGGCGAGGAGGAGGACGCCATCGGGCACTTCCGGGCCATGCTGGCGCTGAACCCCAACGACAACCAGGGCATCCGCTACCTGCTGCTGGCCGCACTGCTCCGGCGCGGCGACACCGCAAGGGTCAAGGCCCTCATCAGGGAGTATGCCGATGAGTGGAGCGCGCAGTGGCTCTACACCCGGCTACTCCTCGCCTACCGCGGTGGGGATGCCGCCAAAGTCGCGACCCTGAAACTGGCCAAGGAGGCCAGCTCGGCCAACATGCATGTGCCCGTGATGCTTGCCGGCACGAAACCGCCCGTGCCCAGCAGGGACGGGTATGTCACGATTGGGGGCGCCGACGAGGCAACCGACTACGTGCGTGAGTTTGGCCAGGCATGGAAGGACACTCCAGGCGCTATTGCGTGGCTCATCGGCACTGCCGAGGCCGCGCCACTAAGGCGCCGAGCCAACAAACTCCCGACCTGATCCCGTTAGCGTGCAGTTTTGGACAAATGGTAGGACGATCACGATATGCAGGTAAACGAAGACCATGCTGCCTGTGAAGCGGGTGATGCCCTCGGCGACCCTGGTTTCCGAGCTGGCCTTGGCTTCCTCACCTTTGCGGCGCTGTTTGAGCGCCTTGATGTTGCGATCGAGGACGGATGAAAAGTCTCCCGGTCGCAACGCGTCGGTGGTCGGAGGGTCAGCTTGGGCAACCTTGTGTTTGATCGGTGCCGGCGCGGTCATCTTCGAAGCCTTCAGACCAGGTTGTCGCGGCCGCGACGGTCTGTGGTCATAGAGGTTAGGTGGACGAGAAGCCTTATCGCATATCGTGGCTCCAAGCGCTGCCAAACGGTCGTGCTCTTGCCCGATCAGGATGCGAACGTCGGGGTTCTGCGCCGGTCTTGCAGCTCGAAGGGATGGGGATGGCCAAAATTCTGCTGGTCGAGGACCACGAGGAGATTTGGGATTTTCTTTCGCGCCGGCTTCAACGCCGCGGACACGAGGTCGTGTTGGCCCACGACGGCCAGCAAGGCGTGACGACGGCGCGCTCAAGCCGCCCCGACGTCATCCTGCTCGATATGAACCTGCCCGTGATGGACGGCTGGGCCGCGGCGCGAGCGCTGAGGGCCGATTCTGCAACAACGCGCATTCCCATCATCGCGCTGACCGCGCACGCCATGTCGGGTGATCGGGAGAAGGCCCTCGGAGCGGGGTGCACGGATTATCACCCCAAGCCGGTCGAGTTTTCGCGGCTGCTGACTCAAATTGCCGACGTCTTGGCAGCGGCCGCGGCCAAGTCGTGACGGAATGCCAGGTGCGACTAACGCAAAGCTCAGGGACGTCGCGACGGTCGCGGCGTGACGGAGCAAGCGCCAATCAAAGCCGCGTGCGGTTGAGCGAGGTTCGTTTTTGATCGAGGATGTCGTCATCCAGAAGCGCCTGCGGGACGTGCTACCCATCTTTGCGGCGCTCGCCTCGACCCTGCTTACGCTATCGATTGCCGCGACGCTCTATCTTGGACGGGACATCCTGGTCCCGATCGCACTCGCCGTTCTGCTGAGCTTCGTGCTGGCCCCGGGCGTGCAGTTCCTGCAACGAATTCGTGTACCTCGCGCTCTGGCGGTGATCGGCGTGGTACTCTCGGCCTTCATCGCACTTCTCATTCTGGGTAGCGTGATCTCGGCTCAGGTCACGCGGCTTGCTGCCGATGTGCCGCGCTACCGTGCCACGATGGAAAGCAAAATCCAGTCCGTGCGAGGCCTGACGGAGAACACCGGCGCGCTTGGTCGCGCTATTCAGATAGTGCAGGATCTTGGGCAGGAACTGCAGCGGTCCGGTCACGCGCAACCGTCCGTCGCCGGCCCTTCCGAGCGGATGGCGTCTCCGCCGGCCAATGCGCCGCTCGTCGTCGAAATGCAGGATCGTGACGCGGGTCCCCTGAGCGCGTTCTTTTCCCTCGTGTCACCGCTCCTCGGCCCGCTCGCGACGACCGGCCTCGTCCTGTTATTCTCGGTGTTCATGTTGATCCAGCGGGAGGATCTCAGAAACCGGTTCATCCGGTTGGTCGGTGCGTCCGACCTTCAAAAAACAACGGCCGCGATCGACGATGCCGGCCGGCGCCTCAGTCGCTTCCTTTTGTTCCAGCTCGCCATCAACGCCGTGTTCGGCCTCGTGATCGGCCTCGGCCTGTGGCTGATCGGCATACCGGGGCCTGTCCTGTGGGGTATCATCGGCGCGGTACTTCGCTTCGTCCCCTACATCGGCGTCGTCGTGGCCGCCGCAGCGCCGCTTGCCTTGGCGGTGGCCATCGATCCCCACTGGACGATGCTGCCCTGGTGCTCCGTATTGTTCCTCGCGGTCGAGCCCGTGCTCGGCAACGTCGTCGAGCCGATGCTCTACGGCCACAGCACGGGACTGTCGCCGATCGCCGTCATCCTCGCCGCGACGTTCTGGGCCTTTCTGTGGGGGCCGGTGGGTCTGGTGCTGTCGATACCCTTGACGGTCTGCCTCGTCGTGCTCGGACGCCATATCGAGAGGCTAAAATTCCTCGACGTGGTGCTCGGCGATCGCCCGGCGCTGTCGCCCCAGCAAATCTTCTACCAACGCATGCTCGCTGGAGATCCGAGCGAGGCGATCGATCAAGCCCGTGAGTTTCTGAAGCGGCGGGCCTTGTCGACGTTCTATGACGACGTCGCACTCGAAAGCGTGCGCTTGGCGCAGGAAGACATCGCCCACGGACTACTGACAGCCGATCGCCAAGAGACCCTTAGAAGTTCCATTGGCACTCTGATTGAAGCGCTGTCGTTTGTGCGCCGCGCCCCTGATCGTCGTCGTGCGGTCGGCTCCGAAGCGGCAGCGGCCGTTGACCTGGTCGGTCCGGACCGCGCCGTCGCCTCCATCGTGCGTCGGCCCGACCAGCTTCATCCCGATTGGCGCGGCGCTGTCCCAATCCTCTGCATAGCCGGTCAGAGTATCCTCGACGACAACGTCGCCCTCATGCTGTCCAATCTCTTTACGCGGCACGGCCTTCGGTCGCGGGTGGTCGCGCCGAAGCTCGTGACGTCGGACGAGCCGTTGCCGCCCGAATTTGCCGATGTCGCGATGGTCTGCTTTTCGTATCTCGACGCGCTGAGCACCCTTCACATGCGTTATGCGACGCGTCGGCTGCGGCGCAAGACGCGGGGCGCACGCATCATGGTCGGCCTATGGCGCCAGCGCGATCCTGCGATGCTCGAAAAACTCAGACGAACCATCGCCGCCGACGTGCTCGTAACCTCGTTGCACGATGCGCTCGCGGCCGCGCTCGATCTGTCGGAGCTCCCTCGGTCACCATCGCCGAAGTAGCTGCGGGGGCATTCAGCGGTTTTCTGTTTCGCTCCGGGTGTTGGAGGCGGGCATGAGAGATCGAAGCTTTCCCGCCAACTCGCGAAGGCTGGTGTCGCCCTTGTTCAAAACCTGATAGGCGCCGCGAAGGCGCCGGCGGTCTTCGTTGGTCAAGTCGCGCGCCGTGAGCACGATGACAGGGACATCGGTGCAGCCCGGGCACTCGCGCAACGCTTTCAGGAACGCGAAGCCGTCCATGACCGGCATGGTGAGGTCGACCAGGATGAGCCTGGGCACCGAATGCGCGACCCGGTCCAGGGCCTCCTGGCCGTTGCCGGCCTCGACCACCGTCCAGCCTGACTTCTCCAGCACCGATCGCATCCGGTTTCGCGTGTCAGTGTCGTCATCGATGATCAGCACGTCGCCTTCCGCGTCGCGGAACCGGTCCATGACAGCCTTGAATCGTTCCCACATGACCGGCTTGAGCACGTAGTCCGCGGCCCCCAAGGAGGAGGCCAGCCCGCGCTCGCTGACGAAGGTGACCATCACGACCGGGATCTTCGCCAGGTACGGATCAGCTTTGAGCGTATGCAGCACCGACCAGCCGTCCATGCCCGGCATCATCACGTCAAGCAGGATTGCCCGCGGCCGCAGCGACCGGGCCAGGTCGAGACCAGCTTGGCCGTCCGCCGCGGTGCGGGGAACGAAGCCCTCGCGCTCCAAGAAGCGGCTCATCAGCTCGCGCTGGTCGGGATCGTCGTCGATGACGAGGACGACGTCCTCTCCCAAAACAGGGGTGTTGTCGTTCTCGTGGATCACCGGCGCGACGGGAGCCGGCGTGAACGCTGCCGGCAATCTGATCGTGAAGGCGCTACCCCGTCCTGGCGTGCTGTCTACCTCGACGTCGCCGCCCAGCATGGTGCTGAACGCCTTGGTGATGGACAGCCCCAGTCCCGTTCCACCGAAATTGCGGGTGGTCGAAGCGTCGGCCTGCTGGAATCGCTGAAACAGCTTGGCGAGCTGTTCGCTCGTCATTCCAATCCCGTTATCGCTCACCCGAAACGTGAGCCGGTCCGTGTCGTCCGTGCCGGACCGCTCGACCGACAATGTCACAGCGCCGCCCTTGGTGAACTTGGCGGCGTTGCTGAGCAGGTTCAGCAGCATTTGCCGGATTTTCGTGACATCCGAGTGCATGGTGCCGAGATCGCGACCGAGGTCGAGCATCAGGAGGTTGCCCCTCTTTTCGACGAGCCCCTTCACGGTCGCAGCCACGTCGCGGGCCATCTCGGCCACGTCGAAGGTTTCGGCGAAGACCTCCATCTTGCCACTCTCGATCTTAGATAGGTCGAGCACGTCGTTGATCAGGTTCAGCAGGTGGCGCGCGTTCCCCTCGATCTTTCCCATGTCCTTCGCGTGGCCGTCCGGGTCTCCCGATTCCCCGATCTCCTCCTGGAGCATCTCGCTGTAGCCGATGATGGCCGACAAGGGCGTGCGCAACTCATGGCTCATATTGGCGATGAACGCGCTCTTGGCGAGGTTGGCCTCCTCGGCCGCGTCCCGGGCCGCCTTGACGGCCTCTTCTGCCTGTTTTCGATCGGTAATGTCGGCAATCACCATACCGGCACCGGTGATGCTCCGTGACCCCTCGGTCTGACGCAACGGGTAGAAACTCATTAGCAGACAGCGCACCCGCTCCGAACCTTGGGGCAGGGCGAGGTTGGCTTCGATGTTCGTGACGGATTGGCCTGCCTTGATTACGGATGCTAGCTGCGGCTCGAGCTGAATGCGCAATTGCGGCAGCACATCCCAAAAGATCCGGCCGACGTCCCCGACATGGTCTCGGCCGGTTACCGTGGCAAGCGCCCGATTTAGGCTGCGGATCCGCAGCCCGCCATCAAGGAAGCCGAGCCCCACCGGCGCATTTTCCAGCACGCCTTCGAGCATGGCGTTCGTCGTCCGCTCCTGACGCTTTCGAACGACGGCCAGCCAAGCGAACCAGCCGCAGGCGAATAGTGCCGCGGCGGTGGCAAGAACCGTCGAAACCAGACTGCGGTTCTGACTTGCCCGCTGCAGTGCCGCGGTTCGTAGGCTGAGATTGATACGCAGATCGGCGACCGTCGTCCGAAGCGCGTCCGTCGTCGATTTATCCGCGCCGGATTCGACGAACGTCATCGCTGCTTCAAACCCTTGTGTTCGCCGAGCTTCGATCGCCTGCGCTGCCATTGCGCGTTTCGCATCCACAGCCTCTCGCAGACCACTGAATTGAGCCTCGGCTGCTTGATCGGGACCCCCTTCGGTTTTGAGCAAATTGTCGATTTGGGACTCAGCGGTTCGATAGGGCTCAAGGAATGCGTCCTCACCCGTCAGTAGGAAGCCACGCTCGCCGGTTTCGAGGTCCTTCACCGTGGAGAGAACGGTCTCGGCGCGGTCGGACAGAGCGTCGTCTGTCCTGACGAGCGCTGCATCGCGATCACCCGCCCGAATGTTCCACGCGCTGGTCAACATGGCGATCACGAGCAGGGATGCTGCAAGGAGCGAGCCCGGCCCTACGCCGTGGAGGATGCCACTTCTCCGAGGTGATCTCCCACGAGTTAATGCCTGCTCCATCTTGACTGTCCCTGAACCGTTGTCCTGAGCGACGTGTTACCGCCGGGGCTGCGCATGACAAGCATAGCACTCGGAGTTATACCCTGGATCCATGAAGACCCGAAAAAGCCCTTGCGCGCCGGGCTCTGAGGGATTCGGATCGGCTCATGATTCGAGACGGCTTCCTGACTGACGACGAGCGTCGAGAGCTGACGGCTCTTTACGAAACGGCCTTCCGGCAAGGCTGGTCCGGCGCGCCGAGCGCATGCGATCTGAACCGCCCCGGGTTTGCCGGAGGCCCCTATTCCTGAGAGGACGGGGCCATGACGAGGGCAGCAACGGTTGCTCGCTGAGCAACGCTAAGGGCGAACGCAACGAGAACGACCTCCTTCAGGCAGCTCGACGTGCGCTTCGGCCGAGTTTGAGCGCCCTTCGCTCGGGTGGGACGGCAGAGGCACGATCCCAGAGGAAGTCACCCGAAAAGGCGATGTGTTCCCAGCCGACCGGGGAAGTGTGGGCGAGGAGGTCATCAGGCGCACTCTCGCCCACGGCGCGTAGGTGGGCCACAGCATCGGTCATGTAGGTTGAGTTCCACCATACGACGGCGGCAATCACGAGGTTCAACCCGGAGGCTCGGTACTGCTGAGCCTCATGGGTGCGGTCCGCGATACGGCCCTGGCGGAACGTGCAGATAGCCCCCGTCAACGCGTGCCGCTGCTCGCCCTTGTTCAGGCCCGCCTGACAGCGCCGGCGAAGGTCCGGGTACTCCAGCCAGTCCAGCATGAACAGGGTTCGTTCGACCTTGCCCACCTCCTGCAGGGCCAGATGAAGCTGGTTTTGCCGCTCGTAGGCGGCGAGCTTCTTCAGCATGGTCGAGGGCGCCACGTGGCCGGAATGCACGGACGCGACCAGGCGAAGGATCTCGCTCCAGTGCTCCCGGATTACGTCGGCCCTGACGCGCTTGCCGAGGAGCGGCATCAGCGCCGGATAGGTGGATGACGCGGCAATCGACACGAGACGTCGGTCAGGGAAGTCGCGCAGTCGTGGGCAGAACCGGAAGCCCAGCATGGCGCAGAGGGCGAACACGTGGTCAGTGGTGCCACCCGTGTCGGTGTAGTGCTCCGCGATCGGCAAGGCCGAGGCGTGGTGGAGCAAGCCATCCAGCACATAAGGCGCCTCATGCGTCGCCGCGGAGATAACGCGCACGTGGTAGGGCCCGTGCTGGTCGGAGACGTGGGTGTAAAAGGTGAACCCTGGGTCGACGCCATAGCGCGCGTTCACCTCCCCCGCCACGCCGCCTCGCTTGCCCGAGCGGAAGAACTGCCCGTCGGAGCTGGACGTGGTGCCGTCGCCCCACACGGCCGCGATCGGCAGCGCGTGGTGGGCGTCGATGATCCGGGCGAGGGCGGCCTTGTAGGTATCGTCGCGGAGGTAGGCGTCTGCCGTCCAGACCAACTGGTCGCGGGTGACGCCCTGAGAGGCCTCGGCCATGCGAGCGAGCCCGAGATTGGTGGCATCAGCTAGGATGGCGGCCAGCAACGCATTCTCGTTCGGGCAGGGCTCGCCTGTGCGCAGGTTGGTGAAGGCGGAGAGGAAACCCGTGCCGCGGGCGACCTCGTGCAGGAGTTCGGTCACCCGGATGCCCGGCATAAGGGCGTCGAGCCGATCTGCGAGCGCATCGGCCTCGGGTGGGGTCGCCGTCCGGGTCGAACTGACGTGCAGCCGGCCGTCGCGCAGCTCTACCCCTTCCAGCCGCCCGCGCTGGAGACCGTTCGAGAAGCGCCTCAGCCGCCAGTCCAGCTCGCGTTCACGCACATCGAGCCAAGCATCGGCCGTGGCGGGCAGGCTCAGGCCACAGGCGATCGGCTCCGCCTCTTTCGATGACAGCATGTAGCTATCGAAGCGACGGTAGCCGGAGGAGCGCTCGACCCAGACGTCGCCGGAGGAGCGCTCGACCCAGACGTCGCCGGAGGAGCGCTCGACCCAGACGTCGCCGGAGCGGAGCTTATTACGGAGATGGGCCAGAACCGCGGTTTCATACATCTTCCGGTCGACCCGGCCCTCGGCGTCCACCACGAGGCTGCGCCACTCCTTCCTGAACGGCATGGGTGCACCACTTGGCATTTCGCGTCGTCGATCGGCGTACATGTCGCGCACGAGGCTGACGGCGGCGACAGTCTTGTCGCCGGTCCGCGCCGCCCTGAACTCGATCGCCTCGAGGAGCGCGGGCAGGAACTTGCGGAAGCTCGTGTGCCGGTCGGCCGCCCGCACGAGCGGGTCGACCTCGGCCTGGTCGGCAATCTCAATCAGCTGTTCCCGCGCCTGCAGGAGTTTGGCCCAGCCGACGGCCTCGTCGAGAGCCTTCATCGGGTCGCATTTGGCCTTGGTCGCCTCGCTCAGGGCGTCGATCGTGCTCCGGAACAGGCGCATGAGCCGCCCAACGTCACGTGCCGTGGTCGAGAAGCTGCGCTCCTGCGTATTCTTCCCCCGGGTGAATGCCTGCCCGATCAGGCGGTCGGCCATTCCGAGCGCAGCGTCGATCAGGCGCCCCTCCAGATCGATCAGCAACGCCACGACTGTTGCCCGCCGCCGTGCAGCTGTATAGCGATCGATCAGGGAGGTAGGCGATAGCCTCCCCTCGCGGGCGAGCCTGCGGAGCCTGTCGGGATGGACCGACGTCTCCGCACCGGACGGGATCCAAGGCAGCGCGGCAAGGTGATGTATCCGCTGGACTCGCCCCGCAGTGGAGGACGAGATCCGCTTCCACGTAGCCGGGCGCCGGATCATTCCAGTCGTCGAAGGTCCGCACCGGCACGGCGCGTCGCACGGCGGACGAGGCCCCGACACGCCGGC
>JAABUR0100010390.1_pt1 | contig 10225 bp, 9 predicted proteins | sample 5560091 | NCBI WGS metagenome assembly JAABUR01 (sample SAMN10711879, study PRJNA513375) | rock metagenome | isolation source: Antarctica rocks | place: Antarctica: Victoria Land, University Valley sud
GGAGAGCGCGGTGCGATAGGCGGTGATGCCGACGATCGCGACGACGCTGGGCCGCCATTCCTCGACGAGCGCCTCGAGCGCGAGCGCGCCCGCGAGCAGCTCGCCGGGGGTCAACTCGTCGGCGCGGCGCGTGGGCCGCGCGCAGATGTTCGTGATCCCGACGCCCAGCGCGAGGAGCTCGTGCTGCTCAGCCGCCGCGAGGCGGCGCGGCGTGATCCCCGCGAGGTGCAGCGCCGGCCAGAACCGGTTGCCCGGGCGGGCGAAATGGAGGCCGACCTCCGCGGAGCGCAGCGACGGGTTGATCCCGCACAGCAGCAGGCGCAGCCCCGGCCCGCCAAGGTCTGCGAGGTTCACCGCGCCGCTCAGGGTGCGGTGGCGCTGACCGGGGGCTCGCCGCGGCGCGCGGCGAGCAGGCTCTCCACGGCGCGATGGAGCACCGCCTCCGGGCGCTCCGGCCGCGGCCCGACGGCCGCCGTGCCGAAGTGCGCCTGCACCCCGTCGCCCGCTCCGATCGTCCGCAGACGGGCGGCGATGCGCAGCGTGGCCGCGGTCGTCTCGGGGGCTCGCTGCCCTCCCGTGAGCAGCATGCCGAAGAGCGTCCCCTCGATCCGGAAGGCGCGGTCGTGCCCCCGCAGCTCCGCTTCGAAGACCTCGGCGAGCCCGCGCAGGCCGAGCTGCGCGCCCGCGACGTCCGCCCCGACCGGCGGAGCGAGAAACCCCTCGACGTCGGCCAGCACGATTACCGAAGACCCGCCCGTGCGCGTGGTCCGCGCCACCTCGCGCTTGAGCTCACGCAGGAACGCGCGACGGTTGCCGAGCTGCGTTATCGGGTCGCTGTCGGAGACCGTCTCCAAGCGCGCATAGCGGTCCGCGGCGATCATCGCGGCCGTCGCCTGGTTGGCGAAGGCGTGCAGCGCCTGCAGGCGATCGTTGCCGGGCAGCAGCCGGTCGACGGGGTCGTCGACCCAGATGACCCCGACGATCTGCTCCTCCACGCCGTAGAGCGGAACGGCGATCACATGATCGTCCCAGGCCCGCCATCCCCGTCCGTTCATCCGCGATGCGAGCAGCCCGCATCGCGCCTCCGGCATGCGGTTGGCGGCCTCGTCACGGCTGAGCAGAAAGCACCCCTCGATGCCAAACCCCGGGTCGAGCAGCATCGCGAGCTCGTTGGTTCGAAGCGGTCCGAGGGGTTGAGCTTCGCGCGGCGGCAGGGCGGCGTCCCGGCTCGCGCGCGGGCGCAGCACGCCGTCGGGGCCGACGACCTCGACGACGACCCGCTCGAAGCCCAGCGCATCCGCGATCGCCTGCGCGACGACGTCGAGCATCGGGCTGATCTCCCGCGTCGCGGCGATGCGCGAGGAGACGTGCAGCAGCCGGTCGAGCGCCGCGGCATGGCGCACGGATTCGATGGCCGTCTGCGCGTGCTGCACCGCGAGCGCCGCGTGGGCGGCGATCGCGACGAGCACATCGAGCTCGGCGTCAGACGGGCGACGGCCGGATTTCGGCACGTCCAGCGAGAGGATCCCGAGAAAGTGCCCGTGGGTGTGGCGGAACGGGATGAGCAGCTCGTCGCCGGCGCGCCACCCGTCGGGGGCGTCGAGCTCGTCCACCGGCGGCCACCGGCTCACCGCCTCCCCGCGCGCCTCAGCCGGCTGGCCTGCCGGGAGGAAGTAGGCGCCGCGGTGCTCGTATCGCTCGGCGAGCAGCGGCGTCCAATGCGACCACTCGTACGTCGCGCCGTCGAGCACCTCCCAGCCCGCCGGGGAGACGCCGTGCCCGGTCGCGACGACGAAATCGTCCCAGGCCGGGCGGTAGAGGTGGATCACGACGGCCCAGCCGAGATCCTCGGAGATGGTGCGCGCGATCTCGCGCAGCAGCGCGTCGAGGCCGTTCTCGTCGGTGACCGCGCGAGCGGCGTCGAGCAGCCCGCGGAGCCGGTTGGTCGTCGAGACCACGGCGCTCAGTTCGAGCTCCAGGCGCCGCCGCTCGGCGGCCAGCTCGAGCGCGGTGATGTCCTTGACCGTGACGAGCATGCCGGCGTAGCCGCCCTCGCCGTCGTAGATCGTGCGAGCGGCGATGAGTGCCGGGAAGCGTGAGCCGTCGCGCCGCAGCACCATCGACTGGCTCTCGGTGCCGCCCGCCGCACGGGCGTCGCGCACGAGCGCCTCGAACCGGTCACGGTGCTCGGGAGGCCAGAACGGGTCCCCGCCCCCGCCGCCCACGAGGAGCTCCTCGTGGCTGAAGCCCGTCATCGTGCAGAAGCGGTCGTTGACCTGCACGGCGGCACCGTCGCGGAACACGACGAAGCCGTCCTGCATCGCGGCGACCAGGGCGGCCGACCAGCGGCGCTCGCGGCGCAGCGCGTCCTCGAGCGTGCGCTGGGCCTGAAGGCTCTCCAGCGGCAGGACGCAGCTGACGGCCGTGCCGGCCTGAGGGGTCGAGTCGATCGTGAGCGCGCCGCCGATCGCCGTCAGGCGGCGGCGCAGCCTCGCGTGGCCCATGTGGCCCGCGCGCCCGGCGCGATCGACCTCCTCCGGGGTCATGCCGCGTCCGTCGTCTGCGACGCGGATGACCACGGCGTCGTGCTCCGCGGTCACTGCGACCTCGACGACGGACGCCTCCGCGTGCTTGACGACGTTCGTCAGCAGCTCGCGCACGACCCCGAGCACGAAGGGGTCGTGGTCGCCCGTGGCGGCCGGCGCGACGTGGGTGTGCACGGTGAGGCGCCCACGGCGCTCCCCGTCGTCGGCGAGGCGCTCGAGCGCGACGCTCAGCGGCATCGCCGCCAGCGTGTCCTCGTGCATCGCCTTGGTGAGAGCGCGGAGGGAGTCGGTCAGCTCCTCGAGCTGGCGCTGGACGGAACCCAGTGCGGTCGGGTCCTCCGCTGCTTCGGCGAGATCCTGGCGCGCGGCGAGCAGGCGCTGCAGGGCGTCGTCGTGCAGCGCCTCGGCGAGCCGCTCACGCTCCTGCCGCTCCGCCTCCGCGATCTCCGCGGCCAGGCGTGCAGCGCCTTCCCCTCTCGCTTCCAGAAACTGGTCCGTCATTACGCGACGGGCGCCCCCGAGCTGATCGCTTGACGATCCATCATCGCGGATCGGAGACCGGTCTGCACAGGTCGGGGCATTACAGTGCACCGCATGGACGAAGGTCAGCAGCGCACCGAGCGGGTCGTCTTCGAGACGGAGTGGCACCGCATCTCCGGCCTGCTGACACTTGCCCGCGACGGCTACCGGTCCCGCGTGTCGGACCTGCTCAACGCGGGTGAGCGCGACTTCGTCACGCTCACCCACGCGACCGTGGAGCGCCTTGACGACGGCAGCTCGGTGCAACATCCGTTTCTCGTGGTCTCGCGACGACACATCGTGCTCGCCGTCGACGCGCCGGGATAGCGCGCGTGGAAGCGCTGACGCTCGTCCCGCGGGGCCCGTTCGACCTGCGCCAGGCGATCGGCTTCGGCTTCGGACCCACGCGCGCCGGCGAGGACGACGTGCTGCGGCTCGCGTTCGCGGCCGACGGCACGGGTTCCCCCGTCGGCGCGGAGCTGCGCCAGGCCGAGCGCGACGGCCCGGTGATCGCCATGGCTCAGGGGGAGGCGGAGCCCGCCGCGGTGGCCGCGCAGCTGGCGCGGATCCTCTCGCTCGACGCCGACGGCGAGGCGTGGATGGCGGTCGGTGCGCGAGAGTCCGTGCTCGGCGGGCTGCAGGCGCGCTTCGCCGGGCTGCGCCCCGTGCTCTTCCACTCCCCGTACGAAGCCGCGTGCTGGGCGATCATCTCGGCCCGCTGGGGGCGCGCGCAGGCCGCGCGGGCGAGCGAGGCGATCGCCGCCGCGCACGGCCACGGCTTCAAGCTCGCCGGCGAGCTGCGCCACGCCTGGCCGGCGCCGGCGCGGCTGCTCGCGGCGCTCGACGAGGACCGCGTGAGCGGCCTGCCGGGCGAGAAGCTGCGCCGTCTGCGCGGCGTCGCGACGGCGGCCGCCGCGGGCGAGCTCGACGCCGCCCGCCTGCACGCGCTCGGCCCGGAGGCGGCGGAGGACGCCGTCGGGGCACTGCGCGGCTTCGGCCCGTTCTACCGCTCACTCGTCGTCGTGCGCGCCGTCGGCTTCACCGACGCGCTGCCCGCCGACGAGCCGCGCGCGCGGCGCAGCGCCGCGCAGCTCCACGGCCTCCCCGAGCTCGACGCGGAGCGCTTCACGGCGCTCGCGGAGTCCTGGCGGCCGTTCCGCACCTGGGCCACGGTGCTGCTGCGCGTGGCCGCGGAGCGCGACGGGCTGGCGTGAGGCGCGTCACTCGGCGGGCGGCCAGTCGATCCGCTCGCTGAGGCCCGCGGCACCGAGGTCGACCAAGCCGCTGCGCTCGATGTGCCGATAGTCGCCGTCAACCAGCGTAAGCCAGTGGACCGCGCGCTCATGCGGATCGACGAGCAGGATCTCGTTCACCAGATGACGAGCGTAGAACGGAAGCTTCTCCCAGGATTCGTCACCGGGAGAGACGATCTCCACCACCAGCGCCGCAGTCGAGAGCCACACGCCGCGGGGGCGATGGCGATGCACCCCGCCGTCGGGTACCCGGTAGTCGTGCTCGGACTCCCCGAGATTGAACTCGCCCATCGCAGGTACGAGGCCCGCGGCCCGCGCCGGACCACCAAGCAACTCCGCGAGCTGCTGGGCGATCTCCGCGTGCTCTCCCGACGGCGCTGGGACCATGTGTCGAACTCCCTCCCAAACCTCGTCCAAGCGGTCAAGCCCTGACCGGCGTCGACGCTCGAGCAGCTCATCGAGCCCCGCGGATGACGGATCGATAATCAGCGTCCGCACCCCGCGATCGTACCGCTGGGCCCGAGCTGCGAGGCCCCGGCATCGCCGGACACCCGACTGCTCCTCGGCAATCTAACGTCACCGCACGACGAGCTCGATCGCTGGAGTCAGTCACGGTCTCCTGCTGGCTTCGACGATGACTCCTGGCTGGATCTCCGCGACGCCTGGTGGTCACGACACTTCACGGGTGCGGCGACACGGGACGTGGTCTTTCCGAGCGTCGGGTTCGTGCGTAACGACGACCGCGTGCTCATCAGCTGGCGATCTCCTGAGCTTCCGCGACCCGACCGCGCGTTCGTTCGCCCATCCGGCACGGCGAGAGCGTCTTGGGAGGTCGTCGCGACTGCTCTTGACGAGTTGATCGCAGCAGTGGAGGTGTGGACGCCGGCTGCCACCTGTCTTGACACCACCAGCGACCTCAGCTCTGCGCTCGAGTACTACACGGGCCTGACGACGAGCGACCTTCCAGCGTTCGGATTCCGGCCCGAAGCTGTCGGCGATCCGGCGGTGGACCCGCTCGCCCAGGTCATCCGCGACCTCACGCACAGGACTGCGACCGGCGCCGCGCAACGGAGCATCGTGGACTTCGTCCGGGCAGCCGGCCAGCCGAGCGACAGTACGTGGTGGGCTGCGCGACGACGACTGGTCAGCGGCGATGGCACCGACTTAGAGCAAGACGGCTACGACGCTGCAGAAGCCGTTCGACGCTTACTTGGCCTGGACGGACAGCCCATCGTTGCCTTCGAAGCCATCGCACGAGACCTCGATGTGCGCCTCGCCAGCACATCTCCCGCTGCCACCTCTGATCGCATGCTCGTTGTCGGGGAGGCCGCTGGCAGAGCAGACGTGATGGTTCTCAACACTCCAAGGACCGCGACTCCTTGGGGCAAACGCTTCGAATACGCGCGTGCCCTCGGTCACCTGATGCTCGATCCGCTGCGTGGCGACGCTGTCGGCGCCGCATCCGGACCTCAGGCGATGGCGAGTCGCCGCCGGCGATCTGGCGCGTTCGCTGCCGAGTTTCTCCTCCCCACCTCAGCGCTGATGGACGCTTCAGACGGTGTCCTCGACGGCGTCGCTGACGGCGCGCGTTTCCGTGACCTTCTAGATCGATTCGGCGTCGGGGCACGCACGGGCGCCTATCACCTCTGGAATCAGGGGTTCCTCAGCTCGACCGAAGTCCTTGACGACCTCATCGCCAGTGCCTGAGGTAAGCGCCCCGGCCGCAGGCAGACAAGCCGAGACGACGGATCCGGGTACATGTGACGCCACCGAGACGCCATCGCAGCCCTCCGACCCGCCCTCACCGGCCACCCACAGGGTGGCGGATTCTCATCGTCGCAAGTGGGGAAGTTCTCGTCGTCCTTGACACCGTGCAACGACGCCGGCGTCTACCACTGAACCTGCTGGTCGCGTTCCGTCCTACGGTCCAGCCAGACTGAGCACGATGAGTAGTGACCCTCCAGCTCGTTGCGGCGTCGATGGCTTCAGAGTCCCACGCGCGCTGCGGGCCGACGTCGAGCAGATCGTCGCGCTGACCGACGGTTTCTGTGCCGAGCATCTCGACGCCGAGTACGCGCGGCTGTGCACGGGGCTGGTCGCCAAGCTCTCGCGCAAGCGTCCCTCGCCGCTGCTGCGCGGCGATCTGCGGATCTGGGCGGCGGCGACGATCTACGCCGTCGGCAGCGTGAACTTCCTGTTCGATCGATCGCAGCCGCTGCACCTCAGTGGCGACGACCTCAGCGACCTGACCGGCGTGCCCAAGAGCACGATGGCCAACAAGGCCAAGCAGATCCGCGACCTGCTCCACCTCGATCGCCTGGATCTCGAGTTCTGCCGCCGGGACCTCATCGAGCACCACCCGTTCGCGTGGTACGTCGAGGTCGACGGCCTGATCGTCGACGCGCGCATGCTGCCGGCCGCGCTGCAGGCCGAGTGCCGGCGCCGCGGGCTGATCCCCGACCTTGCGGCCGTCGCGTGAGCGGAATCCCGCGCAACGCACCGTGCCCCTGCGACAGTGGGCGCAAGTACAAGCGCTGCTGCGGCGCTGCGCGGACTGAGATCGATCCGCGTGCGCTCTCGCGCGCCGACATGGCCGTCGGCGACCGGATCCAGGAGTGGGCGTACGCGAACCACCGCGACGAGATGGACGCGGCCCTCGACGCGCTCATCGGCGACCCGCGCAGCACGGTCGTCGGCGACACCGAGATACAGCTGATCGCCTCGTGGCAGCTCAACGACCGCGAGCTTCTCGGCGGCGGCACCCCGGCGCAGCGCTACGCACACCTCACCGGGCTCACCCACTCCGAGCGCGCCATCGCCAGTCGCATCGCGTCCGCGCACCTTGCACTGCTGCGGGTGCGCAGCACGGAGCCCGGCCGGGCGATAGAGATCGAGGACGTGACGCGTAGCCGAGCGCGAGAGCGCGTCGTCAGCCACGAGGTCTCCTCACACGTGCAAACCGACGACATGCTCGTCGGCCATCTGATGCCGGGGCCGCCGGTGGCATCGCTATGGGGACCGATGACGATTCTGGACCGCCGCGTCGGACGCGAGCTGATCGACCTTCTCGAAGAGCGCAGCGCGCTGCTCGGCCTCGACCCGCACGCCGAAGACGTGCTCGGCGTCGCGATGCAGTCGGCGGCGCTTGAGGTCACGAGGATGCTGATGCCGAGGCTGCGGCGCTCACGGCGCCGCACGGCACGCGCCGCATAGCGCAGCGGCGAGGCCCACTCAACGACGTCCGGTCCGCCGCGTCACGACTCGGCGGTCGGCCAGTCGATGAGCTCAGCCAGGTCAGCGGGCCCGAGGTCGACCAGCTCGCTGCGGTCAATCGGCCGGTAGTCGCCGTCGCCGAGCGCGAACCACTGGACCGTGTGCTCTCGCGGATCGAGGATCAGGACCTCGTTGACACGGTGGCGCGCATAGAACGCGAGCTTCTCCCACGACTCATCGTCAGGAGAGACGATCTCGACGGCGACCATCGCCGTGGGAAGCCAGACCCCGCGAGGAATCTCGCTGTGCACACCACCATCGGGAACGCGGTAGTCGTGCTCGGACTCACCGAGGTTGAACGCGCCCATAGCGCACACGAGACCCGCGTCACGACACGGGCGGTCGAGGAGCACCGCGAGCTGCTGAGCGACGTACGCGTGCTCGCCCGACGGCGCTGGAACCATGTGACGAACTCCCTCCCACACTTCGTCCAAGCGATCAAGCCCCGACCGACGCCGCCGGTCCAGAAGCTCATCGAGCCCCGCCGTAGAGGGTTCGAGGATCAGCGTGCGCACACCGGCGAGTGTACTCCCGCGCCGCGCGCCCGACAGACCACCGGCTCGGACCCAGCCGCTGCCGAAGCCCGGTCGCGCGGGTTCGAACATGGGGCACGCACGGGGAGGTCGGGACGAAGTCCGAACCTCGAGGTGCTCGTTGACCGGCTGTCCGCTTGGGCTCAGATTCAAAGGACCGAGCGCTGATGGCGCCATATAGGCCCGCTATTTCATCGCGCATCGCGGCACGCGGCGCAGTCACTTGGCGCGGCGAGTTCTTCTTCCGCCGGCATGAGATGCAGTATGCGTCCTGGTGGAGGCCGTGATCACCCCTCTTCGCGACGCCCTCGGCGTTATCTGGCGGTTCCACTTCTCAATCCCCGAGCCCGCGTACTGGCTGGTTGTAGTCGTCTCGGGCATGGGATTCTCGAGCACCACGCCAACAGAGGCTCTCGCGTGGACAGGCTCGTTCCTGGTCGGCATTCAGGGAATCGCGCGCTGGCACCACCACCGTGGACGCGGAAGGCGGGCAGTTGTCATCGCGCGATTCTCCGCCGCAACGGAGTTCCGGGGTCGGGCGATCGAGGCACAAGAACTCATGCTCACGCGACTGCGCGACATGCTGTCGACGCACGACGCAAGCTCGGTCCATGATATTCCGGCTTCGATTTCACCCGCACACGGCGATCGAGCAATGCGGCTTCGACGCCGCCTCAGAGCACGACTACTGGTCTATGGACGCGTAGCGGCAAGTGAAGGGAGTTGGGGCGTGTTCGCGCGGCTTGTGACGCCGGTAGGCGGCGGCGAACACTTGGACCCGCATACCCGAGATGCGACGCCGATCAAGCGCTCCTGGGCCGATCGCGTCGATCTTCTCTCGCCGACGGAACGCGTACAGACGATCGAGTACCCGATCACCGCCGCCGCTGAGCTCGAGATTCTGGTCCGAGCTAGCAGCGGTCAGGCTGCGCTGGCATTGGGCGATCCGACTCGAGCGCAGGAATTGCTTGAGTCCGCGCTGCGGGTTTGGCCGGAGAGCGAAAGCACCGCGATCGACGGCGTAAGAGTGGCGCTCGCAGAGTCGCAAGCTCAGCAGGGTCATGCGAAGGCTGCCCTCGAAGGACTGCAAGCCCGCTTGGCGAGCGATAACGCGTCACCAGATCTGCTGCGTACCGCTTCGCGGTTGATGGCGGCGGCCGCGTCGGTCGGTGACATTGAGGATGGGACCGCGTACGACGCCAGCGTCGAACTTCTTCAGCGTGCTGCTAAACACGAGTCCGATCCTCAGCACGACATGACCACGTTCAATCTCGCCTCACTGCTCGGCGCGAGGGACAAGACCCGCGAGGATGCGGCTGAACTCCTCAAGGAGCTTGTGGCGTCAAGCTCGCGCTATCGACGAGCGTGGTACGCGCATCGACTTCTGGGCTCTGACGCTTGGCGTCGGGCCAACGAAGCGATATCCGCTGGCGATAGGGGCACGGCGCGGCTGTGGTTCGGCGAGGCTGGTCGACGCTACAGACGAGCCATCCATCTGCGGCCCCGCATCAGATTCTTCGCGTGGATGGGAAACGCGCGTGTGCTTTGGACGCGATACCCGCCTGCGGCGATCCTCGACGCGAACCTCGCCGATGTTCACGACGCAATGGATTGTCGATGGCGAAGTCGATGGCGCTGGGCGCGCTGCGAACGCAAGCGCGAAGCGCTTCTCCGGCGCGGCTTCAGACGATTTGCTGCTGGCCAGTGGCAGTTGGCATACGCGAACTTTGACTGGGCGTTCGTCGGCCGAGGCGACTTCCGCGACACGGTCGCGCTCGTCTACCTGGCGGTCGCCGCCTACCAGTACGGCAACGATGAAGAGGCGCTCGCCGCCTGGAAGAGTGCCGTAAGCTGCCAGCCCTTTGCCATGGTTACGCGGGCAGCGATGCTGCGCGACCCCGAAGCTCACCCTCTCGAGCGCGGACTCCCGGGCGACGAGCCGACCGATCTCGACGAAATCACGGACCTTCTAGGGCTCCCTCGACTACCCCCAGGTCCGTGTCCGCCAGGAGTCGGCACATTGCGGGGTCGCCTCACCCCCCGCCACGAGTCGACGGGTGGCGACGAGCGCTTACGTGCTGGCCTCGGGTAGAACTCGGCA
>JAABUR0100010391.1_pt1 | contig 10223 bp, 4 predicted proteins | sample 5560091 | NCBI WGS metagenome assembly JAABUR01 (sample SAMN10711879, study PRJNA513375) | rock metagenome | isolation source: Antarctica rocks | place: Antarctica: Victoria Land, University Valley sud
TCTTTTATCCTGGGTAAAGAGGCTCTTTGCCGGTGTATCATGAAAATATATGTCGTAGCTATTTGGAAAGAGAAACTTTACCAACCCTAACGAGTTTTTGGGACCAGGCAACTGCCTTATAGTTGGAATGCCATCAACAGGTTCTCCGACTTCTTCCATATCATTTTCTGCAAGGTAATTTGGGTTCTTTTCAATAGAAGGCAGTATTTCCTTTTCTACTATATCATAGGGAACATTCCAATAAGGACTAAAAACGATCTGGTTAAGATTACCTGTAAAAATTGTGGTATTGTGACCTTCTTTACCTACCACAACATTCATATCAAATTTCTTGTTTTTACCTTCATACACATGCAATACAAACTCGGGGAGGTTAACTGTTATTAAATTGCCTTCTGTATGATTAAGCATCCAGCGCATTCTGCCCATATTTATCAATAACTGCTCAACTCTTTTAAGAGCCGGTACATTCATTTCTTTTATCAGCGGTGTCGTTATAAAGCCGGTAGGTGTTAATCCGCGGCTAATCTGAAATGATTTAACAGCGGCTGCAAGCTGGTCATTAAAAGTTTGTGTTGTATCACCTGCCGGCATTTCGCCCGTTACCTGCAGTCTTTTTTTTATAGCTAAAACAGCTAAAGAGGAATCTCCTTTTTTTATTTTCTTTTGATTTGCATCTATTGATTGCCAGCCGCCTTTTTTAGCTACATCATAATATTTTTGAAGCTGGTTTTGAAGCAATTTATATGAAGGATTTACATCGGAATAGTACGTGTTGTCTTTATGTTTTTTGGTAAGCAAAGAATCAGCAAGGTACATAGCGTCTTCTTTTTTAAAAGGAACATACCTTTCCGTTTCTTTACGTTTGATCTCCCCGGATTTATAATTGTCCAGCATGTATTGAATAAAATGTTGGGTGAGCGCTATTTCAGTGTTTGCAATAGACTTATCTGCGGCTTTTATTGATAATGTATCAACACTTATTAATGCATTCATTTTTTTCTTCAGGGCTTTATCATCAAGAGAATTATTGCTGCTGTAAGTTGTATAATATTGGTGTAGATTCCAGAAGCTGCGGCCTTGCTCTGTTACTCCGTCTTTGGAGAACCATGCAAACTGGTAATTGCGGGCGTTGTAAATACTTCTTATACGTCTCGATAAAGTGTCGCTTAATTTTTTTTCTGCAATGAAATTCTCTACCATATTACTGTCAAGAAAAAGATCGGTATAAGAATTTGATGGATTAATACTATAGTCTCTTTTTGTTATCTTTTTTACATTTTCAGTTTTTTCAGAGTTATTTTCATTTGTTGTTTCTTTATCATTTTTGTTGTTTTTGCATGCAGCCAATAAGATAAAAAATAACGCGCAGGTTAATAATTTTTTCATGTTAAAAGTTCATTTAGCAAAAGCCGTGCCTTTGATTTTTTGCAGGAAATAACAAGTCTGGAACAAAACATAAATATTGCAGAGATGTTATTATTTCTGAAAATGTTGTTTAAAGGGTAAGGATTTTATTCTTACAAATAATTAAACGAAGGAAAAATTGATTTGTTATCTGGAAAGAACTTTCATGAAAGCAAAAGAATAATAAAAAGTCTCTTATATAACCACATAGAATGATAGAAATTAAGAAAGAAAATGAAATTTTTCGTGCTTTAAAGAACCCAGTTTATCAAGGTAGAACAACATACTTGCTTTTAATTGGTACCATAGAGGAATTGAAATCAAGGAGGAGCTACGATTATTTGTCCCAACTTGCGGTGCCTTTTAATCGTACCACAGAAAAATTGAAATTGTGTTTAGGGGTCATGATAATTGAAATGAGGTTGCAACAAAGTGCGCGAATGTTTTCCCATGAAAATGATAGCAATGGTAATACCTAATTCAATATTAATAGTGTTTATTTTATATTGTCTTTTTTTATTTGTGCCTTGTTTCAACACTTGTTTAACTTAGATGAATTTATAAACTTAACATTAACGTAAGAAGTTGAATTTTAAACAATTCATAGAAATAAGCTCACGCAGAATACGTAATACAATTTTTGACGCCTTATTATTTCTGTTATTGCCTTATAGTATTTTTATCACTATCAGGTAGATAACCTTCCATACCAGAATAAGTTTAATGAATTTTCTTTTCCTTGTATTCTTTCGGTGGCATACCCATCACTTTTGTAAACATCCGGGAGAAATAATAGGGGTCTTCAATGCCTAAATTAGACGCTACCTGCTTTATTTTAAGATCTGTAAATAAAAGAAACTGGCAGGCTTTCTGAATTTTAAGATGATTAAAATATTCGATGGGAGGAAAGCCCGTTTCTTTTTTGAAAAGAAAGGAAAAATGTGAGGGAGAAAGATAAACGGACCGGGAAATATCTTCGAGTGTAAGAACCTTATCTATATTGGTGCGCATAAATTCTACTGATAGTTCAACGGAATTTAATTGTTGGGATTTTTTTATATCATTAAATTTACTGCTGTAGATAAAGGAATTGAGGTAATGCCATAAACACATGTTTGCATAGGTCAGGTTGTCCATACTATAACCCTTTTCAAGGTGTGAATATATCTCTGTAAATAAATGAATTCGATCTTCATTAAAGGATAGTAATCCTACATTTCCGCTTAATTGTTTTATTAACAGGTTCACAATCGCGTTTGCCTGGAAACCTTTAAAGTGTATCCAGTAAATTGTCCATGGATCATTTTCATCTGCTTTATATGTATGCGCAATATTGGCTGGTATAACAAAAAAAGATCCTCCACCTATGGGGAATTTTTTTTTATTGATCTTTAATTCTCCCTTACCCTCTATGCAATAGATAAGGATATACTGGTCAGCGCCATGTATACGCACTCTATAATGGAATTTGGCATTTGGATAAAAACCGACATCTGTAATATAAAGAGAGGCAATTATTGAATTATCTGTACAAAGGTCAGACAATATCTTTCGTGGTATTACGACTGCTTTCTGACCGGCAAAGCCATCTTTTTTTTTATTGACAATAGTATTCATTTTATTGATATTACTTCAAAACTCTAAAAGGATTATCAGTCCTCTGATTCTAAAACATGTTTAGTAAAGAATGTAAATTCTTCAAGGAGTAATGGATCTGATTCTTATAGTAACCGATTTGCAAATGCGATTTGAAGTTAAGAAACCATTTGATAATAGCAGTAAAATAATCCATCATAATCAATATATCGTCCATTTATTTCATTTTCAATCATTCCTATTTTTGATCTTCGTTATTGTTTTAGATTGTTTGAAACTAACTAAATCAGCCATTATGAAAAAATTCGATTCTTCTTCTAATGCAATAAGCATTAGTTTTTCCAGCCTGTTCTTAAAAAAAATTCCGCTTTCATTATTTATTCTTTTTTCCTGCCTTACATCATTTGCACAATCTCCTATTCGTGTTAAGGGTGTGATCACTGATAACAAAAATGCGCCCTTAGCCAATACCAGTATCAATATTAAAGGAACCAATACCGGCGTAACTACTGATAGCAAAGGCGCTTTTGCCATTGATGTTCCACGTACCGGATCTGTGCTCGTTGTTTCTTTTATCGGCTATCAAACACAGGAAATCACCATTGGAAATAAAACCAATCTTACCATACAGCTTGGGTTGTCTAATAGCTCATTGAATGATGTGGTGGTAGTGGCATATGGCACACAAAGAAAAGCTTCGGTTACAGCTGCAGTATCAAGTATAAAAGGTGATGATATTGCAGCACAACCTGTTGCTGATATTAGCAACAGCATAGCCGGAAGGGTTACCGGGGTTATAGCTACCCAGGACAACGGTGAACCAGGCAGTGATGGATCGAGGATATTGATCAGAGGGATCAGCACTACCGGAAACACTCAACCGCTGGTAATAGTGGATGGCATACCACGAAATTATACTCAACTAGACCCTAATAGTATCGCCTCGGTAAGTATTTTAAAAGATGCGGCTGCGGTAGCTCCTTATGGTATGGGAGGAGCAAATGGTGTAATTCTTATTACAACAAAAAAAGGTAAGACCGGCGCTCCCAGCCTTACTTATAGTACCTATGCGGGCCTGCAAAATCCAACTAAACTGACAAAATTTGTAAATGCATATGAATACGCCAACTTGTTTAATGCAGCGGATGACAATGATGGAGCTCCGCATGCATTTTCAGAAGAGGATATTCAAAAGTTTAAAGATCACAGTGATCCCGATGGACACCCGGACCATAATGTTTTAAAAGAACTGATCAATCCAAATACTTTATTAATGAGCCATAATCTTTCCCTTTCCGGTGGCGCTGAAAGAATAAGATATTATACAGGTGTTGGTTTTCTTTCTCAAAAAGGAGCCTGGGGACCTACAAACTACAAACGTTATAATTTAACCGCAAATATTGATGCAGATGTTACAAAAACTACCAAAGTAGGCCTGTCAATAAATGGAAGGGTAGAAGACAGGCATTATCCCGGACGTTCTACAAGTCCTTCAGTTGGTGACTTGAGCATATTTAACCAGGCATTCCGCACTCCGCCAATTGCCCCCTTAACTTTCAGCAATGGATTATGGGGAGGTTATATTGGTCGCTCAGCTTATGGGAATATATATCACAGCGGTTATAATCAAACTACCGGTTATACTCTTTTAAATCAACTTTCTATAGAACAGCAGTTGCCATTTATTAAAGGGCTAAGTGCAAGAGGAGTGGTAAGCTATGACTATAATCCTTTTAACCCTGCAGATCCAACTAATCCTTCCGCTGCCATTACTTCCTTTAACAAGTCATGGCTTACTCCTATTCCTTATTACAGTTATGATCCTGCAACAAAGACATATCCTCTTGCAGGCACAGACGGCCCTGCAAAACCTACGTATTCTGTTTCCTATAATCAAAGCCAGGCTTTTACTTACCAGGGTTACCTTAATTATCATAACACATTTGGTAAACATGATCTTACAGGCTTAGTTGTTTTAGAAATCAGGAATACCAAATCATCAATTTTTGGAGCAGGCAGGGTTAATTACAACGTTACGGTGCCGGAACTCAATAATGGCAGTTCGAACTCTACTGATATCAGTAATTATGGCTATTCAGCAGAAGCGAAACAAAAGTCCGCGGTATACAGAGTAACCTATGGTTATAACAACAAATATTTGCTTGAGGCATCAGGCAGATATGACGGCAATTACTTTTTTGCACCCGGGCACCGCTTTGGTTTTTTTCCGGCATTTTCGGCAGGATGGAGATTATCTGAAGAAGATTTTATAAAGAATACTTTCCCATGGATATCGAATTTAAAAATAAGGGGCTCTTATGGAGAGTCAGGTGCCTTAGCGGGTTCGCCTTTTCAATATCTTAATTCATATACCTTGTACGGTAATGCTTCAGTGTTAAACGGAGTTACCACCCAAGGCCTGTATGAAAATGCAGAACCTAACGTTAACATTACATGGGAAAGAGCTAAGAAAACAGATATAGGCATAGAAGCAACTTTATGGAATAGTCTTTTAACTATAGAAGCAGATTATTTTTCCGAAAAAAGAACGGATATGTTATTTGCTCCGACAGTCACTGTACCATCTGAATATGGGGTTGGATTATCGCAAATAAATTCAGGTGCCATCAGCAATCATGGTATTGAATTGACCTTGGGGACTTCTCATCGTATTTCTCATGATATGAATGTACGGTTAAGTGCAAATGTAACTTATGCAAGAAATAAATTAATCCAGGTTTATGAAACTAAGGCCACTTATAATAATCCAAACCGCCGTATCACAGGAAGACCCTTGGGCACTCAGTTTGGTTATGAAGCTTTAGGTTATTTTAAGCCGGAAGATTTTAATGCTGATGAAACATTAAAGCCTGGTATAGCTGCTCAACCCTGGGGGCAGATTCATCCCGGCGATCTCAGGTATGCTGATTTAATGGGGCCGGATGGAAAACCGGACGGTAAGATAGATGATATGGATCAGAAGCCTATCGGTCATCCTGCTACTCCTGAAATCCTTTATGGATTTTCTCCCGGCATTTCTTATAAAGGCTTTGATTTGACGCTTTTATTTCAGGGAGCAACAAGCCGAGACTTTTATTTAAGCGGCCAGGCAGCATGGCCATTTGTTAACTCTGCGTCCGCAGTCATTAGTACGCTGGATTACTGGACTCCAACTCGTCAAAATGCAACCAGTCCGAGGGTTACTACACAACCTACTCAAAATAACACACAAACTTCTTCGTGGTGGATCAGAGATGGATCTTATTTAAGATTGAAAACAGGGGAACTGGGTTATACTCTTCCGGCTGATGTCATGAGCAGCATTAAAATTCAATCAGCACGTTTTTATATTTCAGGTCAAAATTTATTAACATGGAGCGCCATCAAAAATTACGACCCTGAAGTAAGTGTAAGTACCGGACAGTATTATCCTCAACAAAGGGTGGTTTCAATAGGGCTTAACGTTACATTTTAATGAAATACTTTTTAAAGAAAAATAAGATGAAGAATATTAATACAAAGAACTTCAGTTGTTATATTCTGATAGCAATGCTATTTCTTGCATCCTCTTCATGTAAGAAATCATTAGACGAAACATTAGATATAACTCCTCATGATAGGTTGACAGATAATGCTGTTTTTTCAGATGCAAATACAGCAGATCTCTTTATGAATGATATTTATGGCCAACTCCCCGACGGCAATAATTATTATGACCCTTTTGATAATTGGTCTGACAATTCTATTTGTGGTTTTCCCTGGCCATTATCCAGAACAATCGGACAGCAGGCAAATTATACCCCATCTACTTTGGCTTTCTGGACGGGACTTCCTTATGACTGGACAGATAATTATAAAAATATAAGAAAAACCAATTTATTTATAAAGAAGATCACAGCCTCAGATTTACCTGATGATTATAAGAAAAAAAGAATAGCAGAAGCGAGATTCCTCCGGGCGTTCTTCTATCATCAATTGTGGATGGCTTATGGGGGAGTTCCCATTATTACTGAACCGGATAATGTAGCTGCAGGCGGAGATGCGATATTTCACGCAAGAAATACTTCTGATGAAACAGTCAAATTTATTACAGACGAATTGAGTGCTGTTTCGTCGGATTTACCTGAAGTAAATGAACCAGGAAGAGCCACGAAAGGGGCAGCACTTACTGTAAAAGGCTGGTGTGAATTGTTTGCGCATCAGTTTACAGAATCAGCAGCAACAAATAAACAAGTAATTGATAACCTCGGCAATGGAAATATTTATGATTTACATCCTGATTACCAGGCTTTGTTTTTAACCGAAGGAAATAATAGTAAGGAGGGAATATTATACCGCCAATATATATCCCGGGTAAAAGGTGGCACTATTGAAGGAGTAACCGGTCCTACATTTACTAAAGGAGGTGTTGAAACAAGCTGGGGAGGTGTAAACCCTACGCAGGAGCTGGTAGATGATTATGATATGGATAACGGTTTGCCCATTACAGATCCTGCTTCGGGTTATGATCCGCTGCAACCTTATGTTCACCGTGAAAAAAGATTTTATCAATCAATAGTATATGATGGATCTTCCTGGTATAATGATATCATTTATACCCGCCAGGGTGTAGGCAGCCCCAATGAAATTGATTTGTCTGATCATAATGATGCAGGACAGACAGGTTATTATTTACGCAAACGGCTAAGCGATAAAATAACATTGGGAGCCGATAACTGGGATGGCCACAGCAGCGGACAGAATTATTATATATTTCGTTATGCAGAAGTGCTGCTCAATTATGCCGAAGCGCAGAATGAAGCAGTTGGCCCCGATCCCTCTGTATATGATGCTGTCAATAAAGTGCGTGCAAGATCAGAATTAAGCGCTTTGCCTGCGGGTTTAAGCCAGGATCAGATGCGCGAGGCTTTACGCCGGGAACGAAGAGTGGAATTGGCATTCGAAGATAAACGCTGGTGGGATTTAATTCGATGGCATATAGCAGACATTAAGCTTAACGGAGAATTACATGGTATTTCTATTCAGGCCGGTTCAAATGGTAACCTGACCTATACTCCTGTAACTGTGCCCGGCGGGGATCGAAAATTTAATGCTGCCAGTAATTACCTGTTTCCCATACCGCAGATTGCTATTGATCAGAACAAAAATTTAAAACAAAATCCCGGCTATTAATAATGGTTCTTTTTCTCTGACATAAGATGACAGGATGTGTAGTTCACTGATTAGTGAAAGCTGATGCCCTTAATAAAGATATTTTTATTGAGCTATCTATATCACTATTCATTGCTTATTCTTATGCTCAATGTTCGGTTATTTCATTTTCTTTCACCTGCTATTCAATTTTTAAACAATATTATTAAAGATGAGATCAGATAGAAAAATTGAATGTTTAATAATAGCATTTTTATTACTATTCCTGAATAGTTCAATAGCCCAAAATCAAAGACAGACTAATCGGAAGAATGATGTGAATTATATTGATTTGTCAGGAGAGTGGAACTTCCAAATAGATTCATTAGATAAAGGAGAGAACCAGCAATGGTTTGCAAAAAATCTGGACGATAAGATTTCGCTTCCCGGTTCGATGACTACCAATGGTAAAGGGGATGATGTTACCTTAAATACTCCCTGGACAGGAAGTATTATTGACTCCTCCTGGTTCTTTAAACCTGAATATGCAAAATACAGGCAACCCGAAAATATTAAAATACCTTTTTGGCTACAGCCTGTTAAATACTATAGAGGACCTGGGTGGTATCAAAAAGCAATTACTATTCCTGAATTCTGGAATGGTAAACATTTAGAACTATTTATTGAGCGAAGCCATTGGGAAACGATAGTGTGGGTTGATAATACAAAAATTGGAATGGTCAACAGCTTAGGCACTGCACATGTATTTGATCTGACGAAGGCTTTAACCGAGGGTAAACATAAAATCACTATCCGCATAGATAACAGGGTTAAGGAGTTTAATGTCGGGCAAAACTCTCACAGTATTTCAGACCATACACAAAGTAACTGGAATGGTATGATCGGAAAGCTTTTTATTGCCGCCAGGCCAGCTCTTTATATTGAAGATGTACAATTGTATCCTGATACAAAAAAGAACCAGGTAATTGCCCGGATGCAGATTAACAATAGTACAGGAAAAAATGCCAGTGCCACAATTAATTTAATGACTACTTCAAACAATTCCACGGCTGAAAACCTGAAGCCGGTGACAAAGCAAATTGAAGTTTCTGGTGATAGTGCTAATGTTGAAGTCATTTATCCGATGGGCAACACGCCTTTATTATGGAATGAATTTCACCCGGATATTTATACTATGAATGTTAGTTTAAAACAGGACAAAGAAATCCCGGATAAAAAATCAATAACTTTTGGGATGCGTGATTTTTCAACCCTGGGAACACAATTCACTATCAACGGACGTCTTACATTTTTGAGAGGAACGCTGGAGTGCGCTATTTTTCCAAAAACAGGTTATCCTCCAACTGATACAGAGTCATGGATCCATATTTTTAAAGTATGCCGGTCGTATGGATTAAATCACTTAAGGTTTCATTCATGGTGCCCGCCAGAAGCAGCCTTTGAAGCAGCGGACCGTTTGGGTTTTTATTTGCATGTAGAATGTTCTTCCTGGGCAAACCAGGGAGCAGTTATAGGAGATGGTACTCCACTTGATGAGTATATTTATGAAGAAAGTCGGCGGATAGTAAAAGCCTATGGTAATCACCCTTCATTTTGTATGATGACCTATGGAAATGAGCCCGCAGGGAAAAACCATATGAAATACCTCACTGGCTTTGTTAACTACTGGAAAGCTCGTGATTCGAGGCGACTTTATACCACCGCAGCAGGCTGGCCGGTGGTTTCAGAAAATAATTATAACAGCACGCCCGATCCGAGGATTCAGGCCTGGGGTTCCGGTTTAAAAAGTATCCTCAATAACGAACCGCCGCGGAGCAATTATGACTGGTCTGACGTTATTGCAAAATGGTCGCATCCAACAGTAAGTCATGAAATTGGCCAATGGTGCGTATACCCAGATTTCAAAGAGATAGCAAAGTATGATGGTGTGTTGAAAGCTAAGAATTTCGAGATATTTAGAGATAAGCTGAATGAAAATGGCATGGCTAACCTTGCTGATAGTTTTTTGTTGGCTTCGGGAAAGCTGCAGTCTCTCTGCTACAAAGCTGATATAGAGGCGGCTCTTCGCA
>JAABUR0100010392.1_pt1 | contig 10221 bp, 11 predicted proteins | sample 5560091 | NCBI WGS metagenome assembly JAABUR01 (sample SAMN10711879, study PRJNA513375) | rock metagenome | isolation source: Antarctica rocks | place: Antarctica: Victoria Land, University Valley sud
GCGCAAAGGCGCTCGGCGAGTCGAACCGCGGCGCGCACCACCAGTCGATCGAGCCGTCGCGCGCCACCAGCGCTGCCGAATGGCAGTCGCCGAGCAGCGCATAGTCGGCGATCGGCCGGCTCATGGCGCGACTGCCGGGCGCCCGGGCGCGTGGGCGAAGTGGTCGATCATGAGGTTGTCCTGCGCGCCCGCCGCTTCGAGGACGCGCCAGAACGTCCTGTTCGCGGCGGCGACGTCGAGCCGGTGGTTGCCGAACGGTGAGGAGTCGAAGCGCGCGATAAGGATCCGGCACTCGTCGTGGGGCTCTTCTCAGGTCATGCTGCCGGCGCTCGACGTCGCGCCGCCGTGACGAAGAGGAACCCTCGACCGTCCCGCTGCCCTGGCCACCCGTCGGGACCGTCTGCGGCTCGCTCAGCGTGCCGTCCGCGCTGCGCTGGTAGGCGACGACCTCGTTGGCCACGGCATCGTTGGTCTGGCCGAACACGGCACCCGGCCGCAGGCCGTCGGCTGAGGCGGTCTCGGCGCCGGCCAGCGCCGCTAGCGTGGCGAGGCATCCGGCGAGCACGGCTCGGAGCCGGCGTGTGACGAGCTGCATTAGGTGACCTCGGGTCCGGTGGGAGCCCTCACACGCGCGCCGCATCCAGCGACGCCGGCCTCCCGCACCGGCACCCGAAGCTATGCGCGATCGCTTACGTTGACGGCCTGTTGACGATTCGCTTAATTCCGGCCGGCTGAAGCGCACGCCCGTGCCGGGGCTCGGCGGTCAGTCGAGGCCCTCGGCCGCCAGGCGCTCGAGCGTCGCCGCGCTCGTGGGCAGCCCCAGTGCCGAGCAGTAGCGGTTGAGCATCAGCGTCGCCCCGACGGCGAGCGTGAGCTCGACGAGCTGGTGGTCTTCGAGGAGGTCCGACGCCCGTGCGGTGATCGCGGGGTCGACCGGACCACGACCGAGCGCGACAGCGTCGATCCACTCGATCGTGACCCGCTCGCGAGGATCGGCGAAGACGTGCTCGATCTCGCCATCGCCCCTGAGGGCGCGGACCTCCTGGCCCGAGAGCCCGGAGTCGAGCGCCACCGCGGTGTGGGTCTGTACGCAGTAGCGGCACCCGAGGAGCGACGACGTGCGCAGGATCGCGATCTCCCTGGCCCGCTCGTCGAGGCTCGCCGGCCCGAGCGCGCCGGCGATGAACGGCAGCGTGACCTCGAGCAGCTCGGGCACCTGCGCGAGCGAGGCCGTAATCGGGCTCGCCGGCCCGTCACCGTAGAAGCGGCGGGCCAGCAGCGGCGCCTGCTCGCGCTCGAGCAGGGCGACCAGCGCGGTTGTGACCGATCGGGCGCTCATGATCGCCGCTGGTCGTCGGGTCGCCGCCCGACCGGGCGGCCATCGGTCACGCTCATCTGATCCCGATCGAGGCGTCGTGACCCGCCGGGAGCTCATCGGCGATCCGCAGCAGCGCGCCGGCCGGCGCGCTCACCGGCGCCGTGGCGCGTGATACGAGCAGGTCGGTGTCGAGCCTGCCGCCCCTCACCGTCGGAGCGAACGGGCTGTAGAAGGCGCCGTCGGCGGTCAGCGTCAGCTCCGGTTCCAGCTGCTCGAAGCCGGCGAGCACGCCGATCTCGTTGCTCTTCGCGCGCCCGCGATTGATGATCGGACGCACGACGTGGTCCTCGTCGGGGACGCCGAGCGACCGGTGCAGCTCGCAGAGCCTCTCCTGCTGCTCGGGGTCGACCGCGTCGGGGTCCTCGAGCGTGGTGGCGATGCGCACGCCGATGCCACGCTCCACGAGCCTCGGGATCGCCTCGACGACCTTGCGGAAGTTCTCGGGCCCGCGCATCTCGTCGTTCTCGATCGGGTCCGGGTGGTCGAGCGAGATCTGGATGTGCACCGGAAGGTCGGCGAGCGGCTCGACCTCGCGCAGCCGCCGCTCGTTGAACAGGGTCGCGTTGGAGAGCACGACGGTGGGCAGCCGGCGCCCGAGATCGGCGACCAGCTCCGGCATGTAGTCGAGGATGAACGGCTCGCCGCCGGTCACCCCGAAGCCTGTGAATCCGAGGTTCTCCGCCTCACGGCTGCGCTCGATGATCGCCTGGGCACCGAGCTCGCGCCGCTTCACGAGCGGCGCCGACTCGGTCAGGCAATACGAGCACTGGAGATTGCAGTGGTAGTTGGAGTAGAACCACACCCGCCCGCCGATCTTCCCGGCGGCGACGGCCTCCTCGATCGTGCTCATCATCGCGAAAGCTTAGCCCGGCCGTCAGGCGGTCCCGTAGCGGAAGGCGATGCTCGCCTCACCCCGTGTGCACGTGTAGTCGGTGTCGCCGCCATCGGCGTCGGCCGGCTCGCAGGCGAAGCCCTCGGCCTCGTAGGGCGCGCGGCCACGACCCTCCGCGGCTGCGGCGACGGCCTTGGCCAGCTCGCAGTCGGCGCCGCCCGCGGCGATGTCGACGGCCTCGTGGCCCGGGACCGTGACGTTCCCGCAGTCAGCCGCGCTGGCGGGTGTCGACTCACCGCCCGGGTCGGCGTCCTCGCCGCAGCCCGTCGCGACGAGCGCCGACAGCACGAGCACCAGCCACAGCCGTCTTCTCATGACGGCCATCGCGCCCCGTTGCGGTTGCGGGCGAGGCGGCCGTCGAGGCCCCAGATCAGTCCGGCGGGGACGAGCGCGAGGATCAGCGGCGGCAGCCATTCGTGTGGCTGCTCGAAGGCGAAGCGGCCGCTGGAGAGGTAGAGCAGCTGGAGGCCGAAGTGCTGGGCGAAGACGATCAGCGCGGCGCCGCGTGAGAGCACTCCGAGGATCAGCAGCGCGCCGGTGCCCAGCTCGGTGAACGTGACCAGCCATTGCATGACGTCGTAGCTGGGCAGGACGATGTCGTCGACGATGCTCGGCAGCAGCGGCAGCTCGTTGCGGGCGGCCTCGCCCTCGAGGATCCCGCGCGCCTCGGGGCGGTCGACGAGCGTGCCGAAGTAGGGGCCGATCTCGATCTCGCGAAACGAGAACAGCTTTGCCAGCCCGTTGGAGAACGCGATCAGCCCGACGAAGATCCGCAGCGCCGCCAGCCCGCGCCCGAGCAGCGCAGGGTCGGGTGCAGACCGTGCGGGAGCGGCCTCGGTGCTCATGGGCGAATCGTTCCTCTCGTCGTCGTTCGGCGCCGACAGGCGCCCAGGCTCGCGCGGCGGAGACCGAGCCGGGATCTCGGCCAGCCTCCCGAGCACGCCGGAAGGCTAGCCCCGCAGTTGTTACGAGAGCCTGACGCGTATCCCGCACAGGAGCGCGTGGATGCCAAGCTCGGCGTGCGAAGGCTGCCGCCTACCCCGGCAGGCCGTAGCATCGAGCCGCGCCGTCGCCCGAGGAGATCCACCTTGCCTAAGACCATCGCCTGGCTCCCGTCACGCTCGCCTTTGGGGGCTCGCGCTGGGACTGGCCCTCGCGCTGGCGCTCGCCGGCTGCGGCTCCGACGACAGTCCCACCGGCACGCCGGCCGGCGGTGAGTCGCAGACGCTTCAGATCGGCATCGGCCCGCTGCTGCCGACTCCCGGGGACACGACGAAGGCGTGGGAACCCTTCTTCGCGTGGCTGTGCGGTGAGCTCGGGGTCGACTACGAGCTGACGGCGACCACCGACTGGGCCGGGACTCCGTGGCCATGCGCAACGACCAGATCGACCTTGCGTGGATGGGCCCGTTCGGCTACGTGCTGGCGAACACCGAAGCCGGGGCCAAGGCGATCGCCACCGCCCAGTACGACGAGAAGCCGATCTACCACGCCATCGTCGTGAGCCGGCCCGACATCGAGATCGAGCGCTGGCCGGAGGACGGCAAGGGCAAGTCGATCTCCTTCACCGACACCGGCTCCACCTCCGGCTGGCTCATCCCGACGAACTGGTTCCGGGAGCGCGGCATCGACCCGAAGACCTACTTCGAGTACTCCGAGGGCGCCACCCACGCCGCGAATCAGGTTGCGGTCGCGAACGGCCGCGTCGACCTGGCCACGGACTTCGACCGCAACCGCAACGCGCTCATCGAGGCCGGGACGATCAAGCCCGAGCAGTCGAAGGTGGTGTGGGAGTCGGAGCCGCTGCCGAACGACGCCATCGCCGTCCGGCGCGGCTTCGATCCGGAGCTGGAGGCCCGGATCGAGGAGGCGATCCTGAAGCTGACGCCCGAGGAGGCGGCCGAGATCCTGCCCAACCACTACACCGGCTTCGTCCCCGCCACCGCCGAGACCTACGCGCCGATCCGGGAGGCCGCTGAGGCCGTCGGCGTGCTGAAGAAGTAGGACCGGGCCTGACCGCTCCCACGGCCGACCGCGCGGGCGCCCCCGAGGGGTCGCGCGCCCCCCGACCGCGCTGGACCCGCATCGCGCGCCGCGTCGCACTCGCCGTCTCGGTGCTCGGCGTCTACGCGATCAGCATCCGGCTGGCCGACGTCGATCTCGGCGCGCTGCTGGAGGGGCTGCCGAGGATGGCCGACTGGGCCGGCCGCGCACTGCCGCCGGAGACCGCGGACCTCGGGCTGCTGCTGCTGCGGGCGGCCGAGACGGCTGCCATCGCGCTCGTGGGCACGACGCTGGCCGCGGCGCTGGCCCTGGTCACCTGCACGATGGCCGCGCGCAACCTCACGCCGAGCGCGTTCGTGCGCCTGCCCACCCGGTGGCTGCTCAACACGCTGCGCGGCATCGACTCGTTCGTGTTCGCCATCCTGTTCGTCGCCGCCGTCGGGCTCGGACCGTTCGCCGGAGTGCTCGGCGTCGCGCTGCACACCTGGGGCAGCATGGCCAAGCTCTTCGCCGAGACCATCGAGGACGCTCCCGCCGGGTCCCTCGACGCCGTGCGCCTGACCGGCGCGTCGCGGGTCAAGCTGGTGAGCTATGCCCTCGTTCCCGACGTGCTGCCCGGCCTGAGCTCGATCGGCCTTTACATGCTGGAGTTCAACGTGCGCACGTCCACGGTGCTCGGCATCGTCGGAGCGGGGGGCATCGGGCTGGAGCTCAAGAACAGCCTGGACCTCCTGGACTTCCCGCGCCTGCTGACCGTCATCATCATCATCCTGCTGATGGTCACCGCGGTCGACCAGCTCTCCTCGCGCCTGCGCAGGCGGCTCGGGTGAGCGGGCACGGGGCCGCCCCCGCGATCCGGGTCCAGGATCTCGGCCATACCTACCCGGGTCACCTCACGCCCGCGCTGAGGGACGTCTCCTTCGAGGTCGCGCGTGGGGAGGTAGTGGCGGTGCTCGGCCCGAGCGGAGCCGGCAAGACGACGCTGTTTCGCTGCCTCACCCAGCTCATCGGCGTCGAGCGGGGAATCGTCGAGGTGGCCGGGCGCCGGCTCGGCGAGCTCAGTGGACGCGAGCTGAGCCTCGCCCGCCGCGACATGGGTCTGATCTTCCAGCAGTTCAACCTGGTGCGCCGCCTGACGGCCGAGCAGAACGTGCTGGCCGGCAGGCTTGGCCACGTCCCCACCTGGCGCGTGCTGTTGCGGCGCTTCGAACCGAGCGACCGGGCGCTCGCCCTGGCCTGCCTCGGTCGCGTCGGTCTGTCAGCCCAGGCGAGTCAACGTGCCGACCGCCTGTCGGGAGGGCAGCAGCAGCGCGTGGCCATCCCCCGGGTGCTGGCGCAGCAGAGCGTGCTCGTGCTCGCCGACGAGCCCGTGTCCAGCCTCGATCCGGCGTCGGCGACCGATGTGCTCGACACGCTGCGCGGCGTCGCCCGCGAGCGGGGCATCGCCGTCCTCTCCAGCCTTCATCAGGTGGACCTCGCCACGCGTTTCGCCGATCGCCTCGTCGGCCTGCGCGAGGGGCGCGTCGTGGTGGACGCCCCCACGAGTGGCTTCGATGCGGCCGACTACGCGAGCATCTTCGGCCGGCCAGATCAGGCCGCGAAGCTCCCGCCCGGCCAGGCGACGCCGGCGTAGCGCTCGACGACTGGCCCCGCGGGGGGCGCAACCTCGCAGAAGAGGTCGCTGCGCAGCAGCGTGCCGGGGAAGATCCGCGCGAACGGATCGTGGTCCCAGTCCACCGGCTCGCGGGTGACCGTGATCGCGCCGCCGTAGCGAGCCTCGTCGAGCGCCAGCGTCGTCAAGCACACGAGCGCGTCGCCGAGCAGCGGGATCCACCAGGCCATCGCATTGCGGCGCACCTGCTGCACCTCCGGCTGGTCGAACTCGAGCGCCGCTGCGGGATCGGCCAGCGCGCAGACGTGGGCGTGCGCGCCGCGGACGGGCTCGCCCTGCAGGCAGCGGGCGTCGACCATGAAACAGCGGCCCGGTCCGGTGCCGGGGTACAGGCCGCCGCCGTCGAAGGCGAGATGGGCGGCGCCGGGCGGCAGGGCGCTCATGACCGGAAGTCGTCGCGCACGGCGCGCGAGATCGCGCGCATGTCCTGGCGCAGGTCCTCGGACGTGGGCCGGCCCCAGTACCAGTAGCCGTCGTAGGCGCGGTGGATGATGAGATCGGGACGCAGCGTGAATGCGGTCGGCCGGTAGGGCTCGTGCAGCGTGTCGCTCTCCTCCAGCAGCCCGAGACGCGGAAGCCAGCGTCGCTCGGCGTCCGAGAGGAACGTGAAGCGCGCGCCGAGGCCGGCCCGGAACGCGGCCTGCACCTCCGGCGCGTCGATGCTCACCACGACGATCCGGGCGTAGGCCACCTCGAACTCGTCCTGCAGGGCCGTCAGCTCGCGCAGGTGACGCTGCTCCTTCGGGCACCACCAGCCGCGCGAGAAGAGGAGGGCGACCGGGTCGCCGCCCGCCAGCTCGGCGAGCCGGCGGTCGCGACCCGTGTGGTCGGGCAGGTCGAGGTCGGGGAAGTGCTCTCCGGGCTCGAGCTTCATTTGGTCTCCTCCTCGCGGCGAACGGCCGCCTGGTCGATGCTCCACGCGGCGTTGATGAGGCCCACGTGCGAGAACGCCTGCGGGAAGTTGCCCAGGAGGGCGCCGCTGCGCGGATCGATCTCCTCGGCCAGCAGGCCGACGTCGTTGGCGTGGCCCAGAACGCGCTCGAACACCTCGCGGGCGCGGTCCAGCTCGCCCGCCTGAGCGAGGCAGTTGGCGAGCCAGAACGAGCAGATCACGAACGCGCCCTCGTCCTCGTCGGCTCCGGTCCAGCGCTTCACGAGCCCGCCGTCGGCCAGGTCGCGGTCGATGGCGTCGATCGTCGCTCGCATGCGCTCGTCGTGAGCCGGCAGGAAGCCCATGATCGGCATCAGCAGCACGCTGGCGTCGAGCCGGTCGGAGCCGAAGGCGCCGGCGTAGACGCCTCCGTGCTCGTCGAAGGCCTGCTCGAGGATCGCCACGCGGATCTCGTCTCGAGCGGCCGCCCAGGCCCCGGCAGGTGCCGAGGGGCCGAGCTGCGGCGCCAGCTTCACCGCGCGGTCGAGCGCCACCCAGCACATGAGTTTCGAGCTGGTGTAGTGACGCTCGCCCTCGCGGCCCTCCCAGATCCCTGCGTCGGTGTCGCGCCAGCCGTCGGCGGCTCGCTCGGCGAGATCGCACAGGAAGCCGGTGGTCAGCGCATCGTCGGGATCGAGCTGGTCGCGCAGGACGTGGGCCGCCTCCAGGATCTCGCCCATGACGTCGAGCTGGCGCTGGCGCCAGGCTTCGTTGCCCACGCGCACCGGGCGGCTGTCGCCGTAGCCCGCGAGGTGGTCGAGCTCGTGCTCGGTCAGGTCGCGCTCGCCCTCCACGCCGAACATGATCTGGACGTGACGGTCGCGTTGGGGGCCGACGGCGGCGGCCATCCACTCGAAGAAGCGCTGGCCCTCGTCCGGGCAGGCGGCGACCCACAGCGCGCGCAGCGTGAGGCTGGCGTCGCGCAGCCACGCGAAGCGGTAGTCCCAGTTGGCCTCGCCGCCGAGGATCTCGGGCAGCGAGGTCGTGGGCGCGGCCACGATCGCACCGCTGGGCTGGTAGGTGAGCGCCTGCAGGACGAGCGCGCTGCGGTTCACCGCGTCGCGGTACGGGCCTTCGTAGCCCGCGTGGTCGGCGACCCACGAGCGCCAGCCCGCAGCCGTGTCCTCCAGCGCCCAGCCCGCGTCAAGGGGCTCGAAGCACGACCGCGTGAGGCCGTGGTGCACGGTGAAGGTTGCCTGCTCGCCGTCGGCGAGCAGGGTGCGCGCCCACGCGGTCGCGCCGTCGAGCTCGAGCTGCACGCCGGTGGCCAGGAGGAGCGCGGTCGCGCCGCCGCGGGTCCGGATGCCCGCGTCGACGCGCTCGAGCACCGGGACCACCAGTCCGTACTCGGGCCGCGGCGCGAACTCGACGGCGACCTCGACCCGCCCGGCCGACACCTCCGCGCGGCGCACGATCGCGTGCGGCGAGAGCAGGCCGATGTCGTGCCCGCGAGCGCCGGGCTCGAGCGCCAGCGCGTCGGTGAGGTGCAGCGTGCCCGCGGCGGTCCGGAACGTCGTGCGCAGCACCATCGTGTCCGCGAGGTACTCGCGCTCGACCTCGAACGGCTCCACCGGCCGGACCGCGAAGTGCCCCGCCTCCGGGTCGAGCAGCCGTGCGAAGGCGCTCGGCGAGTCGAACCGCGGCGCGCACCACCAGTCGATCGATCCGTCGCGAGCCACCAGCGCCGCGGAGTGGCAGTCACCGATCAGCGCGTAGTCGGCGATCGGCCGGCTCATCCGCCGCGCGTCCAGGCTCGATTCCGCCGACGCTCAGCGCGCCGGAGCCGGGTCCTCGACGAAGCGCGTCGCCGCGACGAGCAGCAGGCCGCCGATGCGCACCCCGAGGAAGAAGGCCAGCGGCCCTCGATTCAGCATCGAACGGACGCTACCAGCGGTCGGGAGATCGGCCCGCAACGGTAAAGGAACCGTAAGGTCCGCACGCGGGTCGTAGTGACCACGAGGTCGATCGTCCCACGCGCGCTGCGCTTCGGCGACGAGTTGCGCGCCGGCCAGGTGATCGTCAACGACTCCACGGACTGGTGGGAGACCCACACGCCGCTCGGGAGGCGCCGGCGGCACGCGCACCGGCTGGGGCCGCGTCGGCGGCCGGCACGCGCTGGAGTCCATGACCGACCTTGCGCACGATCGTCATGGACGCGGGCGGGCCCCAGCGCGCTCGCGGCTCTTGAGCCGCGCAGCGCTCATGCGGCGGCCGCTGCGCGCCCGGGCGCGATCCGCCCGGCGGCGAGCCGGTCCGCCAGCCGCGAGGCGAGCGCCATGATCGTGAGCGCCGGGTTGGCGGCGCCCTGGGTGGGCATGACGCTGCCGTCGCAGACGAACAGGTTCGGCACGCCCCACACGCGGTGGTCGGCGTCGACGACGCTCGCCTCGGGGCTCGTGCCCATCCGGCAGCCGCCCACGAGGTGGGCGTAGCGTTCAATCGTGAGGATGTCCTGCGCTCCCGCCGCCTCGAGGATGCGGGTGAGCGTCCGCTTGGTCTCGGCGACGTTGGCCCGGTCGTTGTCGCACAGCGAGTAGTCGAAGCGCGCGACCGGGATGCCGTGCTCGTCGTGCTGGTCGGCCAGCGTCACGCGGTTCCCGGCCAAGGGCAGCAGCTCGCTCAGCGACCCGAGCGTCGTCCAGTGGTTGTAGTCGCGCATGTACTCCCGCAGCGCCTTGCCCCAGTGCCCGTCGGCCAGCACGTGCTCCGCCCAGCCGATGGGCAGCGGCGAGATCGTCTGGATGCTGAAGCCTCGCGCGAACCCGCGGGCCGCGTCGGTCTCGTAGAACTGCTCGCTGGAGATCTCGGGCGGCGGCCCCTTGTACTGGCGCAGCGTCTCCGGGAAGCGCCCGGCGACCTGGGGGGCGCCCTGCACCATCACGTAGCGGCCCACCTGGTCGGAGCCGTTGCCGAGGCCGGAGTTCAGCAGCAGCCGCGGGCTCTCGATCGAGTACCCGGCGACCGCCACCGCGCCGGCGCGCTGGAAGCGCTCGCGCCCGTCGTGACGGTAGGTGACGCCCGTGCAGGCGCCGGAGGCGTCGGTCTCGATCCGCGTGACCATGGCGCGGGCGCGGATCTCGACGCCGTGCTCGAGCGCGTCGGGCACATGGGTCACCAGCGGCGACGCCTTGGCGCCGACCTTGCAGCCCTGCAGGCAGAAGCCCCGGTAGATGCAGTGCGGGCGGTTCCCGAAGCTGCCGTTGGTGATCGCGACCGGCCCGACGCGCATCTCGATCCCGCACGCGCGGGCGCCCTCCCAGGCCCGTTCGGCCGCGCCGCCGATCGGGTGCGGCCCGTGCGGGTAGCCGTGCGGGACGCCCCAGGGCCAGTGCTGCCCGGCCACCG
>JAABUR0100010393.1_pt1 | contig 10220 bp, 15 predicted proteins | sample 5560091 | NCBI WGS metagenome assembly JAABUR01 (sample SAMN10711879, study PRJNA513375) | rock metagenome | isolation source: Antarctica rocks | place: Antarctica: Victoria Land, University Valley sud
CCTGTGGCGCATCGCGATCGTCCGGCTCAGCCACGACCAACGCACCAAGGACTACATGGCCAAACGCCTCAGCGAAGGCAAGACCAAAAAGGAAGTCATCCGCTGCCTCAAGCGCTACATCGCCCGCGAGGTATTCAACGCGCTACCCCGCGAGGCCCTCGCATTGACATAGGAGCATCGCCTCACCGTGGTTATCAGCGCTGCGCCGTCGCGCTTGGAAGCGGCAGCTACCCTTCGTCCAACAGGTCGAAGACGACACGCTGGTCTTGCAGGCCTGTCACGCCATCGACGTACGCGTCTCCCTCGGCGGTGGCACCGAGACCTTCGTAAAACGCAACTGCTGGCAGGCGGGCGTCAGCCCATACGACGGTCGCACCAGCCTCCCGTGGGACTTCCAGCACGGCGTTCACCAGCCGTGTGCCATGACCGAGACGCTGAACGTCAGGGCGCACCGCCATCGCCCAAAAATAGAAGGACGGACGGTCCGGGCGCAGAGGGCAGCGGTGCGGGGTGAATGAGACAACTCCTGCGTTGTGTCCGTCTGCATCCATGCAGAACAGATGCTGCGCAGCGTCGTCCTGGTCGCCTGGGACGGCACCGAGGGGCCAAGCGAGCACCGACCGACGCAGGGTCTGCGTGTCCTGCCATCCCTTGCGCACAAGCGCCACAAAGCCGAGCGTAGGGCGGGACGGAAGTGGCCGTGGCCGACCGCTGAGAACGCCGCCAAGGCGGCCTTCGGCGGCAGTACGACGGTGCGGCCTGATCGCGGTTCTCAGAAGGTCCACTTGCGGTACCGATCGGACTGGCTGCCGAACGGCGGGGGGGGAAGGCTGGTCAGCCCCGCTTGGAGGTCTTGCTGCGCCTCAGTTGACCTGCGCGAGCAGCAGTTGGTAGGTCCCCTCCAAGTCACCCCCGACGCTAGGGATCTCGACGGCACTGCGGCCAGCAACCCCATCGATGAGGCGCTGATACTGGTGGGCGTAGCCGCCAGCGGCCGCAACGAACTCCGCCGCTACCCGCTGGTGCTCACTCCATAGCGGGTCATCGAGCCGCTGGTGAAAACGCCGCTCGGATGCCGAGGCATCGTCCAGCAGCACAAGCTCGAGGTGTCTAGCGGCCAGGTCAGCGCCCACCTGAGCAAGTTCATCGAGGTAGCTCGGTAGCGCGATGAACTGCGGCACGATGACGTTGTGTCCTGCGCGCAGGTGAGTCCGCGCCATCTCCAAGCAGAGACTGCGGGCAGCCTCTCCGGATTCCTTCTCCCGGGTGCGCCAACCGCCGAGCAGACCACGCACCACATCCTGTTCAAGGGCCAACGACATCGGGTGGTCCTCGACATAGCGCCGCGCAAGCGTCGTCTTTCCGATCCCTGGCGGTCCGTTGAGGACGATGAGAGTGGGCACGATCTGACCCTAGAGCGGAGGTCGTCCTGAGAGTGGGTAAACCCGCCAGTCCTGTGATCCGTTGCCCGGCCGCAAAACCGATATCCCGCCCGACGAGGGGTACTTATGAGGTGCTGGCCCGGGGGCCTTGTCCCGAAGGAGTCCACTTACATCTTCGGCGTCGCCTTGGAATGGCTCAGCCGCCGGTGGTCGGGGCGACGTCTAGTCAGACGGTCCTTCGACGGCTGCCGGAACGCCGGTCGGTTGGCTTGGGTCGGCCGGCCTCGGGCCCAATGCAACCCGCTGCTGCTCCAGATGCTCAGCGAACAGGGCCAGTGCATCTTGCTGAATGGCAAGGCCCCACGCGAAGTGGAAACGAATGTTGGTTGCGTCTGCCCAACTATATCGAGCAGCAGAGACACGCTCGCGGTTGGACACTTGTATGGAGGTCACGGGCTCGTCGTCGTCGTTGATATACCCGATCACCTTGTCGTAGCGCCACTCATGCGCCCGCTGCCCCCCCTGGAAGATAAGCCGGTGGCTAGTAGCCACAAGTTTGTCGGAGTCCATGACGGCGGGAGCCTCTACACCTGGCGTATACGTGGTCCTAGCCCGACCTTCACGAACTCGCAGATTGTCACTCACCGTGTAGGTGAAGCCGCCGTAGTTCGTTAGGGAGTGAGACGGGCCGGTCCTCGGTTGCACAAGGTCCGCCTGCCACGCGCCCAGCCAGGTCTCGTCAGCTTTCAAGATCACGCTGATGTCGTTGACCTGCGCCGACTCCCATCCGCGGGTGCGTGCGAGCTTGCCCAACTGCACGAGCTCGGCATCCGCAGCGTCCCACTGCCGAACGGCAAGCCGTTGCTCCTCGAGCCGCGCTTCTGTGATTGCAGCGGCATGTTGCGAAGCCATCCGGGCTTCTCTGGCCGCCCGCTCGACTGCGCGCCTCGCACCCCAAGCTCGCCAGGCCTGCCAAGGTCGCATACTCACATCGGCCCTCCGCTTGTCTGCGGCCAGGTTAACAGGGCGGGTCCGGATACAGCGCAAACGGGGCACACCCCCTCGGTCTGCGCTGCTCTGCCGGGCCTGCGATGTGTCCTGGCGGGCCTCCTTGCTGCGACGACGAGCAGGTCGCATGGGGACATGCCGTCCGCCAGCACGACAAAGCACTCGTATCACGGACTGCCGACCCGCTGGACGTGTGCTCTGGGCCGGCAGGGAGTCTCCAGGCCAACAGAATCACCCCCCTCCCAAAGGCGCTCCCTTCATCGCTACGCGAAGTAGCGGCTTGAGCACTCAGCCCCGTACGCGCCAAGCGGAAGGCCTCGCTGAGCGTAGGAATATGCCAACCCAGCCAGCAGGGTGCGCCCTTCGTGCTCGAGGCGCAGGTTGGCGAAGCGAGCCTCGTTCTGCGTCAGGGAGCCATCGGCCTTGGGCAAGCGGAACCGGTGCTCCTTTGTGACGTATGGCTGCAGGAGTTGGCCAAGGACGACGCCGCAGAACAGCACGATCGACCGATCGTGGGTGGCGATCGTGTCCAGCAGCCTGTCCCAGTGCGGAGCCAGCAGCTCCGAGGTCATGCCCTGAGTCCGGAACCTGTCCGATCCGTACGGAATGACCTCCATCTGCAGCTTCTGGTCGATCGCCCGCTCGAGGTTCTGGAACCGGGCATCCGGCTGGTTCTCGTCTAGGAAGTCGATGACCCCAAAAGGCCGCAGAAAGCGGATCTGCTTGTGGTCGAACGCTGACCGATGCCGCCGGCCAGAAGTTGGGCCATACATCCGTTGGCCGAACGATGCGTGATCGGCCACATACTCCTTGACGCCGGGTACCGGGCCTCCCGACCACCGGTCCACGCTGTCACGCTGCTTGGGGTTGAGGTGGACCAGAACCAGACGCGCCTCAAGGTCCCCCGTGAAGTACAGAGGCAGCGTTCCCGCGTTGAACTGTTGGCCGCTCCCGGTAGAGAGCCTGGTTGCGGCGCTCAACCTCCCCTGGGAGCGGAGATCATCCAGATCGCGTGCGACATCTGCAGTCAGCTTCTCGTACGGCAGGACACACCTCCACACGGCAAGACATCAAACGGCAGTGCAGCCTAGACGCTTCAGTCCTTCAGCAGCCCCGGCGGCGGTGACGCACAACCTGGCGCCCCTGCCTGTCCTGAGCGGTCATCCCGGCGATGGCGGCGACAAGCAGCATCGACTGCACAGCGAAGTCTCCTCCCCCGGCGCGAGCACTTGGCCCGGCACCCGCCCGGCCAGAAGTACCGAGGACGCGCACTTACCGCTGGCCCTCAGCCCACTCGTAGGTCACTGGCTTATGCCTGCTCTGTGCGTAGGCGATCTCGGCCTGTGTCGAAGGGCCGACGTAGCCCTCCGGGTTCACCACATGCACGCGGTCGGCAAGGTCAATCTTGCGGAGATGAAGGGTGCCAAGCCCTTCTGTGGCGTCAACGACGTTGCCGCCCGCGACTGGAAGGGCAGGCAGAAGCACGATGCAGCCGGTCAGCGAAAGGGCTCGGTGGATGGCGAGATGCTCTTTTGCGAAGCGCACCGAGCCGCAGAGCACTACGACCTCGGGCTGAGTCACCGAAGTACGGTAACGCGACCCGGCACGGCTAGGAACGCCGCCTCACTGCTCTTATCAGTCTCACCAGTGCACGCTCGGAAGCGGCACCTAGCCTTCGCGGCCTGAGGGGTGATCCGGGTAGAGGCGGAAGCCCGTGAAGCGGCGGTGCGGCCACCGCTCGTAGAAGTCTTCTGCCGTGTCGGTCAGCAGGTCTACCCGCTGACCACCGGCGAGGCCGAATGCCTCGCGTATCAAGGCCCGGCCAACGCCCTGCTGGCGCAGCGCCGGGGTCACCAGCAGGTTCACCAAGAACGCCTGAATCTCGCCGTCGCTCATTATCTGAGCGAAGCCTTCAACCACTGAGTCCGCCACTACAGCGACCACCGTTGTGACGCCCGGCGCGGTCAACGCCCGTCGCGCTCGCTCAGGGTCCGCGGGCAGAGACGGCCAGCCTTCGGCCTCGCACAACGCGAGGACAGTGGCAAGGTCGAGGTCTGGGTCGAAGCGTCGTACGACGAGGCTCACCAGTCGGACGTTAGCCGGTCGCTGGTCGAGGAACGGCACTTGCAGGCGCTCCCTTGCGCGTCCTCGGGCGTCAGTGCGGAAGCTGGAACGCGCACGTCGCGCTCGATACTTGTTGGACGAAGCTTGCGACAATGTCGCCATGCAGCTGGTGCGTCCCGCAGCCGAGTATCTCCCGAGCTACCGTGCAGCGCTTCAGCGTGCGTGGAGTCCCAACACGCAGGATCCCGGCGCCGGCCGGATCGAGTTCGAGCGGATCGACGACGACCCGGTTGCGTTCCTGGATGCCCAGGACGACCCCGAAGGCCGCGGCGAGCCGATAGTGCTGCCTGACGGCACACTCGTGTGCAGGTTGCCCGGCTACCGAAGGTGGATCTGGGACGGTGAGTTCGGGGGCATGATCAGCGTGCGCTGGAAGCCCGGCACAGCGGCTCTCCCGCCACACGTCCTTGGGCATGTTGGCTATGCCGTCGTGCCCTGGAAGCGCCGTCGTGGGCTTGCGACCGCCGCGCTGCGGGAGGCGCTGCCAGAGATCCGAGGGCTGGGACTGCCCTACCTGGAACTCACCACGGACCTGGACAACGTGGCCTCGCAGAGGGTGATCACCAGCAACGGCGGGGTGCTGGTCGAACGCTTCACCAAACCAGCCGCATACGGACACGACAGCCCTGCACTTCGCTGGCGTATCAGCATGATCGAACACGACGTCTGAACCGGCGGTTCCTCGACAGCATGTAGCGCCAGATCGCGGTTACCGGCCTCGGGTCCAGAGCGGCACCTAGCCACCCCCTCCCGACGCCGCCAGTTCATAGACACGCAGGTTCCACAGCGCGTCGTGTCGGGGGTGGTGCGCGCTCGGGTTCTCCGGCAGCGCCACGCCGGTCCTGGCTGCCAGCGCCTGCAGGTCACAAAGCGACGTCGGCCAAGCGTCCGGCCACGGGTCTACTACTTTCCGCAGCAGTTGGAAGTCCCAGTCCCACAGCCGTGCGTGCAACGGCTCGGCGCCGGTGGGCGCGTCCAGGCTGACCAAGTCGTCCGGCGTCGGACACCACGCCCAGAACTCGTCGGGACTTCCACAGAAGTTGATGATGGCCCTGCGCAGTTCGTCACGCCGCAGCCGCGGCTCCTCGGGGCGGATATGCGGCAGGACGGCGGTCCGGACGAACGGACTGACGCAATCGTCAGCCGCTGCCTCCGCGTCTAGGGCACTCCACGAAGTGCCGTCCTCGGCGGCTAGCCCCACCCAGAGCAACCGGGATCGTCCGGTCCACGGTAGGTCGGTGAACTCGGTGTCCAAAAAGATGCGGCGCGTCGGGCTGACGTCGGCATCCCCGCCCGCCATCCCTAGCGTCCTTGCCGCTTCGCCCTCCGACGTCATGGCCTGAGGTTAGCCCCGGTACCGCCTACCCGAGTCCTGACGGTACCGCGGCTCCTCACGCTTGTAACGGCTCCCTTCTCGGGTGCCGCGAAGAACAGCACCTACCCCAGTGGGACGCCCGCGGCCAGAAGGACGGCCGGAGTCTTCTCAAACAGGGTCGCGCTGTACCAGGGCCCGTCGAAGTCGCGTCTTCCGACCTCTCGGAACCCGAGCGAGGCGTAGTACTCCCTCAGCCTGAGGTTTGCTTCGACGCAGTCGAGTCGAAGGCTGGGAGCGTTTTTCCACTGTGCCTGCCGTTCGGCCCAGGACAGGAGAGCAGCGCCCAGGCCATTCCCGGCCCTGCAGCGCGGCACCATGAGGCCGTGGACGTACGCGGCGAACCGATCCTCCTCGCGCCAGACCGGCTCGTCGGCCCAGAGCAGGCGTAACGCCCCCAGCAGCGACTCACCCTCCGCCGCGACGTGCCACTCGCCGTCCTTGACCTGCGCGACGATGTTGTCGAGTGCGACCTCGCCGGGCTCCCACTGCACCACGGCCCGCGAAGCCAGCCAGTCCTCCAACTGGCCGCGAAGCGCGAAGATGGCGGTGGCATCCTGCGGGACCGCGAGGCGGATGGGCGGGTGGTCCACGGCGTTAGACGCTAATGCCGCTTGCCGTTCGAGGAACGACGCCTACTTGAGCCTCTGCGTCCCCGTAGGCTGCGGCGCGTGAGGGCCATCCTGTTCGATGTTGACGGCGTCTTGCTGAACTCGACGGCGGCGCACCGTCGTATCTGGTCCGAATGGGCTGATGGCGTAAGCCTGGACTTCGAGTCGGTCTGGGCCGCATCGCATGGACGGCGTATCAGCGAGACCCTTGCTGAAGTGGCCCCGCACCTCGACGCAAGGCACGAGGAGGCACGCGTCAGAGAGATCATCCTCGCCCAAGGGGATGCATACCCGGCGCAGCCTGGTTCGCAGACGCTCCTCATGGGTCTGCAGCCGGGCTGCTGGGCCGTGGTCACCTCGGCAAAGGGGGACAACGTCCGGCATCGCTTCACCCTCGCCGGCCTTCCTACCCCGGAGGTGCTCATCGACGACGGAGCGGTCTCCCGGGGGAAGCCGCACCCTGAGGGCTACCTAGCGGGTGCAGCGTCACTGGGACGCCGCCCAGGGGACTGCCTCGTCGTCGAGGACGCTCCAGCTGGTGTGGCTGCTGGCAAGGCAGCAGGGATGACCGTCCTGGCCCTCGGGACAACTCACGAAGCAGCGGACCTCCACAAAGCCGATCTGTTTGAGCCATCTCTCAGCGACGCGGCACTATTTATTCAGCGGTGGGGCGGCAGCGAGTAACAGCCGCATCCACCGCCTGGCAGCCGTGTATGTCTCACTCTGGGAGGTCCCCGCTGGGAACGGTGCGGCGAGCCATCGGACGTGCCTATGCAAGGAGACCGGGAACAGCGTGTAGTGCCGCCAAGAACGAGGCCCCCTCCACGGTGGTGCTCGCTGCGGCGCGTGCATCGCTGGAAGCGTTCAAGGCGACGCTAAATCCCACTGCCCTGAACAACGGTAAATCTGACCGGCTGTCACCAATCGCCACGACCTCTCCCATCCCGATCCCCACACGACGGCAGTACTCCGCGACGAAGGCGACCTTGTCGTCGGGCTCGAAATGCTGAGCGACCCGACCGGTGAACAGTCCCGAAGCCCGGTCGAGTTCCAGATCAACGCCGCATACCTGCGAGAAGCCCCAGGGATCCGCCAGCCCGCGGGCGGCGAAGCTCCACGACACCGTCGCGATGAACACCTCTACCGATCGCTGCCGCAGCATCGCAACGCCCAGACCGATGTCGTCAATGCTGGGGATGCGCGACATGGCTTCTACAGCGTCTGCCAGCGCGACGCCTCGGTAGAACCGAGCGTAGCTTTCCGCAACCTCGCGGTCGCTGACCTCGTGGCGAGCGAGCTTCTCCTCCAGGCCCTCGATGACCGCCTCGTGGCCGATCCAAGCGCCGAGGTGGGCAAGGGCCGTCGTCCCCGTGACCAGGGTGCCGTCCATGTCGGATACGACCAGGCGCCACGGACATTCGGCCAACTGCATCACGTCGGCCACTGGCTGGCCCAGCGCACGGTGTCGCTCGTGCCGGTCATCGACCCAAGGGTATTGCCGGTTAGAACCGATGAGAACGCCGCCTGACCGCGGTTATCAGCGCCGCCTGACGCGGTTATCAGCGCCACGCCCTCCCACTCTCGGAAGCGGCACCCATTCCATCCGCTGACGCTTGTGGGGCCTCGCCCAACTTCGGCGGTCAGGCATGCAGCTCGTCCGGGTCGATGAACGGCAACCCGACCGCAGCGAGCTTCGTCTGAAGGTTCAGGTCACCCGTCGCGACGTGTACCGCCGACATCGGGTGAAGGCTCTGCAAAGCGACGACCGCCGCGACGAGGCGGTCGTCCGCGACGTCCATGTCGAGCCATGTCGGCAGCCCCTCCCGCCGCGGGTCTTCGTGCTCGAACACCGCGAGCACGCCGCCCGCGACCTTTGCCCCGACGCGCACGTCCCCGTTATCCCGCAGCCCTTTGAGGCGCCGGTCCGCCCTGCGGGCAGCATCGCGGAGCTTCTCCGTGCGTCCGGACCGCTTCAGGTCATCGAGCTCGCGAAGGACGACCGGCATGACATGCGCCATGTACACCGGGCCGAGCACCCCGATGTACGCCGCGAGGTCTGGCTCGTCGATGAGCGCATTCGTATCCGGGATGAGCCGCACGGCCCAGTCGTTCGGCGGCAGCAGCCCACGCGCCGCTCGCAGCACCTCTACCTGCTTGCCGAGCGCCGAGCGCGCCGCATCGACCGACGCCGGCACGTGGTGGTCGCGGCCCTCGCGCAGTAGCCAGCCGTCGAGCACGCCGAGAGCCTTCCCGTGCCGCTCGGCGACCTCAAGTGTTAGGACCGGGAACAGCAATCGGAACCTGACCGTCCACGCCCGAACACGTGCCAGCAAGGCCATCCGGTCCCGTTCCAGGTCCGGCGTTGACGGCCCCCAGTAGTACAACGGTAAGCCGATGAACTCGATCCCGCTGTTCCCGTCGTTCAACGTCGATTGCACGACGCTCGACCGCCCGATAACGCCGAGGAACTCCGCCTCGATGTCATCGAGGTCGTTCATCAACCGGTCCAGGTACGAAGGCAGCACGCTCTTACCCATCCTCCTATCGTCGCCAACCGGTCCGACACCGCCCGGCTCGGGCCGCCACCCGGGCCACGCCGCTAGGCATGACAGAGCGTGAGGCACCGGGCAGAACGGGTCAAAGGAGCAGAATCACCCGGTACAGAGGGACCTGCCTCAGGCAGCCACGTCCGTATGCAAAGGGACCGCAACTGTGTTGCGTCAGGACGTCGTCGCCACGCGTCACAGGTACCCCTGTCGCGGGACGCCGTCCGAAACGAAGACGACTGGTGTCCGGCCCTGCGGCAGGATGAGTTCATGTTGAGGTTTCCTGCTCCCCTGACCCGGGGTGACAAGATCGGGGTGACCGCCCCTGCGGCGGGTGTCGAGGGACCGGGAGCCGACCGGATCGACTTCTGCGTCAACTGGCTCCGTAACGCCGGTTACAACGTTGTCGTGGGCGAGTACATGGACGGGTCGGGCATCACCTCGGGACCGGCTCGCGCACGTGCTGCCGAGGTCACGCAGATGTTGTGCGACCCAACGATCCGCTGCGTGGTCCCGCCGTGGGGTGGGGAGACGGCCATCGACCTGCTCGATTTGCTCGAGTGGGACGCTCTCGCAGCAACGGAGCCCACCTGGTTGGTTGGCTACTCCGACCTCTCGACCGTCCTGCTGCCGCTGACCACCCGGCTCGGGTGGGCGACGCTGCACGGCGACAACCTCGCTGACACGCCCTATGAGCCACCAGCTGGACTGTTGCGGTGGCTGGACATCGCCTCAGGGACGGGTCCGCACCGCCAACGTGACTCGGGCCTGGTCGTTGACTGGTGGCGGTTCGCGGAGGACCCGCAGGCGACCGACTGGAAGCGGATCGGGAGTGGGGCGTGGACGCTTCACGGGGCCGAGTCGCTGCACGCCACTGGACGCCTGATCGGCGGCTGCATCGAAACCCTGTGCAACCTCGCGGGCACCCCGTACGGCGACGTCGCCGGGTTCGGTCGCCAACACTGTGAGGCGGCCTGATCGTCTACCTGGAGGCCGCCGACGCGTCAGGGAACGGCGCAACCGTGCCGGTGTGGCCGTCGTCGGCGTAATGCTGGTGGCGTGCGCGGCGGCGCTAGTGTCGCGCGTCGGAAGTTGTTTGACGGGTGGCGTGGGGCAGAATCTCGTCGGCTGTCTTGGTCCAGGTGAAGGGGTGGCAGCGGTCGTTCCAGCCGTCGAT
>JAABUR0100010394.1_pt1 | contig 10220 bp, 9 predicted proteins | sample 5560091 | NCBI WGS metagenome assembly JAABUR01 (sample SAMN10711879, study PRJNA513375) | rock metagenome | isolation source: Antarctica rocks | place: Antarctica: Victoria Land, University Valley sud
GCCGAGCGCCAGGCGCCGGCCCGGGCACGAAGGCCGTGCAGCCGACCAGGGGTCGGGGACGGGGATGCGTTCACCGGGCGGAACCCCCTGTGCGTGTGGACGGAATGGGCACGAACCTAACCCCTGGGATGAAACTCTGTCCACCGCCAGGGAACACCCACTCAGGCTTGAGCGCCACCGAAGGCCTTGATGGTCAGGAACTGCGTCGGCAGCGACACCAGCCGCCGCGGTCCGTGCGAGACCTCGCCGTCGAACTGTAGGGCGTCACCGGCTTCGAGCAGGAACTCCGCGCCGCCCACGCCGTACTCCATGCTGCCGGACAGGACGTAGAGCAGCTCGGTGCCCGCATGCTGATACAGCGGGAACACCTCGGTCCGCTCGAGCAGCGTCACCAGCACGGGCTCCATCCGCCGGTTCGGGCCGCGCATGTTGCCCAGCAGCTGGTAGCGGTGCCCCGCACGGCTGCCGGGGTGGCTGATGTCCATCCCCTGCCCGGCCTTGACGAACAGCACGTCACGCTCTTCGTGCAACCCGCGGAAGAACGCGGTCACCGGCACCTGGAGGGCGCCGGACAGCCGGACGAGGGTGGCCAGGCTCGGGGAGACCTGGCCGTTCTCCAGCTTGCTCAACATCCCCTTGGACAGCCCACTGGTGTCGGCGAGCTGACTGCCCGACAGGCCGAGCTGCTGGCGGTACTCGCGGATCCGCTCCGCGATGTTCAGCCCGAGCGCACGCTCGAGCTCCGGAACGGACTCGCCCGCGCGCGGGGCAGCGGGAACCCGGCCCGGCGGCGGGGGCTCCGGCTCAGACTCTCGACGGCGGGCCAGGGCCTAGCCGGGGATCCAGGAGGTGCCCGCCAGCGGCACGCGGGCCATGGCCGCCGCCTCGATCGTCAGCGCGACCAGATCCTCAGGTTCGAGGTTGTGCACGCTGGACTTCCCGCACGCACGCGTGAGGGTCGTCAACTCCATGGTCATCGCCTTAAGGTAGTTCGTCACCCAGCGGGCCCCTACGTCGGGATCCAGCCGCGACTCGAGCAACGGGTCCTGGGTGGTGACGCCGGTCGGGCAGCGCCCGGTCTGGCAGTGGTGGCAGAAGCCGGGAGCGGTCCCGAGGGCGCGGTAGTCCTCGGTCGCGTCGTACTCCCGACCGTCCTTGACGAACGTCGGGCTGTTGCAGCCCAGCGCGACCAGCGCGCCCACCCCGATGGCGACCGCGTTGGCGCCGAGTGCCATCGCCTTGGCGACGTCGGCCCCCGTCCGGATGCCGCCGGAGACGATCAGCTGCACCTCCTCGGACTTGCCCAGCTCACGGAGCGCTTCGGCGGCGAGCCGGACCGCCGCCAACGTCGGGATGCCGGTGTGCTCGATGAACGCCTCTTGGGTCGCGCCGGTGCCGCCCTGCATGCCGTCCACGACGACGACGTCCGCACCCGCGGCGACCGCGAGCTTCACGTCGTTGGCGACCCGGGTGGCCCCGAGCTTTACGTAGACCGGCTTCTCCCAGCCGGTGGCCTCGCGCAACTCGGCGATCTTGATCGTCAGATCGTCGGGACCGGTCCAGTCCGGGTGCCGGCTGGCCGAGCGTTGGTCGATGCCGGCGGGCAGCGTCCGCATGCCGGCCACCCGCTCGCTGACCTTCTCGCCGAGCAGCATCCCGCCACCGCCGGGCTTGGCACCCTGCCCGATCACGACCTCGATGGCGTCGGCCTGGTGCAGGTCCGCGGGGTTGAAGCCGTACCGGGAGGGCAGGCACTGGTAGACCAGCCGCGTGGAGGCGCGCCGCTCCTCCGTGGTCATCCCACCGTCGCCCGTCGTCGTGGAGGTGCCCACCGCGGTGGCGGCACGGCCCAGCGACTCCTTGGCGTGCGCCGACAGCGAGCCGAAGCTCATGCCGGCGATCGTGATCGGGATGTCGAGGACGAGCGGCTTGCTGGCGTAGCGCGAGCCCAGCACGGTCGTGGTGTCGCAGTGCTCCCGGTAGCCCTCGAGCGGGTACCGGGAGACCGACGCGGTCAGGAACGACAGGTCGTCGAAGCACGGCACCCGCCGTTTGGCCCCCCAGCCGCGGATCTCGTACCGGCCGCTGTCGGCCATCGTCTGGATCTGGCCCACCATCTCCGGCGGGAAGGTGGCGCTGGGCCGTCGACTGTCCCGAGCCTGCGCTCGCCCGATCGCCGGCATCGGCAGGTCGGTTTGATTGTCGGTACTCACGTCTAGTACCTCTGGTTCTTCAGCGCGTCGAAGTTGTACAGCTGCTTCGCCGAGGCAACCCGCGTCACGTTCTCCGCGTCGACGTGGTCGAAGCCGGCATCACGACCGGCGATGTCGAGGATGGCGCGGACCCGGCGTACGTCGGCGTCGGTGAGGTCCTCGACCTGGCTGTCCGAGCCGAGAGACCGGACCTTCCCGGCGACGTAGATGACCGCCTCGTAGAGGCTGTCGCCCAGGGCGTGCCCGGCGTCACCGCCGACCAGGATGGTGCCGGCCTGCGCCATGAAGCCGCTCATGTGCCCGACGTCCCCCGCCACGGCGAGGGTGCCGCCCTTGAGGGAGATGCCGGCCCGCGACGAGGCGTCGCCGTGCACAACGACCGTGCCGCCGTGGGCAGTCGCCGCCGCGGACTCCGAAGCGTTGCCGTGCACGCGGACCACGCCGCGCATGAGGTTCTCTGCGAGCCCCCAGCCGACGGAGCCCTCGACCGTGACGTCCGGGCCGTCGGACAGCCCGGCCGTGTAGTACCCGGCGTTGCCCTCGATCGTGACGAGCAGGCGGTGGCGCAGGCCGACGGCGAGGTTGTGGGTGCCGCGCGCCTCGGTGATGCGTACGACGCTGCCCTCGGGCAGCTCACGCAGCCGGCTGTTGATCTGCCGGGTCGTCAGCTCGCGGCAGCTCAGCACGACCTCGGTCACGCCCGGGGCCAGTACCGAGGTCAGCGCGGCAGTCACTTCCTGACCCACGAGTGGACTTCCTCCGGCTGGGGCTCGAAGACGCGGGCGTTCTCGATGCCGGGCAGGGTGGCCAGCGCGTGGTACTCGCTGGCGACGGCCACATACACGTCGGTCTCGGCGACGACCAGCGGCTTGCAGGCGAAGGCGTCCCGCACGACCGCGAACTCGTCCCGGGAGGTGACGAGCAGGGTGAAGAAGCCGTCGAACTCCTTGATCACCATGCGCATGGCGTCGTCCAGGGTGTCGCCCCGGTCGAGCCGGTCGGCGATGTAACGCGCGGCCACCTCGGAGTCGTTGTCGGTCTCGAAGCCCACGCCCCGGTCCTCCAGCCGCCGCCGGATCGAGGCATGGTTGGAGAACGAGCCGTTGTGCACCAGGGCGAGGTCGGTGGCCGGGGAGAACGGGTGGGAGTGCCTCGTCGTCACGGCTGACTCGGTCGCCATCCGGGTGTGCCCGATCCCCTGGTATCCACCGGCCCGCTCGATGGCGTAGCGGTCGCAGACCTGCCGCGCCGTACCGACGTCCTTGTACATCGTCATCGCCTCACCCACGCTGACGACGCCGACCTCGGGCGCGATCTCGCCCAGTCGCGCCCGTACCTGGTCGGCCGGCGCCTTGACCGTCAGCAGGCCGATGTCGAAGCGGACCTGCACCTCCGCCGGCTGACCGATGTCCTGCCCCAGCCGTTCGGCGAACGCCGACCAGTCGTAGCCGGCCTCGGGACCGCGCAGCGACCACCGCAGCGAGCCGTCCGGCACGTCTCTGTCGTAGAGGGCGAGACCGGCCGAGTCGGGCCCGCGCCCGGTCAGGTCCTCGATCATCGGCACGAGCAACTCACCGAGCCGGGGCTCCAGAGCGGGGTCCTTAAGGTGTAGTCCAACGATTCCGCACACGTCCGGCTCCCCAAGGGACAACGATCACGTCGGTGCAGCCGCCTCCGGCTGTCCAGTCAACTGAGAATACACAGCGTTTCTTGTCAGGCGACGTATCTGGCGGGCGACGTCACGACGTGCGGGCAGTGACGGTGGCTACTGATCGTAACCGCCGCCGTACGCCGGCCGCGGGGTCGCCCTCCACCAGACGGCGCAGCCGGCCCTGGGGTGGCGCGGCCAGCACCACGTGCTCCACCTGCAGCCGGACGGCGGCGCGGGCGATGGTCTTGGCGGCGTTGCGGGTGATCACGACCTGCCCGTCCACCTGCCGCCCGCCGCGTTCCAGGGCCCGGATCGCGGCGGCCACGTTGTCGCGCTGCTGCTCGCGGTCGCGTCGGGTGGGCATCAACCCGGGATTCGGCAGCCCGAACGCCGACCCGTGCAGGCGGGCGATCGACAGCACCGTGACCGGCGATCGTCCCGCCAGGTGGGCGCAGCGCCTGATCTCCTCGGTGCTGAACGGCACGCCGGTGGAGGCGAGCAGGACCGTGCTCGGTCCCGCCGGAGCCGCGTCCCGGGCCTGCCGACGGCCGTCCCACCGGGCCACCGGCGGCTACCCGTCCGCGTTCGTCAAGGATTCTTGGCCGCTGCGCGGGTCCCGTTCCCCGCTGTTCGATGCCCGACGACGGTCCCCCGCCTGCCGCCAGAGGTAGAGCGGCAGGTAGGCGGCGATCACCACGAGACCGGCAAAGAACAGGAACGGACCCTCGGTCGGGTCGACCACCAGCGCCGGTGAGCGCCAGCCGCCGTAGGCCCAGGTGAACATGAAGAACAGGAAAATCGCGAGCGCGGCCCAGCGCAGCCACCCGTGCATCCGGACGGGTCGGTGCAGCTCGGGATGGAACTGCCGGTGCAGGAAGTAGCCCAGTAGCGCCAGCGAGCAGGCCAGCAGGTAGCCCATGTTGGAGAAGATGTAGATGCGCAGCGGGGAGCCGAACAGCACGACCACCGCCGAGCACACGACATTGAAGATCATCGCATGGTCGGGGACGCCGAAACGGTTGGTGTGCATGAACCAGCGCGGGATCAGCCCGTCCTCCGCGACCTGGAACAGCGAGCGACCCACGCCCATGATGGCGTTGAGCACCGACAGCAGCAGCGCGACGATCAGCGGGATGCCGATCAGCCACTGGAGCAGTCCGCCCGACGTGGTGCCGAACACCTGGCTGCTGAAGTCGGTGAAGACGGTCAGCGGGTCGAAACTGTCGGCCGCGCCCAACACCAGCACGAAGACGAGCGGGATCGACACGTAGATGAAGAACCCGAACAGGCCCTCGGCCGTCATGGCGATCTTGGCGTCGCGGGCCGGGTCGTGGCATTCCCCGATGTAGCAGGCGGCTGCCTCCATCGCCAGGACCGACCACGTCATGACGAAGATCCAGCTCATGAAGAACGCGAATCCCCCGACGGCGCCCGGCGGAAGGTTGAACCCGCTGAGGTTGGCGAAGGTGATCGAGCTCGGGTTGAACAAGGGCAGGAAGACCAGGGCGGTGAGCGGCACCATCGAGACCACGCCGAGCAGGGTGGCGAAGCGCGCACCGAGGCGGATGCCGAGCAGGGCCGGGGTCAGCATGCCGACCAGGCCGATCATCGAGATGACGAGCACGGCCACCGAGATCGGGGAACCGAGCGAGCCGAAGGGCAGGAAGCTGCGCCCGCTCGGCAGCCCGAACAGGCTCACGATGTAGGCCGAGGCGAGGATCATGTTGATCGGCGCGACCGGGAACCAGCCGAGCCAGTAGGCCCACCCGGAGACCCCGCCGACGTGCTTTGCCGTGGCGGCGCCCAGGGGCTTGAACGTCTCGAACGCGTACGACGGCAGGCCGCCGGTCCGGTCCGGCATCATCGCGGCCAGCTCCGCCAGGCAGAAGCAGAGCAACACCCCGGCCGCGGTCACCGCCACGAACAGCGGGATGGACGCGGCGCCCAGGCTCTGTACGGCGAACGGCGCGATGCCGGTAACCAGGATGGTGCCGGCCAGCCCGATGACGAAGGCACCCCACCAGTTGGTGCCCCGCTGCAGCGAGCCGTCCTCACGTTCGGTGTGTAGGTGACCGGGGCGCTCGGGCAACGTGGTCATGTGACCCCTCGGGTGCGGGCGAGTCCCGGGCGGACCGTTCAGACGCGGGAGCAGAACTCGCTGGCCGGGTTAGGTCAACTGAGACTACTCACGGTTTCTTGACAAGCAACCCCTTGATGCGAGTGCATAGCCGGACACACCGTCGACCGTCGAGCCGAGATGCAGACCACGAGCCGAGCCGCACAGGCCGGGGCAGGAGAAACATGACTTCTCGCGAGGAACTGAAGCGGCAGGCGGAGGGCGACGGCATCGAGTTCTTCTTCGCCATGTTCGTCGACATGCACGGCAAGCCGTGCGCGAAGCTGGTGCCGGCGGAATCCTTCGACGTGTTGATGGACGGCGGGGCGGGGTTCGCCGGCTTCGCCGCCGGGCCGATGGGGCAGACGCCGGCAGATCCGGACATGATCGCCGTACCGGACCCGTCGTCGTACCTGCGCGTCCCGTGGCAGCCCGAGCTGGCCGTGCTGCAGTGCGACATCCATGTGGACGACCAGCCCTGGCAGTTCACCCCCCGGGTGATCCTGAAGAACCAGCTGGCCCGGCTCGAGGAGCGCGGACTGACCTACAAGGTGGGCGTCGAGGCGGAGTACTTCCTGGTCGCCCGGCAGCCCGACGGTGGCGTACGGGTCGCCGACCCGCTGGACACCGCCAGCTCCCCCTGCTACGACGTCAAGGCGCTGACCCGGATGTTCCCGCACCTGGCGCGGGTGTCGAAGTACTGCAACCAGTTGGGCTGGAGCAACTACGCCAACGACCACGAGGACGCCAACGGTCAGTTCGAGCAGAACTTCCAGTACGCCGACGCCCTCACCTCCGCCGACCGGCTGATCTTCTTCCGGTACATGGTGCACACCCTTGCCCACGAGGCGGGGATGGCCGCGACGTTCATGCCGAAGGTGTTCAGCGACCGCACCGGCAACGGCCTGCACATGCATTCCAGCCTCTGGCGTGGTGACGAACAGCTGTTCGTCGACGGGTCGGACCCGCGGGGACTGGGGATGTCGGCCCTCGGCTACTCCTTCATTGCCGGCCTGATCGAGCACGCCCGGGCCTCGGTCGCCGTCACCTGCCCAACGGTCAACAGCTACAAGCGGATGGGGGTCGGCGCCCCCGCCTCCGGTGCCACCTGGGCACCGGCGTACGCCACGTACGGCGGCAACAACCGCACCCAGATGCTGCGGATCCCCGACGGCGGACGGGTGGAGCATCGCGGCTGCGACGGCTCGGCCAACCCCTATCTCGCCCTGACCGTGATGCTGGCGGCCGGCCTCGACGGCATCGACCGCGAACTGGACCCGGGCGAGCCCAACCGCGACAACCTCTACACGCTGTCCAGGGAGCAGGTGGCCGAGCGCGAGATCATCACCATGCCCCCCACCCTGCTGCACGCCACCGAGGCGTTGGTCGAGGACGCCGTCCTCCGCACGGCCCTCGGCGCGGGTCCCGGCGGTGACTACATCGACTACTTCGCCGAGATCAAGCAGCGCGAGTTCATGGACTACCACTCGGTGGTCAGCGCCTGGGAGGTCGACCGGTATCTGACCCTGTTCTAGATCCTGACCTTGGCCTAGATCCAGACCCACCTCGTCCTCCCGCAGGCAACCCCGTACCACCCTCGCCGCGTTCAGTAGGCAGCGCATGGTCGAGGGTGGGTGACGATGGACGAGTCCGGCGACGCAGGCTTCCACGCCTTCGTGACTGCACGCTGGGGCGCCCTGGTCGCGACCGCGTATCTGGTCACCGGCGACAGGGGGATCGCCGAGGACTGCGTTCAGGAGTCGCTGACCAGGGTGCACCGGCACTGGCGGCGGCTGGCCGCCGACGGTGCCCCGGAGGCCTACGCCCGCCGGGCGGCCATCAACGCCGCTCTCTCGTGGCGGCGCAGGCGGCGGGAGAGAGAGGTTCCGCTCGCCGATGCCGGCGACCCCCGCGGGCGCGCCGAGCTGAGCGGCGAACTCGACGCGGAACTGATGACTGCCCTGCGCGCACTACCGCCTCGCATGCGTGCCGTCGTGGCACTGCGGTACGTCGAGGACCGGTCCGAGGCGGAGACCGCCGACATGCAGCGAGCAGGGGGACACCGTCATGACCACGACTGACCTGCAGGGGCTCGATCCGGACGCGGTCGAGCGGTTGCGCCAGCACGCACGTGCCGAAGCCGCGCGGACCTCGCCCTGGCCCGGTGTCCACACTGCCATTCGTCGCGATCGGCGCCACCGCGTGGTTCGCGGCACCGGGATTGCGCTGGCCTGCGCCGTCATCGTCGCGCTGGCCCTTCCCGGGCTGACCCGTGGCTACGACGGAGTGTCCCCTGCCGCACCCGCGGACGGAGCGGGCTCGCCACTCACCGCCGAGGAGCTGGCCACGATGGACCAGGGTGAGCTGTCCGTGACCTACGGCGACCTGCGGATGGTGGTCGGCTTCGACGTCGAGGTCGTCTCCTCCAACCCGATGCCGGCGGGCGGCGGCGAATGCCACCTGTTCGACCATCCGCTGTTCGTCGAGCGTGGTCCCGGAGCCCGGGTGCCGGACCTGAGCATGGTGGCAGCCACCGGCTGCCGGGGCGGGATCGTCGGTCAACCGCTCAGCGCTCCGGTCGACGCGGCCGTGCCCTTCGCCGGGCAGCCCACGAGCGCGGACGTGGCGCCGTGCTCGTTGACCGGCAGTGCGCCGATCACCTCCTCCGGCGGTCTCGATGCCACCACGAGCTGGTTCGACTGCGCCGGCGGCGCCTTGCGGCAGTGGGTCTTCGACGACCAGCTCATCTGGAGCCTCGACGGCGGCGCTCGCATGGCCGGACTCGTCGACACGGCCACGAGGACCGAGCCGGACCCGGTCGGCGGAAACTGACTCGCTGCAGCGCAGCCGGCTGAGGACCGCAGCGGACCGCGGGTGGGTGAACCGGAACCACGAACACCGCGTGTGACTGGTCAGCGCCATTAGGTGCGCCGAGTCCGTGGGGGCAGCGATGAAGCGGTCATTGTGGTGCGGGGCAGCGGCCGGCGTACTGGCGATCGGGATGCTCGTCGGCTCGCCGACGTCCCCGGCGAACGCCGCCGATCTCGGTGACGGCGGGCGGTTCGACACCTGGGCCGGCTACCAGGTCGGGAGGTTCCCCGTCGAGGCGCTGGCCGGTGACTTCGACGAGGACGGCGCACCCGACGTCGCCTGGGTGCGCAACGACTTCTTCGACAACACCCTCAGCGTGACGCTGAACCTCGGCGACGGCACCATGGCCGATCCGCGGTTTTTCCCCTCGTCCACGGAGAGCGCCACCGACGGCGTGGTCGCCGACCTGAACGGCGACGGGAACCTCGACGTGGCGATGGTGTCCGAGGGATCCTGCCTCTGCAACGACGTCGTCGACCTCTACCTCGGCGACGGCACCGGCGACTTCGCCCACCGCACGGCGATCGGTGGCGAAGCTCCGAACGCCGTGGCCGCCGGCGACCTGGACGGCGACGGTGACCCCGACCTGGTCATGACGAACTACTGGAGCGAGACCGGCACCGTCAGCGTGCTGCTGAACAACGGGGATGCCACCTTCGCACCGGAGGTCCTGCACCCCGTCGGGGATCGGCCGGTCGGGATCGTGACCAGTGACATCGACGGGGACGACGACCGAGACGTGGTGGCCGCAGCCAGTGGCTCCAGCGTGGAGCTGGCGATCTATCCCCTCGTCAACGTCGGTGACGCGACTCTGACACCCGCGGCCCCGCAGAAGATCGACGAGCAACTCGGCAATCCGCGGTTGGCCGCCGGCGACCTCGACGGCGACGGCGACGAGGACCTGGCGCTCGCCGGCATCGGCACCGACGCGCACTACTTGCTCCTCAACGACGGGTCGGGTGACTACACGCCGGTACACCGCACCGGCGGGTTCAGCTCCGGCGACCTGGAGGTGATCGACCTCGAGCCCGACGGTGACCTGGACGTGGTGAGCGCGACACTGGGCTCCAGCCAGGCCGGGGACATCACCGTCTTCCGCAACGACGGCGAGGCCACGTTCGCCTCGGAGCGGCTGGATCCCAGCCAGCAGCCGACCGGTCTGGCCGTCGCCGACTTCACCCGCGACGGCACCAGCGACGTCGCCGCCGCCAACCGCGGGACCAGCCTCGGGATCATCCATCCCGGCGGGCCGGGTGGCGTGTTCCCCATCCCGGACCAGACCACCTTCTTCCAGCCGCCGTTCAAGATCGCCACCGGTGACCTGGACGGTGACGGGGACACCGACATCGCGGCGACGACCACGGCGGGC
>JAABUR0100010396.1_pt1 | contig 10219 bp, 6 predicted proteins | sample 5560091 | NCBI WGS metagenome assembly JAABUR01 (sample SAMN10711879, study PRJNA513375) | rock metagenome | isolation source: Antarctica rocks | place: Antarctica: Victoria Land, University Valley sud
GATCCACGGCACCGGCGAGGATGGCTCGATCGGCTCCCGCGCCTCGCACGGCTGCATCCGCATGCACGTCGCCGACGTCATCGCGCTCTACTCGCGGGTGCCCGTCGGCACCGCGGTGCTGATCGCCTGAGGCGTCGTCGACTCAGGGCTAGCCCGGGCGCCGCGGCGGCATCTGGCTGCCGCGGCGCGGGATGCGCCGCGGCTCCGGCGCCGGCGCGTCCTCCGGGCGCCCGGATACCGGCCCTCGCTCGGGCGGTGCGGGCAGCGACGGCGCCGGCTCGTCGGGCCAGTGGCCGTGCACGTCGAGGAACTTGCGCGCGGCGTCCTCGGCGTCGCGCTCCCTGTCGTCGTGGAGACCGAAGCGGAACAGGACGTTCATGAGCCAGATCGCCAGGCCCGCGCCGACGATGCCCGCGCCGCCCTCGAGGGCGATGTCGTCAAAGCCGCCGATGATCATCACGGCGATGCCGGCGAGGACCACGATGGCCGGAAGCCAGATGCGGACGAAGCTCAGCACGTGAGCGATTGTGCCCGAAACGCGGGCGGGTCATCGGAGTAGCCTGCGCCGGTGGCCGTCCGGACCCGCCTGAGCGTCGACGAGCGCCGCGAGCAGCTCATCGCGCTCGGCGAGGAGCTCTTCTCCGCGCGGCCGTTCGACGAGATCTCGATCGACGACATCGCCGCCCGCGCGCAGATCTCCAAGGGCCTGCTCTACCACTACTTCGGCTCCAAGCGCGACTTCTACGTCGCGGTCGTGAGCGCCGGGGTGCGGACGCTGCGCGCCGTGACCGCCGTGCCGGACACGGTCCCCGAGCCCGAGCGGACCGAGCGCTCGCTCGACGCCTATCTCGCCTACGTCGAGGCGCACGCCGCCGGCTACGAGCAGCTCATGGGCTCCGGTGGCGGTGCCGACCCGGAGATCGCGGCGATCATCGACGGCGCGCGCCGCGAGTTCGCCGCCCGGGTGCTCGTCGGCCTGCGGCGCACGGGCACCGACTGGGGCGCGGGCGCTGCGCCGCCGCTGCTGCGCAGCGCCGTCCGCGGCTGGGTCGGCATGGTGGAGGCCGCGAGCCTCGACTGGGCCGGCCACCGCGACGTGCCGCGCGCGACGCTCGGCCGCTTCCTCCTGCTCGCCCTCGCGGACACGGCCCGTGCCGCGCTGACCGAGGCGCCCGCACCGCCGCTCGACGGCGCGCGGGGCCGCGTCTGAGCGCGCGCCGCCTACGGGCTGGCCAAGTTGGGGCGCTTGCCCAGCGTGACGTCGACCTTCTTCAGATCGCCCGAGCGGCGGACCTCGAGCTCGATGCGATCACCGGGCGCCTTACCCGAGATCGCGCTCGAGACGTCCTCGGGTGCGCCGACGCGCTTGCCGTCGACCCCGACGATGACGTCACCGCCCGAGCCGCCCAGGAAGGCGGGCCCCTGCAGGCCGGCCCCGGACGCCGGGCCGCCCGGCGTCACCTTGGCGATCTCCGCACCGGCGCTGCCGTCGCTCGGCGGTGAGGTCGAGACCCCGATGAACGGGCGCTCGATCGTCTTGCCCGTGCTGAGCGTCGGGATGACGTCACGCACGGAGTCCGACGGCACCGCGAAGCCGATGCCCACGTTGCCCATCGAGCCGACGCCGGCCGTAGCGATCTGCGAGTTGACGCCGATCACCCGGCCGCGCGCGTCGAGCAGCGGGCCCCCCGAGTTTCCGGGGTTGATCGGCGCGTCGGTCTGGATGACCTTGTCGATCGAGAATCTGTTCGGGGCCTGGATGGAGCGCCCGATCCCCGAGACGATGCCCTGGGTCACCGTGCGGTCGAGACCGAGCGGGTAGCCGATGGCCACGGCGAGGTCACCGACGCCGACGTCGTCGGACTCGGCCAGCGGGAGCGCGGGGCGGCCCTTGAGCGCGTCCGGGTCGACCTTCAGGACGGCGAGGTCGGAGGACTCGTCGCTCCCGGTCACGGTGGCCGTCACGGGCTTCTTGCCGCGGTCGAGGATCAGCTGCACCGTCTTGGCGCTTCCGACGACGTGGGCGTTGGTGACGACGAGGCCCGGGCCCTCGACGATGAAGCCGGTGCCGCTGCCGCCGCCGCGGCGCACCTGGAGCACCGACTTGCCCGCGCTCGCATAGACCGCGCCGGCGCGGGTGGCGTCCGTGCCGCCCTTGGAGACCTCGAGCGGCGCGGCCGCCTCGATCTTGTCGCCCGCGCCCTGGTCGGCGACCTGCTGACCCGCGACGAACGCGCCGGTCGCGAGGACCGCTCCCACGACCAGGCCGATGATCAGGCCGCGGCCCCGCGGGCGCTGCTCGCGCTCACGGGATCGCGTGTGCGCTTGGACGGGCGGGCGCCAGGCGGGCGGCTCGGGGACCGCGCGGGTCAGGTCCTCTGGCCCGCCGACGGCGGGCAGGCGCTCGGTCGACGGGCCAGGCTCGGGGTCGCGGAGGCCGGGATCGCGGTCGCCGGACCAGAGGGGGTTGGGTGCAGGCATCAGGTTCTGGCTCGAGTCGAGAGGAGGGCGGGAGCGGTTTCAGGGTGATGTTCTGACATGAAGCGGATGTAAGACCGTAGGCGGTCGGGACGGGTGCCTGCCGGGCTAGTGCCTGCGCGCCACGTCGTGCAGGTCGGCCGCGCGGACGAGCTTCACGCGCGGGCGGCCGAGCGGCTCGCCGAGGCCGGTCTCGTGCGCGTCGATGTTCGCCCAGTCTGACCATGACACGGCGTTCGGGGCCTTCCCGAGCACCCAGTCCTCGGAGGGCTCGAGCTCCGGCGCGCCGAGACGGCCCTCTTCGCGGTCCTCGAGCATGCGCGCGACGGTGTCGGCGGCGTCCTTCTTGTTGGTCCCGATCACGCCGGACGGGCCGCGCTTGATCCAGCCGACGGCGTACTCGCCGGTCAGCGTGGCGCCGGCGTCGTCGGTCACCCGTCCGTCGAGGTTGCGGATCAGGCCGCGCCGCGGATCGAACGGGACGCCCGGGATCTCGACGCCGCGGTAGCCGATCGAGCGGATGACCAGGCCGCAGGCGAGCTCCTCCTCCTCGCCGGTCGGGATGGCCTGCAGGCGGCCGTCGGCGCCGGCCTGGATGCGGTTGACCGCGACGCGCACCGCCTCGACCCTCCCCTCTCCGAGCAGGGCGATCGGCGAGCGCAGGAACTTCAGCACGACACGCTGCGGCTTGGGCTGGGGATCCCGCCCATCCCGCGCGGCGTACCCGCGCAGGATCTCGACGTTCCGCGTGACGGTGCCGTCGGCCGTGGCGAGCATCGCCTCCGAGGCGGGGTCGAGCTCGAGCTCGGCGGGATCGACGACCACGTCGGCCCGGGTCAGCCCGCCGAGCTCGCGCAGCTCCGGGTTGGTGAAGGCGGCCTGCACCGGGCCGCGACGGCCGAGCAGCACGATCTCCTCGAGCTGGGAGTCGTTGAGCACGTCGATGGCGTGATCGGCGACGTCGGTGGCGTGGAGCTCCTCCGGCGGGAGGACGAGCATGCGCGCGACGTCGATCGCGACGTTCCCGTTGCCGACGACCACGGCACGCTGGACCGACAGGTCGTACTCGTGGTCTGCGTGGTGCGGGTGGCCGTTGTACCAGGCGACGAACCTCGTGGCGGCGTGCGAGCCCGGGAGGTCCTCGCCGGGAATGCCGAGGCGGTTGTCCTCCCCGGTTCCCAGCGCGTAGACGACGGCGTGGTAGCGCTCGAGCAGCTCCCCGCGCGTGATGTCGCGCCCGAGCTCGACGCCGCCGAAGAAGCGGAAGTCCGCGTGCCGGGCGGTCTTGTCGAAGACGCGCGTGACCGCCTTGATCTTCGGATGGTCGGGCGCGACGCCTGCGCGCACCAGTCCGAACGGGGTCGGCAGGACGTCGTAGAGGTCGACCGCGAAGCCGGCGTTGAGGAGCATTCCCGTCGTGTAGAAGCCGGACGGCCCGGCCCCGATGATCGCGGCGCGCATGAGCCTCCACCCTAGGAAACCCAGCTGCGGTTCAGTCGACCTCTCGCGCTTCGGAAGCCAACTAGCTTCCGACCAGGGCGATCTCGTAGCTGCCGCAGTTGGGGCAGCTGCCCATGAGGTTGGCCTGGGAGAGCGTGCCGGGCAGGTGCGCCCCGCAGGACTGACACGCGCAGCGCACCTCCGCCATCGCCGAGCCCTGCCCGGGCTTCGACAGGGGAGTCCAGCTCGGACCGGCCGCGCGCCTGCGGCCGCGCAGGACCGAACCGTCCTCGACGCTGCCGTGGCGACGCGTCGCGAGCGGATGCAGCTCTCCGACGAGCACGTGCAGCAGGACGTCGACGACGCCGGGATCGAACTGCGTGCCGGCGTGGGCGCTGAGCTCCTCGCGGGCCTGCGCCGAGGTCAGCGCGCTCCGGTAGGGCCGCTCTGACGTCATCGCGTCGTAGGCGTCGCAGGCCAGCGTGATGCGGCTGGCGACGGGGATCTCGACGCCGCGCAGCCTCTCGGGGTAGCCCGTGCCGTCCCAGCACTCATGCTCGGCGCGGACGGCGGGCGCCAGGTGCGCCAGACTGCTGGTGGCCTCCAGCATCCGGGCTCCGATCACGGGGTGCTGGCGCATCAGCTCCCACTCATCGGCGGTGAGCGGGCCGCGCTTCTGCAGCACCGCGTCGGGAATCCCGACCTTGCCGACGTCGTGCAGGACGGCCACCTGCTGGACGACGGCGATCTGCTGCTTTTCGAGGCCCAGCCTGACGGCGACGGCGGCGGCGAGCCCGACGACATGATGGGAGTGCTCGAAGGTGTAGTGATCGCGGGCGGCGACCGCCGCCAGCAGCGCGTGCATGCCGCTGATCTCGGCCTGGGCGCGGCGCTCGACGGACTGGTGCTCGTTGTGCTCGATGCGCTCGGTCAGCGTCGCGGCCAGGAAGTGCATGAGCGCCGCGTCGCGCGCTCCCAGCTGCGGATGCGCGACCGTGTCGACGGCACACAGCGTCCCGTAGAGCCGTCCGTCGGACAGGTGCACCGGGACACCCACGTAGGCCCGGACTCCCGCCACGAGCGTGGCGGCCAAGCCGGCGCTGAGCGGCTCGGCCGTCGTGTCGCCCACGACGTGGGGAAGGGTGCCGACGAGCATGTGCTGGCAGTAGGTCTCCGTGAGCGGAAGTGCCTCGTCGGCATCGACCCCGAACCGCGAGGAATCACCGGCGAACTGGCGAAGCCGCTGGTGGGTGTCCGTGTGCTCGGTCAGGTACACGAGCTCCATCCGCAGCTGGCTGCGTGCCAGCTCCAGCGCACGCTGAACCGTGCCGTCATCCTTGTCCAGGGCGTCGACTGCGTCCGGGTGCGTCCCGGTGCGCGCGGCATACAGGGCCATCTCGGCGCGGACCATCATCAGCTCACGGCTGGTTCCCGCTTCGGGGAATGAGGCGATCCCGAACGCGACGCGGACCGCTGGAGCGAGCTGGTCGATCGCCGCCCGGGCCCGGTTGGCAGTGGCGTGCGCACCGGTGTTGCCCGTCTCGGGCAGCAGCAGCGCGAAGTCGTCCCCGCCGATCCGCGCAGCGGTGTCCGAACCACGACAGCATGCACGCAGCGCGTCGGCGACGGTACGCAGGACTTCATCGCCGGCGATGTTGCCGTGGGAGCGGTTGTAGGCGGCAAACTGCTCGAGGTCGAGCAGGACGAGGCTGAAGGCGCCGCCATGGCGCGCCGCGCGCTGCAGCTCGCCGTCCAGCGTGGAGAGGAACTCGCGCCGGTTGGGCAGCTCGGTCAACGCGTCCTGCCGCGACAGCGCATGGAGGTGGTCGGTATAGCGACGGAGCTCGTCCTCAGCCTGCTTGGCGGCGGTGATGTCCTGAGTCTGCGAGACGAAGTGCAGTGGCCGGTCATCGGCGTCGCGGACCAGCGAGACGCTGAGCAGCGTCCACACCGCCGAGCCGTCGGGGCGCAGGTAGCGCTTCTCGATCTGGTAGCTCGGCACCGACCCGGAGATGACCTGCTCGACCAGGTCGAGGTCTGCTCCGAGGTCCTCCGGATGGGTGATCGCCTGGAAGTCCGTGGCGAGCAGCTGACCCTCGTCGCGGTCCAGCAGCGTGCACAAGGCCGCGTTGACCGCTACGAACCGCCCGGTCGGGGCGACCAGCGCCATGCCGATCGGGGCGTTGCGAAACGCCTTCTCGAAGCGGTCGTGCGCCTCGCGGAGTGCCCGATCGGCGACCGCCAGCTCGGCGACCTCCAGCTTCGAGACGACGGGCAGGAACGCCTGGAAGATCACTCGTCCGTCGACTCCCACAGGGACGACGGTCACCTCGAAGGGCAGCTTGGAGCCGTCGCGGCGGACCGCCGGCATCGACAGGCATCGTCCGGCGAGCTCATCCTGGCCGGCGAGGGCGAAGCGCTCCAGGCTCTTGCGATGCGCGTCGCGGAGATGCGCGGGAATGATCAGCGCTGCGAGATCCCGGCCGACGGCGTCCTCCGCAGACCATCCGAACATCGACTCCGCCGCCGTGTTCCACACCTCGACCACGCCGTCGGCGGTGATCGACACGAAGGCCTCCTGCGCGCTGTCCAGCACCTGTCTGCTCACGAGGGCGAGCGTCGACGATCGATCGTCCGGTGCGGCCGGCTCGCGGTCGGTGCTCCACCGCCGCGCCCTGTTGTGCCATGCGGTCGCCACTTGCCCCTTCAACTCCCCCGGATCGCGTGCTGCCGGCTTGTCGAGCCGGACACGTCGTTATCGGCACGCATGCGCAGGCGCGTGAGTTCGCTCGTACTGAAGGCGCGTCGACCGCATCACGGATCTCGCATCGTTTCGCTCGACATGAGTCCAATTGGTCGAGGATCGCGCGTCGGCTTCCCGGTCGAGGTCGTTACCTCCCGCATGAGCTCCTTCCCCCGATCGTCGCGGTGCCTCCTTCTGACGGGGTGCGTGTCAGTGCTCGCGCTCAGCGTGCCCGGAGCGGCGCCTGCCGCGGTCCGCGACGGTGGCAGGCTCGCCGACCGGTTGGCCGGCACCGAGGCTCAGGACACGCTGCGCGGGCGCGGCTCGCGAGACACGTTGGACGGGCTGGACGGCAACGACCTCCTGTCGGGTGGCTCGGCAGCCGACGTGCTCCTGGGCGGGGCGGGGATCGACGTGCTGTTCGGTGGCTCCGGCAACGACCGGCTCCTCGGTGCCGAGGGCGACGACGAGCTCTTCGGCGAGACGGGCAACGACGTCCTGGAAGGCGGTGCGGGCAACGACACGCTCGACGGCTTCGACGGCGACGACATCCTGCGCGGCGGCGAGGGCAACGACTTCGTCGCCGAGTCGCGCTTCGGCGACGACCGCCTACTCGACGGCGGCGCCGGTGACGACGTGGTGCTCTCCGGCGCCGGGAAGGACCGTGTGGTCCTGGGCGGCGACGGCAACGACCTCCTAGCCGGCGGGACCGGCAACGACGGCCTCGACGGTGGTCCGGGCGACGACCTGCTGTTCCCCGGCTCGGGCCAGTTCCGCGGGCGCCCGGCCGTCGGCGGCGACGGCAGCGACATCCTCGTCGACGAGGGATCGGGAACGCTGGAGGGCGGCCCGGGCAACGACGTTCTCTGGTCGGGTCGTGATCTCCTCGCCGGAACGCTGATCGGCGGCGACGGCGATGACGTGCTGCACGTCGGCTCCGCGGTGCAGCTCGCGGACTGCGGCTCGGGTCAGGACACCGTGCTCCTGAGTCCAGACGCCGCGCGTCGCCGCGCCCGCAACGCGCTGCCGCGCACGATCGCGTTCGCCGGCTGCGAGCAGATCCTCACGGCCACCACCGACCTGTCACCCCCCACGGTGCCGGGCCAGGAGGCCGGCTACGTCGCTCGCGGCGTGCATTGGGACGCCGACCTCGTCGCGCGCCTGCAGGCCTACCAGTCGCTCAACGACTGCGCGCTGAAGAACGGACGGTGCTCGGGCGGACCCAGCGACCAGCGGATCATCGGCACCGGCCACGCCGACACGATCGCCGGCGCGGGCGGCGACGACTTCCTCGAAGGCGCCGGCGGATCCGACCGCCTCGACGGCGGCCGTGGCCGCGACGCGCTGTTCGGGCGCACGGGCGACGACACCCTCGTCGGTGGACTCGGCGGCGACGAGCTGGAGGGAGGCCGCGGTGAGGACCTGCTGATCGGCGGTGACGGCGCGGACTCCATCAACGGCGGCTTCGGCGTCGACCGGATCCGCGGCGGCGGCGGTGACGACATCATCCGCGCCGTCGGCGGCGGCCGCGACATCATCGACTGCGGCCCCGGCCGCGACCGCATCGAGAAGGACTCCCGCGACGTGGTGCGCAACTGCGAGATCGTGCTCTGAGCCGAGAGCGCGCGAGCGCTCTGCCGCGCCTCAGGCCGCCAGTCGCACGGCGACCTCGCCGCCCGCGGCGGCTTGATCGGCGCCCGATCGGCGGCTCGCCGCCGGTGAGTTGAGTGGCACCGCAGGATCGAAGTGCAAGGGATGCCTGCGACTGCCAGGTCCAACCGCGTCTGCTCGCTCAGCCAGCGTCAGTCTTCGCGTGAGCTCAGACAACGAGCGTCGCTCCTCTCGGTGAGGTTCATTCTCCAGCAGTCCCTTCGTGACCGCTCGGCCCACTGCGCCGCCGCCGGCGAGCTCCACATAATTCGGATGGGAGACGAGGGGCCGCAGTCGACTCCAGCCGTCCTTCGTCCTGTCACAGATCGTCACTCCCGAGTGGTCCTTTGGGCGCAGGGCATCGAGCAGCGCCGGGCTGTGAGTCGTCGCTACGAGTCGAACGTCCTGGTCCATCGCTTCCGAGCGCAGCAGGTCGAGCACTCGAGCACCCTGGTTGGGGAAGAGCCCATTCTCGATCTCCTCGACGACGAGCGTACGCCGGACCGGAAGAGCCCCGACGGGCTGGTCCGATCTCAGTGACAGCAGAGACACCACGATTGCGAGATAGCGAAGCGTTCCGTCGCTCATGACCTGCGCCGGAGCCGTGAACTCGCGACTTCCGACCTGCTCGACGAGGGCGACCATCACGTCGACCAAGCGCGAATCAGGCAGGCGTCCCTCCGAAAAGGTCATCTCGACGAGGTTCGTCTCGACGAGACCTACGACCAGCTCGGTAAGGCGCTCCCACGCAGCAGGAGCCACGTTCTGCAGTATCGCAGCCCGCTCGCGCTGCTCAAGACCCGCGCGGGCTCGAGCAGGCGACGCATCAGAGGAGCCAGAAGCCCCGGTACTGCCGAGTCTCCGTGGGTGCCGGATCGCGAAGCGGAGGGATCCTCGAGCCATGGCTCTTCGTTGGACGATGGCGAATCCCGGACTTGAACCGGGGACACCACGATTTTCAGTCGTGTGCTCTACCAACTGAGCTAATTCGCCGTGGGGGCCGGAAGGGTAGCGCGACGGTGTGGCGGCCTCCGGCGCCGCGGATAGGGTCGCGGGCAATGGTTCGCATGGGCAGTGTGCTCGCGATCGTGGTGGCTCTGGCGGTCGCGGTGACCGCGTGCGGGACGAAGGAGGAGAAGGTCGTGATCGCCGATCCGGTGGCCGAGGCACTGGCCCACGCTCCCGCCGACGCGGCGGCGCTGGCAGTTGTCGCGACGGACACGGCGGCGGGGCCGGGTGCGGCGCTCGCGCGGCTCGGGCGGCGCTTCCCGGGGATCGAGCTCCTGGCCGGTCAGGCGCAGGCGACGCTCGGCAAGCGCCTCGGGCTGGACTACGCGACGGAGATCCGGCCGCTGCTCGGGCACCCGCTCGTGCTCTGGTCGACCGACGGGAGCGCGGAGCGGCGCTTCGCGGCGTGGGTCGTGCGCAACGGCGGAAAGCTGGGGGAGCTGCTCGCGGCGCGAGAACGGTCCGGCGCGCTCGTGGCCGCGCCCAGCCTGGCGGGCTACGCGCTCTCCACGCGGCGTGGCGGCGGCGCTTACGCTCGTCGCGGGCCGGTGCTCGTCAGCGCGCCGGATCTCGCGGCCCTGCGCGACGTTCTGCGCCGCCGGCAGGCCGGCCGCGGACAGTGGTCACCCGGGCTCCTGCGCGAGCGCGAGCTGGGGCTGCCGGAGGGCGCGGTGGCGCGGGTGGCGCTCGACGCGCGGGCGCTCGTGGCGCATCGTGGCGGGAGCGCCCGTCGCGTGCCGTGGATCGCGGCGCTCGAGCGAGCGGCGGTGACGATCACGCCCGAGGCGGGCGGCCTGCGCGTGCACGTCCGAGCGAGCACGGATGCGCGCGCGCTGGCGCCGAGCGACGTGCCGATCGCGCCAGGCGCTGAGCCGCCGGTCACGCGCGGGCGCGGGCGCG
>JAABUR0100010397.1_pt1 | contig 10218 bp, 9 predicted proteins | sample 5560091 | NCBI WGS metagenome assembly JAABUR01 (sample SAMN10711879, study PRJNA513375) | rock metagenome | isolation source: Antarctica rocks | place: Antarctica: Victoria Land, University Valley sud
TCAGTATTTGCGAGTATGCATCGTTCTCAATCTTTCGTAGTGCTTGCCCTCTGGGCGTATTTGCTCGTAAAGCCTCTATGAATGCATCGTGGTCGACTGGGCGTTTGATGGTGAAAGGCGGGTGATCGTCTCGTAAAGGAGCTCCACGGAGTTGAGCCCTATCCATGTCAAACAATGCCAAACGCACACTCTGTCTTGGGAGAAGTCGTTCTTCAAAAGGTGGCAAGATTTGGCCGTTCTGTTGGTTCATTCGCGACTGATGGACGCGAAGCATATCTTGTACCTCTTTATACACTTTGATATCGCATGGCACCTCCTCGTTGGCCAATTTACGCAAATAGTTGCCTATTGCTTCGAGTCTTTTCGCGAAATCACGCTGTGAATCCGGATCCTCATCCGACAGAAAGTTCCTGGCCTGGAGAAGCCTCTCATCCACAGTTGCAGGAGGCGATTCCCAGCCATCTTCTTCGGGATCCAGCTCGATTTGTCCCTCCTGGTGCATATGCAGGTTCTTAGATGTAAGGGAAGGTTTTGGAGGAATCTCTTGATTTGATTCAGCGTTGTCGGTAACTTCAACGACTGTAGGCGTAAGTGTAGGAGGGAACCGCGAGCCAGATCTCGAAGCTGATGCTCTGGTCCGTCTGGAACCATGGCTGCTGGAACTGTGGACTTTCTTTTTAGCATCGCTATCAATCCGGAAATGTCGAACTGACCGCTTAGCTTGATTAGTGGAAACACTTCCAGAATCTACTGTCAAGCCACTGGATTCTCCTGTATCTATATGTCAGTGCGATATCCCACTGAATTGCAGCTTTAATCGCTCACCAACCGATGAGGGTCCCATTGTAGCCAACCTGCAGCACCGGATGCTGCAATTGCCCGTTTGAATGTGCTTGTCGACGCAATAGAACGTTCAATGGTATAATCCCTAGAACAGATGCCGTAAAAGGACAACTTCCAGATCGAATTTGGCGATGCGCAGGCAGTACCAGTGAAACGCTTTTGATTTCGCAGTTGTGTTTGAGACTCCGAATCGAGAAGCGAGGAATTCTCATCTACATTCCAGTCAAGCAGTGCATGGTTAAGCGATACTTCCCACCAGGACTTCGGGCTTTATCTGAGAAGAATGAAGTCTGACAGAGTTCGGGATTGTATTAAGAATTCGGTATAGCGAATCACTGGGACAGTAGAAACCTTAACCGACCCTAAATTTCAGTCGTTGATTATGTTCGGATGATATATTTAGCAATATGCTTAAATCTTAATAAGATGAGTACCCATCACCTAGCCTTTGAGGTGAGTAAGACAGTTCAGAGAACTCACTAGATTCTAACCTTTGTTAAAATCTCAGACCGTGACTTAAAGAAGAGAAGGTACCTTAACCAATGAAAAGCTTTGACTTTGTTTTCAAATTGAAGAATAGAAGTGGAAAGATGAGCGAACATGATGACTGCGCCTCTGCCGAGACAGTAGCACGAGCTTGTCTTGACGTTTAATCATAAGATTCAGATGAGACATGAGAATTACAGTTTAGTATCATTGTAAAATGTGTCAGCTCAGTATGTTTGAACAAACATTGTTCGCCACTGTCTGACATTGTGCAGTATCACATGGATCACAAGAGTATAGATACAATGTTCTCGATAGATTGCCAGTCACTGTGTCCAGAATATTCATTGGGTCACGTAAACGAAACTTACGGCGTCAGCTTTTCCAATCCACTTCAACATTACTCTGCTTGCCTTCAAATCCATTCAACAGCTCGTAAAAGTACGTCGACGTGACGATATGCTAGAAGAGCAAGGCCGCAAGGCCATCATATGTAGAAGAGGAACTAGACGGAATGATAAGTCAATCGAGCAGGTTAATCAAGTCGACAAGGGATCTCAGGCTCAAGTACAAGCAGCTGATCGCACGACAAGTCGAGCAAACTGATAAGAATTTTCAGCTTTTAAACGAGCCAGTTCATCATTCCTCTCGTTCTCGCTCAGAAATCGACACACAAAGCGCAATCAAACGCGCAAATCGACTTCAACCAGTGCATGACAGTGAATGTCTCTATCAATTAGCTCGCACTCCCGATCCCAGTGAGTTTGATCAAACCCTAGATATATTCTTCACTGACCAATTCCGCAGTGGCCGAAATGCAAGGTCTTGTGACTTCAAGCGAGCGTTTCACTTCTAGCCGCCAACTTTCCACGAAAGCTTCGTCAGAGAGTCTTTCAGAAAAGATGGCCCAATTACTTTCGGCCCAGGGTTCGACTTTGGGAGAATCGAGTGTATCCGGCATTGCGGTAGAAACGCACAAACAAGGTGACAAGACCCTGGCTGTATTATCATCATCTGCAACAAAGTATCAAGCAGCCAAGCAGACGGCGAGAAAAGAGGAGGCTGAAGTAGTAGTCGTAGGTAAGGAAGACGAGGACGGAACATAACAAGTAGGGTAAGAAAGTAGCAAAAGCCTTAGCACTAAAGGACCCTTTGTAATGAGGTTGAGGACGATTATGACTTCGTGGGTGGAACACGTATCTGAGCCAAAGACTTTATTGTTGAAAGTTTGAAGATATCCCATTTGGGCTTGTAGTCTCACAGATTGTCCTGACCAACAGATCAACGGGAGCTTTCCATTCGTTTTTGGACATGTCTCTAGGAGTTCAACCAACCGGTTTTTGAGATCACGTGAAAGCGGCGCTTTCCATTATTCCGAAGACGCTAGAGCTAACGTAGCTAGCTGGCTTTCTCATTAGTGTGGCTCATTCGATTACTGTGTACGGAGTACAAGTTTTGACAACGCAGAAGAAATCTCGAATCTGGCAATGCCTGTGCCATTGCATGCTGTCAAGGCCGATGGATGTACTCTCTACTCAACGAAGCCTTCGGTCTTTAAGACGATTCCCGACGGAGTTCGCTGGATCAACTAGCACCGGCCTTACGACTGGCCTTAACCCCGTTTCAATGCCGTCACCAGTGGGTGTATCCAAGCATGGAGGAAGAAAACAGTGGACTCAGAGTACTTAGCCTTCAGGCTTTATTTACCTACTTCCCCCATTGATATTCTCATTCTAAGCCCCTCTGTATATTCGCTTTGGACTTCAATCTCATAGCAGCTGTCGGCGAAGACTACCAAAACTAATAACATTAGAACAACCTCCGAGTCCCACGCCATGTCTGCATTGCTTCTCTTCCTCAAAGAGCAATTTTCCCCCATTCCCTATCCCGAAACGAATTTCTCAGGGCAGACGATTATTGTCACTGGCAGCAACACTGGTCTTGGCCTTGAAGCAGCCCGCCATTTCACACGTCTGAATGCGGAGAAAGTCGTACTTGCCGTCAGGAACCTAGAAAAAGGCGAGGCAGCAAAAAGATCCATTGAAGAGACAACAGGGCGGCAGGGTGTCCTAGTGGTCTGGCAGCTTGATCTATCGAGCTACGAGTCTGTCAAGGAGTTTGTGAGAAAGGCGGAAGGCTTGAAGCGCCTGGATGCCGTGGTCGGAAACGCTGGTATTGCTACGAACAAGTATACTCTATTCGAGGACAACGAGTCGACTATTACAACGAATGTTGTCAGCACTTTCTTGTTGGGCTTAATGATCCTGCCTAAGCTTCGAGAAACAGCGACCCGATACAACATCACACCTCATCTAGCAATCGTTAGCTCCGAGGTCCATGGGTTTACGTCTTTCCCAGAGAAGAGTAGCCCGAACATCTTCAAGACTTTGAATGACAAAGAGACAGCCAATATGGGAGACAGGTAAGTTGACCGTGCACTTAGTATTTGAGCTGTTAGCTTATACATCTTAACTCCATAGATACAATGTCTCGAAGCTACTCGAAGTCTTCTACTGCCGTGAACTTGCCGACCGAACCAAGCAGAACAACAAGTCAGATGTCATCATAAATTACACCAACCCAGGTCTTTGCCATTCAGAGTTAGCTCGAGATGGGCCTTTGATCTTTCATATTGTCAAGTTCTTCCTTGCAAGAACCACCGAAGTAGGAAGCCGGACACTGGTTAATGCAGTGGAGTCAGGCCCGGAGAGCCATGGACAATACATGAGTTGTAGTCGAGTAGGGATGTAAGTTGTCCTTTGCGTACGCTCGCGGCGAGATCTTGCTGCTGACCGTAGCTTAGCCCAGCTCCATTGGTACGAAGCGAAGAGGGTACAAAGGCCCAGAAACGAGTATGGGAGGAATTATCACAGAAGTTAGAGAGCATTCAACCCGGTATACTGGCCAACGTATAATTATAGGTCAGATATAAGCTGTATATGTATTTTCCTCGATATATCCATCTGACTTTTCGATCGTCAGAGCTAGGAATAAGTGCAATCTTCTCCACTCAGATCAACACCTTCGCGTCTGGAAGCAATTATATCCTGTCCTATCTTGCTGGCTTTGATCTGCAGTGGCATATCTCTCTAATCTCCTCTGTCATCGTATATACTGCGCTTCTCGCCCCAAATATTCAGTTTGGAAAATTCAAGGATAACATCTTTGAGCAGGTAGCTACATTTCCCATCTGAAGGCGAGCCTACTTAGTCATCGAAGTATTGGTGTCTCTTCAAAGCACTGCTAATGATTGCTCTTGGAGTTGGATGGACGAATCACTGGACCTAAGCGACATTATACATGCAGATAGCCGCGCCTATCGAGCGACAATGCGCCAAGCTGCCGGATCCATCTCGATTTGTTGGCTTTTGGGTTCATGGCTGAAATGGGGGCGTTTCCTTGCGAGCACTAAGGTAGTCAGGTTGAACGTGGAATCTTGAGGTAGATCAATATCGTAGAGCTGTTACACCCTATCATGCTCACTCCGTTCAAGACTCTGAAGATTCTATTACCACGGCGGAGTTGCCATACATCCACTGGTCATCAACTACCCGGCAAAGCCCACCACCACTCTCAAAGGCTTATCATCTCTCATCCAAAGGCCATGTCTTGGTACTTGCTGCGATGCGCTCCTTGTCGACTGAAAGGGTCGAGTGAAGGGATTTTGATTTTGTCGTTGCCACTCAGCATGGCAGGAGCTATAAGACGCAAGGGTCTGAGAGCGCCAAGGCAGACAGGACAGATATTGGCGCGATAATGCTATGCGTGGTCAGCCTCGCTTCCATGGGGTTCTGCAGCCAGGAGACCCTGACGCACGACCTATGAAACCAAAATCGAGGCTCTGCAGACACTCCGGCCACAGCACTCCTCAATCTCCAACCCATAATCTAGCGTCCTCAACCCCTACATCAACAATTCCATCAAAGCCCCAAAGCCGAACTCCCGCGTGGTACCTCCGTCTATCTTCCCCCTTCCCATATCCATTACCCTGAAGTCCAAGCTCTCCAAGTACTTTGTCACCTTCGCCGTTACCTAATCGGCTCTCCAGCTCCCTTCCCCGGTGGTCGGCTCTCCACACCGGCGCACAATGGCTTTCCCCTCGCTGATGGAATGCATGCATGTCCACTCTATCCATTAGAAATCCGGCTTTGGCGTTTCTGCATGTGGGATTACAAAGGAATGTAACATCATCGATATTGCAATTCGTGAAGGTCTGGAATATACATGGCCGGCGGGGAACAATGCCGCTCAGTTTTTGGAGCCGTGTATCAACATCCGACAATCATTTGACGTGTTCGTTCTCGCCGATAGGCTTGGTGGCGAGTGCCGCTACCAGCTACATGTTAAGCATTGGTCGACATATGCAGCTTACGGCTGTAGCCGCAGGCGATAAGGTACCCCGGATTCGCCTGTGCTGGGTGGTCTGTGGCATTTGAAGCTGCTGCCGACTTTGTGTGGGATTTTGGGCAGGGGTGAGGTAGGGGGGTGTTCGGCGTGATGGAGGGATAGGTCGTTGATGTTGCTGGAAGATTGTAGAGGCGAGATGAGCGTTGCGATGCTTGGTTGGGGGAAAAGAGAGGACGGGAGGAGCTGGGGTTTTGAGTCCGAGGGAGTTGTGTTTGGATGGCTGTTGGGACAGGTTGAAGTTTTCATTCGAGGTACTTCAGGACAGTGGCTGGGGTGCTTCAGAAGTAGAAAACAGTGAACTCCATGCAGTTCTATCTAACTACACTCGGGCAGGGCGAAGCAATATCCCCATTCGCTCGGTCAATGGCCTTACGATGACCTCGTAAAGTGTTCAACTATGTGGGCATCAAATTAGAGCGAAGCAAACTGGTTACGTTGCTGCCGTTATATTCGCTATTTACAACCTTTGTTTTGATGCCAGCACATGCAAATCCACTTGTCCCAACCACAACCCCCAAACCCAATGCCCAGAACGCCGCAGATCCCATATGTAAATTTCAAGATCTCTCATCTAATTATTAAGCAATGTCGAGCGTGCCGCATGCTGTATCCCATTCCGAGCCAATATCCAAATTCAAACTCCACCCGCTTTCCTACCTGTGCACGGTTCCGACCTGTGCTGAACAGCGTGTCGTAGGCCGAGCGCTGGGCGTATAAGCACAAGGGCCGCGCCAACGGGCTGCTCAGTCCAACACATTTAGATTTCGATCTGCCATGTTTGCTGGGAGGAGAAGCCTGTATGCTCGTATGCTCAGAGTAGAGACCATGGAGGTTGGAAGAGCCACTGGTCGGAATGCCACTCGCCAATGCTTCCCGGCACGGGGGTCAGCGCACAGATTCAAGCTGCCTTGCTACGTTATGCCCCTAGGGTTGATCCCTGGGATCCTTGCCCCAACCTGCTCGGCATGTTTAAAGGAGAGAATGTATCTGTAGCTTGTGTGCTGATAACTCCAGATGGTTGCGCAGGTACCGTTGCATTAGAAGCAGCAGCTGCTGCTGCTAATGCGCTGGCTATGGAGTTGCTGCCGGAGACTTTACTAACCGCGAGAGCCGCCCCGGCTGGATCTGATACATTGTGATGAAGTGGAATGGACCCCAGCGGAACGTTAACCAAACCTCCGGTGAAGAATATGTCGGCTAATTTCTGATCGCTGGTGATGTTGTCGGTGAGGATAGCCGGCACGGAGCCTGGTAAGCTAATGATAAAACATTGCGAAGTCGCCACCGCCAGTTTTGCATCTGGCAGTAGGAACTCGGAGACGTTGAACTGACGTGTCCAGACTGTGGCAGGCGGAAAACTCATGAATTGGGCATCATTCAAGGTAACGTAATCGAAGCGGGAGCCAGCAAGGGGTACTGGTGTCCCATTAGAAGTTTGAATGGTAAATGGTTGGTAAGGATGGCCATTGTCGAACATGTTGTTTTTGGCCAGAATCGAATAGTTGTGTACGCCTTCATTAGTGATTGAAATTGTTATAACGTTGGTTGTATCGGAGTCCACCGCTATTGTCCCGTTGAACTGCATAGACTGAGCCAAACCCATCCGAAGCAGGGCAGTGGCACTCAGTAAGCATGCGAGGCGTAAGAAAGACATAGCTGTGATGTTAGAAGTGAATGAATGGAGAAAGGCTAGATCTAAATGAAGATTGCTGTTGATATATAAAGCGCTCTAGAAGCATGACGTTCCTACCTGGTTAGAAGGCGCGTCGAAAGTGACATCGCAAATAGGGAAAATGCTTAGGATGCGCACCACTCGAGGTCGACAACAGTAAAATCTAATCCCAGACGTACTTGGGGAAGCGAGGTTTCGTCGTCGCAGAGACGCGCTGTTTTCAAGATGTGTAGAAGCGCCGAAGCGCATGATACCTCTAGGCCAACGCTCAAGCCTTGACCACTCTAGCCGCGCAATACAGATGAGAACGACCCTCAACTTGGGTGGCGCCACGAATAATATCTCCTTTCGCAAAATTCGACGCACGTTCATCACCAATGATGAAGCGAGAAACGCCTCGCTGCAAGGAACAAATCCAGAACCATGGGCATCACCGATTACCACGTTCTAGCGGCTCACCTCTGAATCTTGATACTGTGCGCAAATCGAGAGTTGAAATACCTTCTGTAAGTCGGATTGTCCCATTGAACGTTGGGAATATCCACTCGAATCCTAAGGACTCTGCACGTTGGTCATGACCTGCTCTTGATACTATTGCCACTTGATTCCGGACGTTGTACAATATTGTGCGGCATCCGCAGTCTTCGTTTACTCTCCTAAGTTTCATAAACCACGGGCCCCTTTTGGCGCCTTCAGGGTCGGAGAATTTGTGAATGTTGCCAAGGTAGGCGGCTACCTCTTGAGCCGTCCGTATCGACGATTTGCGTAGTTGAACCTAGGCCAGGAGAGTCAACGACAAACAGAACAGGTGTAGCATCGCTTCGCAGAATTTGTAGACTTCGGCCAGGCACCACTGTTTAGTCAAGTACGTGCATAAGTAGTGAACGGCCTGTGCACCCATAAACCTGGGCATGGAATTGAGCAGCTCGGAATCACATCACAAACGTATCTCTCAATACTTGCTCATCCTGAACACAAGCCCTTTGCTCCACTCTCGGCACAGAGAATTTGTGACAGCCGCTATGTGAAGCTTGCCTGCCTCGAGGTTAGAGTACCGTATCGTTGGTGGGCATTTCTCGAAGATGCATTCGTGAGTCCATGCCACTCTTACGGTTTTCCTATGGCGAGTGGAGGTGAGTGCAGCTTCTCTCTTCGAAACTCCAAAGGCCGTCTTTCTTAGGCATAGACCCTGTCATAGCTAAGGGGTAGATCCGCTGCCAATGTAAATACTTTCCCATGTTGATTCGATTCACTCAACAGCCACACAAGCTCCGACCAACGTCATTACACAAAATGCCTCAGTACAATTTCCTGCCGCATATTGTGAAACTCGGCTGTAATTGTTATCACGAGCGTTTATGGTCGCCAATCAGTGAGTATGGAAAGTGGTCGCTCTTTGCACGCCCATGTCCGTCACACAGCAGGTGAACTACAGGTTGACCTGATCAAAAACGACTGCCAGCGAGCTGTAATGACACACAAGATGTGCAGAGGAGAATGTCACTGAGGTGCCGTCATTGGCTCTAGCTAAGATGACGAGGCTGCTAAAAAACTCTCAGGCGAACGAAAGCGAGGCGTACAGCGGCATTGACCTCAGGCTGATAGTGCTAGAGGTAGAAAAACGACGCATATAGGTAATTGATCTCGGCAAGATTGGGCTCTTTGTTCCAGTGACTGCTCTTAATCGTAGTGTGAAGTTACTATGTTTCGAGGATATAGACCGACCACCGATTGATGCCCATGCTTGCTAAGTTGCTCCACTGTGAGTAATAAGTAGTCAACATGGAACATCCCATCCTAACAGAAAGTGTTGTTCTAGAGAACGATGGCAACGGTTGTAGCAGTCTGCGCACGGGTTTTGTACGATACTTTGGATGGTCTCCGAGACGTTCTCTGAGTTGATAAGCATGGGTCAGCTTACAGAGGAGAAGTTGCTATGAGGCCAAGTAGCCACTGGTGGGGCCATTTGATATGCAGGAAACATCTGGTAGTATTGTGCCCTCTCTTACCTTTGCCTTTCTTGAGGCCGCCTTATCCTCGGTCAAATTCGCCACCACGGTAGTACATTTGAATATACATTATCGCGTGCCAATAATCGTAGGACTCGGAAATATGGCTCTTAGAGGATGTGAAGTGGACGCATCGACGTCACATTTCTGGCTATAGTTTGAGAGGCTGTTGGAGAGCTTGGTCTATCGATGCTCTAGCTCTAGCCTATGTAATGGGAGATTCTGCAGGTCCTCGAAGCTTTTTTAGTTTGGTTATAGAAAGGGTAAAATAAGAATAGTTTTTCCATATCTTGGCCGATGCCCTCAGCATTGTTCGTACCGATGAAGAGAAGAACAAGAGGGCATCCGATTGATGACATCTCATGAGATTCTGGCGATGTCCTAGAGTTTGTGCGGAGTAGTTGCTTTATCACGGCCATCGCCGTCACCCAAATTCGTCTCCTGTCATGAACCAAACTCGACAATTACTATCTTCATTTGAAGGCAATTTCCGCGAGGGTGAGGTCATCTATTTTGAGATACTCATCAGATAAGATATAATAGGAGTATCATGTATTATCTTTTCGGACACAAACTAAAACTGATATAATGTATTAGGAGATTGCGGATGTTGATGGCATAAAAACAGCGATTCGATCTTTGTTCTAGCATATACTTGCCTTGTGACGCTAATTTGACGGAGAAGAAGTCCATAGGTCTGCTTGTATTGATTGTAGGTAGGAATCTTTCTAAGAAAACAGAGTGTGCATGGTTCTAATGGCAGGTTTCCTTGTAGCTCTTAGGAACTACCAAGAGAAAATG
>JAABUR0100010401.1_pt1 | contig 10216 bp, 12 predicted proteins | sample 5560091 | NCBI WGS metagenome assembly JAABUR01 (sample SAMN10711879, study PRJNA513375) | rock metagenome | isolation source: Antarctica rocks | place: Antarctica: Victoria Land, University Valley sud
GACGAGGGATGAGATGACTGTTTTAGTGGTTAGTTATCGGGAGATGAAGGGGTGTGTAGAGGGAGCCTGGCAGGAATTGGTTAGGAGGGCTGCTGTTTAGATGCAGGCTCTGAGAACTAGGAGAGCTGGGTGGTCACAAAGCTGTTGGGGAAAATTGGACGATGAATTCCTGTGTGGGATATCGACAGGGGATGAGACCTGATGGCGGGGCTCAATTTTTAGAAAGTGTCATGGAGGTAGGGATAAGGTGTAGTGTTGGACATGAGAGGGGATAGGTAGTTTGAATAGGAGAATAGAGTGGGATTTCTAATATGATGCTGATCCTATCGACGGTCTGAAGCCAGTCGTAGATATGAGGACTGGCCGTTCCAACCGTGAGGCTTGTTTTCCATTCACTACCATGTATCTTCTATACTCCCTTTCCATCTCTATATAATTCCCCCAGTACACATCAAAGCCCCCTTCTTCCCCCATTATCCACTCCATCACCGCCTTTGTTCGTCCCTTCCAGCCACTGACCTCTCGCGCTACCTCTTCCCCCCTTGTCAGAAACAGGCAACCATCACTCTTACCCCTTGTTGGCCAACCTCGCTTCTACGGAATCAGAAACTTTCGCCCCCCTTTTCCTCCCTTCGTAGCTTCCCGCCGTATGGAATATGTTCCTAACATTATATACAGTACACATGCTCGTTCTGCGCTTTTTGTATGTATGTATGCCCCTGTGGCCGTGTCTCTGGGGCTGGCTTTTCTTGGACGTTAAGGAGGGCAAGGGGGCGTTATTGGGGGGTTGAGGGTGTGAAAGGGGATGGGTGGGAATCGGAGGCGGGGGTGGGGAGGGTGGTTACAGATGGGGTTTGGGGATGATGAAGAAAAAGGAAGGAGTGAAAAACGTGTCAGGAACGAGAGGTTGGGAGTTGTGCGAAAAGGGGTGGCGGCTGCGGGGTTCGTGTTCTTTGACGGCGTTTTTTTTTCCGGTGCGAGGGTGTGATGACGTGCGTGTGGATGGATGGGTAGCTTTGATTTTTTTTTTGTTTTTTTTTGGAAGTGATAAATGTGATGGGGTTGGTGGGTGGGTTGGAATGGGATTGTGGAATGCTGTGGGGTGTGAAGAATGTACTCCTTTGTGTTTTTCTGCGGGGGGAAAGTAGGCGTTGTTAGTGGGGAAAAGGGGGGAGGGGTTGATGCTGTACTTGTGGAGTTTCTGACGGGGGTATCAGATTCGAGGCGTGCCTCTGGTGGTGTGCTTTTTTGGGTATCCCTTATGCTGGTGGATTCCCTCGTCAAGATGAATTTAGACCACTGGAGGGGGGGCTTGGAACGAAGCTGTGGATGGGCTTTGAAGTACTGTATACTAGAAGATTTCGTGTGAGGGGTGAGAAGATAGTTCTTTGCTCGATCGATGGGGGGGAGGGCGCTTGATGAGGGATTATCGTGGTGGAGATTGTGTGAGCTTACTTATATAGCTGGCTTGAGGCGGTTGCGGGAAAGCTGGGTTGAGTTGGGGGGGGAAGGGTTTTAGGGGAGGGGTGGAGAGGGGATGGGTTAAGGGGGTATTAGGTTAAGGGGGTATTAACATAATGGGTTTGTGGTTGCGTTTTGGGCGGTTTTTCACCTCGGGGATGGGAGACCGTGGGGTGGAGTGATATGAACTTCTTCTCACTATTGGGCTGAGAAAGGGTTGGAGGATAATTACTTCTTGTTGTTACTAGGGAGGTTTGAAATGTTTTCTGCGTTCTTTGGGAGATATACTTGGTGGTTTGGTGCTATAAGGGACGATATTTGCCAGTGTTTAAAATGAGTGAGATGGGTTTGTCTAAGAAATTCGTGGGATGTGACAGAAAGTCGACATGGAGGACTCGTTCAATAGTGACTTGTGGTACGCTGGTTTAGGATATTTGTGATTTCTTGGGGAGACGACTACCTATATAGTCTGGACTAGGTAGTATGCGGCTAGTGTTGATTGAGATGGTGGATCATGATGGCAGTCCTAATCTTTGAGGTCTTGATATATAGGACGAAATGTGGTGTGAGAGGAAGTTTACCCGGAGTGAGATAGCTGAAGTTGATGGGTCTGGATTATTATGACCATACTAGTCTCTGCCTTGTGTAAAACCGGTATTGATGATGAGACAGAAAGTTGATAGCTGATAAGCCGTAATTCCGTGTTGGGATAAAAACCTGTACCACCCGAATGCGCTGTGGAATGAGTCTGTTACGTTGCCATTTCAGTTTGCTTGGTGATATTCTATCGACATGGAGCGAGGCCATACCAGCCAGTCTGCCGGGAGTTCCTTGACAAAAGAACTGGTATGGTCTGGGATCTCTTGTAGCGGTACACCGGTACGGACCGTCAACGACCCTGTAGGCAGCTCGGCCGTCACATACCGTGCGGCATCTACAAAGTCAAGTTCAGCTAATCTCTCTGCAGCGCCCATTTCAGTACTGGTCGTTTCTATGGTGTCAAGCTCTGATTTGTGATATTGAAGATGGACAGGATACGTCTCTTGGAGATTTGTCCGACGGTTCCCATCAATGCCATTCTTTACATGTGCTCTTCGTTCTTGCCTCTTCTGAAGGTATTCCTTGAGCCTTCTCTTACTAGAGAAGAAGTGGTAGAGTGGCTGTCAGGTAGGAGAGCAAGCAGCTATGATTCCTGTTGTGGACTCTAGCCTACAACTAGTCATGCTTAAGGTAGCTAGAAGATCTTGTCCAGTGCGATAGTTGAAGACTTACCCTCCCCAAATGGTTACGGTCCCCGCCCTATCTGAGAAGACATAAGTAATCATGAGCTAGATACTCCTTTCAGCCAGGCTCTGGACCTACGCGTCTCGGCCAATCCTGTGTCCTTGCCCAAGGGTACTGTCTGGACGGTAACACATGCAATGAAACTGCAGTCCACAGCTTCAGAATAAATTTTCTTACGCAGAACAGGATAGCTTACAATAAACCTATGTAGTGACACGAGAAGGATAATCCCGATCTTGTTTGGGAGACTTTTTTCCGCATCTAGAAGGATTACAATTGTTAAACAGATAAGAGACGAATTACATAAGATCGAGCCAACTATTTGCAGCATTAGCTTGATCATCACCGATAGGATGGTCTGATCCTTACGTTCATCAAGACATATGACGATTGCTTTACTGTGCTGTGGTGAGAAGCATGCGCTTGGGGGATGGATAGACCAGAACTGGTGATTTGAATGGCACTGGACCGGAAATAATGCAATCGAAGCTACGTTCATCGTGACGATGAAAGAAAGGATGAAATACAGAATCCGTCTCCGCTTTGTATTCGATCTGAGAAGATCCAATAGAAAGAGAGCTACTGAGAGCCTTAGGACTAATTTCGCTCCAGCAGATAGAAACGTGGCCAAAGTACACCATTCCTGGGCTTGGGTAATCTGTATGGGCGATAAGAGACTTACTGTAAATGTCGACCGACGCCGGAGCAATTTCCTAGGTAGATCTTGCGCAAAACTGATTTTCGCTTGGTAGTCACCAGGTAACTGTAAGAGAAGGTACAGTGAAACATCAAATAAGGCTTGCACACCTGACTGCCTTCTTTGGCCTCGTAATGAGCTTGCGTGTGTACCTTCTTTGGCCGATGACGTGGAGTGAGTTGATGTAGGGCAATATCTTCTACTCATATTAAATGATAAAACCCGCTTTCTTTTAATAGTGTATTCTGTGCAGCGAGACTGCACCGCAGGGGGGATAGTGCATTGCATGAACATGCAACGTAAACATGATAGGGAGACAGCAACATCATTCGCATGGAAAAATGTCCTAATTATCATTCTTGACTGTCGGTTCTTAGAGTGTGTCGGTCAATCTAAAGACTGGTGAGCTGATCTACAGTGGTCAAACCATATCCTGGAGAAGGGAAAGCTCGCCGAGATAGAGTATCGAAGGGCGTTGACTGCTCACTAAGCCAAAGGAACGGTCAAGCAGTACCTAATTGATGCGGATACGCAAGGTTTGACTATGCCCCAACGCGTCATAATCTACTGGTTCTCCTTCCTCGTAGTCTCATATCTGTAAACCAGCATTTAGTGAATAGAACGACCGCAGTATCACGAGAAACCAAGAACATACCTCTTCCCCCTAAACGCCCATACCCCCCAATTCCCACAGCTCACATCTGCCGGATCCAAGTCGTTCAGATCCCACCGCAAACTTCGAAATTTGTTTTCTCCTGGCTCCATCAACAAATCCACCTCCCCTCCAACCTTCTGCTCTACCCACTGCCGATCCCTCTCCATATCCCATTCTGTGTACCCAGTACACAATATTGGGACCTTCGTCTCCAGTAATTGCGGCAGTGTCTCTTCCCACTCGTGGGAGCTAGCAGGATGGCCCAGACCAGGGTGAAACAGCATAAAACAGTCGAAATATGGATCATAAGGGTAGAAGAAGCCTGCAGAGTGTAAGGTATGGTAGTATTCAACGAATGTGCTTATTTTAAGCCATTGGCTTATTCTATCTTCCACAATTGCGCCGAAAGGGTTTTGAGGGGTTCTTTGAGGAAGAGGGAATTCAGAGTCTCGATTTGCCATGCTTTCGGGGCCAATGAAGATAAGGTGGAAGCGGACACGAGGGAAGAGATACTCTAGTTGCACCCAGACTTCGCGTGGGAGAGAGGATTCGGCGCGGGCGCCAAGGATGAAAATACGAACGGGAGGGGGATCAGGGCGAAGGCCTTTGATGTCGAGACCGGAGCCAGTGCGGGGAGGGTGGAGAGTGTAGCGGAGAGCTTATAGAACGGTGGTGAGTGCAGGCTGGATCGGGTGGGAAAGGAAAGTACGTACCGCTTAGGCTTTTTAAGCCTTCTGTTGTAAGACGCCCTCCGCGTCTAATGTTGTAAGGACTTAGCTCGTGTAGGATACTGCCGATAGTCATTGGATAGGTGAGTAATCGGGTAGCTTGGCGCATGCTTCTTGGGTCATTGTTGGCTCTGAATTCTCTTGAGTACATATACGTATCCCAATTGGTCATGTTGGCTAATGCCTCCTCGATTTGCGGGCCTGGGTATTCGAACTCGGGAAAAAACCGTCCAGATCGTAAGTCGTGGTCATCTTCGTTAATCTCTCGTAGAATATCACATATCTCCATGTGAGATTCGTAGTCATCCGCCCAGTGCTCTTCCGAACATGAGACTGGAATACCACAGTCTGGGCATTCGAATCGGACGTGAGCTGGGGGCAAGCTGGCTTTGCTGTTATCCTTCCTCGCCTCTGGGTCATTTGGGGCAGTGGGCAGTCGCGTTTGGCGGTGACTTGGATGTGGGCAGTAGGCCTGAGTTTTCATGAAGGCCGCCCTTCGCCGTATTTCTGGTGACGGCGAGTTTGAGAAGGCATGGAATAGGTTGTTAGGTTGAAGCAGCGCTCGTTCGCTGACCTCGGGAATAGGCGTTCTTTCAAGACCCAGTGGTGTTTGTATCTCTGGTGGCTCATATCTGACATGTTGGCCTTGGGATCCTGGGGCAATGACCGTACGATGCTGTTGAACAGGTAAGCCGACTGGAGGGCGTTGGGTGGACCGCAGGCTCCGAGTCCCAGTTGTAGATTTCCATCTGCAGCCGGATTTTGACTTGTACAGTGTTGACGAAGATGTACTGTTAGCTGCTATTCTCAAGCTGTTCAGATATCTGTGGCAGGAAAATCCGCATTGCATCTTGCCCCGAGGACTGAGGACAAAGAGTATAAAGGGCGGAAGCTCTTCGACATCATTGAAGTGACTAGGATCGTTGACCAGTCAAAAGCGGAGAATCATTTCGCCGGATTGAAGGTTAAAGCTCCGTTCTACGACCCACGAATTTGTGCATCCCCAGACAGCGATTACAACTTTCAATACACTGGTGGAGCAGCAATTCAGGTGTTGGCATCTCAAGTTGGGTTATAGTGACGGCAAAGACACTGATAGCCTTTGGGCTTGAGCTTTGCGCCATGGCGACCACCTCGTCGATGTTCATGTACTCCCTCACCATACAACCGCCCACCTCTATAACACAGGCTATCCTCGGACAATTTGCAGGTACAAAAGAGCAACAGATAGTGACTGCCTCTGGATCTCGAATCACCTTACACCGACCTGATGCCACCCAAGGGAAGATTACAACGCTTCTTTCCCAAGACGTTTTTGGGATAATACGAACATTGGCTGCCTTCAGATTAGCTGGTAGTAACAAAGGTATGTTCTCATTCGGAAGCCCTGGAGAGTACATTTAGTGATTCTTGAAGACGAGGTCAGCTCGGTTATTGCGGCGGGAGCGTCATTTTGTGACGATGCTGCGCTGAGCGAAGGGGACATGGAAGAATTATGCTGAGATTATCCTCTAGATTATATCATAATAGGCTCCGACTCTGGGCGAATCACCATTATCGAATTTGTCCCTTCACAGAATCGATTCAACCGGTTACACCTCGAGACATTTGGTAAATCTGGAATTCGAAGAGTGATACCGGGTCAATACCTTGCAGTGGATCCAAAGGGTAGGGCATGTCTGATAGCTTCGGTTGAGAAAAATAAGCTTGTCTACGTTCTAAATCGGAATGCACAGGCCGAGTTGACAATATCCTCTCCTCTCGAAGCACACAAGCCTCAGACCTTGGTTTTTGCACTGGTCGGCCTCGACGTTGGCTACGAGAACCCGGTGTTTGCGGCCCTTGAGGTAGATTACACTGAATGTGATCAAGATCCTACAGGGCAAGCCTACCAAGATCTGGAGAAGTCCCTTGTCTATTACGAATTAGATTTAGGTCTCAACCATGTTGTCCGTAAATGGAGTGATCCCGTGGATCGAAGTGCAACAATGCTTCTACAAGTTCCAGGGGGCGCTGATGGACCTAGTGGTGTCCTGGTATGTGGGCTGGATAATATAACCTATAGGCATTCGAATCAAGATGCCTTTCGCGTGGCCATACCACGAAGACAAGGAGCTACCGAGAACCCCGAGCGAAAACGTTTCATTATTTCAGGAGTCATGCATCGAATGCGAGGAGCATTCTTTTTCTTGCTCCAGAGCGAGGATGGTGATTTGTTCAAGGTCACCCTGGACATGGTAGAAGATGAGAATGGACAAGTGACTGGAGAAGTAAAGAAACTGAAGATTAAGTATTTCGACACTGTTCCAATAGCCTCAAATTTGTGCATCCTCAAAAGCGGCTTTCTTTTCGTTGCGAGCGAAACCGGAAATCATCATTTCTACCAATTCGAGAAGCTTGGGGATGATGATAACGAAACCGAGTTCGATAGTGATTTCTTTCCTGCCGATCCAACAGAACCTTACACTCCTGTTTACTTTCATCCTCGGGGGGCAGAGAATTTGAATTTGGTTGAAAGCATCGACTCTATGAATCCCCAATTGGACTGCAAAGTTGCAAATCTTACCAATGAAGACGCGCCTCAGATATACTCCATTTGCGGTAGTGGTGCACGAAGTACATTCAGGACGCTCAAGCATGGCTTAGAAGTTAACGACATTGTCGATTCCGAGTTGCCCCAGATTCCTACCGCGGTTTGGACTACCAAGATCACCCGAGCAGATCAGTACGATTCTTACATAGTTCTTTCTTTCAAAGAGGGAACGCTTGTTCTAGGAATTGGAGAAACCGTGGAAGAGGTCACGGATACAGGTTTCTTATCAACTGCACCAACTCTGGCAGTCCAGCAACTAGGCGAAGATGCATTGATCCAAGTCCATCCTAAAGGTATTCGACATATCCGGGCCGATAGGCGAGTCAATGAGTGGCCTGCGCCAATGCATCGATCGATTGTTGCAGCAACTACAAACGAACGTCAAGTGGCCGTGGCTTTGAGTTCTGGCGAGATAGTCTACTTTGAAATGGACTCTGATGGATCTCTCGCAGAATACGACGAAAAGCGGGAAATGAGTGGTACTGTTACATGTTTGAGCCTTGGGGAAGTTCCGGAAGGCCGAGTGCGGAGCCAGTTTCTGGCGGTTGGTTGCGATGACTCAACTGTGAGGATCCTAAGCCTCGATCCCGACTCTACATTGGAAAACAAATCCGTCCAAGCTCTTACCTCTGCACCCAGCGCCCTCACTATCATGGCCATGGCCGATTCAACTTCCGGTGGATCCGCGCTGTATTTGCACATCGGGCTATACTCTGGTGTCTACCTTCGTACAGTCTTGGATGAGGTTACTGGCGAACTCTCCGACACTCGAACTCGTTTCCTTGGCCCCAAGCCTGCCAAATTGTTCCGAGCATCCGTCAAAGGTCAGGCGGCTGTGCTTGCTTTGAGTTCCCGCCCATGGCTTGGCTACTCTGATCCTCAGACGAAAGGGTTTAAGCTCACTCCACTGGATTATGTTGAGTTGGGATGGGCTTCGAATTTTAGTAGCGAGCAATGCGTAGAGGGAATGGTAGGAATTCAAGGTCAGAATCTGAGGTGAGCTTATTCTTCTCTCTACCTTTCTACCCTATTATGATGATTACACTATACTCGATCCTACGTCGATTATGACGATGAGGATGCAAACATATTTATTCCAATTGTTCCTTCTGACAAATAGCGACGCCTGGCCATTATCTTTGGAAGCCAACTTTAGACTTGCAGAATCTAACAAAATCTCAGAATCTTTAGCATCGAGAAACTCAGCAACAACCTGCTGCAGCAATCGATATCACTGACATACACCCCTCGAAAATTCGTTCGCCACCCCGAGCAGCCTTTATTTTACACAATTGAGTCGGATAATAACACCCTATCTCCTTCTAATAGAAATCGCTTACTCAACGGCACTGGAGTTGTTAACGGAGATGGAGTTGTGTTACCTCCGGACGAGTTTGGCTACCCTCGCGCTCAAGGTCATTGGGCTTCTTGCATTTCTGTCGTCGATCCCATACATGCGAAAGAAGTCCTTCAGAGGATAGATCTGGACGAAAACGAAGCCGCGGTCAGCATAGCCGCTGTATCATTTTCAAGTCAAGATGACGAGACGTTCCTAGTTGTCGGTACAGGCACAAATATAATCGTGAGTCCACGGTCATTTAGTGCTGGGTTTATACACGTGTATCGTTTCCTCGAGGATGGCAAGGAGCTGGAGTTTATACATAAAACAAAAATCGAAGAACCACCACAGGCATTACTCGGCTTCCAAGGTCGTCTCCTTGCTGGTATCGGAACCGAACTTCGGATTTATGATCTCGGCCTAAAACAATTACTGCGGAAATGTCAAGCGCAAGCGGCACCTAACCTGATCGTTGGCCTCCAAACGCAGGGAAGTCGTATCATAGTCAGCGATGTACAGGACAGTGTAACATATGTCGTCTACAAGTACCAGGAAAACCGACTCATCCCATTTGTCGACGATGTCATTGCTAGATGGACAACCTGCACAACCATGGTCGATTATGAGACCGTTGCTGGAGGCGATAAGTTCGGCAATCTCTGGCTCTTACGATGTCCTCAAAAAGCCTCGGAAGAAGCGGATGAGGACGGCTCAGGGGCTCATCTCATCCACGAGCGTCAGTACCTTCAAGGCGCACCCAATAGGGTATCCTTGATGTGCCACTTTTTCCCCCAGGACGTACCAACAAGCATTCAGAAGACTCAGTTAGTCGCCGGTGGCAGAGATGTATTGGTCTGGACGGGTTTGCAAGGCACCTTGGGAATCCTGGTACCGTTTATTAGTCGCGAAGATGTGGACTTCTTTCAAACGCTAGAACAGCACTTAAGGAGCGAGGATGCTCCGCTGGCGGGGAGGGATCATTTGATTTATCGAAGCTACTACGTACCTGTCAAAGGGGTGATAGATGGTGACTGTAAGTGCTATTGCTCCTTGGCAACGCTATAGACTCTCATTGGTGATAGTGTGCGAGCGATATGCTCTGTTGCCCAACGATAAGAAGCAGATGATTGCTGGGGAGTTGGATAGGTCCGTTAGGGAGATTGAGCGGAAGATATCTGTAAATTCCTGCAAACCCACTCCCTATAGTCCCACAGGCTAATGCTATCACAGGACATGCGGACAAGGGTGGCGTACTGATATATTCCATCTACACCTAGTGAACCGATTTGCAGCTTAAAATACCCACTTGATCACAATGCCAAGTCAAAATCCCACCGTTCGATCTTTCAACTTCCTATTGCGTGTGAAGAAAAGCCCGTCTCGTTCCTCGCTCGATCTCCCGTGTCTCCTCGCTTGATCTTGAGCTGGATACTCTCGTCATGTTCAAATGTACGAGAGT
>JAABUR0100010402.1_pt1 | contig 10216 bp, 5 predicted proteins | sample 5560091 | NCBI WGS metagenome assembly JAABUR01 (sample SAMN10711879, study PRJNA513375) | rock metagenome | isolation source: Antarctica rocks | place: Antarctica: Victoria Land, University Valley sud
CGACCCGGCCTGCGGCTCGGGCGGCATGTTCGTCCACTCCGCTCACTTCGTCGAGCGCCATCGCCAGTCGCCCGGTAAGGAGCTCTCGATCTATGGGCAGGAGAAGACGGGCGAGACGGTACGGCTGGCCAGGATGAACCTGGCGGTCCACGGGCTCTCTGGCGAGATCCGCGAGGGCAACAGCTACTACGAGGATCTGCACAAGAGCGTCGGCCGGTTCGACTTCGTGATGGCGAACCCGCCGTTCAACGTCGATCGGATCGACAAGGCGAAGCTCGAGGACGATCCACGGTTCCCGTACCTGCCGAAGGCCGACAACGGCAACTACATCTGGATCCAGCTCTTCGCCACGGCGTTGAACGAGACCGGTCGCGCCGGCTTCGTGATGGCCAACTCGGCCTCGGATGCCCGTCACAGCGAGGGTGAGATCCGGCGCAAGCTGATCGAGGACCGATCGGTCGACGTGATGGTCGCGGTCGGCCCGAACTTCTTCTACACCGTGACCCTGCCGGTGACACTCTGGTTCCTCGACCCGGGTAAGCGCGGGACCGCGCGTGCCGACCAGATCCTGTTCATCGATGCCCGCCAGACCTTCCGCCAGATCGATCGTGCTCACCGCGACTTCACCGACGAGCAGCTCGAGGTCCTGGCCAACATCGTCCGCCTCTACCGGGGTCAGGAGCCCGAGCTGGCCAGCGGGGAGAACGGGCTGTTCACCGAGCGCTTCCCGGACGGCACCTACGCTGACGTGCCGGGCCTGTGCAAGGTGGCGATGATCGACGAGATCGAGGCCCAGGGCTGGAGCCTCAATCCGGGCCGCTACGTGGGCACCGAGGTCGAGGAACTCGAAGACGAGGTGTTCGAGGAGAAGCTCGCCGCCGCCCACGCCGAGCTGCGGGCGCTTGGCGACAAGGCCAGGGAGCTGGAAGCCGGCGTGGACGATGTGCTCGGCAAGCTGCTGTCTGGCTGACACTCACTGACTGCTCGTGGCACCCCGGGGGCTGATCAGGCGTCGCGGCTATCGGGCTTGCGCTTGAGGTACCAACGTCGGTGTGGCGGCGAGCGGCAGGAAGTCGGAGTCTGCGGTCACGACGGTTGCATGGACACGATCGTCGTGTCACAGACCAAGAGTTCCCCTTGCTTGCTTATGGCGTCAGCCGCTCTCATCACCGAAGACGGCAGCGAGGTAAGCGTCTTCGAGCTCATCATCGAAGAGGTGCTCGGCTCCGAGGGCGTCCAAGCCTTGAGCGCTGACGATCCCCTGATCTTCGAGGAGCACGTCCGTTGGAATGTGCTCCGGGCTGAAGAACTGGGTTTGCGTGCCGTCGACGAGAGGTTCGACCTCGTCCAATTGGAATGCCCCTCTTCGTGGGCCGGTCCGTCGACCCTCCCCGGTGGCTCGCACAGGGGTGCGCCAGAGGGTTTGAAGCCTGGGCGCCAGGCTCGCCTCGTAGCTGCAGACCCATTCCGTGCCGTCCGGAGAGCGGATGAGCGCTTGATCAGGGCTCTCTGCGAGTCTGGAAAGACGACCTGAGATCGCCTGGACCTGGGCCTGATCCTTATCGCCAGGCGTCACCGCGGCAATCGTTGCCCGTGTAATCGCGACCTCCCTCCCCGTCGTCCGGACCGTGAAGGCGCCGTCGTGCCCGCACGACTTCCGTGCACCCTCCAGCGAGGTCGCTACATCGCGCGGGAGCTGCCAGCGCTCTTGGATCGCGTCCAGCAACTTGTCGAAAACAATCCGGGCCCGCGGGGGGTCGCCTGTCGGGAGGGCGAGATCCTCAGCCTGCTGGATTGGGACGAGCGTGGCATCGGCGCTGCCCGCCTCTAGACGAACGAGACGAAAGGCGGTCGACGCGATCGCTGCAGCTTCGGGGGTGCCTGACTTGCGGGTTTCCGCACCCCGCTCATAACGGTCGAAGTCTCGAAGGGCGGCCAAGAGGTGCGTGATGAACCCATCGAGCGCGACCAGCTCAATGCCGTCCAGCGCGCGTTCGCCGGTGATATGCAGGTCGATCCTGTGGTGTGTGTCTGCGATCCTGCTCACCCCTTCCAGTAGCGTCGCCTCGCTCTGTCTGAACAGACAACCAAGCTCAAACGCGAGTATGGCGGGGCGGGCTGTCGTTGGCAGGTCTTGCATCGCTGCTTGCCGGTCCGGGGTCCTGTCCCTGACGGCCGCGTTACGGTCTGAGGCCGTCTCTAACGTTTGTGACGCATTGCGTTAGAGAGGGTAAGGTTGCCCGATGGACCTGGAGCGCTACGCATCGACCCCGTTTGGCGAGGCTCGTCGCACTCCCGGGCGCCACGGCTACGTGGCCTACTTCCCCGCGCCGATCCCGCGCGCTCTGGAGCTGCCCGCCTCGACCGTGCGCATGCTCGCGGACGCGGAGGGGGCGCTCGGGCAGCTCGCGGGCATCGGGCGCCTCGTGCCGAACCCCGATCTCCTCATCCGCCCTTACCTCTTGCGCGAGGCGCTCTCCTCGACCCGGATCGAGGGGACGCAGGCGACGATGGCCGAGGTCTTCGAGACCGACGCCGGCGGCGAGAGGCCCAACGCCGACGTCGAGGAGGTGCTCGGCTACGTGGCCGCGATGCAGTGGGGGCTCGCGCAGCTCGACGAGCTGCCGCTCAGCACCCGCCTGCTCCGCGAGATGCACCGCCGCCTGATGGCGGGCGTGCGTGGCCGCGAGCTGGCGCCGGGGAAGCTGCGCACCAGCCAGAACTGGATCGGCTCCCCGGGCTCGACGATCGAGACCGCGCAGTTTGTGCCGCCGCCCCCGGGCGAGCTGCGCGGGTTGCTCAGCGACTGGGAGCGCTTCGCGCACGAGGAGGCCGTGCTGCCGCTGCTGATCCAGAACGCGCTGCTGCATTCGCAGTTCGAGACGATTCACCCCTTCCTCGACGGCAACGGGCGAGTGGGGCGGCTGCTGCTCGTCTTCTTCCTCGTCGCTCGCAGTCGGCTCACGGCACCGCTGCTCTATCTCAGCGCCTACCTGGAGCGCAACCGCCGGAGCTACTACGAGGCGCTGCAGACGATCCAGGAGACCGGCGACCCGATTCCCTGGATCGAGTTGTTCCTGACGGCTGTCCAGACCCAGGCCGGCGGCGCCGTCACTCGGGCTCAGGGGATAATCGAGCTGCGCGAGCGCTACCGCCAGGCCGCCGCCGCCGTGGGGACCGCGAACGCCCTCGCGCTGGTCGAGCTGATCTGCGAGAACCCCATCGTGACCACGAGGTCGATCGAGGACCGCCTGGGCGTCAGCCGACCGACGGCGCTACGACTGCTCAGGAGGATGGAGGAGCAGGGGGTGTTGAGCGAAGGTGAGGCCGGAGCGCGCGGGCAGCGCCGGTACGTTGCGCGCGAGATGATGGAAGCGGTGGCGGGGGATGCGCGTGGGTGAGTGGCGACTGGTTGCCCTCGGTGATGTGCTGGAAATCCAGCACGGCTTTGCCTTCAGAGGCGAGTTCTTTGATGCGTCCGGTACCGATGTGCTGCTGACGCCCAAGAACTTCGAACCGTCGGGTGGCATCGACGTAACGGATCGCCGTTGCAAGCGCTACTCCGGACCGACCGACGAGCGGTTCGTGCTCGCCGAGGGCGACATCGTCGTCGCAATGACTGACCTGAAGCAGGATGCACCCATACTCGGCTCGACCGGAGTGGTCCCTAATGGCGGTAAATACCTCCATAACCAACGAATTGGAAAGGTGTTAATCCGCGATTCCGATCGCCTACACCGCGGGTTTGTGCCATGGCTTCTGAATTCACCGAGCGTGCGCGAAGGTGTTCGAGCCACGGCGACTGGGGCGACCGTTCGGCACACGGCGCCGACACGGATCTGCGCAATCAGAGCGCCGATACCCAGTATCGATGGTCAGCGCCGAATCGCTGCGGTCCTCTCCGCCTTCGACGAGCTGATCGAGATCAACGAGCGGCGGATCGAGCTGCTAGAGGATCTCGCTCGGTCGCTCTACCGGGAGTGGTTCGTGCACTTCCGCTTTCCGGGGCACGAGGACGTGGAACTCGTCGACTCCGAGCTGGGGCCGATTCCGGAGGGATGGGAGGTACGGCGACTAGACAAGCTAGCGACGCTGCACCGGCGGAGCACGAAACCCGCCAACGAGCCAGAAACCGTTTTCGAGCACTTCAGCATCCCCGCGTTCGATTCGGGTGCGCTACCTGCGTTGGAACCGGGCGGCGCAATCAAGAGCGCGAAGTACCAAGTCGAGGTCGATGCGGTGCTTCTCTCCAAGATCAATCCGAAGTTTCCACGCGTCTGGTTTGCGCAGCCCCGTAGCGTCGACGCAATCGCTTCGACCGAGTTTCTGGTCTGGGTTGGTGTCGATGTCTCAAATGCCTGGCTCTGGAGCCTTTTCCTGGACGAGACGTTTCGGAGGAGGCTCGTTGGCAGTGCAGGGGGGACATCCACGAGTCATCAGCGGTTCAAGCCCGCGGATGTTGCCGGACGGAGCGTGGCCCTCGCGCGAGCGACTGTTCTCGGGGCGTTCGACTCCCTGGCTGACCCAGCTTTGCGACAGGCAGCGATCATCCGCGAGCAGAATCATCAGCTCGCCGCGACCCGCGATCTCCTCCTCCCGCGCCTGGTCACCGGCCGCCTCGACATCTCCGACATCGACCTCGGCATCCTCACGCCCGCGGAAGTCGAGTGAGCCCGCGCGACTACTCCGAGGACGGCTTGGTCGAGCGGCCGACGCTCGCGCTCCTGGCGTCGCTCGGCTACGAGGTTGCGCACGGCTACACGGAGACGCTCGGGCCTGACGGCCTGGGCCGGGATGATCAGTCCCAGGTGGTCCTTCGTCACCGGCTCGCGCCGAAGCTCGCCGAGCTCAATCCGGATCTGCCGTCCGCGGCGATCGACGCCGCAATCGATGAGCTCGTGCTCGACCGCTCCGCCCTCGATCCAACGCGGGCGAATCGGGCGGTCCACGCGCTGCTGCGCGGGGGCGTCAAGGTCACGGTCACCGACGAGCACGGCGACCGCACGACCGAGACCGTGCGCGTGGTCGACTGGACCAACCCGGCCAACAACGACTTCCTGGCCGTCAGCCAGCTGTGGGTGGTCGGGCCGCTTCACACCCGTCGCTGCGACATCGTTTGCTTCGTCAACGGCATCCCGCTGGTGCTGCTGGAGCTGAAGGCTTCGCACAAGTCGGTCGAGCAGGCGTACTTAAAGAACCTCCGCGACTACCGCGACACGATCCCGCAGCTCTTCACGCCGAACGCGCTGGTGCTGCTCTCGACCGGCTCGGAGACGAAGGTGGGGGCGACGTTTGCCCCCTGGGAGCGTTTCGGCGAGTGGAAGCGGATCGACGACGAGTCAGAGCCCGGCGTCGTCTCGCTGGAGACGGCGATCCACGCGCTCTGCGACCCGGTGCGCCTGCTCGACATGGTCGAGAGCTTCGTCGCCTACCTCGAGCGCCCCGGCGGCCTCGTCAAGCTGCTCGCCCAGAACCATCAGGTGCTGGGCGTCAACGCGGCGATGCGAGCGCTCCGCGACCCGGCCACGCGGGACGGCCGGCTCGGCGTCTTCTGGCACACGCAGGGTTCGGGCAAGAGCCTCTCGATGCTGTTCTTCACGCAGAAGGTGCTGCGCCGCGAGCCCGGCAACTGGACGTTCGTGATGGTCACCGACCGGGCCGAGCTCGACGATCAGCTCTACGACGAGTTCAAGGACGCCGGCGTCGTCGAGGGTCACCTGCAGGCGACCTCGTCCGCCAACCTGCGGCGGCTTCTCGGCGAGGACCACCGCTACGTCTTTACCCTTATCCACAAGTTCCGCCCCGCGGAGGGCCACGAGATGCCGGTCTGCTCGGACCGCGAGGACGTGATCGTGATCACCGACGAGGCGCACCGCAGCCAGTACTCGACCCTGGCGTTGAACATGCGCCGCGCGCTTCCCAACGCGGGCTTCCTCGGGTTCACGGGCACCCCGCTGATCAGGGGCGAGGCCGAGCGCACGCGCGAGGTCTTCGGCGACTACGTCTCGACCTACAACTTCCGCGACTCGATCGAGGACGGCGCGACGGTCCCGCTCTTCTACGAGAACCGGATCCCCGAGCTGCAGATCATCAACGAGAGCTTCGACGAGGAGCTCACCGGGCTCCTCGAGCAGGCGGAGCTCGACGACTCCCAGGAGCGGGCGCTGGCCCGCCGCTTTGCCACCGAGTACCAGCTGATCACCCGTCCCGAGCGTCTGCGGCGGATCGCGGCGGACGTCGTCCGCCACTTCGCCGGCCGCGGCTTCCTCGGCAAGGCGATGTTCGTGGCGATCGACAAGGCCACCGCGGTGCGGATGTACGACCTCGTCGCCGACGAGTGGCAGATCCATCTCGGAGAGCTGCGCGAGCGCGCGGGGAGGCTGCCGGCGCTCGAGCGGGTCGGGCTGGACGAGCAGATCGCGTTCATGGAGGAGACCGACATGGCGGTCGTCGTCTCCCAGTCCCAGAACGAGATCGCCGACATGCGCGAGGCCGGTCTCGACATCGCCCGACACCGCAAGCGGATGCTCGAGCAGGATCTCGATGAGCGCTTCAAGGACCCGGACGACGCCTTCCGGCTGGTCTTCGTCTGCGCCATGTGGATGACTGGCTTCGACGTTCCGTCCTGCTCGACGATCTACCTCGATCGTCCGATGCGAAACCACTCGCTGATGCAGACGATCGCCCGCGCAAACCGTGTCTTCCCCGAGAAGGAGAACGGCCTGATCGTCGACTACGTCGGCGTGTTCCGCCACCTGGAGGCGGCCCTGGCGATCTACGCGGCGGCCAGGGACGGCGAGGAGGCCATCGAGATCATCCGCGACAAGTCGGCGCTGGTCGGCGAGCTCGAGGAGGAGCTCGTTGAGCTGATCGAGTTCAGCGAGCGCTGGGACGTGGAGCTCGACGCGCTGGCCCGCGCCGAGGGCTTTGAGTTCATTGCCTTGCGGGACGCATCGGTCGAGGCCCTGCTCGTCGACGACATGACCCAACGGGCCTATCTGGAGCGCTCGGACCGCGTACGCCGTCTCTTTGCCGCGATCTTGCCCGACCCGGCTGCGACGGCCCACGTCCGCATCGTCGGCGTGGCTCGCAACCTCGCGGAGACGATCCGCTCGCTCGACTCAGTGCCCGATCTGTCGCACATATCCGGGGCCGTCCAGGACCTGCTTGACCGCTCGGTCGGGGCGGAGGAGTACGTCATCCGCGCGGCAGCGGACGGTGCTGATGCCGACTCGCTGATCGACCTGAACGCGATCGACTTCGACGCGCTGGCCGCGCGCCTGGCGGGCAAGAAGCGCTCGTCAGCCCAGCGCCTGACCGGCCAGGTCAAAGCCCGGGTCGAGGGGGCCGCGAGACGAAACCCGACACGGTTGGACCTGGTCGAGCGGTTGCGGAAGCTGATCGACGATTACAACGCCGGCAGCCTCAACGTGGACGAGATGCTGCGCCGCCTGCAGTCGCTCTCGCGCGAGCTTTCGGAGGAGGAGCAACGCACCGTGCGCGAGGGGCTCTCCGAGCCCGAGTTGGCAGTTTTCGATTTGCTGACCAAGCCGGACCCGGTGCTGAGCGACCACGAGCGCGACGAGGTGAAGAAGGTCGCGCGCAAGCTCATGGGCCACATTCAGGATCGCCTCGTGCTCGACTGGCGCCGCAAGGCCGAGACCCGCGAGGCGGCCCGGGGCCTCGTCAAGGACATCCTCGACGAGCTACCCGATGCCTATGACCCCGAGGTCTGGGAGCGCAAGGCCGAGATCGTCTTCAATCACATCTTCGCCAGCTTCCATGACGATGGCGGCAGCGTTTACGAGGAACCCGCCCCTGTTGTGTCGGCGGTGGAGTCCGCGGCAGGCGGGGCGGGCGTCGTGGCAGAGGGCATCGACGTCGAGACCGTCACCACGACCGTCGTCGAGAGAATCAAGGGTGACCGCGAGTTCGCTGAGCTGGTCGCCGAGCAGCTCCGTGGCGACAAAGCTTTCTTCGCGGTGGCGACCGAAGAGCTGATCGCCAAGGATGAGACCTACGACGTCGAGTTCAAATCAACGACGCGCTGGAATCTGCGCGAAGCGCGCAAGGACAAACGGATCGAGGACGCCCTCGTCAAGACCATCGCTGGGTTCTTGAACACCGATGGGGGAACGTTGTTCATCGGCGTCGACGACGAGGGTCGGATCATCGGCTTGGCCCATGACCTGCTACTCGTGAAGCCTGCCAATGCCGATGGATTGGTCAACTGGCTGACCACTCATCTCATCAACGCGCTCAAGCACTCCGCCGTGATGCGGACGCGAACTCGGATCGACCAGGTGGTTGACGAGGAGGTCTGCAGGGTCGACGTGGCGCGCTCGTCGGTCCCGGTCATCGCTCGGATGAGCGACGGCCGCGACGCGTTTTGGGTGCGGATGAACAACAGCACGCGCGAGCTGCCCGAGATTGAGGTCGAGGAATACGTCAAGGATCATTGGCGCGGGGGACCACGAGTTGCTAACTCTCGGGATTGACCTGGCGAGCCAACCCCGAGATACGGGGGTGGCGGGAGTCAATTGGCCCGAGGACGGACCCCCGCGGCTGATCCCGTTCGCTGAGCTAGAAGAACAGCCGTTCACCGATGCATGCCTAGTAGAGATGCTCCGGTCGGGGGAATGGGGCCGGGTCGCCATCGATGTGCCCTTTGGCTGGCCGACAGGCCTTCTCGATCTCCTGGGGCGTTGGCGAGCTGGTGAGCAAGTCTATTTGCCTGCGGACCGACGCCGAGGGCGTTCCGAAACGCTCTACCGACGCACCGACCTGGTGACCTGGGACCTCACGGGCGTCAAGCCGATTCCCGTGGGCGTGGAGAGCCTCGCTTGGGTGGCTCTCCGCGCCTTCCACGTTCTCTCGCAGGCGGAGCTTCATCCCCCACTTGCCGGGCGCGACTCGTCGATTATCGAGACCTACCCGAAGGCCGCATTGGCGTGCTGGCCCGACATGCCGCGCGGGTCGACGAAGTCCGGTGATGCTGCACCGAGGGTGCGGGCAGAGGTGCTCGCGCTGCTCGCTGCTGGTGTCTCCTTGACGATGGAAGACGTCGACCGCCGCGCGATTCTGGAACAAAGGAAGGACCATCGTTTCGATGCCGTCATCTGCGCGCTCGTCGCGCGGGCGGCGATGGTCGGTCGTACGCGCCTGCCCGCGGAGACGGACCGGAAAGCCGCGTACGAGGAAGGCTGGATCTACCTTCCGGTGGCCGGGTCGTTGACGAGTCTGGCCCGTCCGGAGTATCTCGAGGTCGAGATGCCGGATGGGTTCATCCTCGAGACGCTTGAGGACAGCGAAAGCTGGCTCGAATGGGGCCGCTATCGCCGCGAGCACTTTGACCGCCTACCCGACGGCAGCTACGTCTGCAGCGGGCATGGGGGATCGCCGACGTGGATCCGTTGCGTTCGCCGCGAGGACGAGTGGCTGCACGTGATCGATGGTGGCGGCCGGCCCTTCACCTACCGGCTGCACTCCATCGAGTGACGCTGGGCGAACGGCGCGCAGTCCCCATTGGGTGCCGGGCCCGGCCGTGCGGGCCGCGTGTCAAACGCACCGCGACGGATTGACCGTTTCCAGACCGGATCACGCCCGGACCTGGCCCGTGAACTGCGCGTATTCACGGCCGTCCCAGCACCGGAACGACCGGGCACAGACGACACGGCGACGTGGTGACGCCCGCTCCCAGAGGTGAGCGCGACGGGATCCCCTCGGCGTTCACGTCGAAGCGGTCGGGCTATCGGTTGGCGCGGTGGCTGTTGCGTAAAGGGCCCCCTTCAACGCCTCTCAGCAGCTATCAGCTGCGGGTTGGCGGCGCGGCGCGAGCTCCTCGAGGTTGATGCTGCGATGTGAGCGGCTGGAGTGGTGTGGTGGGGTGTCCAGCTTCGCGCTGGAGCCAGCTGGTGAATTCTTCGGCGGGGAGCGGCCGGCTGAGGTAGTAGCCTTGGCCGTGTTGGCAGCCCATCTCGGTCAGCTGGTCCCAGGCGTCGGCGGTCTCGACGCCTTCGGCGACCACATGTAGACCGAGGTTGTGGGCGAGCTGGACGGCCAAGCGGACGATCGCCGCGTCGTTTCCGTCGGCGGCCATGCTCATGACGAAGGAGCGATCGATCTTGAGCTCCTGGACCGGCAGGCGCTTGAGTAAGGCGAGTGACGAGTAGCCGATCCCGAAGTCATCGAGAGATAGTCCGACGCCGATCTCACC
>JAABUR0100001566.1_pt1 | contig 10213 bp, 6 predicted proteins | sample 5560091 | NCBI WGS metagenome assembly JAABUR01 (sample SAMN10711879, study PRJNA513375) | rock metagenome | isolation source: Antarctica rocks | place: Antarctica: Victoria Land, University Valley sud
GTATTTAACCCAGCTCGTGTAGCTCTTTAATGGACGAACAGTCCAACCCTTCATGACTCCTGCATTCATGTGGATGAGCTAAGCCGACATCGAGGTGCCAAACTGCGCACTCAATTTGAACTCTCTGGCGCAATTAGCCTGTTATCCCTAGCGTAACTTTTTCAATAATCCAAAACCTTTCCTTTCTGCATTTTGTGATCATATGCCCCGCTTACGCGACTGAAAGACGTGTAAGTCAAACAGTAAAGCAGGATTAAGCCGTTAAACTTGATAAGCATAATAAATATCATTTAACTAAGTATCTATTCAGGATGATTTATATCATTTGAATCAATTTCCATTTTATTCATCTTTTCGTGTTAAATTATAGATACAAGTAAACAAGAAAAACCATTAATATAAGCACCTTTAAATTCACTTAAAGGTGAAAAATAACGATTTAATTACATCTATACTTTAATATAGTTAAAATCCTACTTGTCTAAAAAAAAAGTTCCAACTTAAATGGATTAATAACTGAATTAGTATTAACATAATACCAATTTCAGACTAAAAATAATAAGCATGTATAGACTACATGTTTAATTGCGATATGCAATTTTACAAAAGTGAATTTGGATACTCCCAGGTACTTTTTATGGGATCTGTGCCCCGCATAAACTGCCACCTAGCAATTGTTCCTATCAATTCTTACAACCAGTGCTTGTGTTATTATTACTAAACACAAACTCTTAAGAGAATGGCCATTATTAGACCTATCTCCTGGCAGGGTTTATATAATATGATAAATGAAGTAAAGGTGTTTCAATTTTGTTTTATAAACTACCTTATACACTAACACTCATTATATCATACTCAGTAACTAGCAACAGTAAAGCTGCATAGGGTCTGTTGAGATAGGTCGTTTTATTACTAAAATTTCCCCCTCTAAGAACCGTACAAGCGACTTTCATCGCATACGGCTCAAGCACTAACTTATATTTGTACGTTGCAAACCTAATCTTGTAAACATGATATTACAAACCTAAAATTCTCACCTAAACACTTAATAAAACACCTACCCTAGTTTAACAGTAAATCAAATAACATATATAATACTGATGCTCATACTCATGCTCATGCTTCTTTTATTCCTTACGAAGCATGCAAAGCATGCATCAATAAAGAACACAACACAACACAACGCAACACAACACAACGCTGTTTTCATTATTTTCCTGACATTTTCCTTCTCATTTTCCTTTTCCTTCAAGGAAAATAGGTAAAATCTAAAAAAAAACAGCAACTGATTATTTTTATAGATTGCAACATAATATCTTTAGCTTTATCATCTAAATACTTAGCTTCGCGCATTAAATTAACAATTGTTACAAAGCTTTGTTTACCACAAACTTTTATACTATGTAAGGTAGCGGCTAGAGCAGCCTTAGCATTTTGCGTTAAAGATTTTATTTCTTTTAAATGATCCTTATAGAAATTTCTAACAATATCTTTTAAATAAGCACGACCCTTTTTTAAGATAGTATCACGACTTTTAGGTATTTTTGTTTCATGCTGATAATCATCTATACTATGTATGAGCATAGACCCGTAATCAGCCCTTTAAGCTATTTAGGGTTTAAGTGTAAGCTCTGGATCGTTGATTTGCCCTTTAAGTGCTTCTAGCTATAGGCCAGTGGCATTAGGGTTTTCTTTGTAATAGCTTTTGTTAAAAAAGCAGTTTTCACCTCATGCCTCTTCTTGTCACTTATTAAACTTTATAATATATCTAATAAATTGCTCACTTTATCATTGTTTCTATTAGTTAAAATGTGAAATAAATTTAATTTAATAAGTTAAAAATAAAAACACAATACTACTTGTACATTTTATGTATATATTGTTAGCACCTGCTCTAAGTCAGCATCCTTTCAGATAGGTTATAAACCTATTTCTATGATTACAATAAAACATTCGCTTTTTAGAACATCCTCTACCCACTAATGTGTATTTTACCTTACAGTTCAACTCCCACACGTCAAGAAGCCTAATTAAACGACTTGATATAATGTGGACATTATTGGGCTTACCTAGTTTGTTTAATAACACCTTTATAACTACCTTAGGATTACACTATACGCTAATTGAAACATGGACCCATTAAGGAAAAAGACGAAAAGCTTTTCCTACACTCAATTATATTTGTTACTCCCTTATCATACAAACCTACTTCCTATTTCAGGGTTTGCCTTTGCAATCTTCCTACTTGGGCTTGGTTCCCTTTTAAAAGCCCTCAGTTGACTTAGGTAATATACAAACATTTTTTTTTTTCGAAGTAACAACCTAGTTGTGCGCTTAAATGTATTCATGTTCTTATCCTGTTGTAGTAGTCTAGCTCGCCAGCCTATTAGTAAACTTATTTAGCTAACAGGTTGGCCAGATGTTAACGGGCTTCACACGTAAAAATTACTTTCTATGCATGCCGTATGAGCTCAAATAATGGGTTATTATGGAGGGTTCACACCTCATTGCTATTAAACACTTATCTAGTCGCACTCTCGTCTAACTAGAGGTAAACTGTATCTGCACAGTTATTCCAATTTCACCGAGCCAATCATTGAGACAGCTGTTGTATCGTTACATCATTCATGCAAGACCGCATTTAACGGCCAAGGTATTCCGCTACCTTAGGACCCTCAGGGTTAAGGCCGCCATTGAACGGGGGTTCCTTCAAATCCTAGCTTATATTAGTCAACTAAGCAAATCCGATAACCAGCCGCCATCGGGCAGAGATCACACTCAATACTTCGAATTCATTTCTTTGCAGCGTGCTTTGTTTTAATTAAACAGTCGTACAACACCATTCTGTGCCTCCTATTCCTTTCCTGGTATTAATCAGGAGGAATGGCCCACCTTATCCCTAAGTTACGTGAGTCAATTTGCCGAGTTCCTTAATGATTGTTCACTCGAACGCCTTCGTATACTCTACTTGCTTACTTGTGTTAGTATTTAGGTACGGTTACACATATAATAAGTGCATCATCTGTTTAAGTTTATTACCACTTAAAACCGTTCTTTATAGTTTTCCAGAACATTTCTCACTTATTTGTTAATATAAAAAAGTATATAAACAAATTTTTGAAAAGTTATATACTATTAAAGCTAGCTTTGCTCATCGTTTATCCCTTTTGGGACCTTTTAATAGGGATCAGCTTTTATGCTTTGCCTATATAAAAGGTAAAATAAACTTAGAGGCCGTGACTTTATCTAAATTCCATAAGCTTTAGGCGAGGGTGTACCCCTTTATCGTTACTCATGTCAGCATTCTCTCTTGGGTTGCTTTATATTGATTCCTTTCTCCTGCCCCGACTCTCGACTCAGGAGCAATTTACTATTCCTTACAAAGAAATAGTCACAACACTTACCCAATGTTCTGCTACCCCATACGTACAATATACAGCTTACACATACATTGTAGGTATATGTAGAGCATATATATATATTAATACATATGGACAAGGTATCGGTATCTTGTTTAGATCCGTTAAATCTTCGGTGCTTTTACCCATATGATTTTTTTTTTCGAAAAAAAAAAAGAAACAAAACCAGTGCTCTGTTACGAGATCTTCAGATAGTGGCCGCTTCTAAGCCTATTCCCTGGCCGATTGGGGTAAATACTGCCTTAATTTCACTTAACAAAAATTTTGGAACCTTATTAACTCTTGCTCTGGGCTGTTTCCCTTTAGACATACAACCTTAGCGTACTATGTCCGATTATTCAATATACATATCGAGTCCTTCCGAGAACAAATACTCACTGATAGAGTCTTCACGACCCCCCAATGTCCACAAAAAGCAATCTATTTACTGTTGATCTTATAAAAATCAAAACTAAATAAAATACTAGTTGTATGAGATCACAATTCTGTACCTTCTGATATTCTATTTAAATTACCTACTTATATAGGTTTCGCAGAAAACCAGCTATCCTAGTCAGTATTGTCTTTCACTAACTTACCACAATTCTTCGGATATCTTTACAACGATAACCCGTTCGGGCTTTTATAACCCTGACCGTGGTAAGATCACTAGGCTTCGGGTCTAACTTTTGATACTACATCATTATATCATAATTGTTTTACCTATGCATTACTGCTCGCATCAAAAGTTAACTTGCTGACCCATTATGCAAAAGGTACGCTCTTGTTGTTTATTTAAACTTTTAGCGAGCTGCTTATAAAATTGCTATTTCAATCATTTCCCTCACGGTACTATTCGCTATCGCTTATATATCATATTTAGTCTTAGAGGAAGGTTCCCCTTATATTCAAACAGATATGCACTCCATTTTACTTTTAAGACTTTTCTTCTTTCATTCACATTACTTAAAAAATCTCTTTTGATTTGTTTTCCTGGAGTTATTAAGATATTTCAATTCGCTCCGTTTATCTTTGAAACATGTAATTTCTTATTAGAGTTTAACATTCATTGCAAGGGTGTCACATAGTGTAACATCCATGATGGTTATGTAGTCCTTATTAATTTTTGGCACTTATCAGTTAATAGCTCCTTTTTTTTAGGAGTGGACATGCCCTCTTTGATATATAGCTATGATTCCGTAACAGTTTCTTTATATACTTATTAGTCATTTAATTTAAATGACAAAATAATACTATCCATATCATCTACATCACTATTGTGTATTATACATATGATCTCTTTCTTGTTTTATAATTAGCATTACATAATAAAAAATTAAGCAAAGCATATGATCGGGTTATTATGACTCGAACATAACAATTCCTCAACCCAAATGAGACGCCTAACCAGCCTGGCTCTAACCCGTCTATGTAGATATGTATAAATTATATAGCAAAAATAATGCCTATAACTACAGAGAATATCCGATTCGAACGGATGTAATCATTTAACCAAATAAGTTTCAAGCTTATCACCTTAAACCACTCAGTCAATTCTCTTGTATTTTCTTTTTATTTTTAATCACTGAATAAAAGTAAATTAGTGTTTGATTCCTCAGCGAGTTGAACGCTGAACATACCCTTATCAAAGGTACACTTTACCAATTAAGTTAAAGAACCTGGTACGTACTACCTCCACCCTTACTTACTATGAAAAGAAAAAATAATGCTTACACTAATCTTAAGGATACATACTTTAAAACAAAAGCTTATAAAATAAAATTGTTTTGAAGAAATGACCATTAATATGAGCTTTTGTTGTAAAAGCAAACGGAAAAAAGATGATTCGAACATCCAGGTGTTAATTACACAATATTTAGCAAATATCTTGCCTTACCAATAGCAATTTTTCCTGTGTAAATATAATATAAGCAATAATATGAATATAAGCGAGTCAGACCGGCCACGATCCGGCATCTACTTTCTCGACAAGAAAGGCCTTTGCCAATTAAGTTACTAACTCTTGATATTATTGATTACGGCCAGTCGAAATCGAATCGACATACTTCGTTTGGAAGACGAACAGTCTACCATTAACCTATGGCCGTTTTTGATTATGATATCTAGGCTAAAAGGAGATAACAAAAAAAAAACTAAAGATCAAAAGGGTCAAAAAGATCCAATGCTTCAGTATCTTGAATTTATTGGACATATTGAGTAGTATTGTTATTGTCACTATCTGTTTTTTTTAGATCGTATCGATACTGGCTCTTTACACTCATCAAATATTTCTTGCTTTCTTTCACGTTTTTTATCTTGTTTTTCTTGTACTGCTAACCTATTTGCCTCCTAATGTGCTCTATCTAATGCACCTATACTCCTCTCAAGTATATTAGCAAGCTTATTAGTATAATTATTAGGGTCTTCTTATTTAGGCTCATAAAGATATAGTTTTCTTGGAGTGGATAGATTATCCAATTTCTCTTCAATCTCAGATAGGTTAAGATCAATTGGATTACAGTCCTTATCTCTAAATATCTTGGGATACCTTTCTTTTAAAAGATTTAAAGGCCAACTGTTAGATTTTTCTTGTTCAGGTAGTTGTTTATCAAGCTTAAAAGCTTCACCCATGATATCTTGATCTTTTGTCGCAAATCATTTTATACTAACACTAGCAAAAATTTCATGTTCGGTTTGGTTAACACAAGGCTTAATGTTAACTAAGATCCCCAGTAATAGATAGATATAAAGAGTATTAATCAAACAATATCTACAAAGTGTCAGTAGAGGATAGATGATTCCAAACCCAAGTGATGATTATCAGTAAAATGGTATGCTAGAAATCTTCATAATGCTACACCTATAAAAGCAGTTCCTATCATTACATGTAAACCATGAAAACCAGTACCAAAATAAAAACAAGAACCATATGTACTATCAGATATGGTAAAACAAGATACTGTATATTCTAGACCTTGTAAAGCAGTGAAAATTAAAGCTAATGCTACTGTAAATACTGTAGCATATAAACCACCCTTTCTATATCCTTGTATTAAAGAATGGTGAGCATAAGTAACTGTAAAACCTGAAGATAACAATATAACAGTATTAAGTAAAGGCAGTTCAAAGGGATTAACTGAATCTATACCACTAGGTGGTCATTGGGCTCCCGTTTCCACAGAGGGTGACAGAGCACTATGGAAAAATGTTCAAAAAATAGCCAAAAAGAATAGTGCTTCACTCACTATAAATAAAGCGATTCCCATATTTAAACCTCTTTGTACAGCTAAGGTGTGGTTACCCAAATAGGTAGCTTCACTAATAACATCTCTAAATCAAAAGGACATGCAAGATATAAGTAATATCAATGCCATATAGAAGAAATCTTGTGATGATGCAAAACCATGCATTGTTAAAACTCCGGATGTAGTAAGGGCTAAAAGGGAAGCACACGTTAAAATAGGCCAAGGTGAGGGAGAAACTAGATGAAATGGATGAGCTTGAAAGTTACTTCTAATTAGGTTTGTCATATATATTTATTTATGTAATATGAACGCAAACCTACATCTTAAACATGAAAACGGATACCTTAAATTGTATTAAAAGCCATAATAATAAAACTTAGGCCTAGTTTAGCGTATTTTATTATAGTATATAATAAAAAGGAAGACCTTACATGTGGAAAATAAATCCCAGCATATAGAAAACAAAAAATAAGGAATAGGTGATTTGAACACCTAACCTACCGTGTGTAAAACGGTAGCTCTACCCTTGAGCTAATTCCTTTAAGACCTACAGGATTTGAACCCACATAATGATGATTAAAAGTCACATATTTTACCAGTTAAATTAAAGTCTCTTTATTATTTGATGTTGCGTATATTTTATGTAAAACTTTACATAACAATCTATGTATTATGTTATTTGAAGATTATGTTTAATCTTTTTGTTTTATTGTTATAACTATAGCACCAACCATAGCTAATAATAATATAATAGAGGTAACAATAAGTCAAATTGAATAACTACTGTACATAATGTTACCTATACTTGCTATGTGCGTTGTTTCTGCCAGATTACCGTCTCAAAGTTTAGAAGTTACAAACATTATTACATCGTTATTACTGAAAAAACTAAAAATTCTAGCCAATAGATAAGAATAACTTGTATTAACACTAGAGCTGTGCAAACCTAACGTATTAACAGGTAATATTTCAGAAACAGGAAAGTTAAACGACACAGTTATTATTAAGGCTAACGGTATGCTGTTGCTAGTATCACTTAAAAGTTCGGATACTCTTACGTTAATTAACATTAATATAAATATAAATAAAATTGAAACTGCTCCAACATAAACTAATAAGTAAGATAACCCTATAAAATTTATACCTAATACAAGCAAATAACATGCTATACTTAGAAATAAACCTATCAAAAATAATACTGATACTATAGGGTTTTTACTTATTATAACAAAAATACCTGATAATACACAAATTAAAGAGATTACATCCAAAGCTTTATCCCTATAACCATTACTAAATGTTTCACTTATAAGCAATAAACTATTCATTATCTTAATATCTTTTACTATTCTGCCTCATTAAACAAGAAATAAAAAACAATATGTAAGCTTTAAGCCGAGGTGTGTTTGTTTAATTATTTATAATTATTAACTTTATTACAGTTGAATATATTCTATAAAATTATAAGGCCCAGCTGCTATACCAAAATACCAATCAAAAAAGAGGGGCCCTACTCGTATGGCAAACAAATCTCTACCTAATATCTCATAGGGCAGATATTCAGCATAATCAACCGTAATACCGGGAAGCCATAAAGAATACTGAGTTATACACCTAAGACCATAGTTTGGTATAGACTCCCAAGTTACACTATAAAAAGGCCAGCTCATGTTTCTTCACCATCTCGCATGTATCTATATAACGGCAAACCTATATCTACTCCTATGAAGGGTGGTTAATATTAATATCTTTTACTATTCTGCCTCATTAAACAAGAAATGGAAAGCAATATATAAGCTTTAAGCCGAGGTGTGCTTGTTTAATTATTTATAATTATTAACTTTTATTATATTTAAAAGTAATGTATCTACAGACAAGGTTCAGCTCTTATAGCAACAAAGGTCTTTAAAAGTAAAATAATTTATAAGACTTAGCCTAGCCTGAGGTGTTTTATTTTAGAAATTTAGTTTCTAGTCAAGATATTAGTTAAAAATTATAATTCTACTATAATTATAAAATATGTATAATATATTATATATGTATAGGCAAATTTGAGATATTATGCACTGCGTCCAAAGTATTGTTTGTGATGTAATTGAAAATATATATATGTACCAGCTCGATCTACAACAAATTTAAAATTTAAACTTAATACAAAAAATCTATTCAGTAGCGATTGCTTGCGATGCATGCTTCGCATGCATCGCTAGCAAGAAAAGAGGCAAAAGTGTGTACAAGACTTGAACTTGTAATCCTTGTGGCCGAAACACATCGCTTAACCAATTAAGCTAACACACTATAATAATAATAATAAAACCTTTAGTATTATTAGGCAGATATGTACGTTATAAGCATTAACCACAAAGCCCTTAAAGTGAATTGAACACTTATCTAGATATTAACAGTATCTCGCTCTACCGTTGAGCTATAAAGGCTAGAATCGAATAGTAAACACAGATAAATGTTATAAACAATCGACATTTATTTGTAATTAAAGCCAGGGTGACTTTAGTAGCAAAAAAAGTAAGTCGCTTTTATCTTTTCATGTTGACTCTTTTCATTTATTTTCCTATCATAATCCTTGAAGGAAAATGACTAGGAAAATGACTAGGAAAATGACTAGCAATATGACTAGAAAAATGACTAGGTAAATAGGTAAAAATATAAATAAAATAGCGCTGCTTATGGAATAACGCAACAAACAAAAAAAAATAGATCAAAAATTAAAAGTCATAAAAAGACCAGTGATATATAATACAAGTAAAGCATAAAAATAAAACATCAATAAGCCTAAGGTATATAACATATAATAAGATACTATTTAGGTCAAGAATACTCGGATTTGAACTGAGAATTTGAAGTTTGAAGCTTCCTATTTTACCATTAAACTATATTCTTTGCATGCAAAGCGATGCTCATGCTTCTTTTATTGCTTACAAAGCATGCAAAGCATGCATGGTTTTCCTATTTTGCTTCAAGCAAAAGTAAAGAGCGCGTGCTTTTGCAACACAATATATTTAGAACATATAGAGTTATAGTTTAATTTGGCCCTATATAGAATTAAAACATTATGCCATTAGGAAGAAAAGGACTCGAACCTTCGACAGCCTTAGCTATTGAGTTTACAGCTCAACCCGTCATACCAACAAACGGAACCTTCCTTGTGTTACAAAACAAGAATAAAAAATATGCTTAGACATTGTAGACTAAGCATAGTTTTTATTCTTGTTTTGTAACAGGGGTATTTTTAATATTTATTAATCCCGTGCAACTTCCACTACACGAACCATATTTCGACTTAACACCAATCAAAGTCACGCATACGAAGACCCCATGCCTAAGTTTTTGGACCAAATCGCCCATATTGAAAATAAACACTAGCCAAACTTATTGCACATACTTCTTTCAGCGCCTGACGAGTAGTTAGTACCTATCTGAGATTAGATTCACCGTGCCGTACTTATACACGATTACTAGTAATTCCTTTTTCACGCAGTCGAGTTACAGACTACAATCCATTGTTAGTGTATCTCCATTTTTGGGGGATTAGCTCAATTTCACAATTTCACA
>JAABUR0100010404.1_pt1 | contig 10211 bp, 7 predicted proteins | sample 5560091 | NCBI WGS metagenome assembly JAABUR01 (sample SAMN10711879, study PRJNA513375) | rock metagenome | isolation source: Antarctica rocks | place: Antarctica: Victoria Land, University Valley sud
GGTCGACCATTACTCACCTTCCGAAGAGGCGCCGCCCGTCCAGTGATCGGACGGCCCGCAAGCAAGCCGAGCTCTCGCCGTTAGCGGTTCGATGCTACTGCCGTCAACCGGCGGCGGGCGAGGACAAACAACACCACTGCCGGCGGCGGGTCTGGGCGACCACCAGAGGTGACGGGAGGCGGATGTGCCGCAACATCACCCTGTGCAGTGACCATAAGTGACGGTGGACCGCGATTATCATGACCTACCTTGACGCTGACTAATGACAAAGCCTAACTTGAGTCGTTTCCTTCGTGCGCCGCCGGTTTCTCCCCACTTGGAGCGTTTATGAAACGACTTACCTCGGCCGCGGTAGCGGTCGCCCTCACCGCCCTCGCCGTCTCTGCTGTCCCGGCTTCCAGTGAGCCAAACGAGACCAAGGCCAGTTCAGGTTTATTCAACAGCCACCTCTCACAGTCCGTCCTGTTCCACCAGGCCTTGGCCCATCCCGACCAGGCGCCCGCCAACCTTCGCGACAGCGTGACCACAGCCAGGCAGCTGACCAAGACTGCCACCGCCCAACGGACCGGTGGCAGCGCCGCTGCCTCGATCGCGGGTTCCGGGTTGGTTGCGGACCTGTTCAACAAGGACGACATCGGTCTGCCGCAGAACGAGGAGTCGGTGACGGCCTGTGGGAACCAATCCAGCATCGTGGAAGGCGGCACCAACGACTACCGCGGTCTGCTGGACCCGCAAGGCAACTTCACCGGCTGGTACTTCTCCACGGACGGCGGTCGTACCGTCCGGAACGAAGGACTGCTGCCTGCCCTCAACGTCGGAGGCGCAACCTTGCCCTCTGGCGGCGACCCGGTCAGCCAGTCCGACGACGCATGCAACATCTACATGGCCTCGTTGAACTATGGGTCGGACTCCTTCGACACGGGCTCCAACGGAATCGGTCTGTACAAGTCAAACCCGAAGACACTCGCCAACTGCCCCCAGGGCCAGGACCCTGACAACTTGACGCATCCGTCGTGTTGGCCCAAGCGTCGCTTGGTCGCAACAACTGGCGTTGTCGGCGGAGTCGGCAACTTCCTCGACAAGGAGTGGTTCGACGTCGGCCGCAGCGGTAAGGCGGGCAACGTAGTCTGGGTCACGTACTCCGACTTCGCCCTGGACCCCAACGCAGACTTGGGCTTCACCGGCGCGCAGATCAAAGCAGTCCGCTGCGATGCGAACCTCGTGAAGTGCACCCAACCGATCCTGATCAGCGGTACTGACGCAGACATCCAGTTCTCCGACGTGACGATCAGCGACACCGGTGCCACTCTCATCACCTGGACCCAGATCGAGGGTGAGCTCGAGCAGACTGCTCAGACCTTCACCGTCAAGGCCCGCATCGCACCGCCCGGCAGCACCAAGTTCGGTCCGACCCGGATCGTCTCCCGGGAGACCAACCCGATCCCCTTCGGTGGCGCTCTGCACGCCAACGACTTCCGCGTAGCGACGTACTCGAAGTCCATCATGCCGACCGTGAACGGGAAGCCACGCCCGACCGTCGTGTACGACCGGTGCCGTTACCGCGTCTTCGACACCATCTGCGAAGAGCCAGAAATCGTGATGACCTCGTCCAGGGACAACGGTCGCACGTGGTCGAAGCCGCGAACCATCTCATCGGGTGGAGACAACTACTTCCCCGCGATTTCGGATGAGACAGGCAATCCGCGGTTTGTCGTCGCCTACTACACCAGCAGGTTCGACCCCATCTTCCATAACCGCCAAGACGTGGAGATGGTCACCATCAACCCGGCAACCGGTGGCATCACCAAGCGTCAGCGAGTCACACCGGTGTCGAACGAAACCGAAGCCGACCCCCTCCTGGGTGGCTTTTTCATCGGTGACTACATCGACGTTCATCTCGCTGGTGCCAAGGCCTATGTTCACTACAACGCCAACTACCGGTCCGTCGCCTTGCTGGGACAAGGAGTTCCCATTCCACAGCAGGACAACTACCTGACAACTGTTCGGCCCTAGCGGTCTGCAGCCAGCGACACAGACAACCCCCTTGCCCGCCTTTCAGGGCAGGGGGGTTGTCTCGGGTTACGGCGGCTCGGGCGCGATATCCCGTCAATGGGCGACGATGGAGGTCTGGACCGCCGCCACTGACCACCCGAGCCGGATGGCGTACGCGGCTGGTCAGCGACGACACTCATGGCCGGCAACTTGCAGAAGTATCTCAAGGACCTGAAGATCGCCCTGGTGAGCATTCTTCTTGCGCTGGCGTCTGCTGTCGGGTACGGGTTGTCGGACTTTCTCGGCGGGCTGTTCTCACGCAGTACGAGCGCGTGGGCCGTCTCTGTGTTGGCCCAGCTGGCGAGCGCCGTCGCCGTCGCGGCCGCTGCGTCGACGCTGACCGGCTCGCCGACCATCTCCCAGCTGGGGTGGGGTGCTGCCTCTGGTGTCGGGAGCGGTTTCGGCACGTACTTCCTCTATCGAGGGTTGGCCGGTGGCCAGATGAATGTCGTGGCCCCCTTGTCCGCCGTCGGGGCAGCAACCGTGCCGGTCGTGGTCGGCTTCGCGGTCGGTGAACGGCCGACGACGCTGTCCTGGATCGGCATCGCCTGCGCGCTTCCAGCTCTCTGGCTGGTGTCGCAGGGTGGCAATGAGGCGGCCGCGGAGGCCGGGCGCCCGGAGTCTGGGGTGCGTGAGGGGTTGCTCGCCGGTGCCGGGTTCGGGTTGCTGTTCGTTGCCCTGGGTCAGGTTCCTCGGTCGGCCGGGCTGTGGCCGCTGGCGCTCGGTCAGGCAGTGGCAGCAGTCGTGCTCGTCTGCGGCGCGGCTAGGGCGAAGACGTCTCTGCGCACGCTGCCGGGCAGAGTCGTCGCGGGATCGCTGGCGGTCGGGGTGTGTGCCGCCGGGGCAACCGTGCTCTACCAGCTAGCCGTCCGCGGGGAGCTGGTGTCGGTCACGGCGGTGCTGGCGTCGCTTTATCCCGCTCTGACCGTCTTGCTCGCGGCCTGCCTGCTGCACGAGCGCATGCACCGGGTCCAGGCGGTCGGACTCGCCTTGGCCGCCGGAGCCGTCATCCTTGTCACGCTGGGGTGACACAGAGGTCAACCAAGACGATCGCTCGTGCCGTCGACAGCGGTGAGGTTTCGCCGGGCGGCACCTGGGCACGGGTCGTCGACGACGACCCTTAGGAGGACCCATCATGCCCACAGTCCGCGACTTGATGTCGCCCGAAGCCGAGTGCGTCGGCGAGGGCGAGAACCTCGTCACCGCAGCACGGAAGATGCGCGACCTGGATGTCGGATCGCTGCCGATCTGCGGCGACGACAACCGCCTCAAGGGAGTCCTCACCGACCGCGACATCGTCATCAAGGTGGTGGCCGAGGGCAACGACCCCGGCAGCCTGACGGCCGGGGAGCTCGCCCAGGGCAAGCCTGTCACGATCGGCGCCGACGACTCCGCCGAAGAAGCACTCCGGACGATGTCGGAGCACCAGGTCCGGCGGCTGCCTGTCATCGATGGGCATGACCTGGTGGGAATGCTCAGCCAGGCCGACGTGGCCCGGCACCTGCCGGACGAGAAGGTTGGCGAGGTGCTCCGCGCGGTCTCCCGCTGAGGGACTCGGCCACGTCGCTGGTCCGCAGTCAGGTTGCCAGGCGATGATGCTCCCATCGGTCGCGGCGTACTCGCTCAGCCACCGTGGTGGCGCCAAGCCGTTCAGACGTCGGGAGGGATGCGATGAGGTACGGGTTCGCGATAGACCAGCGCACCTGCATCGGCTGCCATGCCTGCACGGTGGCGTGCAAGACCGAGCATCGGGTGCCGGTCGGCCAGTTCCGCACCTGGCTCAAGTACGTCGACAAGGGCGAGTACCCCTCCACGACGCGCGACTTCGGCGTGATGCGCTGCAACCACTGCACGGACGCCCCCTGCGTGAAGGTGTGTCCGACGCAGTCATTGTTCAAGCGCGACGACGGCATCGTCGACTTCGACGGGGACCGCTGCATCGGTTGCAAGGCGTGCATGCAGGCTTGTCCCTACGATGCCATCTACATCGACGCCGACACTCACACCGCAGCCAAGTGCAACTTCTGCGCCCACCGCATCGACCAAGGTCTCGAGCCGGCCTGTGTTGTGGTCTGTCCGACGGAGTCGATCTGGGTGGGTGACCTCGACAACCCCGGGAGCGCCATCTCCCAGCTCGTCTCGACGCACGATACCGCCGTCCGGGCACCCGAGCAGAACACCGGACCGAATGTCTTCTACCTCGGTGCCGACCGGGCCGTGCTGGAACCGCTGGACGCACCACCGGACGGAACGTACCTGTGGTCGGAGCCCGACGCTCACCGCCTGGAGGTCGCCTCCGACCTCTCCGTCGACCCGACCACCGGGGCCAGGACCACGCTCAACACCGCGCACCCGCGCCCGTGGGGATGGCGGGTGACGACCTACCTTTGGACGAAGGCCTTCGGTGCCGGCGCCCTGATGTTGGCGGCCCTTGCACTCGCCCTCGGCGTCAACCTGGGCAGCATGGGCACAGTCGCCGCGCCTGCGCTGGCCCTGGTCGGAACCGCCGTCACGGGAGTCCTGCTCATCTGGGACCTGAAGCGTCCTGAGCGCTTCCTTTACATCTTCTTGAAACCGAACCCCACCTCCTGGCTCTTCTGGGGGTCGGTGATCCTCGCCGTCTACGCCGCCCTCGCCTCGCTGTGGCTGCTCGCGGGACTGTCGGGCCAGACATCGCTCATCGCGGTGATCGCGGCGCCGACGGCGTTGGCCGGTCTGATGACGGCCGCCTACACGGGGTTGTTGTTCGGCCAAGCCGAGGGGCGTGACCTGTGGCAGTCGCCGCTGCTGTTCTGGCACCTGGTCGTGCAGGCAGTGATGGTGGGCGCCGGGGCGATGATCCTGTGCCTGCCGCTGGTCAACGTGTCGGTGTCCGGCCAGCAGCTGCTGGCCCGCGCGCTGGTCATCGGTACCGTTGCCCACCTCGCGATGCTGCTGGTGGAGTATGCCGGCCAGCACAGCACCCGTGGTGCAGCAGCCGCGGCTCGGATGATCACCCACGGACGGTACGCGCCGACGTTTTGGTGGGGGGCGGTCGCGGTTGCTGTGGTGGCTGCCGTATCGGCCACCTTGGACTGGAGTTCGCCGGTCTCAGGGTTCGCCTACGTGGCCGCCGTGCTGGTCCAGCCCGCGTTGCTGGCGTATGAGTGCGTCTTCGTCCGCGCCGGACAAGACGTCCCGCTGTCGTAGTGGCCACACCTCGAGACAACACCCGGCGAGAGGAACAACAGGCCATGAGCTCAGAGCCACATCGGTCTCGGCCCGACTCCGACATGCCAGGGATGCGCACCCGCTGGGGCCTGCGCAACTATCCGCCGGTCGAGGAGTGGGACCACCACGTCCAGAACGACGCCCAGGCACACCCCCGCAAGGTGCCGCGCGAGTACATGCTTGTCCCGACCACCTGCTTCAACTGCGAGTCGGCATGCGGACTGTTGGCGTACGTCGACAAGGAGGATCTCTCCATCCGCAAGGTGGAAGGCAACCCGGCGCACCCAGGATCACGTGGCCGCAACTGCGCGAAGGGCCCGGCTACGATCAACCAGATCGACGACCCGGAACGGATCCTCTACCCGCTCAGGCGACGCGGTGTGCGAGGCGGCGGTGACTGGGAGCGGGTGCCCTGGGACCTGGCGCTCGACGACATCGCCGCACGCATCCGGCGAGCCATGCAGGAGGACCGCCACAACGAAGTCATGTATCACGTGGGACGCCCCGGGGAGGACGGCTTCGCCGAGCGCTTACTGCTCGCCTGGGGAGTGGACGGTCACAACAGCCACACGAACATCTGCTCTGCCGGAGCCCGCCTCGGGCTCTCGCTGTGGGGTGGCTACGACCGCCCGTCACCGGACCACGCGAACGCCAAGGTGATCCTGCTGCTGTCGAGTCATCTCGAGAGCGGCCACTACTTCAACCCGCACGCGCAACGGATCATGGAGGGCAAGTCCAACGGTGCCAAGCTGGTGGTCCTCGATCCGCGGTTGTCCAACACAGCCGCGCTGGCAGACATGTGGGTCACCCCCTGGCCGGGCAGCGAGGCGGCGATCCTGCTGGCGGCGGCGGCGTACCTTCTGCGCACCCGGCGGATCGATGAGGACTACGTCAAGCGCTGGATGAACTGGCGCACCTACCTCGAGAACAGGCACCCGGACGCCGCACTCGACTTCGACACCTTCCTCGACCGGCTCACCGACGACTACGCGCGCTACACGTTCGAGTTCGCTGCCGAGGAGGCGCAGATCCCGGTCGAGCAGGTGCAGCAGATCGCCGAGATCGTCGCGGAGTCCGATGGGCGGCTGTCGGCGCACGTATGGCGCTCGGCCGCCGCGGGCAACTACGGCGGCTGGATGGTTGCCCGGGCGTTGTTCTTCCTGGTGGCCCTCACTGGAAGCGTCGGCACGAAGGGCGGGACGAGCCCCAACGGCTGGGACAAGTTCATCCCGCACGGCCCGAACATGCCGGGTGGCCACGACCGCTGGAACGAGCTCACCTGGCCCCGCGAGTACCCGCTGGCAACGAACGAGCTGTCGATGCTGCTGCCGCATTTCCTCAAGGACGGCCGGGGCAAGCTCGATGTCTACTTCTCCCGTGTCTACAACCCCATCTGGACCAACCCCGACGGGTTCAGCTGGATGGAGGCGCTCACCAACGAGGATCTGGTCGGCTGCCACGTCGCGCTGACTCCGACCTGGTCGGAGACCGCGGAGTTCGCTGACTACGTGCTGCCGATGGGGCACTCGGCGGAGCGCCACGACACGCATTCCTACGAGACGCATGCGGGCACCTGGCTCGGTTTCCGGCAGCCGGTACGCAGGGTCGCGATGGAGAAGCTCGGCAAGGAGTTCGCCGACACCAGAGACGTCAACCCTGGCGAGGTCTGGGAGGAGAACGAGTTCTGGTTCGAGCTGTCGTGGCGGATCGACCCGGACGGCGCCATGGGGATCCGTCAGTACTTCGAGTCGCCGTACCGGCCTGGTGAGAAGGTCACCGTCGACGAGTACTACCGGTTCATCTTCGAGAACAACGTGCCGGGCTTGCCGGAGAAGGCAGCAGAGCTCGGGCTGACCCCACTGGAGTACATGCGCAAGTTCGGGGTCGTCGAGATCCAATCCGACGTCTATCGCATCGACGAGAGGCCGCTGACGTCGGATGAGCTCGACGGCGCCGCCGCCGACCACGAGGGAGTGCTCCGCAAGCCGGTCACGCTCGACACCCAGGTGCCGCTCGTCGGCGAGGCCGGCGCAGTAGGGGTCGAGCACGATGACGGGACGCAGACGTTCGGATGGCTGACGCCGTCGCGCAAGCTGGAGATCTACTCGCCGTCGATGCGTGACTGGGGGTGGGAGGAGCATGCCACCCCGGGCTACATCGAGTCGCACGTCGCCTGGCGCAAGATCGACCTCGAGGCCGGCGACCTCGTCCTGGTGCCCACCTTCAGGCTGCCGACTCTGATCCACACGAGATCCGGCAACGCCAAGTACCTCAACGAGCTGAGCAACTCGCACCCGCTGTGGCTCAACAGCCAAGACGCCCGACGGCACGGAGTCGGCACCGGCGACCTGGTGAGGATCAACACCCGGATCGGGTACTTCGTCGCCCGCGTCTGGTCCACCGAGGCGATCCGCCCCGGCGTCTGCGCGCTGTCGCATCACATGGGTAGATGGCGGCTGCGCGACGGTGAGGGCAGCCGGTGGGTCACCGGCCGCGTCGACCTCAGCCACCCGCAGGGCGACTCGAGCTGGTTCCTGCGCTACGTCTCAGGGGTCGGATCCTTCGAGTCGACCGACCCCGACTCGGGACGCATCAGCTGGGACGACCCCGGCGTCCACCAGAACCTCACCTTCCCGGTGCAGCCGGACCCGTGGTCGGGAATGCACTGCTGGCTCCAACACGTCCGGTTGGAGCGGGCCTGTGACGGCGACGAGTACGGCGACGTGTTCGTCGACACCGCACTGTCGAGGCGGGTGTACGAGGAGTGGCTCTCACAGACCCGGGCCACTCTGGGACCGGACAACCAGCGACGACCAGAGTTCATGATGCGACCGGTCATGCCCGTGCGTCGCGCCTATCGGGTGGACCCGCAATGAGCTGGCGGGGTTGGGCGTTGACCGATCGTGGGAGCGCCGACGTGGACAACCGACGACAGGCCGTCGCGAGTGCTGTCGGTGCGGTCGTCGAGCCGGAGATGACCTTGCCATTGGCGGAGCTCGGCATGGTCGAGCAGGTGACGATGCCGCGACATGGTCCGATCCACATCCAACTGTTGACGGTCGTCGTCGACTGCCCCCAACAGGCCCTGCTGATAAGACGCCTTGAGCAGGCCGTGCGGACAGTCGAACCAGACCGCGACGTGTCGGTCGACGTGCGGGTGATGGACGAGCGGGCGAGGGTGGCCGTGGGTCAGCTGCTTCGCTCCCGCGCGGACCGGTCCCGGCAGAACAGCCAGCGGCGGGTGTACGCGGTGGCATCGGGCAAGGGCGGCGTTGGCAAGTCCACCGTCACAGCCAACCTGGCCGTCGCCCTGGCGGCGCAAGGTCAGCGCGTGGGTGTCCTCGACGCCGACGTATGGGGCTACTCTCTGCCGCGGCTCTTCGGCGTGCGGTACGCCCCCGTTGCTGTCGCGGGCATGATGCTTCCGGTCCTCGCCCACGACGTGCAGCTGATGAGCGTCGGCTTTTTCGTGCCTGAGGACGAACCAGTGTTGTGGCGGGGCCCGATGCTGCACAAGGCGATCGAGCAGTTCGTCCACGATGTCGCGTGGGGCGACCTCGACGTGCTTCTCGTCGACCTGCCTCCCGGCACCGGCGACGTGCAGATGTCGTTGCTGGAGCAGCTGCCCGACGCAGCGTTCCTCGTGGTCACGACCCCGCAGGCCGCGGCGGTCGACGTGGCAGCTCGGGTGGGAAGGATGGCCCTGGACGCCCGCCTCCCGATCGCCGGCGTCGTGGAGAACATGGCCGCGGCGGCCTGCCGCCGCTGCGGCGAGATCAACGACATCTTCGGCTCTGACGGGGGTGCCGACCTTGCCGGCCGGCTGGGCGCGCCGCTGCTCGCAAGCGTGCCGCTGGACCCCGCGGCTCGAGCCGCGGGCGACGCGGGCGTCCCCGTTGTCACCGCACACCCGGAGTCTGCGGCGGCGGTAGTGCTCGCCGACCTCGCGCGTGAGCTCCCCGTCGTACGCCGCAGCCTCATCGGACGGTCGCTGCCGCTCAGCGTAGTGTGAGCTCGTAGGCACCAGGGCTGTCCGCGTCCGAGCAGGCGAGGGCCAAAGATGAGCCTCCAGGAATGTGCTGTACGTCACATCTGCCGCTAGGGTTCTGGGGGATTCGGCCGGGACGCACACCTCCAGGAGACGACATAGGAGCGGCCCAGGCGACGGTGGCAGGTTCCACCACCGACTTCCTGCTCGAGACGATCCCCGACACGCTGGTCTCGAGTCTCACCTCCGGCAAAATCTTGCAGGCGCTCATTGTGGCTCTGCGGGTCGGGTTCGCCGTGCAGGCGATGGGACGCTCCGGCGAGCCCGTGCTGCGGGGCATCGGGCACTTCCAGCGGTTGGTGTTTCGAGTGCTCGCGAGGATCATGTGGGCGGCCCCGATCGGTGTTTTCGGGGCCATTGGGTGCTCAGTGGAGACGACCCATTTGACGAGACCACCATGCTTGACCACCACGACGCGGAGGGTGCGCCAAGCGACGAAGGGCCGGCTCGGGAGGCTCAATCCTCGATGGTCTGAGCAACGCGGTGCGAGGCGGCCCGGTGTCGACGGGGCCGCTGAGTAGCGACCGCGCAATCCGGCCCCACGTGCGGGTGGTCCGTTGCGTTGGCTGGGGATGCCGGCCGGCTGAAGCGGCCAGCGCGGTGCCGTCCGGACCAAGAATCGACTGCGGGTCGTCGCCGCCTGCTGTGCCTGACGACCGGGCCGGCGGTGCCGCTCGACGAACAGGGCGGCGGGCAGCGCCAATACGAACAGCGCCATCGCGACGATCGCGTCCATCCAGTAGTGGTTGGCGGTGCCGACGACGACGATGATCGTCAGGGGGGTGGGCAAGCCACATCCACCGCCACCTGCTGCGCGTCAGCATCGCCAAGACGCCGCCCACCACGAGGGCCCAGGCGACGTGCAAGCTGGGCATTGCGGCGTACTGGTTGGCGAAGCTGT
>JAABUR0100010407.1_pt1 | contig 10206 bp, 12 predicted proteins | sample 5560091 | NCBI WGS metagenome assembly JAABUR01 (sample SAMN10711879, study PRJNA513375) | rock metagenome | isolation source: Antarctica rocks | place: Antarctica: Victoria Land, University Valley sud
GCACTTCGGGCACTCAAACGCACCTTGGCAACCATCGTCTACTATCGTTTACGTCTCTGCCAAACACGAATCGAGCACACGAACGTGCCGATCGCCGCCTAAGGGTTGACAAAGACGGTCACCGTCGGTCGCTTTAGGGGCTTAGCTGCGACGCTCGACTTTAAGCGGTGCGGTCGGCATATGGACGCGTTTGGGCCGCAATCGCGCTCGCTGCGCTGCTGATCGTGAACATCCTGACGCTTGCCGCCGACTTCGAGGGCGGAGGTGCGGCGAGGCAACTCCTCACCAATGTGCATTACCTCTGGTGGCGGCTGCCGCTGGGCGCGCTTACCTTCGCGATGCTGACGTTTGGTAACTACAAGCTCGTTCAGCGCGTGCTGCGCTACGTAACCTTGCTGTTCTTGACGTACGTCGGCGCTGCGTTCCTTGCGCATCCCGATTGGAACGCGGTGTTTCGCGGCTCGTTCGAACCGCGGTTCTCGACGAACAAGAACTACGTCGCCGGAGCGCTCTCGCTGTTGGGAACTACCCTCACGGCATACGCGTACGTTTGGGAGACGATCGAGCAGAGCGAGGAGAAGCCGCGCCTGCGTCGCCTGGGCCTCGTACAAGTCGACGCTACGCTCGGCATCATCATCGCGGGATTAACCTTTTGGTTCATCCTCGTCGCGACGGGCGCCACGCTCGGCGTCCATCACAAACACGTCGGCACGGCGGACCAGGCGGCGCAAGCCTGAGCGCGAATCGCCGGGGAGGTACGGCGCCTGCCGGTCATCGACGGTCACCGACTCGTCGGCATTATCAGCCAAGCCGATCTCGCGAAGGCGATGCCAAAGGACCAGGTCGGGAAGCTCGTGCAGGCAATCTCACTGGGGGACTGACGCCATCGCGCCGACACGCAGAATACTGGAATGCCTCATTGCTGCTCGCGTCTCGAGCGGCTCGCGAGCATCACGGACAAACCAATTAGACTACGCGACGCAGTGGACGTTCGACGTCACCGTATCGGCGAGCGGCAAGAACGGGACGGCGCATGTCACGCAGGACGTGAGGTGACGGATATGTCCTGTAGCGCGGCCATCGTTCTGTTCCGCTGCCTTGTCGATCGCGAAGTGCAGCGCCGGCTATCGCTGCGTTCGGGAGCATATCGCACGCCGGTGAATCAGGCCGGCAACTGAGCAGCGGCCTGAAGGGCGCACTCTCGCACGTGCAGGCCCCCACGTGAAGAAGGCGGTTCTTGTGCTCGCTGCTTTACTAGCGATCGGCGGCGTCACGTACGTCTGGCAGACTGTCGGCGCGACCGGACCGGCATTACCGTTGCGCGTCGTTGGTGACTTTCCGCTGACGGGCAATCCGACACGGTTCGACTACGCCGGCATGGACGCCGCCAGCAGGACTCTGTGGCTGGCACACATGGGCGACGGCTCCGTCGAGGCGTTCAACGTGAGGACGAACCGGGTGACCTTGACCGTTCCGATCGCGCCGAGCGCGAGCGTGCGAGGCATTCTCGCCGCGCGCGGTAACGTGTACGCGGCGGCACAGGGTTTGGGTGCCGTTGTCGCCCTAGACGGTACGAGCGGAAAGCGCCTTGCGACCGTGCCGGCCGGCGACGCGGATGGGCTCGCGTACGATCCCATCACGCGACGCGTATTCGTGTCGGACGAGAGCGGCGGACGCGACGCCGTGATCGACGCGCGGACGAACCGCAACATCGGAAGCATCGAACTCGGCGGTGAGGCCGGCAACACGCAGTACGACGCCGTATCGAAGCACGTCTTCGTTGGCGTTCAGACGAGAAATGAAATTGCTGAGATCAACCCCGCCACAATGAAGATTGTCCGCCGCTACCCCCTCCCCGGATGCCGATCGTCCCACAGCGTCGCGATCGATCCCGCAGAGCGAGCCGCGTACGTCGGTTGTCAGCAGAACGCGAGGCTGGTGCGCTTGGACCTGAGGACGGGTCGCGTCACGGGCTCCGGCGGCGTCGGAATCGGCGTCGACGTGCTCGCGGACGATCGCGCTCGGCACCTGCTCTACGTCGCCTCAGAATCGGGCGTGGTGAGCGTCTACGACACCCGTAAAGGCGGCCTCACTCGCATTGCACAGGCGCTCCTCGCGCTGAACGCGCACGTCGTCGCCGTGGACCCGGCAACGCACCGCGTCTACTTCCCGCTGCAGAACGTCGGAGGAAAACCCTTCATGCGTGTGATGGAGCCACTATGACTCTTGAGATTCTTTATTTCGAGGGGTCCCGAACAGCGATACCGCTTTCGATCGCGTGCGTGACGCGGTCGCGTCGGAAGGCGCTGCCGCAGACGTGCGGATGGTCGAGGTCCGCTTATAGGTTCACCTAGACACCCACGTATACGGTGCGCGCGTTGGGGTATGATCCTTGGTCGTAAGCGGCCCTCCCGTAGTGCCGGGGAACGATGTGCGTTTGCCCATTGTTCGCCGGGACGCCGTTGCCGGGCGCGTACGAGCTGCCGCATCCGCTTTACAACGAGTGCTTTTCTGGATGTCGCTGGCCACAGTATTCTTGACCTTGCGCACGCCGGCTGTCGCAATGCCGTACTTCTCGTACCAGTATGGCTACAGATGCACGCAATGCCACTCCACCGTGCCGATGCTCACGCCATTCGGGAAGGCGTTTAAATTTGGGGGATATCGGCTTCCAGGGGTGGGTCCGCGCACGGCGTGGTGCCAATCGCCATGCAAAACGCAGTTTTACACACGAGCGCCGCCGATCCGACGGGACTTCCGAAGACGATCGAGGACTACTTGGAGCTCAACAGTGCGGGGCCCATAGGAAAAGCGTTCGATTACTTTACGCGCACGTACGCCGTTGACGGAGGCCGGTCCGGCGTTTTGCAAGACGCGTGGATCGAATACAGCAGCGGCGCGGCAAATCCGGACGGGCTGCACGATTTCCGCCTTAAGGTGGGACAGTTCTATCTTCAGTTGCCCGTCTCCGCGGAGACATATCGCGAAACGATCAACCACTACGCTGCTTTCGACCAAACAATTGGCAGCAATCCTTTCAATTTCTCAAAGCCCCAACTGGGGTTCGACGCTTCTATTGGGGCGCAATATGTCGGTTCGAGTCTCCACTTGATTGTAACGAAGGGTCACGACGTTCAATCCGGACTTCCGGCAACGGAGTCACTGTTCTTGAAGAGCACCGCTTCACCGACATGCACTTCAAGCGACGACGGTTTGTAGGCAAAACTTTTCGTATCGACAACCGGAGCCGGTGACGCCGCGCTGCTTGCCGCCGGAGACGCGTAGGTTTCCGCGTGACCAAGCCGCGCGGAGGCGGCAAAAGCAAGGAGAGCGGCGAGCGTTGCAAAGGCGATTGCGCGCTTCATGATCTCAACAGCCAAGGATGCGTGTCGAAGGGCGGCATGGCTTGATGGTACACTTCAAACCTGAAAAAGTTCTGAAGATGCATCGGCCTGGTTGTCCATCGCGGTGAGCGTCGCGGTAGCGCGTTCGCGCGATGCGTGCTGCGTCCCGATTGCGTATACGCGCGTGTTCCCGTCGGCGCGAATCCTGCAGGCGAAAGCGGCAATGGCAGTTGCGGCGGTCGAGCGGGCGGTTGCGGTGCAGCATAAGAAGTCCTGAATGAGCCGATCATGTGACGTGAACGCAGGCCCGTCGCCGAACAAATCATCATGCTGCGGCGCGGACTTCCGGCGTGCCCCGTCATCTGCCTCGTGGAAGTAGCAGCTCGCCTCGGCGTCGTCGTCTCAGCAGCGTGCCGCTCCCACCCACCGCGTAGGCAACGCTTGTTTTGTTGGTGCCAGCGATTACGATGCGACCGCAAAGCCCGCGACGCTCGTCGTATGCAGGAGGCCAATCCAAAAGCCCCACGTCGCGTCGAGCACGGCCCGTGCGCCGGCAAGGAAGCCCTCCTCGTCGAAGCCTGGCTGCGCTATCATCGCGTCGAGCTCGTCCGCCGTGTGCGCGGCGTGTTGATCCTCCAGTGCATCGTGGAACGTCCAGAACGCGAGCGGGAGTTCCGGGCAGGCGCGCGTACGAAAGGCTCGTAGTCCGGCGATCAGTTCTTTCCAAAAGCCAGCTGCCGCCCAGTGCTCGATCGCGTACGACGCACCGGCGGCCGTAGAGCTGTCCTCGGCGCCGTAGACTTCGATCAGCGTGTCGCAGGACGCGAGCGTCGCCGGCGTACCCAAGCGGCGTTTCCCGATCTCGTTCCAGTCCAGACCGAGCACAGCGCAGAAGCGCGCTAGCCACTCGAAATGCGCCGCGTCGAAGCGGAAGCGGCTGCCATCAACCGATCCGCCACGGCCGAACGCGACCCCCAGTTCGTTCATCAGAATCTCTTTTGCGGCACGATAACTCTCGATCGTCTCGGCATTGAGACACTTACGTAACTGCGCTTCGATGAACAGATGACTGAACACCGAGAACTGCACGGCGAATTTACGGACGTCGTCGGACGTTGCACCCCCGCGCGCAAACGCGCTAGTAAACGGGTTCGCAACGACGACCGGGTGTGCCGCGACAAGGGCATCGACGCGAGCGCGGAATGGGACGTTCATGTCAAGCTCCTAGAAAAAAAGCCGCCTCGCCTTGCGGCGAGACGGCTTCGGTGATCGTGTGTGACGATCGATCGCGCTCCGGCTAGCCACCCCTTGAGATGTAGCAATAATAGCCGTAAGCGTAGACGCGGATCGCCGTCATGTGCATCGCACCATACTGGATCACACCAGGCTTGTCAACCCAACGAGTCGCGCCAGCTAAGATCTTACAGTGGAAGGTATCGTCGCGCCAGAAACCACCTTACCGGTCGGGGCACGGTTGTCGAGCGGGCGTCAATGGGATCTCGCGACCGAGGCGCTTTGCATGGCCCTGGCCGCTCGAGGCGGTTCATCAAGCAGCATCAAGCTTGTGTCCACGTTCTGGCCGGCCGCGGCTCCGGACACGACGTCTTAGCTGTTGCTTTTCGGCACATTTGATGGCTTGCCCAGGCCTCGCCTCAGCAACAAGACCTGGGGTGGCTATCTCACGCGCAGGGCAGAGCGGTTGAAAGCCGTTCTCTGATCGCATCGGCTACCAATTGCAACGGCGGCACACCAGCTAATCCTGCAGGCGTTTCATAGGTGCGACACATGAAGCCGTAGTCGCGTCGAAGGCGTGCTTCCGGTTCGACATCCACGCCGTCGATTTGGATCGTAGGAGAGCCCAAGAAATGCCGCGCCAACGCGTCCTGCGCGTCGCTCACTTCGACCATCCGCACGCCCCCGGCGACGCGTTCCGACGCGAACGCCTCGCGCACGCGATCGCGGGCGACTTCGCTGTGGGGGCAACCCTCGAAGTACAGAATGTCGACAGTCATGGTTTCTTCGCCGGACTCGATTCGAGACTGCGGCTAGGCTGCGTCATAGCATGTAGGGAACATCGGAAGCGGCGGCTGGATACGCAAATACGATGTCGCGAAGATGTGTCGCCGTACGTTGAAGCGCGATCGCCGCGGTAAACACATTCGTCAGTTCTTCGGGCCTAGTCCGACAACGTAGCGCCGAGGACGCTCCGTTTCGTCCTCGACGAGAATTTTGAACGCCGACGCGCGCGGCGAGCACAGCACCGTACAGATACGTCGGCAACACGGCCGCTGAGAGTTCCGCAACGCCTGAAAGCGCGCTCACCGTTCGTCACCCGGCGCGATGCGGCTGCACGCCGCCACGTACTCGGCATTACGTTCACGAGGGCGCGGCCGCACTCCACGATGGTCCGGATGCGCGGATCGGAAACGGAGTAGCGCGTCCACTTCCCCTGGCTTTCCGACGTGACAAAGCCGCACCAGCGCAGGCACGCAAGGTGGTTGGAGACGTTGCTCTAGGGGACACGCAGGACTTGCGTTAGTTCGGTGACCGTGAGCGGACCGTCCATGAGCAGCTCGAGAATTCGCAACCGCGTTACGTCGCCGAATGCACGGAAGTACTTGGCCCTGAGCGCAGTTGAGACGTCGGCCGCCGGCCGAAGTTGAGACTTGCTGCTCGCGCTCACCGTCACGCCGCCAAAGCCGCCTCACATTGACAACACAATGTGAGAATATGATGAAATCACATGGTCCGTCAAGTCGCGACCGCCTTGTCCCTTACGTTCCGCGGCCGAGGCTCAGGCCGGGCGTACGTCATCGTGGCTACTCTGGGCACCGGCGTGACGGTCTTGTACCTATTCATGCTCCCGTCGCCCGCCGTAGGCGGTTCGTCTCGTGTCGCGCTGCGCTATCTTACCCCGTCGCAGGGTGCGGCTGCCGCCGTGCTGCGCTTCGGGTTCGCGCTGGCTGTCGCCATCAACGCGGGAGCGATCGCGGAGCGCCGACACACCGCCGAAGCGATCGGCATCGGCGGTCTAGTCGCAAAGCTTGTTGCCCGGTAGCCTTTGCTGTACGTCTGCCGTGCCGTCCCTGCTCGCATTCCTCGGTCTCTCGACGTCGAGCATCCTCGGAACGACCGGTCGGATCCAGTCGGTCTTCGCGTTGCACGAAAATGCGTTCCGCCGTGTCCGTCGCTGCCATGCTCGCCTCCATCCTGCTCGCTGCGCGCAATCGCACCAGCGCGTGCATGATCTGAAAGGTCCGTCATGCTTCGCACTCGCGCCCTCGCCTCGCTTCTCGCGGTCATGGCGGCATCCGTCGGCACGGCCGGTGCCACCGTCGAAGCTCGTCAGTCGGACATGCCGCTCCGGCGTTTTCGTATCGTCTCTTGAGCGGTCGGACGCTCGAGCCCAAAGAGTTAAAGGGCCGTCCCTACGTGTTGTGGATGGTCGCGAGTTGGTGTTCTTCGTGCCAAACCGGTAGCACGGTCGTCGGCGACCACATCGCTGACTTGGGTTCACGCGGAATCCGCGTCGTGGAGATGCGACTCGCGAACGACTTGGGCGCGCCCGGCCCCGGCTTGCAGCGGTTTCAAAAGGCCGTTGGCATGAACGCTGCGTCGCCCAACTGGTACTGGGGCGAACTGACACGTGCGCAGACTGCTGTGCTCGATCCAAAGGGATACCCCGACCTCTACTACCTTGTCGACGCGAAGGGCAGCATCGTCCTGGTGGACGGCCGGATCATGGGACCACATTGCGGCGTTCGCATCGAGCGTCAAGGCTCCGACCCGCCGACACCGGGTCTAACGGCGATGGCAAGTCCTCGTTTTCGACGATTGGCGCCGCAGCGCTCGGACTGCTCGGTAAACCTACAACAACATCCGCCTCAGTACGCTGCCTCGACCGGTACGCACTCGGCACGTTCCTAAAGGGATTGAGTGAGCGAACCTAATTGCTCGGTTAGGTTAGCCTATTTTAGGAGGGATAGCTTGAGAAGGCTACTCTTTGCCGCCTCGGTGATCGGGTGCTGCGCTGCGATTCCACGTAATGCGCAAGCGATTCCCTATTTCGCTCATGAGTATGGCCTCACGTGCCAAAAATGCCACTCGGTCGTTCCTCGGCTGAACGACTCGGGCAGGCCTTCATGGACCACGGGTATTTGCTGCCTAACACGACGCCCGAGCACGCATTTCCGCTCGCCACTAGGGTCAACCTCGCCTACTCAAGCGAACCCGATCCAAAGGGTCTCCCCAAGGCCATCGTCGACGAAGTCGAGGTCTTCATTGCGGGCAAGGCGAGCCCACGCACCAACTATTTCGTCGAGCAGTATCTGGTCGACGGCGGCGCGCCAGGCGCGACGCGCGACGCGCGACGCGTGGTTCGCCGCTCGCTTTACACCAGACAACGCCAAGATTCCCGTCTATCTATAAGGCGGCTCCTTTGGATTGCCCCTTCCCGTCGATCCGGAGACGTTCCGCGAGAGTGCGCAGCACTACGCGGTCTTCGATCAAACGGTGGGCAACAATCCCTTTAACTTTTTCGATCCGAAGATCGGCTTCCAAGTTCGTGCTGGTTATTCCAACCGTGGGTTCAGCGCCCGAATTCTGGCATTGCAAGGACATGATAAGCAGAGCGGTATCCCATTGCTCGGAACCGACACGATGGAATACGGACAGGAAGCGATCGGTTCACTTACTTTCGCCGCGTATCGCTATGATGGGACTCGGCCGGACCATGGATTCGCCGATCGGTTTTGGCGGCAAGGCTATGGCATGACCTACGCCGCCGGGCGCTGGGCAAGCGACATCGTCTTGCAAAAAGGTCACGACACGAGTTTCGACGGCGCGGTAACGTCGGTCGCCTCCAACGGCGGATTCACGCAGCTTCGGTACGAGTTAAATCTTCGTCTCTTCGGCTTGATGCGTTACGAAGGAACCGACGATCCGACTAACGGCCTTGCGCGCGATCTCGTCACGCTCCTGGGCTACCGCGTTTCGCGTAACTCGCGATTGACGGTCGAGGACGTGATCCAGCACATTCCGCAGACGAAGAACACGCTCAACATGCAGTACACGGTGGGGTATTGATGGGAACGAGGATGATCATCGGCGCTACGATATTTGCTTATGAGCTGCTCTCGTCGTCGGCCGGCGCTGATACCTCACAAAAGCATGCCATCGACATTTCCCAATCTCATGCGACGTTTTCCGTGACGCATCTCTATCTGACACATGTCACGGGCAACGTGCCGATCCTCTCCGGCATGATCATACTCTCTCCTGGGTCGGCCGCGCCTACGAGTGTCACAGCAACGCTTGATCCCACACGCATCAATTCGGGAAATGGCGATCGCGATGGAGACCTTCAGGGACCGGACTGGTTCGACACGAAGCGCTTTCCGACGTGGAGCTTCGTGAGCGCATCGGTGTCGTCAGCTTCCGCTGGCAGCTTCATCATCACCGGAGCGCTTACGGTTCACGGCGTCGCGCAGCCAGTCTCGCTCAACGTCACCACGATGGGGGGGGGCGGCGCATCTAACGTACCACGCAATCGGCCACATTGATCGACACGCCTTCGGGATGCGGGTGACTCCAACAGACGGTGTTATCGGTAGCGATGTCGAGATGACGCTCGAGGTGAAGCTCAAGTAGGCCTTGTTCCCCACGTTCACCACGGCCTTACAGCGAAGGGATTGAAGCGCCGCTGATTGTCGACGCCCGAATCCTGCGTTCGTCGGTGCATGCCGCAGGCTTATCATGTATTGCTCGCGACCCGTGCATGGCGAGCCCTCGATGGCCACTTCAAAGTGTACCAGCCCGAGCGAAGTGAAGTGTGACGGCGTTGGCTATGCCGGAGGCTTGGCCTGCCGTCGGCGGGCAGCCTGAGATGACTCGTGAAGCCGATAACTCTTGCCGCGGATCTCGATGAGATGAGCGTGATGCATGAGCCGGTCCAGAAACGCAGCGACCGCCGGCGTGTCGCCGAACATCTTGGGCCAATCCTCGAGTGGTCGGTTTGAAGTAATGATCGTTGCTGCGCGTTCGTAACGGCGCATGACGATTTCCAGGAGATCCTCGGCGGCGCTAGCCGGCAGCTTCCGCATGCCCAGGTCATCGATGAGGAGCAGAGCGATCGCGGTGCCGCGCTCGCCGGTGGCATTGGCAAAAACAAGTTCTTCAAAGAGGCAGTGTGCCTCGCAGTAGATCACCTCAAAGCCGGCGTCGATTGTGGCCATTCCCAGCGCTTGAGAGAGATGGGATTTCCCGCAGCCGGGATTACCAAGAATGAGGCAGTCCTCGCTGCGTTCGATGAAACGTGCGGTTGCAAGCTCGAAGACCAGCGCGCGGTCGCTCAACTCGTTCATGGCGGCGCTTTCGCGCCGCCCGGCGTGCCCGGGCTGAGCTCAGGTCAGGAGGTACACTTTCAAGTGGCCACGACTGGTACACTTTGGGTGGTCGTCGGATCGGACACGACCGCGCCGCTCGGTACATACAGACCCCGCCGCGAGCCGACTTGGATCGACGCTTTGCCGTAGGCGCCTAGCCCGAGCGCCACGCCCGCCGTTCCAAATTGACGAGCACGGGGATGGTGCGCGCGTCGGCGCTTTGGGCGGGATTGATCGCGATGACGCGACCGCGTGTCGGCGGCACTCCACTGACGCAAACGCTGGCCGTATCGTTGGCGTGCACGCGTTGTGCGTCGCTGGGTGCGAATTGCGCGGTGAATAGGCTTTACCGCGTGGTAACGGCAACGTAAATTTGAACCCCTAGCGGCAACGGAGATTTGAACCCCTGAGCGCTTAAAGCAGGGCGCTCCTCTCGAAGGTGACGGTAATTGGCACCTTCCTCCGAGAGGAGCGACCAG
>JAABUR0100010409.1_pt1 | contig 10204 bp, 7 predicted proteins | sample 5560091 | NCBI WGS metagenome assembly JAABUR01 (sample SAMN10711879, study PRJNA513375) | rock metagenome | isolation source: Antarctica rocks | place: Antarctica: Victoria Land, University Valley sud
GGGGGGAGTGGGGGGGTTTGGGGTGTTTTGGTTTTGGTGTTTGTTGTTTTGGGGGGGGGGGGGGGGGGGGGGGGGGGGGGGGGGGGGGGGGGGGGGCGTGGGAGAAGGGTGAAGGAGGGGGGGGGAGAGGGAGTGGAGAGATCGAGGAAGAGGGGCGGACGGAAAGATGGAAGGGGTGGATGTGGCAAAGACGGAGAAGCAGACCCTACTTACCCGCAGCCTAGATATTCCCCCCAAAATGGAGAAATAACTCTGGAGAGGGAAACGAGATAGTGGCTGGCTGGTATAGCCCACCCCCTCCCCCACTCACTCACTCTCTTGCCTTCCCAACCAACCCACTCTGAAACATCCTCCCAACACCACCGCTCTAATCTTATACTTTATTTTTTCTTAGTTAGGTCACCACATCCATCATCTTTTCACTTCTACTAGCGATATGAATCTATTCTGTAGAGTTCGTTGATTAGGGCTTCCGAAGAGTAAAGCGGTAGGATAGTCGGGTGGGTTGAGAGGAAGGAAGGAAGGTGGGGGGTGCGAGCAGCTGTTACTGCGACGCTGGCTTTAAATACAAGTCATTCCTCGCTTCATTCTCCTTTGTCCTGCTCATCGCCAGACACAACTTCTTTCGAGATCTCGAATGCCCTACCACGCAGGTCAGCATTTTCTTTTCATTCACCTCTCTTTCGTAATAATAAGTATCTATAAACAACAGCACTGTAGCTCTTAAGATCAGGGGTTGGAGGCCTAGATTCTGGACTGGGCTGATATGGCTGAAGTGAAGGTTGTGCTTGGTGCGCTGGGGTTTGGGGGGGGGGAAGTAAGGATGGTGCGAGGGTGGTTGGGATTAGAGAGTGGGAGGTGGGGGAAGAGGGGTGAGGAGGAGGTGAGAGAGGAAGGGGTTGTAGGGTGGATGGGTGGGGGTTTGGGGATTAATTAGCTGATTGGGTAAGGGAGGGGGGGTGTTGGTAGATGGGCGGTGGATGGGTAGGGGAGAGAAGAGATGGAATAGAAATAATTTGGAGAGGGGTATCAAGCCAATCATAGGGTAGAGTGAAGAAACCGGAAGCGTCGATGCAAGATGTCAGAAAAAGAAGTGCGGCCTTCAAACGGACAAGTCGTAGATAGGAGACGAACATGCTGCCTCTTTGAGAAAATTGAAATGGCTTCGTACGCTTGTGTAATGGAAATGTGAGAGAGCTAGGCGCGCGGAGGTTTATGATAAGAATGAGCTTTCGTGAAAGTGGCAGGGATAGTTTACGAGCGCTGGAAAACACATGTGAATCTGTGAAGAAGTTTGTGGGGGTAGGTGCCCTGGCTGATGTGGTTTGAATCCTTGCGAGACTTGATCCCAATGTGTCGAATAGGCGTATCTGCACGAAATCTCCACCAACTTCCTTCAAACCCCTTATGGCACGCTCCTCTACTATCTTAACTCCCTCCTTGCAGCGTCCTCAACCTCCCACTTAGCTCGTTACCTATGAGGTTGGGTTGGGGTTCATCTATAGCGCGCATAATTCGTCAGCAGAATTTCCATATCGTCACGCATTCCTCATCGGTATCTCTGGCCTCTAATCTGTTATACGAGGAATGGTTGGACAGGGTTCAAACGTACCTTCCTCTTCCCACCAGTCATCGTAACATTGACGAATCGCCTCGTGTATGTTATTCTCTTCTTTGCGCGGCCCTTTGGGGTCTTCTTCTTTTCTTGTGGTTCAACCTGAAGGATGAGGAAGGGTTAGCGAAGGGTTTTGCTTGGGTGGATGGTTGATGTCTTTGGCCAGGCGGGTTCATCGATGAATATGATATAAGGCGGGGATCCGAAATATGCAGTGCAGGCGATTGTGCGAGGCCCTCATCAAGGGAGAGATCTTACCTTTGGAGTCTGCGACTTAACCTTCCCAGCACGAGCAAGAGACCCGTGCACTTTGCCCATGGTTCCGAATTATGACTCTTTAATATTGGGGTGGGTTTTCGGGTTTGTTCTGGGTGGCGGAGTTGGTGATCAGTTTATAGCTGCTTGCAACCCTGAAGATGCTGTGATGAGATGAGGTGAGAGACGGAAGTGACCTGCGGGTAAGAGGAAGCACAAGAACTTACGACCGAGGGTTTAATGAGTTGTGGCGTTGATTGATGAGGTTGACTCACGATGTGTCGGCGAAAAGATTCACGGAGATGTTACATAAGCAGCTAGGGCTAGAGCCCTAAGGGTACGCTGGTGAAAAGGAATAAGGTACTTCCGTATTCCGTAAAGTAGTTATGATGGTTCCTGCTGCCGCAGTGTCACCGCACAGCGTCCTCATAACAGAGCAATAATGGACAGCGCATCAATAACCACAAGCCGGGTATCAATGGCCAGACTCCTCGCATCGTTGTCTTGGATGTATTGACTCAAGCCCAATTGCTTAAAAACGTATCCATCATACAAGAGCTTCGCTTTGACGCTGTTGACATTAATCGCTTGGTTATTTATGTGTTGTCTGGCCCGTACCGATTCTCAAGTGCCAACGCCTAGAAACAATTTTAAACGATACTACACGAATGCTGACGGGCACAATCCCTAGGATAAGGCAAGAATGGTGCTGCAGCTTCTATACAACGAGGTCTTAATATCACCCGACAGAGACCGATTGAAGAAGAATATCTTCTTTTTGGCAATTCAGTGGTTTTAAGCCTAGATTTGTACTGCCACCACATGGCTGAATCCATGTGGAAATCTATCAGCGGTCATTTACGTGTCTGCGTTCTTCCTGGATGGTATGCTCTTGCTGCGACTGATGGCTCAACAGAGTACAGTGTATCTAGGAGGTTGGTAAACGCTGCTGGGATGAACTATATCGCAATTGCCATACGGAGTACAGAGGCTCTATTGCGGGCCTGTTGAAGTCTTACAACTGGCTAACTAGGGATATAAGAAGCATGAAGCGCCAGGCGTATGGAAAAGCTTTGTAAGCTCAAGCAACACCGGCTTCTGTACCGTTAACCTCGGACAGCATTCCTGTGTTGGTTACCAGGAACGCGGTCACTATGGGGGTACAGGAAAAGTTTATGAAAAAGCCGTAGGATAACTACGACGAAAGTTATGACCCGACACCCGCTAGTAGGGGCTCTGCCCAGGTCCAAATCGCCGACGTTCGGACTGGGTTTTCCAAACAAGTATTACGATACTTTCCGATCAGGGTTGTCGTCGATGGCAAGGTCCTTCCACTCGATGTCTCCTCTTCTTCCAAGCTCCTTGATCTGCTGCAGGATCTCACCGCCATGCTAATCCCATCCTAGGCCACAATTTCGTCACCGACGTAGAGAGCAAGCATTAGGGGACCTGTATTATGTTCTGCAAGGCAGAAGTAGAGGGCGGTGCCAGGGGGGCTCCTACATTTCTCACATCTTCCGCCGGGAGCCACGGAGCATTCGATTCTTCGGACAATTCAGCACCGCACACATCTGCAACTGTTTTCGTGATACGAGACAGCCAACCTCTATGCATACTCACCCGCGGGGGGTTCAAAAGTAAGCGTAGTAGGTACAGGAGGAACATTGCGCCAACTGTAGCATGAGGCTCTTGTAGAAAATACTCTATCGATCGGCATATTTCAGAATAAACCTCTAAAGAAGAGAGAGCGTGATGGTTGACCTTGGTTCCGTACATTGGGTAGAGCAAGACGCGGTGCGTCTTCGACGTTCCAGCCATTGACAAGCTCGAGTGCCACAAGCAATGCCGAGTTGTAGATCAACAACTGCTTGCCTTGATGGATTCCACTGTAAAAAAAGACTGTTCGATAAAGTGGTATGCCATTCTCATCCACGCTTAAACTAACTGTAGGATCAACGGTAATCTCAGAAGCACCCTGTGGGTGGATACGTTCCCAATCCCACCGCCAGATGAATAGCTCACCAACAAATTCGACTAGGTGATTGCGGAATGAGATAGCCTCATCTTGGTTGGCAGAAGGTGTTGCCGCTTGATCAGCTCCGATTCGATCACTATCCTCTGGAAGTCCTGACAAGCTGGCTATTATACCTAGAATGCGATTCAAAGATGTTTGAGACGTTGGTGCGTCTGTGTCAAGAATGGATTTCCATCGCTTTTGCTCGAGATATGTACGTTCGCGACAACCCCAAGCACCAACAGTGCGTAGGAGCGAGTCAGTCAGCCCGAACAGTAGCCTGTTAAAACACTTACTAGTTTTAGACGACATAACTCAAAACAACTAAAAAGCCTGAATGAGATAGCTGAGTCCTCTCTGGAAACACTCCACTTACTCGCTTGCCGGCGACTCTCGGTGAGCCTCTACTCCACACCATTCAATCATCTTCGCCATTCCACCAGTATGGTGAACATACCCATCACGATTGTTAAGGACCATGAGCTTTGGAAGTGTGAGCTTATGTTGATGGGGTATAGTGGCCTACTGACTTCATACCAGCTCAGCATGAGCGCCGCAACAACGTTGGCAGGATCCCGGGAGAGCAGTCGGTCTTGGAGATGGCCGAGACGGCGTAAAGCTTTTCCATAAAAGATCGCTCCAACATCTCCGGTATTGGGTTCGAGCCGGTGCATGCCTATGTTCTATCAGCAGTCGAAAAGAGCCACAGATTTGCAAAATATACGCCCAAAAATCGCCCTTGCTAAGCAGTCAGTTGCATCGAAGACAACTGATCTTGAGTCTGCCTCAATTACATCGATTATCCACCAACGCCTATTTACAGCTGACTATTCCCAACATCAGCATTCGAAACTTGCGATTACGATGCGACAGGCTGACACACCTCCATTCGCATGAAGGGTGGGAATTGTATATGTTCCAAGTGGGAGATGCAGACGTTCCATAGAGAGGATTAGCATCAAAGTCTACCATGGGGATGATCAACGAACAGACTGAAAGCCTCGCAAGTCTATGCCATTTTGGAGACGGGGTGCCAACTGAGGCTCATGATGGGCCGCTCCTGGCAGACTGAAGTCGCGTGAACCAACAATAACAGCTTGTTTCCTTCCCAGCGGCTCCTTGCTCTCGATATGGCCTGGTGGGCCCTGGAAGCGTTTCCCTAGCACCGTGTCAGACAGGTGACCTGTCTACACAACTTTCGGCATACCTTCGTCCACAAAGAGTGTAATTTGCTGATATCCTTCGCAAATTATGTAGGCGCGTTTGCATCGGTCACATAATGGTTTTGCTTCATCTGCCAAATTTCAGTTTGGAACCCAATATGGCATGATCTGGTGCTACAATTACCGCATTTGACTTTCCTCTTCTTACAAGTAACGCAACCCGTGAATCTTCTAACATTTACCATGTTATCCAGGTCAATTCCCTATTTGTGTGCAAAACTGTAACGGGATCTAAAGATTGACCTCGCAATTTAGTGCTGAGCAGGATACTTATGTGCCGGAGGAGTGTGTGCTGGGCAAACAGGTAGCAGCAGCAGCTGTACAGCACCTCGCATAATCTAACCGCAGTAAGTCATAGGGGAGTACACTGCATTGAGCTGATCGAAGCGCCGATATATGATGGGCTAACAAAATCGAGTTGAAGGCATCTTGTGTGACTTATGTCAGTCACGAAAGTCACTCAATACTTTCGAACATTCGACAGGATTAGGATGTTTGCGCAAGCGTACAGAGTGACGCGTCTATACTGAAGGTAAGGGATGCCTGCGTTATGCTTCTGATAGGCCATCATTCCTTTTTGTTTATTGGGTTTGTAATATCAACATTATGCCTCTTTTTTCCTTTCGAACCTTTTTGGCCAAGAACAAAGATGCGGTGCAACCCATGATAAAGCGCATACGCCGTTGAAGGCTCAGCCCATACATTACCTCAACAGTAGTTCTATTTGAAATACCGATATTAGAAGGCTATACCCGACGTGTAAGCCGTTCAACAAACTTTGAGGCTTTACTTCCTCACCATTTTTTTATAAGGACCGAATCCTATAGAAAGCATGCATTGATTTCTAAGACGTTACAAATCTGAAAGCAGGAACAACGTCCCTTATAAAAGTCCATCACATCTTATGGAAGGTTAACATCTCTTTCAGCTCAATCTACGGCAAACAACATACTAGCACAGTCTAGCCCATCCTAACCTTGGTTTTCATACCCAGCAAGACTCATCTGGGATCATCGAATGCATACAGGGCTAGTAAGCCCAAAGGGAAGAGATGGAGATTTGTTGCGTTGAGAATCGCTCTAGGTTTAAGGGAGCACTTCTGCCTATTTCTTTCTCTTAGTTTCTGCAGATTTCTGGTCAGGATGTATTGGACTAATCGGAAATTTTAGGATGATGAATAATACTCAAAATTGAGATTAATCAGGTTCTTCTGATCAACGCGTAAAACTCTTGTCAGAGTCTGTGGTTTCTGCATTCTTAAGACAGTAAAGCTTTATCGCTATCAGCCGTTCCGCTCTATAACAGTCTCTATTAGAACTCTAAGAAAGCCGCTGCTTTGGCGCAACGGGCGGTGCAACCGACCCTGATAGTTCATGGAGGACCAAACCTCATATGGTGTGCGCTCTCTCGTATCTGCAAGCTAAAGAAAGCCTAATTGTCCCAAGTTTCTTGGGGTGCTCATGTTTACCACTAACCGCACTGACCAGAAAAATCAGAGCCCGAACTTGATATCTGTGGTTGATGGCATCAGCTTTCTAAGCCAATCAATATAGTCTTCGAGGGGGAAGTATTGTATGACCAAGAGCCGCCGCCTAAGTTTTTCTGCTGTACAGCCATCGAAGCTGAGGAAGTCTCGGAAGATATCTGGACCAAGCGAAAGCCGAGGCCTGATTTTGCCATGATCCCTGACCAAGATCTTCAATGGAAATTCTAATCAAAATCATGTGGAAGTTATCTGCGCGTTGCGTTGTTACAAGTAGAGAATTAGATTAAGTCTAAAGTGTTGCTCTCGACTTCTGAGAATATAGGGGAGCCGCACATCTCGATTAAGGCAGACTCGTTTCAGTGCTGACTACAGTATCTCCCTGCCAGATTGCTATGAGACAGCAGCAAGCAGCAAGACTAGACCATCCTCGACTGATCTCAGCTTCGCTCTTGCAACGCTATAGATGTCGGTTTAACGCTTAGCCTAATCACTCTAGACAACGGCTTTGAATATCGCTAATGCTGTTTGTTCGTCGTCAGCTATGGTTTATATGCATGCTACAGCCCATTCATAGTCGTGAAGCTCGTCTCTTCCGTATAAGACGAATCTGGATAATCTTGGAGCAAGTCTCATCTCGTTGTTAATATCGATGTTATGGACGCGGCCTCCTGCTGGTCTTCCTGCCTTAAGCCATCCTCAGAGTACGTCCTGTCGCCGGACATTATTTACCCAGCGTTGGGTGTCTATGGTAGTGGGATTGATATTGGTCTCTTACAATAAAGACGAATCAGAAGCCCTCATAGCCCTGGATTTACTTTTGCAAAGATGGTTAGATGAAGGATTGCTCCTTTCATGCTATGCGCAGGGTATTATTGCTCTTGTGTTTTCTCAAGTGCTGTCAAAGTAGGTACCCTTCGAGTCTTTTTTGTTGGTGTTTCGTCTCAAACCTTGAATAGCTGGTGACGATAATGTGCGTTCTGAAAATTAGATGCGACAGAAGTATTTCGGACAGCCCAGAACGTCCATAACGTTAGAAGAAACTCTGAGTTCCTAACCAATCCCGGCATTAGCCAAACTTGAAAGCGGAGATTGATATATAAAATTATTGTACATATGTCTGGTAAATACCGTTTGTTCTCCTTTCCATTCACCTTTAGTGAGAAGTATAACAAGTAACCATTTCGTAATTGAATGTGTCGAATATGTTGTTCCTTGATGACACAGCCAGAGTATACTCTGATCGTAGTTGCCGTCGATACATGGCAACCAAACCTCCTGTGGCTCTAGCTCTCAAGATCAGAGAGAGGGCCGATGGCCTGGAGAGCAGTATAAATTGCCTGGGACATCCACGAATATTAGGTGACTGCAGGCGTTTCGAAGGCTAACGGACGCTGATGTGGTTCGAAATAAGGTCACCCAAGATTTGAATGTCGGAGCTCTTGCCGTTGAACATGGTATAACTGCAGCCTCTCGCTCGAAGGATTTATCGCCTTCACAGTCGACGCGTCTGAATTCAACTCGTATGCATGAGCTTAATAAAACAAATTAGATGTTAATTCAATTCTGATCTGATAAGCGTTCTAATGCAATCGAGTAAGTTGCAGAAAAGCTCTTCATCTTTCTATTGTACTGATTGCGTAGTTTTTTGGAATTCGATGTTCATATTTTCTTGAAATTTTGCGGCAATGATTAGAATGACAGAAAGTAAATTACTCGATGTATCTCGAATTTTTATGGCCGCCGTAAAATAGAGGACCCAGATGCCATCTAGTTAAAGAAGTCAGTCATTCAGACCGCTTTGCTGGAAATCATTTCGGCTTCGTCTTGTCTTTTAGTTCCCGGCTCATGCTCATTTAGTAGTGGTAGTCCTGGTCGGTGCACATCAGTCTCTACGAGCGAAGACTGGTCAGCTTTCGAGCAGCACTGGAAAATGGGTATTCGATACAACATGATTTAAATTCGTCATCTCGGATTCATGGGCATCTTGTTGGCTGAGGAACTCCCAGTTCACCGATACGCTTCGTGGATTTTTGATATCCGATTTCTGGGTGGATGTTATCTTCAAGAACTACACCTGATACTTGAAGGTTAAAGATACCGGCAGATTTCGTTTCTGCGAAAAGCTGCCACTGAAGACTCTTTGAATCTCGTCCTCCACTATAAGGATGGAAATATCCTTGTTTGTCTCTACGCATTTTTTGGCGAATATCACCCTTGAGACTTAATGAAGAGCCGTTCCCCGAACGTTGATGTCGCTACTATGACGTATATCAATAAAGCTCGAAACCACCAATGGGGCCTCTGGAGTCGCCTATCAGATATACGAAGGAAGATCAGATCAGATTTACTCGCATTCTCTCTAGGAGTATGTTCAACACCACATTCGTTGATTTGATCCACTCAGATTCTGGTCGCATCTCCTTGTAGATCCTAGTGCACGCTGTACTTTGGGCGATTGCGTGTGATGCTGTAAGCGGTAGAGGGTCGTCTTAATCAACAGCATTAGCAGATATGAAGCCCCAGGCTTATGATACCAATAAAGCTCGACGTCTTTGCGCGCAAAGATGTTGCAATGGACGCTTTTCTCGTTTCTACAACTGTGTAACTCAGCTGCTTCTCAATCAGAAAGACGAGTCGTTAGAAATTTATGCGACGTTGAATCTGTTGTGAGGTGCAGATCGTCCTTCCTCTTAAAAGCGTTATCGGGATATCCCTCTCAAGTTAATGAGACACGCCGTCGAATATCAGTCGGATCTAGAAAAGTCTTTCTCTTGCATGCATGTAATGAGCGTTTGCAATAGCCAACTGAAAAACTTGAAAAATTTGAGGAAAGCGAGAGTATTGTCTCAGTCCATTGAGATCTGTCGGAGATAGCTGCTTTGACTGTGTCCAAATCAGCTAGCACTATCAGAATAATTCTCTTCTAGTCTCGAAAAGAGCTTGTTCTTGTCTGGCCCTACAGCGACTCTTTTGATAAATTTAGCCACTACTTTGAACACTGGTTCATAATTTTATTACATGGCAAAAAGTCAACAAAAGCTCCTTCTTTGGTATGCCGCTGCGGTACAGTTCGAAAAAACCTTTTGATAAATTGGTAAACTAAATATGGTCACATTTTAACTTAGGTAGACGCGAGTGGACTGTATTGATCTTCGAGTAGGTGGTTTTGAAAGTATCATGACCCTGCGGCAGTGCACGACTGTTACTTACTCGAGCATATTATCATGAGAACTTTCGATCGAACCGTTAAAGGTGATTCGAGGAAACGAAGAGTCATAGGCTCAGGAGCAATTACAGCTCTGAGCAGTTGTCTGCTCTCGCAGTAATTGCGGCCCTAAATGATGCGGATCCGTTCGTACGAGCTTCTGACACCGAATCCAAAGGATTGGTGATGGTATCGTCACATACGATACGAGTGTCTCTGGCGTGAAAGGAGGCCTTTTTCGGATAACCGGATAAGCTTTGTCTATGAAGACATCGTTAGTGAATAATCAAAGTCAATGTACATCACATTGCAAGACTGGTTCACGTACAATTCTAAGCACATGCCTTCTCTTAGCTACCTCATTCCGATACAATCATCACAGATACCAATTCTCTTGGAGATCTCC
>JAABUR0100010411.1_pt1 | contig 10204 bp, 12 predicted proteins | sample 5560091 | NCBI WGS metagenome assembly JAABUR01 (sample SAMN10711879, study PRJNA513375) | rock metagenome | isolation source: Antarctica rocks | place: Antarctica: Victoria Land, University Valley sud
GGCGCGCGAGCAGGCCCTCGAAGTAGGCGCGCTGCGCGTCCAGCTGCGACATGAGCAGGGCGCTGTACTCGGCCGCCAGGTGGTCCAGCTTGCTGGCCACCAGCGCCTCCTCCAGCCCCGCGTCCACCGGCCCGGGCGCCTCGGCGCTCCTGCGCGCGCGGGGCATCCCCTCGCCGGTGCACGCCGTGTGCGACTCGCGCTGAGAGGACAACTCGCGCTCCTGCAGGCTCTGGCACCGTGACAGTGCTTGCACGAGTGAGGCGCGCCCGAGGCTAGACCAAGCAAGGAGCGGATACCATGAGGTGGACGACAGACTGCAAAGGCCCTTGCGGCCTGCCCCCAGCGCGGGCGTCGGGCGCACGCGGGCGGCGCCGCGCGCGAGGACGAGGGCGGCGCCGGCCGCGGCACCTCCACCAGCTTGCCGTCGGTCTTGCTCTGGATCAGGCGGTGCACGTAGCCGTCGGCCGCATAGTCCCAGACGCGCTGCGCCTCCAGCTCCAGCGCGTACGCGTGCCCGCCCTCGCGCCAGTGGTCCGCCGCGTGGCCCGCGCGGTAGCGCCCGCAGCCCACGTGCCCGCAGATGAGGCAGATCCACAGGTCCTGGCGCGCGGCGCGGGCCGGGGCTGCGGCGCTGCGGGGCGGGGCGCACGTGCGCATCCGCAAGCAAAGCGGCCGGGCGCGCGCCTGGGAGGCGCCGCAGGTCGCGCAGTGCGACGTGCTCGCCTCCGCGTCCACGCAGTAGCGGCAGACCGGGCAGCTGGTGTCGCCCCAGCGCTGCAGGCACTCGCTGTGGAAGCGGTGGTTGCACACCTGCCGCCCCGGGCGCCCCGCTCGCGCCGCGCGTCGCGACCTGGGCGGCAGCTCGGCCGCGGGCGGGCCCGGCGGCCGCGGACCGTGGTCACCACGCCGCTGATGTGCTCGTCCAGGCGCTCCAGGCAGACGGGGCAGGTCGGCAGCTCCGTCTGGCCGGCCGGCGGCAGCGGCGCGCCCGCGCCGCTGCTGTCGACCCGCACGTCCTTCACGAAGAGCAGGCGGCAGACGACGTCCGGCTCCAGCGAGGAGAACTGGGCGCCGCGCGCGCGGTCAGCCCGAGCCGCGCGCCCGCTCGCCGCCGGGTCAGGGCTGGGGGCGCGCGCCGCGCGTGCGCACCGGCTTGTTGTTGAAGTCTGCGTAGAAGGCGTCGGTCGAGGCCAGGCTATCAAAGCGCAGCAGCACCAGGCACAGCGAGCGGCCGTCCTCGCGGCGCACCAGGCGCATCTCGCGCACGCGCGGCAGGTAGCCGCCCACGAACGCGCAGAAGTCCGCGACGCCCACGTCGGCCGGCAGCGCGAGCACGCACAGGCGCTCGCAGCGGCCCTCCTGCGGCGCGGCGCGCGTCGCCGCGGTCACGGCGCCCCGCTGGCGCCCGTCCCGGCAGCGGCTCGACGGGGCGGCGGGGGCGCACCGGCAGGCTGCCGGGTCCCGCGTGGTCCGCCTCCTCCCGCGACAGCACCTGCCGGTAGAGGTGGACGGTGCCCGTCAGGTGCTCCACGCGCGGGTTGCCCGCCGAGAAGCTCACTTCGCTGAGGTCGGCGTCCGGTGCTGCGCTCCGCGAGCTGCCGGCCTGCTCTGCGATGAGTTGCTCCGCCAGCTGGCTGGCCTGCGCGGAGAGCGCCTCATCCACGCTGGACCCGGACACGCGGACGGCGTACATGGCGCCTGCAGACAGCTGCGTGCCTTGCAAGCTTGCAAAGGCAGAGTGGACAGATCGGTAATGCAGCTCGGCTTCGCCTGGCTTGAAAAAACAAAGTGCCAGAACCCACTTTGCTAGGGGCAGGGCGTTGCGAGCAAACGTTGGCTTGCACGCTGAGGTGAGGCACGCTGAGGCGCCCTCCATATTGAAGCGACCGCGACGCGCAAAGCATGCCCGCAGATGGTGAAAGCCTCGGACCAGGTGCCGCACACGCTTGACACTGCATATCAGCTTGCGTCCATGCTCGCACACGGCAGCGGTGCTGGTGCGCATCAGCCCCTCTCATTGTCTGCCACTGACCGCATGTCGGCGCTGCTGCGGCAGGCGCAGCTGGCTCCGCGTGGCGGCGCAGCAAGCTGCATGAGTTTGCCGCACGCGCCAGCAGTGCCCAGGCCGACGCCCTGCCCGAGGTGCAGGCGCTCCTGGCCTCGATCGGGCAGGCTACAGCGGAGCTGGAGGAGCTGTGGCAGGAGCAGCAGGCGAGCGTGGGTGCTGCTTTGAGGCCCGCCTGCGGACGCGCCTCCCTGACACGTGAGCGGGGGCTGTGACGCGCGCAGGGCGGGAGCGCGCCTTGGTGGGCGGACGGCAAGTACGACATGGGGCGCGCAGACAGGTGCACCGTGGGCGCGTTCAGCGGCGCTCCAAGGCCCTGCTTCTGCTGAGAAGCAGCAAAAGCACCTGCTCCGGCGTGCAGGTGCAACGACGAGGGGATGCTTGCCTACCAGCGCGCCAGCTTCAGTGAGGCGTTTGCCGCGTACACGGACGCCATCAGGCTGTGCCCGTCCTCGGCGACGTACCACGCCAACCGCGCGGCTGCTGCTGTGAAGCTGGGCCGCTATGCGGTCGCCCTGCAGGACGCTCGGTGCGAGGCTAAGCAGCACTGGTGCGCTCTGTGTCGGCACGAGCAGCCGTGAGTGAGCTGTGCTGAGGACAGGTGTGCGATTGCGCGGGCGCCCTGCCACGTGGGTGCGCACCAGCGAGCCGCGCGCGCCTGCCTCCACCTGCGCCGCCCGCATGATGCGCTGGGGCTGTACAGGGAGGCCCTGCGCATCAGCCCCGGCTGTGCGGCTGCCAAGGTGCGCCGCGAGCAGACCGTGCGTGTTGTGTCTTTGGAATAAACTCACCGCAAGCTTGCATTAGGCGAACAACCTGAGTGCAGCTGTTGCATGCCTGCAGTTTTCTGGACACAGCACATGTGCAATGCCTGTGGCCGCAGGCAGGCGCGGAGGTCGCAGCACGCCAGGTCGCCTGCAGGGAAGCCGAGAAGTGCCGGGAGACCGCTTCTGCTGCTCTGGGCATGCGCAGAGGCCTGAGCTTGGGAGTCGGCGCGGACAGCAGCGCGGCAGAACTGCTGCTCTCCGCTGACGCCATGCTGCAGGCCTGCCCAGACCTGGAAGCCGCAAAGTGCGCGCGTGTGGAGGTGCGAGAGCAACGCATGTTCCTGCCCACGAGCTGCAGCCCAGCGACAGGCAGCTGGCCATTTCTAGCATGTTGACACTGTCAGGCGCTCGTCGGATGCCGGCGGCATGCGGATGCGCTGGCGGCGGCGAAGCAGCTGCTGCCCGGCATCGACCGGCAGTACCTCGAGGCCGAGGCACTGTGGCGCGGCGGCCAGTTGGCGCCCGCCCTGGCCAGCCTGGCTGCTGTCCTGGCGGACGCGCCCGGCAGCAGCAAGTGCCGCGACCTGCACGCGCTGCTGGCTGGGTTGCTTGAACGAGACGCAGCAGCGGCTGCGGCGCTGGGTGAAGGTGCGGCGCCTGGGTGCGCGCGACGTGGCCTGCCTGCATGCCTGACAAGCGAGGCCTGACGCAAGGAGTGTGCCTGCCAGGGCGGCACGCGGCATGCATGCAGCTCTGCTCGGAAGCCCTGGCGCTGCCGGCTGTGGCGGCGGCGAGCGGCCTGAGGGCGAGGCTGCTCGACCGGCGAGCGCGCGCGCACATGGCGCTGGGCGCCACCGCGGAGGCTTTGACCGACGTGACGGATGCGCTCGCCGCTGAGCCTTCGGACGCGGCCTGCTTGCACCTCAGGTCGCAGGTGAGCCCTTGTGCCTGGCGCAAGGCGCGGGCTGCATGTGCGCGATCGGCCCGTCTGCCTGCAGGCAGCAGGGCTTGAGCGCTGCGGCTATCAGGTGCACGGGGCCCTGGGTGACTCCGACGCCGCATTTCTGGACCTGCAGCGCTTGCGTGCGGTCGACCCGGGCCGCCCCGGTCTCTTTGACGAGCTGCAGCAGGCGGCTGCGCACGCGCTGCAGCAGCGGAGCCGCACCCGGCCCAGCCAGGTCCGTGCGCTGCGAGGCCCTGCACCTGAACAGCGGGTAGGGCTATCCTCCTGCCCTCATTTGCGGCCAAACTTTTGAAGCGTGTGCCAGGCTGGCGCTGCGTCCACCGCCTGCATGGACGTGCATCTGCGGGAGCTGGGCCTGCTGGCGGCTGCCACCCGCTCAGACGTGCGCGCCGCGTTCAAGCGTGGCGCCGCGCGGTGGCACCCTGACAAGCTGATGCATGCATCTGCGGCCGAGCAGGGGCATGCAGGGGCCAGGTTCACCCGGATCCGCCAGGCGTATGAGGCGCTCATGCAGTGCTGAGATGCTGCGCACGCCTGAGTGGACCGTGCTAGGTTACAGGACGCAGGTGCCACCGTCAAGACATTGGATGCACAGCAGAGTCTGTACGTCAACACCTTGGATACACTGCAGAGTCAGTGATTGCAAGGCGGCTTCTCGGGCTGCGGAGTCAGGAGCGCTGCTTGCTGTCAGGACGCTCCACGAGGCAGGGCCGCGGCACGCCGATCGTTGTCGCATTGATCTGCGGCAAAGTAGGCGTTGGTGCAGGAAGCATGCAAGAGCTTGCAACAAGCCGCAAACATGAGCAGGCGACACCCTGCCACACCTTGGCGCCAAAACGCAGGGAGCAGATAGACTCCTGGGCGGCCGCGCTGGAGTCCGAACTGATGTTGATGAAAAACAGGGCCTTGGCTGCAAGCCAGAGCATGCAGTGCCGTGTCAGGGCCCAGTGTGACGACTCAGTGGGCAGGTGCTGCCAGCAACAGCCTCAGCACCCACCGTCAGCGCTGAGGCACGGCTGCAGCAGCCAGGTGAGCTGCGCACCACACAGCCTGCTCAGCACCTGCCTCACAACGCTCACAGCACCGACCCTTCACATGCAAGGGGCCGACATCACCTTGCTGTTCCTGTAAGGTACATGCTCAGCCTTGCTGCCCAGCGCCGCAATGACATCGCCTGCACAAGGTGCACAGCCCTGTGAGCAGGGCTGCACGCAGCATGTGCCAGTCAAGATGCAGCCAGCTCCTACGCAAAGCGCACCCAGGGATGACAGGCTCCTGTTGATGGCCTGCGGGGGTGCGCTCTGTCAGTCGATCGACCGCATGCCACTCTGGTTGCATGTGCACTGACGCGCCCGCGCCTGCGTCTCCTTCAGCCTGTCGCCTGTCGCGCCGCTCCTGCTGAGCCGCTCGCTGCCAGCCAGGTCCACCAGGTTGAGAAGGCCTGGCGCGCCCGCACGTGTGACTCCATCGGCCTGTGCGCGCCGCTGCGGAGAGCGCAGCATGCGACGGCGCGCTGCCAGGCCCGAGCGCACCGGTGGTCGTCTGGCCGGTGCGCGCGTTGCTGGCGGCGACCGCGATGGTGAACACGAGGTGCGAGCGCGACGAGCGCTCGTTGCAGGCGGTCGCGGCCACCGCACGCCGCTCCATTGCGCCTGCGAGCAGCGCGCGCGCCTGCGCCGGCGCCGCGGTGTCGAGCGGCACCGCGCGCAAGTGCGCGACCTCCGCGCCGGCCGCGCCGTGCGTGATGGTGTGCTTCTTGCCGGCCGGCGGGCCGCCGCCCAGCAGGTCCACCAGCTCGTCGCAGAAGATCTCCAGGCACGTCGCCTGCGCCCGGCCGCGCCTCAGCAGCCGAGCTGGAGAGCATGGGGGAGCCCAGGCGCAGGGGCCGGGCACAAGCAGCGCTGGCAGCCGCCCAGCACATGGCGGGCGCAGGGGCGAGCGGCACAGCACCTTGAGCGTGATCGCCCAGCCATGGTGCTGCTGCAGCTCGCCCGCGCGCGCGTACAGCTTCTCCAGCGCGCGCGGCACGACGCCGCGCTCCTCGCCGGCGCCGCCGATCATCGTGTGGGTCTTGCCGCTGCCTGCAGGATGGCGGGCGCGCGCGGTCAGAGCGCGCGCGCGCTCGCCGGCCCGCCGGGTGGCGGGCACACCGCAGCACTCGACCCGGGCACCTGTGGAGCCGTACGCAAAGATGCAGACGCGGTAGCCGTCCAGCGCGCTCTGCACCAGTTGGGCCACCTCCGCGAACACCTCCGCCTGCGCGCGGGCGCGCGTCATCAGCCGCCGCGCCGGCGCGCCTGGGAGCTCGCTGCTTGTGTGCGGGGCCCGGCGCGCCTGCTGGGCGCCGGGCGCAAACACGTGGTCGAAGCTGAAGCACGTGGCCGCGCGCCCCGGCCGCGTTGCCAGCTCGAGCGCGCCGCCGCCGCACACGCGCACCGCGGCGTCCTCGGGGCTGGGCCGCACGCGCACGAAGACGCGGATGGCGCCCTTCAGGTCCATGATCGTGTTGTGCATCGCGCGCCGCACCTCCTCCGCGTCCGCGCAGCGCGCCAGCGCCTCCGCCTGCGCACGGCGCACCCGCCCTGCTTTACGGAGTTGCAGCCATTTGCGTCAAGCGTGGGCCTGCCTGGTGCAGCAGCAGCCAGCACCAGCGAGCACGCAAATAAACTCTCACCAGGCCCGCCTCCGCGGTCTCGGCGCGCTCGCGGAGCGCGGCCACCTCGCACTCGCGCAAGCGGCTGTGGAGCAGGTCCTTGCTCAGCGCGTCGATGCCGCCCGCGGCCGCGCGCGCCTGCGCACCAGCGGCAGTGCCGCGCGCCTTGACACCACGCACAGTCGACCCAGTTTGTTCACAGATCACTGCGGACAGCCGGCGGACGTTCCACAGGCAGACAGACTGTCCGACCTTGTCCAGCTCGCAGCGCAGGGCGTCCAGCTCGGCGCGGCCGCCGGCGGCCTCGTCCATGGCTGCCTGCCGCGCAGCCGCGCTCGCCGCCACGGCTTCGCGCGCCGCCGCCAGCTCCGCGTCCCGCGCGCACAGCGTGCCGCGCAGCCCCGCCGCCGCCTCCGCGCTCTGCGCCTTGTCCTCCTGCCGCGCCAGGCGCGGCCAGCTATGCACGCGCGCGCCGTGCCGAGTCGAGGCGCCGCGGGCGCCCTTGCGTGCACTCACGGCGCGCCTGCAGGCGCTGCAACTGAGCCGCGGTCGTCTGCAGCTGCGCCGCAGCAGCCTGCACATCTCTCTGGAGGTTGGAGTTGTACTCCTGCAGCTGCGCGCAGTACCGCTGGCTCTGCGCGTGCAGCTCCGCCACGCTCGCCGCCTGCCCCGCGCCCGCCCCCGCGTTGATACTATTGTCGCTCTCAGCGGCGAGTGCGTTCATTGGAGGCGTGTAAGCGCCGATGCGGTACCTGCGCCTCCAAGCGCTGCAGGGCCGTGCGCGCGTCGCGGGCGCCAGCGGCCTCCGCATCAACCTGCGCCTGCAACGCGGCGGCGCGCGCGGCGGCGGCCTCCAGCTGCTGCTCCAGCGCGCGCGCGGCTGCCCGGTGCTGCTCCGCCTCAGCCGCGCACAGCTGCAGGCGCGCCTCCAGGCCGGCCAGCTCAGCGCGCAGGGCCGCTGCCAAGCTGTCACGCTCTGCGGAGGCTGCCTCGGCGCGCGCTGTGACCGTGCGCAGGCTCGCGCACTCAGCCTCCAGCCTGCCGCAACGCCAGGTGACATCTGTGGAAACTCGTCAGGTGCGCGCCTGAGGCCGAAGCACATGCTGCACTTCCTGCGCACCGCTCGTTCGCGCTGTGCAGGGACCAGCCCAGCGCGCGCAGCTGCTGGACGTAGGCGAGGCAGGCGCTCTTGACGGTCTGCGGGTTGCGCTCGTTCTTCTTCAGCCGCAGCGCGTGCCGCAGCGCATCCTCCGGGCCGGTCCAGCCGGCCTGGCTGGCCACGGCCTCCCAACTCGCTGGCTCATCGGCGGCGGCACGCTTGGCGGCGTTGCCTGGCAGCGTCGACGTGGCACCGCGTTTCTTGCGCACAGGCGCCGCGTTAAGGTCCTGCGCGGCACCACACGAGTGTCCATTGGTTGCAGCACTCCTCACGCTGCTGCTGCCAGCCGCCCAGCTTGGGGCCGCACGCTGTCAGTCAGATCCCGGAGAGGCAGCTGCTTGGCCGGCGGGCCAGGTATTTTGGAGGCTGCCTTCATTGTGCTGGCAGTGTCGAGCCTTCACTTCGCGCTGCGCGCGCGTCCTGAAGCACGCACCTGTCGCTGGAGAGTTTAATCCACACCAGACCCTGAGGGTTGCATAGCTACTTGTATTATAACAAGCTCTTGTGTTTAAAGAATTTGAGCGGTGTTGGCCGCGTCCTTGTCAATGAGCAGCCATGGCATGGCTTTCTATGGTGAAATCAAGCGATTAGGCGTCAAGAAGGGGCGCGGTCCTTGGCGGCGCAAGTTGACGCCTGAACGTCGGGCAGCTAGGCGCATACGTACAGCGAGCGAGCCGACCAGGGGCGTGGCACCCTCAGGGACAGGCTGGGGGAGGTGCGGTGTCCGCGCGTCACGTGCAAGCGCAACGCATTGCTCGCCAAAATTTGCTGCAACCCCGCACAGCGCGGCGCTCAGAATGCTGTCGGCACCCTCTCCTACAGCAGGGTCTCCCTGCAGCCCAGGGCGGTGCGTCCTGAATACCCGAGAAGCAGCCAAGGTTGGCTGATACAGGGCTGCAATTCATTCATGGCGTATAGCTGAGCTCTATGACTGCTGTGCGCTAGCCCGTTGGTGAGTCGCATGTGTTCACGCGCGCGCCGCATGCAATGTTTGCAGGCAATATGAGGGGAAGCACGGCTGGGCGGGATTGTGTTGCTGTGAATTTTTAACTTGTACCAGCCACTTAGGGCTGCCCCAGCCCATGTGGCCAGGCCCCCACACGGGGGCTGCCAGGGCATGCTGTCACTGCACATATGCAATCAAACGCATGTGCATGGCACTGTACCCACGTCACTGCAAGCCTTGGCATGGCATGGCCTGCTTTTTGAAAGCAGGGCTTCTCCACAGCCCTTGCTGGACCTTGCCGCAAGGCAGTGCCATTGGCAAGTTGCCAAGGCTGGTGCCAAGGCAAGTTGCCAGCGGCCTTGTGCTGCCTTTGCTGGGAGCTACCTTACGGAGTGCTGGACTTCATGGGTGCCACAGCTTCTCACAGTGGTTCAAAAGAAGGGCCCTTAGCCTGCTGCAGCACCACTACAAGCATTTCGCTTTCCTCACGATTAGGAAGGCAATTTTGTTAGGAAGGCAATTCTGATCATGCAGGTCTCTGAAGAGACTCTCTACAGCACGCTGCGTGGTGTAGAGAGTGTCAGCGATGCACTGCCACGTGTAAGAATGCTCCAGTGCCCGTGGCCATGCAGGCATGTCACATGCCGCGTGTGTGCCAACAGTTTGGGCAGCCTAGCACCGCGCGGTGCTCAGCACCCGGGGCAGCCATTTCACTGAACCAGGGGAAGAGCGCCTGACTAGGCAGCTTTCTAGGCGGCCTCCGCAACGGACACGTACAGCGGGCTGACGCCCACCCCGCGCGTGCATGCGTCCGCCCCGAGCAGCACCGACAGGTTGTGCGCGTAGACCTGGTAGATGCCTGCATGGAGGAAGCAGAGCGCGACCTGGTGGCGGGCGTCGCCGCCGGCCGCGCACTCCACCTGGATGCCTGGCGGCGCGCGGTCGCCGGCGTCAGGCGAGCGGGCCCCGCACGCACCGAGCGCGGCCGGCGGCACGCGACGCGCCTGACAGGACGCCGGACGCCAGGACGTCCGTGTCCAGCAAGGGCCGCTCGGCGCCGGGCGGCGCAGACGCGGCGTGGCACGCCAGCGAGGCCTCGACGCTGCAGCCGGCGTCGGCGCGGTTGCGCACCTGCGCAGCCGCGCAGCATGCTCGAGGCTGGCGGTCACATGAGACGGCGCAGGCGCCACGGCGGGCGGCGAGGGCCGGCGCACGTGCAGGGCCAGCTCCATGGGCTCGCCGACCAGGGCGCAGACGCCCCACAGCGCGCCGTGCGCGCGGCCGCCCGCGCCCAGCGCCTCGCCCGGCGCCACTACCTCGCACATCGCGCCCTGCTTGTTGGCGCACTCCACGCCTGCAGCCGGTGGCGGCGCTCGACCCGGGCCTCCACCGTGACACAGAGCGACGCGCGCGCTTCAGGTCGAAAGCCGGGTGCAGCGGCGCGGGCGCGCCTGGTTCCGTGCGGGCCTCAATGGACAGCTGCACGGGCGACTCGCGCAGGAGCGCCACGGCGGCCGGGGTCAGCGCCTCCGCCACCATCGCCGGCGGCAGCAGCAGCGCGCCCACCTCCATGGACGCCGCTGCTCGCGGCGCGGCACACCCCCGCTCAATTTCTCGGTCGGCGGAGGCCGCGCGGGGCGCTCGCTCGAG
>JAABUR0100010413.1_pt1 | contig 10203 bp, 8 predicted proteins | sample 5560091 | NCBI WGS metagenome assembly JAABUR01 (sample SAMN10711879, study PRJNA513375) | rock metagenome | isolation source: Antarctica rocks | place: Antarctica: Victoria Land, University Valley sud
GAAGCCGACCACCTCCTGCGACTGCAGGTGGACGATCGGCTGAAAAAGCGTCCGGATGGCGCCGTCCCGGATCACCGCGTCGATCGTCACCGAGCGCGCGGCCGCGGCAGTCACTGACTCCGGAGGTTCCCCCGTCCGGTGAGCGATCGGGGCGGCAGCAGCCGGCGGCGAGCTCAATGCGGCCAGCGCGTCCGTGCGACTTCTGCGCTGATCGAGCTTGTCCACGACCCGGTCGGCCAGGTGTTCCAGCATCGACTGCCGCATGGCCGACGCCTCGGCGGTGGAGCGCGACCAGACGCAGAGCGTCCCGAGGGCAACGCCTTCGCGGCCCATCAGGGGCGCCGCGGCGTAGAAGCGCACCCGATCTATCGCGCCGGTGACCCAGGGGCTGGTCGCCAGTGCGGCTTCCTCGGTGGCGTCCGAGCAGATGAACGCTCCCGGTCCGGAAGCGGACTGAACCACCCAGGTGCACAGCGAGAAGGACCGGACACTGGGCCCCAGGACGACTCCCGGCGAGGCCGCGATGGGGACGAGCCGGGAGCCGTCGAGGATGTTGATCACGCCGAATTCCGCCGGCAGCAACTGCTGCGCGAGCACCGCGATCTGCTGCACATCCGGATCCTGCTGGTGACCGTCGAGGCCGGCCGGCCGGCCCGTACCGCTGGAGCGAGAGACGGCGAAGCGCCTCGAGCCCACCGGGGACCGGCTCAGCCGTTCCCCGGTGGGGGTGTGGAGGAACATCTCGGTTCGCTAGGCGGAGGACCAGCTGTCCTCACTGCACCTTTCGACAGCCAGCGGCGGCAGGATATAGACGTTTCATCACGATCGGACGTTACCGTGCCGGCGGCACCGCCGACGCCATCACCAACGTCGCGCGCTCCCATACCCGGTGCAGGCCGAGGGCCGTTGTCAGCTCGTCGGTGAAGGCCTTGCCCGTCGAGTCGGCGAGCAGGACACCGGCGCCGTCCGGCGCGATGCCGGCCGACTGCAGGATGCCGGCGCCACTGCCCCAGGCCGCGACCGGCTTGCAGTGCCGGTAGGCCTCCTGCAGCAGCAGGACGAGCTTGATGTCGCCGGTGGGAGTGGTGCCGTCGGCCACGACGAGCGCGTCGAACTCGATCGAACGCACCGTGAGCAGCGTCCGCTCGATGACCTCGGTATGGCTCCCCGAGGTCAGGGTGCCGCCGACCGGTGCAATGACGTGCAGCGTCGCGCCGAGCTTCTCGACGCTCTTGCGCAGCGTCGCGATTCCCGCCAGATCGGACGCGGCGTCGGCGATGACGCCAACCTTGCGTCCGGCGATCGGGCCGGGAGTGGTGACCACCTGGGACAGCGCCGGCGACAGCTGCGCGGGCTCGACCGGAGTGCCTTCCGGTGTCGGCAGCCCGAGCCCGGCGGCCACCTGCGCGCACAGGTCGGCGTCGACATTGGCCAGCACCTGCAGCTCGCGCTCCTTGATGGCCTGCTCGTAGCACTTGCCCAGCTCGAAGGTCAGCGCCTCGATGATATGGACCTGCTCGATTCCGGACAGGCTGCGGTAGAACAGGGTCGCCTGCGAGAAGTGGTCGTCGAACGAGGCAGGGTTGGCCCGCACGACGGGACCCTCGACGGGGCGCGCGATCTGCACGTAACCGCCTTCCTCGGCCGAGGCGACCAGCGGCTCGCCACCGTCGATGCTGTTCGGCAGGTACGGCGCCAACCCGGTGTGGATCGCCGTCTGATGCATGCCGTCGCGGAGCAGGTCGTTGACCGGCGCGTGCGGCCGGTTGATCGGCAGCTGCGAGAAGTTCGGGCCACCGAGCCGGGTGAGCTGGGTGTCGAGGTAGGAGAACAGCCGGGCCTGCATCAGCGGGTCGTTGGTGACCTCGATACCCGGAACCAGGTGGCCGGTGTGGAACGCGACCTGCTCGGTCTCGGCGAAGTAGCTGGTCGGGTTGCGGTCCAGGGTGAGCTTGCCGATCAGCTGCACCGGCACCAGCTCCTCGGGCACGATCTTGGTGGGATCGAGCAGGTCGATGCTCTCGAAGGTGTCCGTCCCGTCGTCGGCCATCACCTGGACGCCGAGCTCGTACTCCAGGAACGCGCCGGCCTCGATGCCGTCGGCCATGTCGCGACGGTGGAAGTCGGGGTCCACTCCGGCCGCGATCTGCGCTTCTTCCCAGACCAGGGAGTGCACGCCTGCGACCGGCTTCCAGTGGAACTTCACCAGGCTGGTCTCACCGGCGGCGTTGACCAGCCGGAAGGTGTGGACGCCGAAGCCCTCCATCGTCCGGAAGGAGCGGGGAATGCCGCGGTCGCTCATGTTCCACAGGACGTGGTGGGTCGCCTCGGTGTGCAGTGAGACGAAGTCCCAGAACGTGTCGTGCGCGGACTGGGCCTGCGGGATCTCCCGATCCGGATGCGGCTTGCCGGCATGGATGACGTCGGGGAACTTGATGCCGTCCTGGATGAAGAAGACCGGAATGTTGTTGCCCACGAGGTCGAAAGTGCCCTCGTCGGTGTAGAACTTCACGGCGAAACCACGGGTGTCACGCACCGTGTCGGCGGACCCCCGGGAGCCCAGCACCGTCGAGAAGCGGGTGAAGACCGGAGTCTTGCGTCCCTTCTCGGCCAGGAATCCGGCCTTGGTGACCGACTTGGCGGTGCCGTAGGACTCGAAGACGCCGTGTGCCGCCGCACCACGGGCGTGCACCACGCGCTCCGGGATGCGCTCGTGGTCGAAGTGCGTGATCTTCTCGCGCAGGTGGAAGTCTTCGAGCAGCGTCGGGCCACGGCTACCGGCCTTGAGTGAGTGGTCGGTGTCGGGCAGCCGCACACCTTGTGCCGTGGTCAGGTACTCACCCGCCTGCGCGCGGGCGTCACTGATCGGCTCCGTGCTGTCGGCGGTAACTCCGGTGGGGCTGGTGGGCTTGGGGGCGCTCTGGTCTGGCTTTCGTGGCACGGGCATGACATCTCCACAGCTACATCGATGGAGGCGACCGGTCTTCACCTGCCGCTAAACATAGCGTCGGACGGATCGGCACACGGCGGGGAGGGAGTCCTGTGACACCATCTGCGTCGGAGGAGAAAGGTGGTATCGCGGTGGTGATGACCCCCGACGTCCCGGCAATGGACGACGTTGGTGAGGACACCTGGTCGACCCTGGAGCAGCTCGCCCGGGCGTTACGGCTCAACGCGGTGGATCTGTCCGCGACCCTGGACGCCATCGTCTCGACCGTGCTGGACACGCTGCCCGCGGCCGAGCATGCCGGCCTGATCCTGCTACGGCGCGGCGAACTCGTCACGCAGACAGCCATCGGCGAGCCTCCCCAGGTGCTGGATGCGCTGCAACACGACATCGGCACCGGACCGTGCATCGACGCGGCGCGCCAGCAGAGCGCCGTCCACATCAGCGACACCGGCACCGAGACCCGCTGGCCGGTCTTCATCGACCGGGCAATAGCGCTGGGAGTGTCCAGCATGCTGTGCGTACCGCTGTGGGTCGACACCTCGTGCCTGGGAACCCTCAGCCTCTACAGCCCACGGTCGGCGGCCTTCAGCGATCACGACCTCCGGCTGACCGGGCTCTACGCGACGCATGCGGCACTGGCCCTGGCCGACGCGCAACGCACCGCGCAGCTGAGCACGGCGCTGCACAATCGCGATGTGATCGGCCAGGCGAAGGGAATCCTGATCGAGCGCCACCGGCTTACTCCGGACCAGGCGTTCCAGGCCCTGTCGCGTGCCTCGCAATCGGCGAACAAGAAGCTGCCGGCCGTCGCCCTGCACCTCGTCGAGACCGGCGAGCTGCTGGGTGCCTCAGTCGGCTAGCCGCCGCCGCTCAGCTGAGCGCGATGCCTGCAGCTGGGTCGCAGTCGTCGAGGAATTTCTGGCACCGCTCCGCCTCGTCACTCTCGCCGATGACGGCCGCCGCAACAGCCAAGGCGTGCAGCGCGCGCAGAAAGCCCTGGTTCGGCCCGTGCGACCACGGCACCGGGCCGGTACCTCGCCATCCCGCCTTGCGCAGGGAGTCCAATCCGCGGTGGTAGCCGGTCCGGGCATAGGCGTAGCCCTCGATCCAGAACTCGCGGCCCAGCGCCTCCTCGGCGAGCGCTGCCCACGCCGCCGAGGACGACGGGTGCTCCGTGGCCACCTGAACCGGGTCACCGCCGGCCGCCAGCAGGGCGGTGGCAGGGTCGACGGGGAGCAGGGTACGGGGAGCGAGAAGGTCCATATGCCTATTCTGCCCGTGGCACCAAGCCACCCCGCCAGCGGCTGGCCGGGTGGCTTGGTGAAGCGGGTCAGGCCGAGGCGGACGTGCCCTCGGACAGCAGGTCGCGGCAGGCCTCGACGACGCGAGCGGCCATGCCACCCTCGGCTGCCTTCAGGTACGAGCGCGGGTCGTACACCTTCTTGTTGCCGACCTCGCCGTCGACCTTGAGCACGCCGTCGTAGTTGGTGAACATGTGGCCGACGATGGGCCGGGTGAAGGCGTATTGGGTGTCGGTGTCGACGTTCATCTTCACCACGCCGTAGGACACGGCCTCGCGAATCTCGTCCAGCGTCGAACCGGAACCACCGTGGAACACCAGGTCGAACGGCTTGGAGCCCTCCGGCAGGCCGAGCTTGCGCGAGGCCAGCTGCTGGCCGCCCTTGAGGACGACCGGGCGCAGCTTGACGTTGCCCGGCTTGTATACGCCGTGCACGTTGCCGAACGTGGCCGCGAGCAGGTAGCGGCCTTTCTCGCCCGAGCCCAGTGCGTCGAGCGTCGCCGCGTAGTCCTCGTCCGTCGTGTAGAGCTTGTCGTTGATCTCGTTCGCGACGCCGTCCTCCTCACCGCCCACGACGCCGATCTCGAGCTCGAGGACGATGTGCGCGTCGTGCGCCAGGGACAGCAGCTCCTGGGCGATCGTGAGATTCTCCTCCAGCGGGATCGCCGAGCCGTCCCACATGTGCGACTGGAACAGCGGGTCCTTGCCCGCGTTGACGCGCTCCGCCGAGAGGGCGAGCAGCGGACGGACGTAGCCGTCCAGCTTGTCCTTCGGGCAGTGGTCGGTGTGCAGCGCGACGTTGATCGAGTACTTGGCGGCGACCACGTGGGCGAACTCGGCCAGCGCGACGGCGCCGGTGACCATGTCCTTCACGCCGGTGCCGGACGCGAACTCCGCACCGCCGGTGGAGACCTGGATGATGCCGTCGCTGCCGGCGTCGGAGAAGCCCTTGAGTGCGGCGTTCACCGACTCCGAGGACGTGCAGTTGATCGCCGGGTAGGCAAAGCCGCCCTCCTTGGCACGGTCCAGCATGTGGTTGTAGATCTCGGGAGTGGCGATGGGCATTGAAGTCTCCGTCACGATTCTTGGGCTGGCATATCGAGCCTGAGCCGGCCCCGCTGAAGGCAGGGTGGGCCCACGCTGGCCCGCCGGTCGGGGAAAGTATTCCACTTCGCCCCTGCGCTTGCGGCGAACACCGGTAGCGCACACCGCGGCCGTTCTGGTGAGGTTGCGGGATGGACGTCCTGGTGCTCGGCGGAACGGTGTTTCTCTCGCGCGCGGTTGCGGAACTGGCAGTGGCCAGCGGTCACAACGTCACCACCTTCAACCGCGGCCGCACCGGCAGCCCGGTGGCGGGAGCCCGCGCGATCACCGGCGACCGGACCCGGCCCGAGGAGCTGGCTCAGCTGGCGGGTATGGCCTTCGACCTGGTGTTCGACACCGGATACCTGCCCGAGTTGGTGAACGCTGCCGCGCGGTTGCTGGAGCCGAGCGCCGCCCACTACGCCTTCACCTCCAGCATCAACGCCTATCCGGGCTGGCCCGAGGCTGCCGACTACCACGCCGGCGGTGTGTACGACGGCGATCCGGACGCCGTCGGCGAGCAGGTACCCGACGGGTTGGACGGTGCGGGCCCGTACGGCTGGCGCAAGGTCGGTGCTGAGCGGGCAGTGCTGCGTGCCTTCGGCCCTGACCGGACGTCGATTCTGCGGGCCGGCCTGATCATCGGCCCCCGGGACGCCTCCGGCCGGCTGCCGTGGTGGCTGGACCGGATCGCCCGCGGCGGCGAGATCCTGGCGCCGGGCGAGCCGACCGATCCGGTGCGGTTCATCGACGCCCGTGACATCGCCGAGTTCGCTCTCACCCGGCCGCCGGGCACATTCGAGGTCACCGGCCCGGCCGGCCAGGCCACTCGCGGCGAGCTGCTGGAGCAGGCCCGGTCGGTCACGGGCTCGGACGCAGAGTTCGTCTGGGTGCCGGACGAGGTACTGGACTCGGCGGGCATCGAGGGTTGGACGGAGCTGCCGCTGTGGCTGCCGGCGGCAGCCGCCCCGAGCGCCTGGCGCCACGACACCACCACGGCGGAGGCGGCTGGCTTGCGAACGCGCCCCTTGGGGCAGACGCTTGCCGACACCTGGGCCTGGATGAGCTCCGTCGAGGGCGGCTGGAAGCCGAGCGAGGGCGCCCCCGGTCTGACCCCAGCCCGGGAACGGCAGGTGCTGGTGGACTACCGGAGCTGAGCCGGTCCCGGCCCGATCATTCGGGACGGATACTCTGCCTTGTACCGAAACTCGGACGATGCTACGGTCCCTCACCTCCTCGTTTCCAGAATCAAGCCCCACATGCCTTCTCACGGCACTGCTATGCGAGTACGCGTCACCGTAGCGCTTTCCTTATGCGCCGTCAGTGCTTCAACAGCGTTGGCAACTGCCAGTTCTGCGGGTGCCGTTCCCCCAGTTCTGCAACGTCGGTGCCAGTGGCTCGCCCGGGACGTATTCGTTCACGGCGCAGATGACCCTGCGCGGTGGGATCAAGGGCCGGGGATGGGTGAATTGCGGCAACGTAGTGGCTTGACCTTCGCCGGGCCGACGCTCAACTCTGTGAACGGCCCGAGCAAAGCGACGTGCGGCTCAGGCGAAGGCTCCATCAATGGTTGGGGTTACCAGCTACAGAACCCGTATGAGACCAACTGGACCACCTACAAGCTCGGTGGGCACTAGCTAGCCAGGGCATTTAAGGCGATGGCGTGTGGATCGAGTAGACAGTTTCTGTGCCGCGCCGCGCGGATTACCGATGTCAACTCTTCGTCTCAACTTTGAGCATGGGTGCGCCCCCGGGGGTGGAGCATGCGGGGTATGCCTACAGGTTGACGGGGACGCGGCAGGTGCCGTCGCACGCCGGGGACATCGTCAGCGCTGCTGGGTTGGGACACTTCGGCCGTTGCAACCTTTGGCTGGTGACGGAGTGATCGCTAGCATCGACCCGCCCCAACTTATAGCGGCGCGCACGTCGCGAGACATCCGGGCTGTCAGGCTGTCGAGCCAGGTCTGTAGCGTATGGGCATGAAGCGTGGCCCCCAGCAAGACGCGCAGGCTTTACCAGAGATACCTGTGTTCGTTATCGCAGATGACGCTGGACCACCTAATGGGTTATCCTCCACGACGGCGCGCCTCGTCCGAGATTCCGCTATCAGGCTTTGCGCGGTAGCATTTCTTACCGTCGGATCTTTCACCCGCTTATGGTCGATCACTGCGACATCGGATGTGACCACCGGCGTCAATCCGGGAACTGATCGAATTCGATTTGATTTCAGCGTGTGGGGCTCAGTCACCAGCAGTCCCGCTGACATCCCCACCCTCGGCGTTCAGGGTGCTCCGAGTTTCGGCTACGCATTGATCGCTACTGCCCTGGCGCTCCTTCTTTCCATCCTGCTCGGTATGGCTTCTGAAACCTACCGGGGGAAGTCAAGATGTCTTCGACTCTATGCAGCCTTTTCACTCCTGGGGGTCGTTATCTCGGAGATGCTTTCATTCGAAGCGATTTCGCACACCGCCCGCCAGGCTCCAGCCGCTTCAGCGCACCCCGGTCCGTCGCTGTTCTTGTCACTGGCCGGGCTGGTGCTGAGTCTGGCACCTGACAAATTACTCTTCAGCTTCCAGTCGCGCCGCGCGTCCTGACCCCTGGGGTCGCATAACGCTGCCGCGGGAGTCCACCGGTGACCAATGACTCGGCACGTGACACGGGGCGAAAGAAGCGGCACGGCACCCGGAGCGGCCACGTTGCGCGAGCGAAAGACCGCGTAACCGTTGGCCGCAGCTGGTGGATCTGACCATTGCCGTGCCATTGGTCGCGCCTTCCCACTGAGCTCGACGTGCACGCAACGCTGAGCGTGATGCCTCCGAGAGGCGTACGTGGCGTGGTCGCCCAGGCGGATCAGCTGTACGAATCCTGTGCCGCGCAGACAGCAGACAGCACAACGGCCGGGCTCGAGGTCCGAAGACTCCGAGCCCGGCCGGTCGTGGGGCTTACTGGCTGGGGTTCGAGATGTCGCCGCGCCAGGCGCCGTCCTCGTGTCCCTGGCTCTCGATGTACTTCTTGAACCGCTCCAGGTCGGCGTGCACCTGGCGGTCATCGACGCCGACCAGCGCGCCGGCCTTCTCGATGATGCCCTCGGTCTCCCAGTCGATCTGGACGGTGACCTTGGTTTCGTTGTCGGACAGCCGGTGGAACGTCACCACGCCGGCCTGGGTCTTGCCGTCGGTGCTCTTCCACGCGACTCGCTCGTCAGGGTGCTGCTCGGTGATCTCGGTGTAGAATTCCCGGGTCACGCCACCGATCTTGGTGACCCAGTGCGAGTGGGTGTCATCGGTCTGGGTGATGCTCTCGACGCCGCTCATGAACTGCGGGAACGTCTCGAACTGGGTCCACTGGTTGTAGGCGGTGCGGACCGGAACGGACACGTTGACGGTCTTGATGACGCTGGGCATGCAATTACCTTGCCTTTCTACGGTGGCCTCTCCTTGTGGGTTCAAGGATCTGTGGGTTCAAGGATCTCATCCGACGCGGCGGGGCTCCCGCGTCAGAGGTTTCACCGTACGCCGGCGCATGATGACGCGCTGAGCGTCGCGCAAGATTCTCCGGCGCGGTCCGTAAGCTGCCGTGTCATGACGCAGAACGCGGCCACCGCACTTCTGGCGAGCCCGATCTCGCCCAACCACCTGCTCGGGACGTACGGCCTCGCCGGCTTGTTGATCATCATCTTCGCCGAGTGCGGTTTGCTGATCGGCTTCTTCCTGCCCGGTGACACGCTGCTGTTCGCGGCGGGGTTGGTGCTGGCGATCAATGACCCGTCGGTGCGGCTGCCGAGCCTGCCGGTCCTGCTGATCACCCTGCCGATAGCCGCCGTGGCCGGCAACCTCGTCGGATACTGGATCGGCCGGGAGGCAGGGCCCAAGGTCTTCGACCGGCCGCGGTCCCGGCTCTTCAAACCCGAGTACGTGACCCGCTCGCAGGCCTTCTTCGACCGCTTCGGAGCCGCGACCGTGCTGCTGGCCCGGTTCGTTCCGGTGGTACGGACGGTGGCCACGGTGATGGCGGGCGTCGGCCGGATGCGTTTCGCGCTGTACGCGGTGTACTCGCTCATCGGCGGCATCGTCTGGACGGACGGGGTGCTGCTGCTCGGGCACTGGCTGGGTCACATCACGTTCGTCCGCGACACCATCGCCCCGAAGATCGACCTGATCCTCGTCACCGTCGTGGTGCTGTCCATCCTCCCCACCGTCATCCACTGGTGGCGCAGCCGCAAGTCGGCTCCCTCGACCGGTATCTGACCGACTTCTCGATCCGCGGTCACTGCTTGCGACCGCGTCGTACTGTCGTAACGGTGACTGTTCCTGGCGTTTCGGCCGTCCGCGAGCGCATCGCGACGGCCTTGTTCGAGCGGGTCGCCGGCACCGAGGGCCCTGAGCGGCGCGATCGTATCCAGCTCTCCGAGGGGCCGCGCTGGTTCGCCGAGGACCGCCCGATCCGGCAGGTGCACGCCGACGCTTCGATGTTCGTCGGTGGCCTGCGCGCGCTGCTGCTGCAGTCGCTGCACCCGCTGGCGATGGCAGGCGTCGCCGGGCACTCCGGATTCCGCGGCGACCCCTGGGGCCGGTTGCAGCGCACCAGCCACTTCCTGGCGGTGACCAGCTTCGGCACCGAGTCCGACGCCGAGGCGATGATCGCCAGAATCCGCCGGATCCACGAGCGGGTTCAGGGCACCACCCCGGACGGCCGGCCGTACGCGGCGTCGGACCCACACCTGCTTCGGTGGGTGCACGTTGCCGAGGTGGACAGCTTTCTGTACGCCTACCAGCGGTACGGAGCACATCCGCTGGACCAAGCCGGCCGCGACGGCTACGTCACCGATACCGCCAAGGTCGCCGCGGCGCTCGGAGTGATCGACCCGCCG
>JAABUR0100010415.1_pt1 | contig 10202 bp, 8 predicted proteins | sample 5560091 | NCBI WGS metagenome assembly JAABUR01 (sample SAMN10711879, study PRJNA513375) | rock metagenome | isolation source: Antarctica rocks | place: Antarctica: Victoria Land, University Valley sud
CTCGGCAACTACCTTGGTGCGCTGCGTCGCTTCGTCGACGGACAGCCCTCTCACCAGGGCTTCTTCTTCGTTGCCGACCTTCATGCGACGACCATCGAGCACGACCCCGCTCGACTTCGCGCGCTCACCTGGGAGACGGCGCGGTTGTTCTTCGCAGCCGGACTCGATTCGGAGCAGTCGACCGTCTTCGTGCAGTCGCACGTCCCGGCTCATGTCGAGCTCGCCTACCTGCTGGAGTCGACGGCGTACGTCGGGGAGCTGTCGCGAATGATCCAGTTCAAGGAGAAGGGGGGTCGACCGAGAACCCGGGCAAGCCTGTTCACGTATCCATGCCTGATGGCGGCCGACATCTTGCTCTACGAGCCGCGTTCGGTCCCGGTCGGCGGTGACCAGGACCAGCATGTCGAACTCTGCCGCGACGTGGCCACGCGCTTCAACCGGCAATACGGCGAGACGTTCGTCGTCCCCTCGCTCGACAAGGCAGGGCTTGCCTCCCGGGTCGCGGATCTCCTCGACCCCAGGTCGAAGATGAGCAAGTCAGCCCCGGCCGGTGCGCCCGGAGTCGTCCGAATGCTTGACACTCCCGATGTCATCCGCCGGAAGATCAATCGTGCCGTGACGGACTCCCATGCAGAGGTGCGCTACGACCCGGTGTCCAGGCCGGGAGTGTCCAACCTGTTGGATGTGATCGCGGTCGTCAGTGATCGGTCACCCGATGACCTCGCGACCGACTTCGCGTCGTACGCCGACTTGAAGCGCAGCTGCATCGACCACGTCGTCGAGCTGCTGGCACCTGTTCAACGCCGGTACGCCGAGCTGGCGCAAGACCAGGGTCACCTGATCTCCTTGCTCGACACCGGGGCGGCGCAGGCCGTCGTGGCTGCCGGTCCCGTGCTCGCGCGGGCCCGTGACGCCGTGGGACTGGTGTGAGCGGACGGGCGTTCTGACCTCAACCGAGAGTGCGGCCGACGGCTACCCGCCGGGTGTCCGGTGCGGCCACCCGAGCTGCGTCGGCGTCTTGGTCATCGGGTTGTTGCTGCGACCGGCGTTCAGCCTCGACCCGGTCTGAGTAAGCGGCGACCTCGTTGTCGAGCCGCTCTGTGTCCCAGCCGAGCAGCGGCGCCACCAGCACCGCCGCGGCGTGGGCTGCCTCGGTGCCTCGGTCCGGCGTCTCGATCGAGATGCGGGTGCGCCGGGCCAAGACGTCGTCGAGGTGCAGCGCAGCCTCATGGCTCGCCGCGTAGGCGATCTCGACGCGCAGGTACTCCGCGGCACCATCGAGCGGCTCGAGCAATGACGGGTCAGCATCGGACATCGCCATCAGCTCCTCGGTGAGCGAACCGTAGCGGTCGAGCAGTCCCTGCATCCGCCAGACGGGCAGACCGGCGCGTGCGGCCAGCCGGTCCACCTGGTTGACCATGGCGTGGTAGCCCTCCGCGCCGACGAGCGGGATGTGCTCGGTGACGCTGGGAGGAGTGGCCGCTCCCACGTCCTCCAGTGCGGCGTCGATGGCATCGGCGGCCATCACCCGGTACGTCGTGTACTTGCCGCCGGCTATGGAGATCAGGCCAGGTTGCGGTCGCGCCACGGCGTGCTCCCGCGAAAGCTGCGACGTCGACTCGTTCTCGCCCGACAGCAGTGGACGCAAGCCGGCGTAGACACCTTGGATGTCGTCATGGGTCAGCGGCACAGCCAGGACGGCGTTGACATGCTCGAGGATGTAGTCGATGTCGGCCCGGCTGGCCGCGGGATGAGCCTTGTGCAGCGTCCAGTCCGTGTCGGTGGTGCCGATGATCCAGTGCGTGTTCCACGGGATCACGAACAGGACGGACTTCTCGGTGCGCAAGATCATGCCGGTCTCGGAATTGATCCTGTCCCTAGGGACGACGATGTGGACGCCCTTGGAGGCTCGGACATGGAAGCGGCCCCGTCCCCCGGCCAGAGTCTGGATGTCGTCGGTCCAGACGCCGGTGCAGTTGACGACGACCGAGGCGCGGACGTGGACCTCAACGCCGGACTCGACGTTGCGTACCTTCGCGCCGACGATGCGCTCGCCGGCGTGGTCGAGGGCGACAACCTCGGCGGAGTTGATGACCGTCGCTCCGTACGTGGCTGCGGTCCTGGCGACCGTGAGCGTGTGGCGAGCGTCGTCGGTCTGCGCGTCGTAGTACATCAGCGCCCCGGTGAGGGCGCTGCGTTTGAGCGCCGGCACCATCCGGAGCGCTCCGCCGCGGGTGAAGTGGCGGTGCCGGGGGACCGACCTGGCTCCGCCCATCGAGTCGTAGAGCGTCATGCCGGCAGAGACGTAGGGCCGTTCCCAAAAGCGGTGGCGAAGCGGGTAGAGGAACGACACCGGCTTGACCAAGTGGGGTGCCAGGCGGGTCAGCATCAGCTCCCGCTCGCGCAGGGCTTCACGCACGAGACCGAAGTTGAACTGCTCGAGGTAGCGCAACCCACCGTGGAAGAGCTTGGACGACCGCGACGACGTGCCCGAGGCGAAGTCCCTTGCCTCGACCAGAGCAACAGACAGGCCTCTGGTAGCGGCATCGAGTGCCGCGCCTGCACCGGTGACGCCGCCGCCCACGACAAGCACGTCGAACGTGGTGGAACCCAGTCGATCCCAGGCGTGGGCGCGGTAGGCCTCATCGAGTCTGACTGGCGCTGGCATGGGGTCCGCCCCTTCGTGGTGCCTTGTGTCGGATTCCGCAACGGCGCAAGGATTGCGTTGACCGCCAGATCACAGCAGCCCTACTGTCTTACACACTAACCATTCGCGTAGCAGTCCGGGACGCCCGTGCTGCTCTGTCTGGAGGGGCATCTGTGGACCTGAGTTTCGGAGACATTTTCCTGAGCGAGCTGATGGGGACCGCCATGTTGCTGCTCCTCGGCTGTGGTGTCGTGGCAAACGCCGTCTTGGCCAAGGCCAAGGGATTCAACGGCGGCTTCTTGATGATCAACTTCGGCTGGGGGCTCGCCGTCTTCTCCGGCGTCTATGTGGCGTACAAGAGCGGCGCCCACCTCAACCCCGCTGTCACCTTCGGCCTGCTGGCTTCCGGGGCCGACCTCGGCGGGTTCGGCAACGTCATCGCCTACCTGCTGGGAGAGTTCCTCGGCGCCTTCGTGGGCGCCGTGCTCGCCTGGGCGGCTTACAAGGACCACTTCAACGACATCGAGTCCGACCCGCCGTCGAAGCTCGCCGTGTTCTCCACCGGTCCGGCCATCCGTAACACCGCCTCCAACCTCGTCACCGAGATCATCGGCACCTTCGTGCTCGTCTTCGTCGTGATCGCGTTCGGCAACACGCCTAGCCAGCTCGGCCCGCTCGCGGTGGCTCTGCTCGTGGTGGCCATCGGTGCCTCGCTCGGCGGCCCGACGGGCTACGCCATCAACCCGGCACGTGACCTGTCGCCGCGGATCGCCCACGCGATCTTGCCCATCAAGAACAAGGGCGACAGCGACTGGAGCTACTCCTGGATCCCGGTCGTCGGGCCCATCGTCGGCGGCGTCATCGCAGGCGTCCTCGCCAACATCGTCAATTTCGTCTGATCGGAGCTGTTGAACGCATGGCTGACTACATCGCATCGATTGACCAAGGCACCACGAGCACCCGCTGCATGATCTTCGACAAACCCGGCTCAGTGATCGCCGTCGACCAAAAGGAGCATGAGCAGATCTTCCCGCGCGCGGGCTGGGTTGAGCACGACGCAATGGAGATCTGGAACAACACCCGCGACGTGATCGGCGGGGCACTGGCAAAGGCCAACCTCAACTCCGACAACATCAGCGCTGTCGGCATCACCAACCAGCGCGAGACGGCGCTCGTCTGGGACAAGTCCACCGGCCAGCCTGTCTGCAACGCGATCGTCTGGCAGGACACCCGCACCCAGAAGATCTGCGACGAGCTGGCCGACCTCGGCGGCGGCGCAGAGCGCTACAAGGCCAAGGTCGGTCTGCCCTTGGCGACATACTTCTCGGGACCGAAGGTCCGCTGGATCCTCGACAATGTCGACGGAGCACGTGAGAAGGCCGAGGCGGGCGACCTGGTGTTCGGCAACATGGACACCTGGCTGTTGTGGAACCTGACTGGAGGCGTCGACAAGGGTGGTGTGCACGTCACCGATGTGACGAACGCCTCCCGCACCATGCTGATGGACCTCACATCGCTCAGCTGGGACGAGGAGATCGCCGCGGAGATGAAGATCCCGATGTCGATGCTTCCTGAGATCAGGTCGTCGTCGGAGGTGTACGGCGAATGTCAGGGCGGCGCACTACTCGGCACGCCGGTCGCCGGCATCCTCGGCGACCAGCAGGCGGCGACGTTCGGACAAGTGTGCTTCGAGGTCGGGACCGCGAAGAACACCTACGGCACAGGCAACTTCATGCTCCTCAACACCGGTGAGGAGCAGGTGCCCAGCGAAAACGGTCTACTGACGACGTTGTGTTACAAGATCGGCGACAACAAGCCGATCTACGCACTCGAGGGCGCGATCGCGGTGACCGGGTCACTCGTCCAATGGATGCGCGACAACCTCGGTATCATCTCGAGCGCTCCTGAGATCGAGGACCTGGCGAAGTCGGTCGACGACAACGGCGGCGCCTACTTCGTTCCGGCGTTCTCAGGACTGTTCGCGCCGCACTGGCGCTCCGACGCGCGCGGTGCCCTTGTCGGTCTGACCCGCTTCGTCAACAAGGGCCACATCGCTCGGGCTGCGCTGGAGGCCACCGCCTTTCAGACCCGCGAAGTCCTCGATGCGATGAACGCCGACTCAGGTGTGCCTTTGAAGGAGCTCCGAGTCGACGGCGGCATGGTGGTCAACGAGGCCCTGATGCAGTTCCAGGCCGACATCCTCGACGTCGACGTGGTTCGCCCGAAGGTCGCCGAGACGACTGCCCTCGGTGCGGCGTACGCCGCGGGGCTGGCGGTCGGCTACTGGGCAGATGAGGACGACCTGCGGCAGAACTGGGGCGAGGACAAGCGTTGGACGCCACAGATGGACAGCGACGCGCGCGAGAAGACGTACCGGAACTGGAAGAAGGCCGTCACCAAGACCCTTGACTGGGTCGACGACGACGTCGACTAGCCGCCCCTTCTCGATTCGTCCGACTGGGTCCTGCTCAAGAGGTAGCGCCCGGTCGGACGAGTCTTGTCCACCTCGATTCGTCCGACTGTTCCTCGCGTACAGTCGGTGCCCTCAGTCGGACGAATCAGTGGGGCGGGTCGTGCCCGCGCAGGAGGAGTCGAAGCATGCCGCAGACCGTGCAAGGAGTCATCGCCCGCGAGAAGGGTGCTGACGTCGAGCTGGCGAACATCGTCGTTCCTGATCCGGGCCCGGGCGAGGCCGTCGTGAAGGTCGGCGCCTGCGGCGTCTGCCACACCGACCTGCACTACCGCGAGGGTGGGATCGGCGACGAGTTCCCCTACTTGCTCGGCCACGAAGCGGCTGGTCTGGTCGAGTCCGTCGGCGACGGTGTCACCGACGTTGCACCCGGCGACTACGTCATCTTGAACTGGCGGGCCGTGTGCGGCCAGTGCCGCGCCTGCCGCCGGGGTCGACCCTGGTACTGCTTCAACACGTTCACTGCGGCCCAGAAGATGACGCTCGAAGACGGGACCGAGCTTTCCGCCGCGCTGGGCATCGGTGCCTTCGCCGAGAAGACACTCGTGCACTCCGGCCAGTGCACCAAGGTCGACCCGGCTGCGCCGGCCACGGCCGCCGGGCTGCTGGGCTGTGGAGTGATGGCGGGGCTGGGCGCAGCGATCAACACCGGCGGGGTGACCCGGGGTGACTCTGTGGCCGTCATCGGCTGCGGGGGCGTCGGTTCGGCGGCGATCGTGGGTGCCCGCCTCGCGGGCGCAAGCAAGGTCATCGCGGTCGATATCGACCCCCGCAAACTAGACAAGGCCAATGAGCTTGGTGCGACCCACACCGTGAACGGAAAGGAGGAGGACGTCGTCGAGGCGGTCAGAGGGCTGACCGACGGCTTCGGCGCAGACGTCGTGATCGACGCCGTTGGCCGGCCTGAGACGTGGAAGCAGGCCTTCTACGCCCGCGATCTCGCCGGCACCGTCGTGCTGGTCGGCGTTCCGACACCGGAGATGACGATCGAGATGCCGTTGGCGCACCTGTTCGGCAAGGGCGGCACGCTGAAGTCATCGTGGTACGGCGACTGCCTCCCGAGCCGCGATTTTCCCATGTTGGTCGATCTCTACCTGCAGGGGAGACTGCCGCTCGACGCGTTCGTCACCGAGACGATCGGTCTCGCGGACGTCGAAGCCGCCTTCGACAAGATCCATGCCGGCGACGTGCTGCGGTCGGTCGTGACGATGTGACGGAGGTTGGGGCCGACGTCCGCGTCGACCACGCTGTCACCAGCGGAACATTCTCTCTGGACGGGGAGACGGTCGACGTCGACAACAATGTCTGGGTGGTAGGCAACGACGACGAGTGTGTCGTCATCGATGCACCGCACGACGTCGCCGCGATCCTCGAGGTCATCGGCGGCCGTAGGGTGCTGGCAATTCTGTGCACCCATGCCCACGACGACCACGTCCGGGTGGCGCCACAGCTGGCCAAGGCTGTCGATGCGCCCATCTTGCTGCACCCCGACGACGAGCCGGTCTGGCGACTGACCCACGAGCTTGCCGAGCCCGATGGTGGGCTCGTTGACGGCAAACGCGTCATCGTGGGTGACACCGTCCTCGTTGTCCTGCACACACCTGGTCACGCGCCGGGTGCCGTGTGCTTCTACGGCGCCGACCTCGGAGTCGTCTTCACCGGTGACACCTTGTTCAAAGGTGGTCCCGGCGCGACCGGGCGGAGCTTCTCGGACGAGGACATTTTGGTAGCCAGCATCCGAGGAAGGCTCTTTGCGCTTCCCGATGACACGGTGGTGCATGCCGGGCATGGCGACTCGACCACGATCGGTGTCGAAGCCGCCGCCCTGGGCCGCTGACGCTCCGCGTGTTCGAGAATGTGCAGACCGACCAGAGCATGCGCTGGACTGGGCGACGCTTCCCGTGCTGCCGGGATTGGTCGCTGCCGGTGGCGCCTTGCTGTTCGGGGTCAACGCGTGGGCGCTCGACGGCGCAGGCGCGTTGTGGCGAGACAGCCTGCCGGTGAGCCCGCAGCTGGTCTTCGTCGCGAGGGTGCGGGTGCTCTGCGAGGTGCTCTTCGTCGCCACTGCTCTGACGCTGGTGGTGGCGGGTGTGCGAGCAGGAGGTCTGCCGACCTCGGCACAGCTCGCCGCCCTGGTCGCGACCTTGGTGGTGGTTTCGCTGCAGGTCGTGGCCCGGTCGATGCACTGGTCGGTCCGCCGGCCGTTCGCGACGGACCTGGAGTCAGCCCGTGCCACGCCCGCGCCCCCGTTGGTGATGGTGGGGTACTCGGCGTACTTGGCACTGACGTCCACGCTCACCGGCATGATCTTCAGCACGACGGCGCAGGCCGACGGTCCGCAGTGGGCCATCTTGTTCGCGGTGCCCTGCTTGCTCGCCGCCGTCCGGCGGCTGCTCATCACGTCACGGGAGTGGGCGACTCCCGAGGCCCGGAGCCGAGTCATCGCCACCGTCGCTGCCCGCTGACCTTGTTGACCGTGCGGTCGGGAGCTACCGCGGAGTAAGGTCGGGCGCCATGGACTTCGGACTCTCCGCACGTACGCGGGACTACCGCGGACGCGTCATGCAGTTCATCCAGACGGAGATCGAGCCGGTCGAGGTTGGCTACCACCGACAGGTCCGCGAGAGCGACGACCCGTGGCGCCCGTTGCCCATCCTCGCCGAGCTGCAGCGCAAGGCCCGCGCCGCGGGGTTGTGGAACCTTTTCATGCCCGACGAAGAACATGGTGTCGGACTCACCCATCTCGAGTACGCCCCTCTCGCGGAGGAGATGGGTCGCTCGTTTCTGGCCCCGCACGCCTTCAACTGCAACGCACCCGACACCGGCAACATGGAGGTGCTGGCGAACTACGGCACCCCGGCCCAGCAAAAGGAGTGGCTCGAGCCGTTGCTCGCCGGTGAGATCCGTTCCGCCTTCTGCATGACCGAGCCCGACGTCGCCTCTTCTGACGCCACCAACATGGCCGCCACCGCCGACATCGACGGCGACGAGGTGGTGGTCAATGGCCTCAAGTGGTGGAGCACGGGCGTCGGCCACCCGCGTTGTGAGCTCTTAATCTTCATGGGTCTCACCGACCCCGACGCGCACCGTCACGCCCGGCACACGATGGTGCTCGTCCCACGCTCGACCCCGGGGGTGACGGTCGAGCGCACGCTGCCGACCATGGGGCTGTACGACGAACCGTTCGGTCACGGCGAGGTCAGCTTCGACGACGTGCGCGTGCCGCTGTCACACGTGGTCGCTGGTCCGGGCCGGGCCTTCGAGATCGCCCAGGGCCGGCTCGGACCCGGACGGGTGCACCACTGCATGCGGCTCGTGGGGCTCGCCGAGCGGGCGCTGGAGCTGGCCCTCGAGCGGGGGACCAGCCGGGTCGCCTTCGGCAAGCCTCTCGTCAACCTGGGCGGCAACCGGGAGCGGATCGCCGACGCCAGGATCGCCATCGAGCAGCTGCGGCTGCTGGTCCTGAAGACCGCCTGGCTGCTCGACACCCAAGGTCTCGCGGGCGCGCTGAGTGAGGTCAGCCAGATCAAGGTCGCGGCGCCACGGGTCGCTCAAGACGTCGTCGACATGGCGATCCAGCTGCACGGCGGGGCCGGCCTTTCACAGGACTTCCCGCTCGCCGCGTCGTGGGCGTCAGCCCGCTCGCTGCGGCTCGCCGACGGCCCCGACGAGGTGCACCGGGGCGTCATCGCCCGCCTCGAGCTCGAGCCCTACATGAATCGCAGCCCCGACACCTCGACAACGGGCCCGCCATGAGCCAGCGCGACGTGGCAGCGCGGCGTGGTTGACCTCTCCGAGGCGCGTGGTGTCCGTGCCGAGGACGCGTTCGACGTCGAGGCAGTCGCGGCGTGGCTTCGGCGGCAGTGCCCGGCGCTCACCGGCGTACCGGCGGTACGCCAGTTCGTCGGCGGAGCGTCGAACCTCACCTACGAGCTCGTCTATCCCGACACCCGGCTGATCTTGCGACGTCCTCCCACCGGCACCCGGGCCAAAAGCGCCCACGACATGGGGCGGGAGTTCACCGTCCAGAGCAAGCTCGCGGCGGCCTATCCGTATGTGCCGACGATGGTGGCTCGCTGCGAGGACGAGGCTGTCATCGGCACCGACTTCTACGTGATGGGATGGCTCGACGGCCTGATCCTCCGCAAGGACCCACCCGCGGACTTCGATCTCGACGCGGCCGCGACCCGGCGCCTCTGCCTCGCGGTCGTGGACCGGCTCGTCCAGCTGCACCAGGTGGACGTCGAGGCCGTCGGACTGCAAAGTCTCAGCCGCGGCGAAGGGTATGTCGCTCGTCAAGTCGGCGGCTGGTCCGACCGCTTCCGCAAGGCGCGGACCCCCAACGTGGCATCGTTCGACGCGACCATGACGTGGCTCGACGAGCACCGGCCGGCAGACACGGCCAGGGTGCTGATCCACAACGACTTCCGCTTCGACAATCTGGTACTCGACCGCTCCGACCCGGGCATCGTGGTCGGGGTGCTCGACTGGGAGATGGCCACCGTCGGCGACCCGCTGCTGGACGTCGGCGCGGCGCTCGCCTACTGGGTCCAGGCCGACGACGACGCGGACATGCGCCGCCTGCGCCGCCAGCCAACTCATCTGCCCGGAATGCTGACCCGGCGCGAGGTGTGGGAACAGTACGCCGACCGCACCGGCGCCGACACCGACCCCGCGCAGCGGCGCTTCTATGAGGTCTTCGGTCTGTTCCGCCTGGCCGTCATCGCACAGCAGATCTACCTCCGCTACCACGAAGGGCAGACGACCAACCCGGCGTACCGCTCGTTCCACGGCCTGGTCACCTATCTGGACTGGCGCTGCAGCCAAGTAGTCGCCGGCAAGATCGCTTGAGCGCCGCCCGATCCTGACGCGCTGCGCAAGGCGATCTTTGCGGTGCTGCGGCCGGGGAGCCAAGCGCGGGCGACGATTCGATCTCGGTTGGCCCGGGACGACAGTGCCGGGGTGGTTCGGCGTTAGGCTGGGCCGTTCCACACACGTCCCCGGGGGTTCCCAGATTGCGCGTCCAGGCTGCCCGAGGGCGGTTGCTCTTCGGCTCCGCGACGGTGTGCGCGCTGGTACTGACCG
>JAABUR0100010417.1_pt1 | contig 10197 bp, 6 predicted proteins | sample 5560091 | NCBI WGS metagenome assembly JAABUR01 (sample SAMN10711879, study PRJNA513375) | rock metagenome | isolation source: Antarctica rocks | place: Antarctica: Victoria Land, University Valley sud
TTTGGGCAGCGCACCGATGCTTCACGTCATCGATGATCCGCCTCCGGGTCGGTTTCGCACCGGAACTGTCAGACCGGGCTCGAACGAGCGCCTGATTTCGAACACGAGCTTCGGTACGCCCAGACGCCACGCCACCGGAATTGCCCCGAGCCGCCGGCCGTTGGTAGACGGCATGCGCCAGCCGGCGGGGCGCGGGCCCGCGCGCGGTGAGTGGACAGCGCGGTTGGGGGTGGGGTTGGCCCGTACATCGGCTTGGCGAGGATGTGGTGGGTGGCCTCGGCGGTCACCAGGCCAGCAGCCGGGCAGGCACGCCGGCGCGGCGGGGCATCGGGTCGGCGATGGCGAGATACGAGCTGAGCAGGCAGCCAGCGACGAGCATGCGCACGTGCACCGCGGCGTGCAGCAGCGGGTGCTGCCCGACAGCCCCGCCCCGCGAGGGCCGACATCTCGGGCAGAGCCGAACGGCGTTGGAGAACGGCTCAGAGCTGGAGCGCCCCAGCGATGCGCCTTGCTAGATCGACAGGCAGTGACCTAGCTTGAGCGCACCGTCAGGCCACCTCCGCTAGCACAGGTGGCAGAGATTCGTCCCGTCACAAACGAGGAGCCGTCATGGCAAGGTCGCGGGTCTCATGTCGGTACGTCGTCCTTGGCGCCGCGCTACTTGCGGTAGGACTCGCGTTTGTCGGGGTCCAGGTGCCCGGCGCTGCGGCGACGGTTCGGGTGGGGGGGTCACCCGTCTCGGCCGGGACGTACCGCAACCCGGTCCTGCCGGTGAACGCTGCCGATCCCTCCGTCGTGAAGGGGCTCGACGGCTACTACTACCTGTATGCGACGACGACGCGGCTGCCGGGCAGTGACCGGCAGCACTACTTCCCGGTCTGGCGTTCAACGGACCTGACGTCGTGGTCGTACGTCACCGATGCGATGACAGCCAAACCGGACTGGGCGGCCGACGACTCGCTGTGGGCGCCCGACGTCCACTACCTGAACGGCAAGTACTACCTCTACTACACCGCGGCGCACGTGAAGGCGCTGCCGGCGTACGGCACCCCGGGGACGACTCCGGCGCACCCGGTCTCAGCGATCGGTGTGGCCACTTCCTCGACGCCGTGGGGTCCGTTCCAAGACGCGGGGCCGTCTGCGGGCGGCGGCTACGTGCACGGGCCGGTCGTACCCCCGCGGTACGGGTTCGGCTGCACCGACCGCGCCAATCCGGCTTGCTACAACTGGGTGTTCGACTCGTTCGTCTACCAGGGCCCGGACGGCAGGCGGTGGATCTATGACGGCAGCTACTTCGGGGGCAACGTCCTGCACGAGCTGACCCCGGACGGCCTGCACCTGGTGCCGGGGACCGGCACACAGTTCGGGCACAACATCAAGTACGAGGCCAGCTACGTGGTCCCGCACACCGTCGACGGCACGCGGTACTACTACATGCTCAACTCCTCCTCGGACTGCTGCGTCGGCGCTGACAGCCCGTACAGCGTCGTCGCCAACCGTTCCACGAACCCCAACGGCCAGTTCTCCGATCAGCTGGGCAACTCGATGGAGTTGTCGTACGGCCCGGTGAAGGAGCCGTCCCCGGACCAGTCGCCGTTCGACAACCCCACCTACTGGAACCTCGGCGGCGACGCCGGGGGATACCCGGTGCTGAAGCAGAACGGCAACGGGATCAACGGCCCCGGAGGGCAGGCGGTTGCCACCGACCTGTCCGGGCAGGACTGGCTGGCCTATCACGGCGTCGAGCAGGCTGATCCGTGGATCGCGAACTCGCCCGAGGGTGGGCTGCGGCGCCAGCTCTACATCGACCCGTTGGACTGGACGGCGGACGGATGGCCGACGGTCAACGACGGCGCCGGTCCGGGTCGGTCCGGGCGCGCCCCGGTGACGGTGCCCCTGCTCGGGGACAACGGCAACACGGCAACGTCGGGTGCACCGCAGTACCGGCCGAACGCACGGGTCGACTGGCGTCGGTGGAGCGGCACCTCCCACGCCGAACGGTCGGCCGTCAACGGCGGCTACGAACGACTCTCCCCGGACGCTGTGGTTTTCAGCAGCCAGCGGGTCGCCGCGAGCCGGCCGCTGCGTGCCGAGTGCGACGTGCGCGCCGCGGGCTCGGCGCGCGGCCGGTACGGCTGCGGTTTCTCCGGTCACGACACGGCCATCGGGGCGGTCATCGACGCCCGCACGCGCACCTTGACCGTCGGCCGGTACGTCGGCAACTCCCTGGTCGGTTCCGCGAAGAGCGCGCAGCTCCCACCGTCGTTCGACACTCGGGACTGGGCACACCTCGTCGTGGAACTCGACCCGGGCGGCCACCTCTCGGCCTCGTTGCAGAACCAGGATCGCCAGCCGCTGGCCGATGCCGCCGCGAACATCGGCTCCGTCCCGGACCGGCTCGGCCTGGCCCTCGCGACGCAGGGGACGTCCGCGGATTTCGACAATGTCTCAGTCGCCTTCCAGCAGACCCATGTCGCTCCGTCACCGACGCCGCCTTCGACAGGCACCCTGGACACCGCACGCTCCGACGACTTCGGCGGCGCGGTCAGCCCGCGGTGGTCGTGGCTGCGCGAGGACCCCGCCCGGCACGGCTTCTCCCCAGGGGGCGCACTGAGCCTGACCAGCAACGGCAACCTCGACGAGTGGCAGCGTCTCAATGCCGACGCGAAGAACCCGCCCGATCTGCCGCCGACCAAGAATCTCCTGCTTCAGGGGGCACCCGGCGGTGACTACGCAGTCGAGACCCGCATGCACTTCGACCCGCAGACCCCGAACCTCGCCGCCGGATTGATGATCTACAGCGACGACGACACCAACGTCTCGGCGGGTATCGCCTGGAACGGGACGTCGACAATGGTCACCACCATTCGTAACGAGCTGCACCCCGTCGCCCCGACCACCCCGTCGTGCCCGCTCGCGGCCCCGATGACCGGGGCCAACGTCGCGGTGACCGCCTACTCGACACGCGCCTGCCCGGCGACCGCCGAGCACACCTCGCAGGAGTTCCCCGTCAACCAGCGGGCGTGGTCAGCCAATGGCGAGGGCCCGACCCCCACCTTCGCCGGCGGCAACCAGGACCCCTCCCGCGTCACCGTGACCGTCCGCATCTACCGCCACGGCGACGTCTACACCCCCTGGTACACGGTCAACGGCTCGACCTGGTACCGGGCCAACGCCTGGACACTCAAACCGAGCTCACCGGCATTCCCGCTACGCATCGGGCTGTTCGCACAGAACAACCAACAGGTGGCTGCGGCCGGGGCCCAGGCCTGGTTCGACTACGTCCACGTGTACCGCTGAAGGGTGACCTCCGGCGAGGACATCGGCGTCAGGAGCCCGGTCGTCGGGAGAGGCAGCGGTCAGAAGAAGTCGACGGTGTGCGGGGCGGGTCCGGCGAGCAGGCGACGCAAGGTCGCGACGTCCTGTCCGGTGGCGCCGGCGAGCAATCCCGCGTGGGCGGCGGTCGCCGGGTCCAGGTAGCCGGTCACCAGTGAGGTCAGCGTCGCGATGTCGACCCCGATCGGAGCGGCACCGTCGGTGGCCGGGTCCCGGTCGACGGCCGGCACCCCGTCACGCACGGTCAACCGCAGCGGGCCGCCGTTTCCGGCCAGCACCGGGTCCACGACATCGAGCAGTACCGAGCCGTCGACGTCGGCCGGCCAGCCGCGGGAGAGCAGCGCTCGCTCGACGTCCAACAGCCTGCTCATCAGCGTGAACTCCTCGGCCGGGGCGATCTCGCGTTCGCCGGCCAGCCGCGGCAGCGATCCCGGCGGCAGGCAGGCTTCGGCGGTCCTCGCCCCCGGGTGGTCGCTGCCGACCAGTCGCCACAACGCGGCCTCGGTCCCCACATCGTCGGCGGCCAGGTCGGCCACGGACACCGAGAACCACTCGACCGGGTCGACCGGCGTCGCGCGCTGCAGGAGCAGGTAACCGCGCACGGTTCCTACAGCATCGACCGCCACCCAGGCGTAGGTCGAGGCCGAGGCGATACCGGCGAACCGGGCGGCGTGCCGCGGTTCGTGGTCCAGCAGGCCATTGCCGCGGCGGGCCCGGCGGATGAGGACCTGCTCGATGCCCGGGACGTCGTCAAGGGTCGTCGGCCGGATGGTGACCCCCGGATCGCGGCGTCCCCCGGGCGGCTGGGTCCGGGCCAGCTCACGCGTCGGGATCCGGTCCCGGCGCCGGACCGAGGACAGGCCGAAGCCGAGGGACCGGTAGAAGCGGTGGTTCAGCGGGTACAGGCTGGCGACCACGTCGCCCTGGGCGCGGACTGTCCGCAGCAGCTCGGTGACGATCGCCGTCCCCAACCCGCTCCCGCGATGCTCCGGGGCGACCGCCACGCCGGCAACCCCGGCGCAGGAGAGTCGGCCGCCGCCGAACCACTGGCCGAACCGCCAGGCCGCGGCGTGCGCGACGACCCGGCCGTCGGCGTCGGCCACCAGGCGCCGCGCGTCGTCGACCAGGTACGGTCGCCGCGCCGGGTCGAACGGGGCCGGCGAGACAGTGAACGCCTGGGCCGACAGCAGGGCCAGCGCTTCGTGGTCGTCGGGGGTCGCGGTCCGCAGCGGCACAGTCCGCAGGGGCGCAGTCACGCCTGAACGCTACCGACCGGACTCAGGCGGCCGAGACCATCAGCAGGGTCACCGTCTGCGGCTTCCGGCGCCGGACGCGCACCCCGATCCGGGCGAGCACCGATCCGGGCAGCACGACGTCGCCGGCCGGCCCGGCGGGATCAGCCCCCGGTGGCACGTCGCCCCCGGTGGGCCCGGACGCGCCCGGGCCGGACGGGCCCGGGCCGGACCAGGTGACCCGGTACCCGCGATCCGGGTCCAGCCCCGGCACGCGCACCGTCAGCGGCAACCGGCGGTGGGAGTCACCGAGTTCCACGATCGCGACGAGAGCACCGCTCCGGTCGGCGGCGACTACCCCGTGCACCTGGACCACCGGGTCCGGGTCGTCGCGGCGGAAGGTCCGGCCGGAGTGCAGAAGGAAGCGGTGCTCGCGGTAGTAGGCGATCCACGCGGCGAGCCGGTCCAGGGACCCCGGGTCGGCAGCGGTGATGTCCCACTCGATGCCGAACGACCCGAACAGCGCGGTCGCCGCGCGGAAGTCCAGGTCGAACGCGCGCCCGGTCTGATGGTTGACCGGCGCGGACACGTGCGCCCCGAGGTACTCCGGGGCCACCAGCTGCGTCGTCCAGCGCTGGATTTGCTGCCGGGCCAGCGCATCGGTCATGTCCGACACCCAGATCCGCTGGGTCCGCGCGAGGACGGCCAGGTCGACGCGCCCGCCGCCGGACGCGCACGACTCCCACTCGACACCCGGGTGCCGGGCACGCAACTGGTCCAGCAGCGCGTAGAAACCCAACGTCTGCAGGTGGACGGCGGGCGCGCCCCCGGCGGCAGCCGTCCCGGCCTCGAGCAGGTCGCGGTTGTGGTCCCACTTGACGTAGCCGATGTCGTGGGCAGACAGCACCGCGGACACCTGCTCCAGCACGTGGTTGCGCACCTCGTCGCGGGACAGGTCGAGCACCAGCTGTCCCCGCTCCAGCAGCGGCACCCGATCCCCGGTGGACAGCACCCAGTCCGGGTGCGCGCGGTAGAGGTCGCTGTCCGGGTTGACCATCTCCGGCTCGAACCACAGCCCGAACACCATGCCGAGAGCGGTGACGTGCTCCACGAGCGCGTCCAGGCCGTTCGGCCACGCGTCCGGCGACACCGTCCAGTCCCCGAGTCCGGCGGTGTCGTCGCGCCGCGATCCGAACCAGCCGTCGTCCAGCACGTACCGCTCGACGCCGATCCCGGCGGCGAGATCGGCCAGCTGCTGCAGGCGGGTGAGGTCGTGGTCGAAGTACACGGCCTCCCAGACGTTGAGGTTGACCGGCGCCGGCTCGGCCGGGTGCGCCGGCAGCGACCGGAGCCAACCGTGGAACGCCGCCGCCACCCCGTCCAGGCCGTCGTCGACCGCGACCAGATGTACCCACGGGGTCGCGTACTCCTGCCCCGTGTCGAGCGCGACCTCGCCGGGCAGCAACAGTTCACCGCCCCACAGCGTCGAGCCGGTCTCCGCTGTCCGCTCGAAGCCGAGAGCGGTGTTCCCGCTCCACGCGACGTGCGCCGCCCACACCTCACCACTGCCGAAGTCGAAGCCGGCCGTCCCCGCGTGCAGCACGGTCGCCGCGTCCAGGCCGGTCTTGCCGCGGCGGTTCTCCCGCAGCCACAGCCCGTCCGCGACCGGGTGCCGCTGGGGGGTCCGCTCGTGCAGGTGGCCGCCGGTGGAGTCCAGCAGCTCGGCGACCCGCTCGGGCACGGCGAACGCCACCTCGAGGGCGTCGACCAGGTACCGGCCGGGAGCGTCGTTGGTCAGGGTGTGCCGTGCCCGCAGGCCCCCGCCGGACAGCGACTCGACCTCCGTCCGGAGCGAGAGCCCGGCAACCTCATCGCGGGCGGTGACCAGCAGCCGGTCGGTCTGCACCGAGACCGACTCCGGAACGAACGCCGTCGACCAGTCCCGCCCCGCCCCGTCGGCGCCGAACCGGGCGCCACGCAGACCGGGCCGGGAGTACCGACCCGAGGACATCTCCGGCAGCAACGGGGTACCGCCGTCGCGCAGCACGGTCCGACCGACCGCCGCCGGCCCGGCGGGGGAGCCGGCGGCGGCCGCGGCGACCGCACCCGCGCCGGCGCTCCCACCGGCACCGTCGACCGCGGCCCCCGGTCCGCTCCACGCCACCGCCGGCAGCCCGCCCGGGCCGGCCCCGGGGACGAGGACCAGCGTGGTCCGGCCCGGCAGCCGGGTGGGGTCCGGGAACACGATGGGATCGGCGGCCACGGGCACGGGCACCTCCAGGTCGGGACGGGGTCCGATCATCTTGTCCGGCTCGGGCACCGGGCCGGGGACGGGATGAGGGCGACGGGATCAGGGCGACGGGATCAGGGCGACGGGATCAGGGCGACGGGGTCGGTCGGGGTCGCGTCGTCCGGCCGCCCTCGGTGGTGGGATGGCGGCGTGCGCGTCGGCGGGAGGGTGCACACGTCCGGCCGCCGTCGCCGCGGCCCACGTGCGGCGGCCGCCGTCCTCGCTGGACTGGTGGCCGTGCCGGCCGTGGTGCTCGGCGGCTGCTGGGCCTGGGTCGACGCCTCGACGGCACGGCAGAGGTTCGCCGTGGCCGACGTCCCCGCCCGCGCGGTCGCCATCGTCTTCGGCGCGGCGGTCCGCTCCGACCACACCCCGTCGCAGTACCTCGCGGCTCGCCTGGACGTCGCGCGCGAGCTGTGGGCGGCCGGGAAGGTCCGGGTCATCCTGGTGTCCGGGGACAACCGGGCCCGCAACTACGACGAGCCGACGGCCATGCGCGACTACCTCGTCGGTGCGGGGGTGCCGGCAGCGGTCGTCGTCCGCGACTTCGCGGGCTTCGACAGCTATGCCACCTGTGTGCGCGCGCTGGACGTCTTCGGGGTCACCGGGGCGATCCTGGTCAGCCAGGAGTACCACCTGCCCCGGGTCGTTCGGATCTGCCGCAGTGTGGGCATCGACGCGGTCGGGGCGGGCAGTCGCGTCGGGGCCGGGACACCGACGTGGACGGCAGGAGTACGACGAGAGGTGGTGGCAGACGTGAAGGCTGTGTGGGACGTGGTAACCCGCCCGGCGCCGCAGTTCGACGGTCCGCGCGAGTCGTCGGTGACCGACGCGCTCGCCCGCGCGGGCGCCCGGTGACCGCCGATCCGGTGACCGCTGATCTGGTGAGCGCTGATCCGATCCTGGCCGAGGTGGTCCGGTCCGGGTTCGTCGAGTCGGTGCACCGCGGCCGAGTGGTCGCGATCGCCACCGACGGCTCGGTCGCCTTCGCCGCCGGGGACGTCGACGCGCCGTTCTTCGGTCGGTCGTCGGTCAAGCCGCTGCAGGCCACGGGGATGGTGCGAGCCGGGCTGCCGCTGACCGGGGAGCTGCTGGCTCTCGGCGCGGCCAGCCACTCCGGCGAGCCGTTCCATGTCGAGGGCGCGCGGCGGATCCTCACCGGCGCCGGCCTGGACGAGACCGCGCTGGGTTGCCCGCCGGACCTGCCTCTGGACGAGGCCGCGCGCATCGACTGGATCCGCGACGGCCACGGACGCGAGCGCATCGCGATGAACTGCTCCGGCAAGCACTCGGCGATGCTCGCTACCTGCGTCGCGGCCGGCTGGCCGACCGCGGGCTACCTCGACCCGGGCCACCCCCTCCAGCAGGCCCTGGCCGCGACGGTCGCCGAGCTCGCCGGCGGGGTTCCGGTCACCGGCGTCGACGGATGCGGCGCCCCGATCTTCGGCACATCGCTGCTGGGCCTTGCCACCGCCGGCCGGGCGCTGGTCACCGGCGGCGCGGGCGCGGCGGGAGCGGCAGTCGCGGCGGCCTACCGCGAGTTCCCCGAGTGGACGTCCGGCACCCGGCGTCCCGAGGCCGCGCTGATGCGGGCGGTCCCCGGGCTGATGGTGAAGGCCGGCGCGGAGGGCGTCCAGCTCGCCGTCACCGGGGACGGTGCCGCAGTCGCGGTGAAGGTCGACGACGGTGCCGGCCGGGCGTCGGTCCCCGTCCTCGTCGCCGCGTTGCGTCGGCTGGGCGTGACACTGCCGGACGAGCTCGGTCCGGTGGTGGACGCGCCGGTGCTCGGCGGTGGCCGGCCGGTGGGCGCGATCCGGGTCCCCGACGGCGCCCTGTGACCCGGCTTGCCGGGTGCCCCGGGCGGAGGCCCGCGCGTGCGGGAACGGGCGGCCCGCTTGTCGGTCCCGTACGCGGCCACGCAGACTCGGATGAGGCGGCACGCGCTGTGCGACGCCGGGAGGGATGACCGAATGACGCTGCTCGACGAGGTCCGCCGGCTGCTGGCCGAGGACGCCCGCCGTCGGGTCACCGACCCGAAGCCGCTGTACGCCACGGCGGGCGCGGTCGACGCCGCCGTCGACTTCCTGCGCAGGGCACCGGACCGGCTGGAGACCGCTGCGGAGCGGGCGCGTGCCGAGTGGACGCCGGAGCGCTTCGGCGAGGTGTTCGCCGACCTCGTTGACGACGCCCGGGACACCGCAGACGACGCGGTGCGCCGCCTGCAGGAGGAACGCTCGAAGATCAGCAGTCCCGCAGGTCTCGCGGCGTCCGCCCGCAACGCGACCGAGCAGGTGCTCGACGAGGCCCGGAAGGCGCCGGGACGCCTCGTGGTGTCCGTGGCCGAGAGCGCCGGCGCGGTCTTCGAGACCTACGACGAACTGGCCGAGCGCGGCCGCGTGGCTCTGGCCAAGCTGCGCGGCGACGCGGTCCCGGGGGAGACCGCGACCTCCGGGCGACCAGGCGAGCAACCGCCGGTGTTCCGCCGTCCGGTTCCGCCGCCGGGACCGGGTCGACCGGCGCCGGGAAGCGACATCGGGCACGACGCTGCCGAACCGCCGCTCGGCCCGCCGGCGCCGATGAACGCGGTCGGGACACCGAGGGTTTTCGTCGCCCCTGATGTCTCCGGCACACCGGGAGCTGTTGGGCCCCCAGAGGTTGTCGTGCCACCGGACGTTGTCGTGCCACCGGCTGCCATCATCGAGCCCGCACCGGTCGTGCCACCGGCTGCCATCATCGAGCCCGCACCGGTCGTGCCACCGGCTGCCATCATCGAGCCCGCACCGGTCAAGCGGCCGGCGCCCCGCCGCCCACCGGCCGGCAAGCGGGCCGTACCTCCGGCCGACCCGGCTCCTGCCGCGACGACGTCCCCGCCGCCCGGCGCGGCGCGGCGCTCACCCGCAACCAGGACGGGCCTTCCGCCCGAGCCCCCAGAAACGGGCGTGGCACCGCCGAACGCGGCGCGGCGTGCTGCCAAGCGGACGCCTCCGCCGGGGCCCCCCGCGGGCTGAGTTCAGGCGGCCGCTCGAGCCGACGCCGGCCGGCCTGCACCTACGCTGGCGGGCGTGTTCGGACTCGTGCTCCTGATTCAGACCTACATCGGCATCGCGCTGTCGGTCGCTGCCTTCGCCTTGGAGCTGTTCGCGTTCGTGGACGCCGCCCGGGCGAGGTCGGCCGCGTTCCCGGTTGTCGGGCGGCTGAGCAAGCCGGTCTGGTTGGTGATCCTCGGCGTCGCGATGGCGTTGGCGGTCCTCTCCTTCGGCAACCCGGTCGGCCTGGTGTCGCTGATCGGCGCGGCGGCGGCGATCTTCTACCTCGTCGACACCCGCCCCAAGGTGCGCC
>JAABUR0100010418.1_pt1 | contig 10196 bp, 13 predicted proteins | sample 5560091 | NCBI WGS metagenome assembly JAABUR01 (sample SAMN10711879, study PRJNA513375) | rock metagenome | isolation source: Antarctica rocks | place: Antarctica: Victoria Land, University Valley sud
TCATCGCTGGTCTGGTGACCCGCCCGAGCGACGATTCGTTGGTCGGTTGTTGGCCGTTGCCCCAGCACGAAGCGCCTGACGGCCATAGCAGGAGGTCAGCACGGGTGCGCCGCGAGGGACTTGAACCCCCAACCCGCGGATTAAGAGCAGACCGTGACCGGTGACGACCCGTGTCAACTGGTGCCGTTGGTGCCGATTCACGCTCAGGGACTGCCATCGCCGTGCCGGGCCGTGCCGGCGTGTGCCGGCTCGTTGCGAATGGTTCGTTGGCCGTCGCGTTAGCCGCAGGGGGCCGTCCGGTGAGCGCCGGGGGCGCCGACTTCGGCGACGACGGGACATCGTTCTCGAGCAGCGCTTCGCCATCGTCCCGGAGTGGGTCATCGATTCGGCGATCAGCGGCTGCGCGTTCCGGCTTCCACCGCACCCGCCCTCCTTGGACACCCGATAAGGAAGGGTGACCATGGCCGTCATGACCGACGAGCAGGCCGGCGGGGGTCGAGAGACTCGGTGGTTGGCGAACAAGAAGGCCGACGCGGTGCTGCGCCTGCTGCGCGGCAAGCGCCTCGACCAGCTCTCCCGCGAGCTGCGGGTGGAGGCGCACCGGCTGGCCGCCTGGCGCGATGAGTTCCGCGCCGCCGGCAAGGTGGGGCTCAAGGGCCGGAGCGCAGCCGAGGACGGCATGAGCGTCGAGCAGCGCCGGCGATTCCGGGAGGCCGAACGCAAGGTCGGCGAGCTGACGTGGACAACGACATCCTGCGCGCCGCGGCGCGACAATGGGGGGCTCGAGGTCCCGCCGGCGAAGCGGCCGCGGTGAGCGCCGAGGTGCCGCGCCGCTGGCGCGGGTCTGCCGGATGCTGGGCGCGCCGCGCTCGACCGCGTCCTACCGAGCCGGCCGGGTCGGTGCCGAGATGGCGCGACCAGGACCGGCCGGCACGGTCGATGACGCCACCCTGGTGGCACTCATCCGCGAGGTCCTATCCGCCTCGCCGTTCGCCGGCGAGGGCTACCGCACGGTTCGGGCCCGGTTGCGCCGAGCGCACGACGTGCAACGTCGGTGGCAAGCGGGTGCTCCGGCTGATGCGCCGGGAGGGCTATCGGCGCCGCAGCGCTCCGCCCGCCGGCGGGCTAAGCGCCTCCACGACGGTTCGATCATCCCGGCGGCACCAAACCTTCGGTGGGGCACCGACGCCACGATGGCCTGGACGGTCGAGGACGGCTGGGTCTGGGTCTTCGACCTTGTCGGCCACTTCACCGCCGAGGCCTCGGCACACGTGGCCAAGGTCGGTGACCGCTTCGCCGCCCTGCAGCCGGTCTATGACGCCCGTCCTGGACCGGTTCGGCGTGCTGGCCACCGACGTCGCGCGCGGCCTCGAGGTCCGCCACGACTGGGGCAGCCAGTACCACAGTGCGCACTTCACCGGCTCGCTGGCCTGGCTCGGCCTGTCCGATTCCCCCCGGCCTATCCCGGTGAGCCGGAGTGAAACGGGTGCGCCGAGCGCTGGATCAAGACCCTCAAGGAGCAGTGCCTGTGGGCGCGGAGCTACCGCACCGTCGACGAGCTGCGCCAGGCGGTCGCCGGTTTCGTCGAGTTCTACAACCGCGAGTGGGTCATCGAGCGGCTTGGCCACCGCACTCCGCTGGAGACCTACGCCCCGGTGGCTTGCCGACCGGCAGCAGGCCGCGTGATAGTCAGTCGAAGTGTCCAATGGACCCGTTCCGGTTCAAGGGGGAAACATGACTGAACGGCCCTATCGTTGGCGTCTGCTCCTGGCCGTCGTCGGAGCTGTCATCTTCGGTTGCATGGACGCCCGGCTGTACCTCGGACGAGGAGCTGGCTTCTGGGTTTCCAACGTATCCTCGGTATGGCTTCTGCTGCCATTCGTGGCCGGGGCCGCCGCAACCCGGACGCGGCGGGGTGCCATAGGGCTTGGTACTGCGCTCACGATGTCGGCATTCGCTGCCTTCTACGGATGGACCGTCGTTCATCATGCGAACCAGTTCACTTCACGCGATGTGCTGTTCCTCCTGGGCGGCGCCGTGTCTGGACCCTTGTTCGGACTCCTGGGCAGGGTTTGGGCGACTCACCGGTCTTGGGTCCTCGGACTTCCGCTCGTCGTCGCCTTCGTAGGCGAGCCCTACGCCTGGTACAGGCACGTCGGACGGCTGCCTAACCCACACGTCATCTGGACTGTCGAAGTGGCGGTCGGCATCGGGCTTGCTGGAGCGTTCATCGTCGCGAACCGAGCGAACCGGCTACGGCGACCGATCCGCCCTTAGGAGCGGGGGCGTCCCAGGGATGGGGCGGCAGGTGCTCCGGGACCGTCGAAGGCATCCGTGGACGCTCAGGGAGCTTCTGATCGGGGTTGGGCCGGGCGGTCGCCCGTCGTTCTCTGCTGCGGTCGACGGGCACCGGTCCCCTTAAGAGAACTCGACCACGTCCAACGCCGGCGTGGTCCTCATTCACCTCGCCTGCACGCCGTGTCGACGACCAGGTGCAGCGCTGACGCAGGTCCGGCGATGGTTGCCCGCCCAGATCAACGGCACCCCGCAAGTCGACGACACACGCTTGTATCTCCGATACGACGAACCGCCCCGAGCTGGTTGGAACGGCCCGCGTAGCCAGCTCACCAACCGCTTGCCAGGGAGGCGGCATCAGGTCGGAAGGGTGCGGATCCTTGCGCAAGCCCCGGCCGAAGGCAGCAGACGACCCAGGCGGCCTGGCCAGGCCCGGCGCCTCGTCGGAGTACTCCTCCGGCTCGGTGGACCCCTCGAGGTCTCTGGCGCGGGCGGGGACCATTGGCCGTGTAGTTGCGGCGCCGCACGTGCGTGCAGGCCAAGACCGCATACGGTCGGCGCACCGCGCGGGGAGGCGCGCGAGCGGACGTCCGAGGCGCGCCATTCGGCCGCCGGGCCAGCCGGGTAGTTGTCCTGACCGGGACCACCCAGCACCAGCGGCACCGAGTGGACCACCCGGTCAAGTTCTAGCCTCACCGGTGATCTTCGAAGCAGCCGAACGACGCGCCCGCATAGGGTGCCCTCACCGGGCACGTCACCGGCCGGGTCATACGGGACGACTCGACCGTCGCTGCAGCTCAGCAGCTTTCACCGGTGCCCATGGACATCGGTGGCCGCAGTCCTACGGGACTGCGGAGTCGTGCATCGTCACCTCGCGGCAACGGTAGCCGCAGCATGCCCGAGGCAGGATGAGCGGGTGCTTATGGTGCAGCTGCTGGCCGACCACCGCCAGTACGTCGACGACGCGGCCATGGTCTGGGCACAGGCCACGGCTGTCCGGGACGGCAACGCTGACGTCGCTCCGCTAGACCTGTCCCGGCCGGTCATTCAAGCAGTGCTCGACAGCTCTCCCCGCTCGGCCCTGCTTGTGGGTCTAGAGGCAGACGAGCACGTCGTCGGCTTCGCGGCGGTAGCACCCACCGGCGGGGACGGGACGGTCGCCGAGATCTATTACCTCGGGGTGCGTCCGGACCGATGGGGACAGGGGGTCGGCCGACAGCTGCTGCAGGCTCTGCCCGATCGGCTCACCGCCGCCGGCTTCGCTCACGCCCAGCTCGCGGTCTACGCCGACAACGCTCGAGCGGTCGCGCTTTACGAGGCTCTCGGCTGGCGCCCGAACGGCGCGCCAGCCCCCCACGCCCGTACTGGCCGTCTTGAACAGCAGTACCTGCTCGATTTCTAGGGACGCGGGATGACAGAGAATTGCCCCGGCAGCCCGATCGACGATCGAGACGGCGCAGAGCGGCACCTACGCGTTGTGGCTCCGTGCGAGTGCTCGGTGCCTAGCCAGTCCAGTAGTGCCAGCGCCGCGGGCGGCTTGCCGCTGTTGCGGACAGCCATGAGTGCGTCTCGGTCGCGCCAGGTCGTCTGGATTCGCCAGGCACCCGCCCGCCCTCGCAGGAGTTCCGAGCGCAAGACCCGTCAGGCGCTTCCCACCGTCGCTAATCTCCGTGAATCCGTCGAATAGACCCCTGCTCCCGCTCGGACGGGACCGTGGTGTCGATGGTTGTCACGACAAGCTGGTTCATGGGACGCGCCTCGTCTCCGTTCGAGGCTCCAACGCTAGCGGCGGCTGTGCGCCGTCCCGCAAGCCGAACGGCTGAACGAACTTGAGCGCGACCAGGCACTGCCCCGCGGCGTCCCGCAGAGGTGCCCTCGCGGACACATGCGCTGATCAGCCGGGAGGCTCGGCGAGGTTCTAGGTGGAGCGACCGGCCGGTGTGTGGAGACGAGTCCGCAGGTAGATGGCCGTTGCTAAGGCCAAACCGGCGGTGAGCGTGTAGACGGTGCGGTACCCGAGCGGCGCAATGATGGCAGCGCCGATGGTCTGAGTCAGCGGTTGCGGCGCGAATAATGCGAGCGTGACGACGGCGGCGACGCGGCCCTGCAAGGCGTTGGGTGTGCGCCGCTGGGTCAGGTTGATCACCGCCAGGACGCTCCACGGCAATGCGAACCCGAGCACGACGGCACCTGCCAGCGCGGCGGGCAGCCATCCGGTCGCGTACATCAGATTGCCGACGATGAAGTTGGCCAGGCCGAGTAGCGCCAGATGACGTTCCCCGACTCGCTTGATCATCCGGCTGCTCGAAAGCCCGGCGACGATGGAACCAGCCCCAAGCCCCGCGGTGAGCGCGCCGAGAAAGGTGGGCGGCTTGCCCAGGGCGTCGACCAAGCTGTACTGCGCCGCGACGCCCAGTCCGCTGATCGCCATGACCGCCGCACCGGCAGTGACCACGGCGCGAAGCTCCGGTGAATCGCGTAAGTGGGCGAAACCGGCCAGCACCTGACTGCGCCACGGCACCGCATCTCCCCGGCGATCCGCCGGGGGTGGTTCGACCAGTCGCAATCGGCTGGTCGTGAAGGCCGCGACCGCGAAGGTGGCGGCGTCCAAGGCCGCGACCGGACCGCCGCCCAGCAGGGCGAACAGCCCGGCGCCGAGCAGCGGTGCGGTCAACTTCCCGCTCTCGGTAAACGTCAGCCGCAGCCCGTTGATCTGCTGTCGCAACCCAATCGGCAGCATCGTGACGAACAACGCGCTCTCGGCCGGGTCGGACACGATCAGCGCCGCACCGTATGCCGCCATCACGGCAAAGATCAGCCAAACTTGATCGACCGACCGCACGAACAGCAGCGACCCGACAACAGCCGCCATCGCCAGGTTTAGCACCACCAGCAGCGGCTGACGGTGCACCCGGTCGGCCAGCATCCCACCCAGCGGGGCGAGCATCGTGGGCGCATAGATGCAGACCGACACCAGCGCGGCCGCCGCGCTGGTGCCTGTCAGCGACTTCACCCAGATCCCCGCAGCGAGCGACATCGCACTGTCGCCGAGCACCGACACGTAAGCCCCTCGGAGGCCAACCTGCTGGCGCGACGACTGGACCCGCCGGGTCGATACACCGGGGCGGCCCCAGTCACCCGTTTTCCCACCGGCGCCCTGGTCGAGGTGATGGGCCGCAATGGCGCCGGAAAGTCCTCGTTGCTTCGGGTGCTGGGGGGCGTGCTGGCACCGGCTGCCGGCGTGGTGCTCCATCGGCTGAGGGTGGTCGGGTGGGCCCCGGAGCGGTTCCCCGCCGGCCAGGCGATGTCGACCGGCACCTACCTGCGCGCCCAGGCGAGGGTCCGCGGAGTGGCGGCGGAGGCGGAGCGGGCGGTGCAGCGAGAGGCGAAGCGGCTCGGGCTCGGCCCGCTGCTCCTGGTTCCGCTGGCGCAGCTGTCCAAGGGGCCCAGAAGGTGGGACTGGCGCAGGCGCTGCTCGTCCCGCCGGGACTGCTCGTGCTTGACGAGCCGTGGTCTGGGCTCGACGCGGTCGCGCGGGACGCTGTGCCCGATGTCGTCCGGCAGGTTGTGCGGGCCGGCGGATCGGTCGCTGTGGCGGATCATCAGCAGCAGGTCGCAGCCCTGTCGCCTGACCTGCGCTGGCACGTGGAGGGCGGCGCGGTCGCCGCTAGGCCCGCACGACGGGCTCCAGTGACCAGCGGAGACCGGGTCGTGGTCGAGGTTGAGCTCGCTGCCGAACAAGCCCCGGAGCTGCTCGTCGAGCTGCGGCGGCGTGGCCTGGCTCCGCGCGTGCGATGAGGATGTTGGCGCTTGTCCGGTTCCGGCTGCGGGGCGCGCTGTCCGCGCGGGTGCTGCTGGCCCCGGTGGTCGCACTGGTCGCGCTGCAGCTGATCGGGCTCGCCGGCGACGCACAGCCGGCGGCGGTGCTCATGGTCACGCCGGTGTGCCTCGCGCTGCCCGTCCTTGCCTGGATCGCGCGGCAGGTGTTGGACGCCGAGCCAGACGACCAGGTCCTGCTGTCCGCGCTGGCGGTGGGCGGGGTCGTGCGCGGGACGTTGGCGGGGCTGCTTGCGGCCTTCGCGGTAGCGGCTCCCCTCGCCGTCTTGTGCGCGTCCGGGTCGCTGCTGCGTGCTGACCGGGACGGCGCTCCGGCCGACGTGCTGCTCGCTGGCGCGGCACTCGCTCTGGTCACCGCCCTTGCCGCCGTGGCCATTGGGGCGCTCGCGGCGCGCGCGGTGGCCGGCAGCGGCGGTGCAGCGGTGATCGTGCTCGTCGCGGCGCCCGTGCTCGTCGCGGTCCTCGGACTGGCCCACAATCGGCTGGTCACGGCGCTGGTGCCGCGACTGGACGCTGCCGTGCGGGCGACCTATCCGCCACCGAACAGCTTGATCACATCCAACGCCTGGCTTGTCTCAAGGGCGCCGGCGATCCTGGTCCAAATCTTAGTCTGGGGCGTGATCGTTCCTCGCGCTTTGGTTGCTCCTCGCGCACCGACGCTCCTAAGCGGCGTCGCGGCGTCCCAGCAGAGGATCGGCTTACGGTGACACGTTAGGGAGGTGATCAGGGTCGATGGCGCCGAGGAAGTCAGAGCAGCCGCAACACCCTTTCAGCGGCCCGCCGCCGGGCGGTCCGCTGATGAGAAGGTCGCGGTGCAGGCCAACAGGATGATGAGCGCCAGATAGGTTCCTGGAGGGTGTTTGTGGCACTTCGCCCGGCGCCAGGTCCTGGCGTCCCGGTCGGCCCGGATCGCGCCTTAGTAGCCGCTGTCACCCAGCGCCTAGCGCCCGCCGCGGATCCCAGCCGAGCTCCCCGGATGCAGACGTACATGAAATCCGACCAGCCCTATCTGGGCGTCGCCGTGCCCGCGGTCCGAGCCATAGTCGAAGCGGCCGCTCGAGACTACCCGCCGGCCTCGGGGGATCAGCTTGCCGCCACGGCCGAAGCCCTGTGGCGAGGCGCGACCCACCGCGAGCACCGCTACGCGGCCACCGCGCTGACCGGCCTGCGGCTGGCCGACGGATCCATGACGCTGCTGCCGCTGTACGAGGAGATGATCGTCACCGGGGCGTGGTGGGATCATGTCGACGCCGTGGCGCCGCGCCTCGGCCAGCTCCTGATCACCCACCCGGCCAAGATGCGCCCGCTCCTGCTGGCCTGGTCAACCGCACCGGATCGGTGGTTGCGGCGCGCCAGCATCATCGCCCAACTCGGCGCCAAGACGCGCACCGACACCGATCTGCTGACCACGGTCATCGACGCCAACACCGCAGACCAAGACTTCTTCGTCCGCAAGGCCATCGGCTGGGCCCTTCGCGACTACGCCCGCACCGAGCCACAGTGGGTCAGACAGTTCGTGGCCGCCCGCGGCGACGCACTGAGCACCCTGTCCCGGCTCGAGGCCACGAAGCACCTGACCTGACCGAAGCCACCTCCGGCGCCCTGCTGCGTCGTTTGGGGAACCTCCAGCGGGGCGGTCCCGGACCGAGTAGCGCCTGGCCGGCTCGTCCTGATAGCCGATCGTCAGCCGGACGCCTGGCGGTCCTTGCTGAGGTGGACGAGTCGGTAGCCGGCCGGTGTGAGCTGTCGACAGCTCTCCCGGTAGCCGAGCCGGGCGTACAGGCGCAGGTTCCCGGTGCTGTGCTCGCCCGTAAACAACCGCAGCGCCAACACAGTGGCGGGCAGCTTCTCCTCGACCGCGGCCAGCAGGCGGGTGCCGAGGCGCTGCCCTTGGTGGTCCGGAACGACCGTAAGTCGGCCAATCTCCGCCACGCGTAAGTCGTCCGTCGTGACGCGGACCCGGACTGCGGCGACGAGCCGCCCGCTGAGGTCGCGCCAGCCCAGCGGGAGGACCTCCGGGTCGGCGAGCTCGGCGGCCACCTCGGCGAGGGACTGCCGCAGCGGCGGGAGGTTCAGATCGTCGTGGGCTTGGGCCTCCGTGACGTACGCGGCGCGCTGCAAGGTCAGCACCTCGCCGGCGTCCTCAGCGCCGAGCCTGACCAACGACTCCACCAGCAGCAGCGTGCCAGAAACGATCGCAGAGTGAGGAGCCGGCCGGCGACTCGACCACCGGCCGCCGGCTCCTCACCCCGCCGGACGCGGCGCGCCCGCACACAACGCCGCCCACCACCAGCGCAGCCGACGCACCCCATGCCGGGTGCCTCGGCTGCGCGTCGTTCTGTCACAGACGTCGGCTGCTGCGCACCTTCTGTCGGAGGGGGCCCGTCCCCTGGGCTCGCACTTGACCTCATGACGGGGAACGCCATCCCGTCGCCGAGACCGCGCCGCATCAACTGTCACTGCCGGAGGTCACTTGGTCCCGGCGGTCGGGAGTGCGCCGGGTATCGAAGCGCGGTGAGCAACTGACTGTGCAGGTTGGAGTACAGGCCACCGCCTTGATCGCCCGCATGTCCTCCGATTCGATCGGTGAAACGGCCGCCCGCTTCCTGGACGAGAAGAATCCATGGCGCGTGATCCCAGATGTGGTAGCGCTCGACCAAGAAGGCGTCGATTTCGCCACGAACAAGCTCGACGAGCGGGAGGGGGCTTGCCGGTGCGCGGGCCACACTCGGTGGGAGACGGGCTCTGGACGCGTCGTCCAGAGCATCGAGCCGAGCATCAGCCAACATCGAAGTGGTGTTGACTTCGAGGCGCTTCGATTCGGCCTCCTCACGTGGCCAGGACGACTCGCAAGAACCGCCGCCTCGGGTCGCCCACCAGCAGCGTCGCAGCGCGGGAGCGGTGACGACCGCGATCTGAGTGCTCCCGGCAACCTCCAGCGCAATGTGAACTCGCCAGTTCGGGTCACGCCGACTGAAGAACGACGTGCCGTCAACCGGGTCGATGATCCAGACCCGATCGGACTCACCGAGTTGACCAAGTTCCTCGCCGAGGAGCGCATCTTCTGGCCTCGCCGCAGACAACGTCTCGCGAAACAATCGCTCGACTGCCCGGTCGGCTTCCGTGACTGGTGTGCCGTCGGCCTTCAGCGTTGCCAAAACGCCAGACTCGAAGTAAGCGAGCGCGAGGTCCGCCGCCAGGTCCGACGTGTCGAACGCGAGTTGCAAGTCATCAACGCTGTCCACGTCCCGCTCACGCTATCAGCCGCAAGCGGCGGTCTACCCCGGCAACGCTCAGGTCTGCCAGCAGCTCGGCCTGCCGCTGCTCGCTGAGACGTGACCGGAAAGGGAACCTTCAGCGGAGAAGTTGGCCCTCGTCGGAGATGACCGCCGAACTTGCGACGGAGATTCCCATAACACCCGCCCGCGAAAGTCCCCGGTGAGGGGTGGTAACCGGAGCACTCGGCTGGGGGTGATTCGTGCCGACCACCGCACGGCGCAGGGATGACCTACCGCCCGTATCTGATATGTCTGCTCGGGTCCCAAGGGTTGTCCGTCCCGTTCGGCGATGTAGCCGGTCCAGTCTCGTTTGACGAGCGCGCCCCACCGGCCGGCGGTGTCGACTGAGATGCCGAGTAGTGCGGCCACTACTGCGGCGGGCAGTTCGTCGGCAAGGTCGCACAACGCGGCGCCGCGGCCAGGACGAATCTCCAGTCCGAGCTGTTCACTGAGCGACGCGCTGAGATATCCGGCTTCTTGGTATGCGCCGGGGAACAGCCAGGGTGAACCGGCTCTGCCGGATCCAAACGGTCGCCGGTGCGTGGTCATCGGCCCCGCCTGGCCGGAGTGCCACCAGGGCGAGTGTTTCAACCGATGCAACTCCGCTCGCTTCCGCCCGTGACCACGACCGGACACCGCACCACGCCACCACAGGCATTCTGACCCCGGCACCTGAACCATCTTGGCCCGGTATCGGGTCACCACCAGTGGGTCGCGCAGCGCGGAGGTCAACAGTGTCCGCGCCTGGTCACCGAGCGGCATCAGCCCGCTCCGTCCTGCCCACGT
>JAABUR0100010426.1_pt1 | contig 10192 bp, 6 predicted proteins | sample 5560091 | NCBI WGS metagenome assembly JAABUR01 (sample SAMN10711879, study PRJNA513375) | rock metagenome | isolation source: Antarctica rocks | place: Antarctica: Victoria Land, University Valley sud
TAAAGCAAATGATCAACCTGCAGAAACTTAATCTTAACTATACAGATATTACTTCTAAAGGTTTGGAGGAATTGAGTGTACTGAAAAAGCTTACCGAAATATCGTTATCAGGTGCAGAGGTTACTTTACACGGATTGGAAAAATTACTTGGTTTACCACAATTAACTTCTGTATTTATTTGGAATACGAAAATTGACAGTGCAGCACTTGCTTCAGTAAGGCAACGGTTTAAAAACATACATATTGAAACTGGTTTTATAGATAAAGGCGATATAATTGTTGCATTAAGTCCGCCTCTTATTAAAAGGCCTGCAGGAGTTTTTGATGACACTGCATATATTGAAATAAAACACCCTTTTAAAGGAGTTGAACTTCGTTATACTTTAGATGGTACTGCACCTGATAGTGTAAACAGTGCTTTATATAAACAACCCATAAGCGTGAATAAGACTACAGCTCTTGTTGCCAATGCATATAAAAAAGGTTGGTATGGAAGTTCTCCTGCAAGATCTTTCTATATAAAAAAAGGTTTGAAGCCTGATTCAATTGAATTGATTACAGAACCAAACGCAAGATATAGTACGAAAGGACAAACGTTATCAGATAAAGTTTTAGGAGATATAAATGTTAATGCCGAAGAATGGGTGGGCTATCATGGAGAGGATGCTGCTTATTATATTTGCTTTGATACAACTGTAACAGTACAAAACGTATTGTTGAACACACTCAGAATAACAGATGCATTCATCTTCCCTCCCACCGAAGTGGAGGTGTCGGGCGGCATTGAAAAAAATAAATTAAAATATTTAGGAAAAAAGAAATTAAAGTTGGCAGGTAAAGATCAGGAACCTGCACTCTTACCAGAAGATCTTTCATTTGCCGTAACAAAAGTGAAGTATTTAAAAGTCATTGCAAAACGGCTTAAAGTTCTTCCGAAGTGGCGTAAGAAAAAGGGTGAACATCCATGGGTTTTTGTAAGTGAGATAGTAATAAATTGATTTGAAATTACCTATAGAAATACGAAGATATATTCAGCGATTTAGCAAGTAAAAAACCCTCTAATTATTAGGTGAAAGACGACTTTACCCGAGACAAATAAAATAGAATATATCAACCCTCCTGGTTTCATCCCAATCCTAAAAAATCCAGTAAATCCTGGTTCTATGTATTCCAATCTTCAAAAGTTAGTTCAAAATGTATTTCACCATTTTTATGTTTTCCCGCTTCTTTCCATCCCGCATTTTTATAAAAGGTTTCCGCTCTTGTTCCCGGGCTTGTACCTAACCATACTTTCTGCTTTGTTTGATCAAAATACCAGTTAAGCATTTCCTGGTGTAATTGCTTTCCTATTCCTCTTCCCTTATATCCAGGTGTTACAAATAAAGCCCATATATTGTTCTTTGCCATATCAACTATTGCAAAACCAACTACCTGATCATCTGCTTCACATAACCAACCTTTTCCATGCACAGTTAAAAATTCTTCATACTCTTTTTCTGAAATTAATAAGGGATCAGGCAAGACATTTTCCCGTACTGCCATTCTAACTTCATGCATTTGTTTTATGTCCGAAACCAGGGCTTGCCTCAAAATCACAGTTAACTCTTTTATAATTTAACCACAACGAATTAAAACCAACTTTAAAACAAATTGTATTATGAATTTTCCAATTTATGAGGTTTCATTTCAGGATTATTTTTTACTTCTTCGGCTAAATTTCCCGGTTGTTCTTCGTCTTTTTCATCACCTAATAACATGCCCCATGGTTTCAGGCTTTCTATTCTGTCAAATACGACTTTACTTATCGCAATAACAGGAATTGCCAGAAACATTCCAGGTATTCCCCAAAACAATTCTCCGATTATAACACCAATAACTGTAATCAGTGCATTTATTTTCACTTTTGAACCTACAATTACCGGAAGCAATATATTGCTGTCAATTAAATGCATTACTACAATCGTTACTATCACTAATACAACTTTCGTAGTTGCAGCAGCCGTGCCGATAGTTATTATTGTACTTAAGACCAACGAGGTAAATATACCAATGTAAGGAATGATATTGAAAAGACCGGTAATCAAACCAAGCAGAATGGCATACTTTACACCTATTATTAAAAATGCAAGACAACAGACAACTGCAACAATACCCATTTCGAGTAAAAGGCCAAGAATGTATTTCCTGATTATAAATTCCACCTGGGCAATAATATCGTACACTATTACAGAATTTTCCTCAGTAAATACAGCTATCAGAAATTTTACTATTAATCGCCTGTAAAACAGCAGGAAGAAGGTATCAATCATTACAAAAACGAGGAACAACAAAACAGATGATACTGAAACTACTGTTGCGCCGATAACTCCTGCACTCTCAGCCAGCATTTTTTGGGTTTCGTTATGTAAATATTTCATTTGTTTGTTTACATCAATATGAAACTTCTCGGTTACCCAATTTTGAATCTGTGCGAGTGTATCAGCAAATGCTTCTTTAAACATTGGCCAATCCTTAGCAAGGTCAGAAATTTGTGAACCTACAAAATAAAGTATAAGCGAAATAAATGTAAATAGTAAAATCACTGATAAGCCTGATGCTGCACTTCGTGACAATTTTAGTTTTGTTTCAAAGAATCCTGCAACAGGCAAAAGCGCGATCGCAAACAAAAAAGAAAAAAACAGGGGAGATAGTATCTTCCTTCCAATAAGACATATAAAACCCAGCGCAATCAGGCTTATCAGTACCATAGCGAGTTTTGTATAAAACGGGGCAGAGAAAGGTTTGGAAGAAATCATAGCTATATTGAAATGAATATTATAATGAGTAGCAAAAAATGTTCAAATAAATTTTAAAGAACGAAGATTAATATCGAATATTCTCTTTAATTTTTAAAGTATGAAAACTATCTGAAATACCCTCAAAAATATTCATAATCGCAAGCGGAGTAAAGAAAAGCTCAAACAGCAGAAATAACGTCACTAACAAAATTCCGCTTGTTTAAATATTATCAATGTTTTTTAGTTAGACACTTTTCACCTGCTGCGAAGTTTCGCACAAATCATTTTTAGCTGTACAAAACTTATCATGAAACATTACAGGTTTTATCCCTTAAAAAAGGTTGAAGCGCATGCAGCAGTAAAGAATGAGTTAGGAAAGCACCGAACGGTACGAAAGTATTTTTTATGTTAGTTGTTACGATAGCATAAATAAAAAGAGGATTGTTCTTACACAGATCCTCTTTTTATTAAAGTAATTATTAATCAACGCTTTTTCAGTATACTTTACCCAAAATATTTTCTTTATTATCTTCTATTGATATCAATAAATCCTAAAAAATATATAAGAAATATTATTGGTAAACATAAGTAATTTTATCTTATTCTATTCTATACTATACTATACGCCTGTTCTGCCTCCTCTTATTACCTGAAGTATAATTGCAATAACAGCAATAACGAGCAGAACGTGAATTATACCCCCGACATGAAAGGCAAAAAGTCCTAATAGCCATGCGATAATCAATATCACAGCTATGATATACAAAATGTTACCCATAAAATAAAATTTAAAGTTTGATAAAAATATTAACATTGCAATTATTCAAATAATCGTACCAACATTGCCACCATCTTCCATGCTAAAATAGTTATAAGTGCAGTATGAGAAAAAATGGTATTAAAAGAAGCAATAAGAGGAATATATTAAAAATTAGGCTAAAGTCAACAAGAAAATATTCTTCCTCTGCTGTTGCTCCAACGTTGAAACTTTCAAACCTTTATTACTTTTTTTAATTAATTGAGAATTAATTTACTCAAATCTTAAACATTCAGACCTGATATTTTGTATAATCCCTATAACTTTAGTAACGAAAAAAGTCCTGCACATCTTTGCAGGACTTTTTTGATCAGTTTAAAAAAAATTTATTCTTTATTCAATTCAACGTTTACGATGAGGTCTACATCTTTGCTTACCACCAGGCCTCCAGCCTCAGTCGCTTTATTCCATTTTAGGTTATAGTCAAAACGGTTAATTGTTGTCTTTGCCTTAAAACCCGATTTAGTTTTACCCATTGCATTTGCCGTACCTCCGTAATTAACATCAAAAATTACAGGCTTAGTTACATCTCTGATAGTAAGATTACCTTCAAGTTTATACTTACTGCCGCCAGCAGGTTTGAAAGCAGTGCTTACAAATTTCATCTGAGGATATTTTTCTGCTCCGAAAAACTCATCACTTTTAAGATGCTTATCGCGCATATCATTATCGGTATTTACAGAATTTACATCTACAGTAAAATTTATTTTAGCATCGGAAAAGTCAGTTTTTGTAGTTTCCATAGAGCCATCAAAAAGTTTAAAGCTCCCTTCTACTTCAGATACTACAAGGTGTGTAACTGTAAACTTTACACCGGAGTGCGCTTTGTCTCCACTCCATTTAGCAGCATCATCTTTTACAGCTTTTTCATTTTTTTCTGCAGACGTTTCAGATTTCTGTTTCAAAGGAATAAAAGCTGAGGAAGACATAGCTATAGCAGCAATTACAAAAGATAGAAAGAGAATTTTCTTCATTGTTTTTAATATTAAAGAGTTTGTGATTTCAAATATAGAAGACATGTATTAAAACTTTATAGCAAATAGACCAAATCAATTAATTCTGCGACGAAATGGAAAAGATTTAACCCACTGCTAATATAAATTGGATCCATTCTTTTTTTCATAAAGGCAGAACAGGTTCACTATAATTATCGCTGATAAGAGTTTAGCATATGAATAAAAACACTATTTTTTTTACAGAAGTAATATGATGTTTAGAAACAATGTCACTTTTAAATTTGAATAAATAAAAAGTGGTTATTGATTTTTAAAAAGGCAAGGCAGTAACAGCAAAATAGTACTTAAGATAAATGTGCTTGAATAAGGAGCTTCTAAAGAACATATTATGTCATTATAGTATTTCCTTTTTCGTAATTGCTTTTCCTGATTACATAAATGATTTCCTCTGCATTAAGCCATTTTTGGGGCTAAAGCAAGTAAAATAATGAAAAGAGGAATATTCTGGATTATTGGTTTGTTTCCTGCTACTGTATTTGCACAAAAAAATGCAGACAGCAGCAAAGCAGTTTACTTAAAAGAAGTAACTGTTACGGGCATAAAAACAGTTCATGGAACAGGACACATGCCTGAAGTAAAAGACGGAATTATATATGCAGGTAAAAAGAATGAAGTTATATTAGTTGATAGTTTAGATGCAAATAAGGCTATTAATAATACAAGGCAGATACTGGGAAAAATACCAGGTTTGAATATAGCGGAGACAGAAACCGGTGGCTTCACCGCCAATGGAATTGCGACACGTGGCCTTAATCCTTCGCAAAGTATCGAAATGAATACAAGGCAAAACGGATATAACATCAGTGCAGATATATATGGATATAATGAAGCTTATTATATTCCACCAATGGAAGCCGTAAGCCGTATAGAAATGGTTCGCGGAGCAGCTTCGTTGCAATTTGGTGCGCAGTTTGGAGGCGTTGTTAATTATGTAGTAAATGAAGCTCCTGAAAATAAATCCTTTCAATTATATACTTCCCAAACAGGTGGCAGCTTTGGCTTATTCAATATATTTAATTCCATTGGGGGTACTATAAATAAGATAAGTTATTACGGCTTCGCCCAATACAGAACGCTTGATGGCTGGAGACCCAACAGCAGGCAATTGCAATTCTCGGGTTTTGGTAAGATAGAATACAAACCTTCTGATAAATTGAAGGTGGGTGCAGAATATTCACTTCTCCGCAACAAAATTAAAATGCCGGGCGGTCTTACCGATAGCATGTTTCAGGCTAATTCCCGTGCATCTTTTAGAAGCAGGAACTGGCTGAAAAGTCCCTGGAATATTGTATCAGGTTATGCTGATTATATTATTTCACCCCAAACTTCATTAAGCATAAAAACTTCCCTGCTATTTAGCAGCCGTGCTTTAGTCTGGCGAAATGAAGATGGAGGCGCGGGTGCGTTAGATGAAATTGAACCGTCAACAGGTAAGTATGTTGCCCGTGAAGTAGAAAATGAAAATATGCACAACACATCTGCAGAGTTAAGGTTGTTGCACAATTACAGGCTGGGTAAAACAGATAACACATTAGCAGGAGGAGTAAGGTATGCCTATGCCTGGTTCAAAAGACAAGGCGGCGGCGAAGGAACTGCAAATACTGATTTTGATTTATCTGTCGAAGGTGATTACGAGTATGATCTTGATTTTACCACAACCAATATTGCCCCTTTTATAGAAAACATTTTTAGAATAAGCAATCGCTTCTCTGTTACCCCCGGCTTTCGTTTAGAATATCTTAAAAGCACCGGTAAAGGATACAAAGAGGAAGAAAGCGATAAAATAGTCACAAACGAAAACAGGAAAAGATATTTTCCCTTGTTTGGGTTAGGTGCAGAATATAAAGCGACTTCCAATTCAAACCTGTACTCTAATATCAGCCAGGCATACCGGCCGATAGATTATTCACAATTAACCGCATTTGGCATAACATCTGAGATAGATCCAAACCTTAAAGATGCCAGTGGTTTTAACGCCGACCTTGGATATAGGGGCACTTTAAAGAACTATCTGAACTTTGATATTGGCTTATTTTATCTTGCTTATAATAAAAGAATTGGAACAGTATTGATCAACCAAGGCTCTGAAAATGAATATACGTTGCGTACAAATGTTGCCAACAGCATTCATAAAGGATTAGAAAGCTACGTTGAATTTAATCTTCTGAAATATCTGAATAACACATCCGATAAAGGATTGAGCATCTTTAATTCTCTTGCATTGACTGATGCAAAATACTCAAGTGGAAAATACAAAGGTAACAGGGTAGAAGCTTCCGCTAAATATATAAACAGGCTTGGCTTCACTTATTCTGATAAGAAATTATCCTGTACTTTTCAAATGAATAATGTTGGTGACGCTTTTGGCGATGCAACAAATATAAGAGTGAGTGATAACCCTGTTGGAGGACACATTCCTGCTTATACCGTTTTAGATCTAAGTGCAACATACAGGATAAACCGTTATTCAGCAAAAGCAGGAATTAACAATATTACAGATAAAGGATACTTTACTCAACGAACTGATGAGTACCCAGGGCCTGGTATAATACCATCAAATGGAAGAAGTTTTTACGCAGGAATTTCTGCTAAATTTTGATATACAATATTCATGTTTAAACATAAGCTTTAAGAATGTAAGCCGGAGTTGATGACATTTCAGCTCTGTAAGGGCTTCCTGTTTATGGTCTATAAAATACAGTTTGATGTTCTGGCTCCAAAGGCGCCTGCGAAACAAAGAATGTTTGCGAGTTATACTTAATCCCATTCAAAAATCAATAAACCATGTCTTAAATCTGATATTCGAATTTCCGCTCCAGAACATAAAACGAATAACTTACTTTAGCTGAAATTCTTTATTCACTGTGCAATTGATTACAAAATTAAAAGATCGGGCAAGAAAGCTAAAATCAGAAGCGCAAGTGTTGCTGATAGCATATACTGATAAGCGAACTCCTTTCACAGCAAAAGTTCTTATTGGCCTTACTGTTGGTTATTTGCTAAGTCCCATTGATTTGATTCCTGATTTCATTCCGGTTCTTGGTTTTCTTGATGATGTGATCATTGTTCCTCTTATGATTTCAGTGTCTATAAAACTTATTCCTGCAATTGTTTTGGCAGATGCCAGGCAACATGTAAAAGACAATCCCCGAAGTGTTAAGAAGCGCAATTGGTTTTTTGCCATGCTGATAATCGCAGTATGGCTCTTGCTTTTTTATTTAGCTTACAAGCACTTCAAATATCTATGGAAATAAACCCTCAGTTATTTCTATAGTGCAACACTGTGAATTGCATGCAGATTCTTAATAGAACGCAGATCATTATGATTATTAAGATTAACGCGGATAAAATCATAACGCGTCAACGCTTCTATTCTGATACCATTCCAAATATTTTTCATAATCCATTTGAGCGTACTTATAAAGAATATAAGAATAATTCATTTTTTACTTCCTGCCTTTAAAACCTTTTCAATTCTTTTTTTGCTTTCAGAAGCTGTTACCATTTCTGCCGTGCCATTCTTATATTCTGAATATCGTTTACCCAGTTCATTCTTCAATTCATCAGGATATTCAAATTCATTTTCCAGGGGTCTTTTTCTATGATGGTATAAATTGCCTTTATTTTTTTATCATTCGCTGCTTCCAGGTAATTATGTAATTGCAGTCTGCTTATCATTAATTCATAATGCTTCATTGAATTACGAATTAGGTTTTACAGAAAGGCAAGTGCAAAAGTCTAATCACCGTTTATATTTTTTTCCTCTTTAATCAATTTATAATCCTAAAAATCGTGGTTCTAAAAAAGAAGGCTGTCTGAAAAGACAGCCTTCTTAAGGGGTTAGAATTGGTTTTTTTACCTCTGTGTTTTAATCAATTTCACTGCTACTCTTTCTTTTCCTTGTATCAATTCGGCTATATACATACCAGGGAAATATTTAGCTCCTAACTGTACTGTACCATTTGGTGCAATGTTCGCTTTTTCTTCAATTACTCTTCCTGCTATATCCACGATTCTAATATTAACCTTATCATTTTTCGGACTCTTTAATAGCAAGTTGAAATGTGTAACAGAAGGATTAGGCATCACTTTTACAGTTAATTTATTCTCTGCATTTTCATTGGGGTTCGTTGTTTCTTTCATACTCTTACTTGCAGTTGTTGTTGCAGGTGCAGGACAACCAGTCTTTGGACATGCACCTAAAACATCGCCGTGAGCCAGATGCGAATTAACTGCTGACTTGTCCACACATATAGTTACACAAGGGTTGCTGGCGCTGCCTGTTCTATGGCAGATAGAATATTTCTGGTTACTGCTGCTTCCTGCAAAACAACGTACGTCTTCAGCATTTACAGTGGTAGTGCAGGTTGAAATGCATCCCTTAGCATCTTTAACAGTAATGGTGAAAACTGCATTGGCGAGCAAAGTAACATTTACTGAATAAGGAACACCTGCTGCAACATTTGTAATAGTAGAAACAGGAGCCGCAGCAGTACCTGATCCAGATGCAGGGCAAGTGCCATTAGTGGTAGTTCCTCCGGTTGCAGTGAATTTTTCGTCCCCGGCATCATTGATGTAATTGCATTTAAGCGGACGGCTCATAGTGATTGAAATGGTATAAGGGCCTGTGCCTCCGGTTGCTGTACCTGAAATAGTTGATGTCTGATCACCTGTATATCCAAAGTAAAGCTGAGGATTAGTATTGCCACAGATGGCCTTTAATTCCGGAGCCCTGGTTACTGTAAATGAACAACTTGTTTTGTTACCCGATGCATCAGTTGCTGTATAGGTGATGGTAGTAGTAGTGCCATTAGCAAATGTTGATCCTGAAGCAGGTCCGGCTGTACGGGCAACAGTCACACCCGGGCAATTATCAGTAGCAGTTGGTGCTGTCCACATAGTGGTGCTTTGACAAGCTGATAATGTAATATTTGAAGGACAGGTAATAGATGGCGCAGTATTATCAGTTACGGTAAATGTTGTCGGACATGTAGTTGCATTACCGGCAGCATCTGTTACTGTAATGGTTACTGGTGTTACACCTTTTGATACAGATGTACCTGCTGCAGGTGATTGTGTAATCACGAGGGCAGTAGCTGCTGTACAATTATCTGTTGCTTTTACACCACCTGTGAAGTCAGGCACTTTTGCAGAACAGTTTGCATCTGCGAAGGCACTTTGAGCCGGAGCACAAGTTGTAATAACAGGTTTGGTATTATCTGTTACTGTAAAGGTTGTTGAACATGTAGTTGAGTTACCGTTGGCATCTGTTACTGTGATAGTTACCGGTGTTGCACCAGTTGATACAGATGTACCTGCTGCAGGTGATTGAGTAATCACCAGTGCAGTCGCTGCTGTACAATTATCAGTTGCTTTTACACCACCTGTGAAGTCAGGCACTTTTGCAGAACAGTTTGCATCAGCATTAGCACTTTGAGCAGGAGCACAAGTTGTAATAACGGGTTTGGTATTATCAGTTACTGTAAATGTGGTAGTGCATGTATTTGCATTACCGGCAGCATCTGTTACTGTTATAGTGACATTTGTCACACCTGTTGATACAGATGTTCCGGCTACAGGTG
>JAABUR0100010429.1_pt1 | contig 10188 bp, 9 predicted proteins | sample 5560091 | NCBI WGS metagenome assembly JAABUR01 (sample SAMN10711879, study PRJNA513375) | rock metagenome | isolation source: Antarctica rocks | place: Antarctica: Victoria Land, University Valley sud
TGGCGTTGGTCACGCCCTTGACCTCGGCCAAAGCCGTGCTCTTGGCCACCATGCTGGGATGCACACGCGTCTCGATGCCGTGGTCGGTCCGCTGCGCCACGCCGAGCAGCTTCACGCGATAGCCGAGCTCGTCGGCCGCCTTGAGATCGGCCGAGGTGATGGACCGGATGCCTTCGACATGGACGGCGTCGAGGTCGATCGCGGTGCCGAAGGCGAGGCTCGCCAGGATGGCGAGCTTATGGGCCGTGTCGAAGCCGTCGATGTCGAAGGTCGGATCCAACTCCGCGTAGCCGAGGCGCTGTGCCTCGGCGAGGCAGGCCGCGAAGCCGATGCCCTCGGCTTCCATCCGGGTCAGGATGTAGTTGCAGGTGCCGTTCAGGATGCCGTAGACGCGATCGATCGTATTGCCCGACAGGGCTTCGCGCAGCGTCTTGATGACCGGGATGCCGCCCGCCGCAGCGGCCTCGAAGCCGATCGACACGCCCTGCCGCTCCGCCGCGGTGGCGAGCGCCATGCCATGATGAGCCAGCAGGGCCTTGTTGGCCGTGACCACCGATTTGCCGGACGCGATCGCGGCCTCGACGGCCGCCTTGGCGACGCCTTCGTGCCCGCCGATCAGTTCGACCAGGAGATCGATGTCGCTCGACCGCGCCAGTTCGACGGGGTCGTCGACCCATCGTGTCTCGCCGAGGTGAGGCGCCGCCTTGGCGCGGTCCCGAGCCGACGCCGCCGTGACCATGATGGCGCGGCCGGTCCGCGCCGTAAGGAGGGGGGCGTCGTCGGCGATCCGACGGAGGACGGCGCCGCCGACTGTGCCGAGGCCGGCGATGCCGACGCGCAGGGGGAACATTCCACAATCCAGAACAGAAATCGAACCGGTAGCTCGGCACCCATCTGGGCTGCGTCACAGGTTCCGTCGTCCGACGGGCTATCACGGCTCCGTTCCAGGTTGGAACTGCCGCGCGAGTTCGGTGCGCCCCGGCCCGTCGTAGCGCTTAGCGGTAGCCGAACAGCAGATACAGGACCAGGAGGATGCCCAGGATGCCGATGATCCCGATGCCGCCATTGCCATAATAGCCGCCGCGATAGCCGTAGAAGCCGCCGCCGCCGAACAACAGGATCACGATGATGATGAGGATGAGAACCGACACGCGCGCCTCCGCAACGGGGTGAAATCGACCGACCTCCTCGGCTGCCGTCGGGCACCGTAGAAAGGTCGGGTGCCGATCGGGTCAGCCCGCTCGGTCTGCCTGCGACGTTAAGCCGTCGACCCGTCAACGTGATTGTGGACGAAATGTGCCGGCTTGAGCGCTGCTTTTTCGCACTATCCCCCGAAAAGGACGGCCCCGGGTCCGGGACCGTCCTCTGCGGGCCTGCCCCTCGCGGCCTGAACCGCAGGTCAGGCGGCCTTCCGGTTGACCTCGCTGCCGGCGAGTTCCGTCAGCTTCTTGTCGGTCGCCTTCTCCTCTTCGAGGGTCTTTTCGAAGAGGGTGGCGGCACCGGCGTGGCCGAGGCGCTTGGCCCAGGCGACGAGCGTGCCGTAGCGGGCGATCTCGTAATGCTCCACGGCCTGGGCGGCCGCGAGCAGGCCCGCGTCGAGCACGTCCTTGTCGGCGACCTCGCCTGCGACCTCCTCGGCCTCCTTGATGATGCCGTCGATCGCCTGGCAGGTCACGGCCTCGGCCTTGATGCCCAACATCTTGAAGACTTCGTCGAGCCGCTTGATCTGGTTCTCGGTCTCGGCCAGATGCGTCTCGAAGCCCCGCTTCAGGGCCGGACTCGTGGCCTTGCCGACCATCGTGGGCAGCGCCTTGGTGATGCGATGTTCGGCGTAATAGATGTCCTTGAGCTGGTGGGCGAAGAGGTCTTCCAGCGTGTGGATGTCCTTGGTGAAGATACCCATGATCGGCTCCTGATGCGGAAAAGGCGCGGTCGAGCCGCGTCTGCGGATCAATCCCGTACCGACCGGCCCTGTTCCCGCGTGTCCTCGGCGGGGCGTCACGCGACGGCGTCGAGCGGCGAGTTCTTCCGCGTGTCGGGGAGCCAGAGATAGACCACGAGCGACACGGCGATCAGGGCCGTGGCGTACCAGAAGAAGCCAGACTCGTTGCCGCTGTCCTTGAACTGAAGCGCGACGGAGTCGATCGATCCGCCGAAGATCGCGGCCGTTAAGGCATAGGGCAGCCCGACGCCGAGCGCCCGGATGGCGGTCGGGAACAGTTCCGCCTTGACGATGGTCGTGACCGACGTATAGCCGCTGACGATCGCCCAGGGCGGCGCAGATCAGCAGCAGCGCCACATAGGGACTGTGGGTGGCTCGGATCGCGGTCAGGATCGGCACCGTGCCGAGCGCGCCCAGCACCCCGAAGCCGACCAGCAGGGCCTTGCGGCCGATCCGGTCCGACAGGGCGCCGTAGAGCGGCTGGATGGCGGCCGCAAATACCAATGACCCCAGCGTCACGGCCGTGGTCTGGTCGTCGGTGAGCCCGACCGACCGCTTGAGGTATTTCTGCATGTAGGTCGTGTAGGTGTAGAAGGCCGAGGTGCCGCCGACCGTGATGCCGATCACTACGAGCATGTTGCGCCAGTTGCCGGCCAACAATCGGCCGAAGGGCTGTCGCACGCGGCTGGCGGCGACGAACTTCTCGGACTCGTCGAGGCTGGCGCGCATGCGGAAGCCATAGAGCGACAGCAGCGCCCCCACCACGAAGGGGATGCGCCAGCCCCAAGCCTTCAACTGGTCGGGCGTGAGGAACAGCTTCTGCAGGATGAAGAGCAGCAGCACGGCGCAGAGCTGCCCGCCGGTGAGCGTCACGTACCAGATCCCCGAGTAGAAGCCGCGGTGCTGCGGCGGCGAGATCTCGCTGAGATAAGTGACGCTGGTCCCGTATTCGCCGCCCTGGCTGAGACCCTGGACGATGCGGGCGGCCGAGAGGATCACGGTGGCCCAGATCCCGATGGAGCCGTAGGTCGGCGCCACCGCGATCAGCAGAGAGCCGAAGCACATCATCAGGATCGACACGGTGAGCGCCGAGCGGCGGCCGTAGCGGTCCGCCAGGTAGCCGAAGATGATGCTGCCGATCGGGCGCATCAGGAACGCGACCGCGAAGAGCGTCGCGGCCGACAGCTGCTGAACCACGGGGTCGCCCTTCGGGAAGAACGAGCCGGCGAAGTAGAGCGCGAAAGCCGTGTAGGCGTAGACGTCGTACCATTCGACGAGGTTGCCGAACGAGGTGGCCAGCACGGCCCTCACGTGGTTCGGCGCGCGCGCCCCGGCCACGATCCCGGTGGTCCGGCCTTCCATCGCGGTATCGGCTATCCCGTCCCCTCCCGCCCGCGGCACCGACGAGGCCCACCGATCCTCGCTGGGGAGAGTTTCAGGTCGGGGCGCGATTCACAGGTCCCGGCGCGGGTGGCGCTCAGGGCAATTCGAAATCCAGCACGGTCAGGCCCGCTAGACCGCCTTCGGCGGCCCGCACGAGGCGCGCGCCAGCGGCCTCGTGCTCGGGAAGGGCCAGATATCTGTCGCGGGCCGCGGCACCATCGAAATCGACCGTGAACACGTGGCTGAACCCGCGCGACAGCCCCTCGGGGCTGACATTGGCGCCATGCGCGAAGAATCTCATCCCGTCCATGTGCTGCCGCAGCTCGGCGAGTCCGCCCATGATGGCCGCGACTTCGCCGGGGGGGACGTCGCTCCGGAACCGCACCAGCACGACATGTCGGATCATCTCACGGTCTCCCGGCTCGAATGCAGCAGGCCCGAGGACGTGAGTAAGACCCGCGTCCACCACACGCAAACAGGGCGCGATGAAGCGGCGTACGGGACATGCTGGTGGTGATCGGTATTGTCCGGCTATCCGCCACCGACTCCCTCGACGACAACTCCTGTTCCACCGCAGTTCTGACACGGCCTGTCGTCGACCATCCTGCTCCCCTGGCAAACCGGGTACACATTCTCGCCTGTGCCAGCAGTTCCATGAGGTGCCTCGTCGCCGGCATTCGCGCCGTCGGGTTTGAACTGCCCTGGGGTGTTGAGCCTTTCGTCAGGATGCTGTCCTCCTCCATGCTGGCCGACTGAGACAACGTCGGCCTTCGCAGCTGGAGGCACCAGCATTTGCCGTTGATGCCGCGCGTCTGCCGTTGATGCCGCGGGTCAGGATCGTAGCCGACGAGCGAAGGTCAGTCGCCGAGCCGCCGCAGCCCCACAACGGTGGACGTGAATTGACGGGTACCGCCGAACGAGCGTTGCCACGCCGGCCTTATAAGGTGCCGCGGCGGTGGGCTGCCCGCCCGTCAAGTCCCTCGCAAAGTCCCACAAGAAAGGGCCGGCAGAGGACTTTACGCTGCAGAACCTACGTCCTTCTCCGCAGCGTCTTTCAGGATTTCGGCCGCCTTGGCCTGCCCCTTGTCCTCGGGGCTAGCGTCCGGGGTGCTCGCCGGAGTAGCTGTCTCGCTCTGATCGGCCGGCTTCATGCCATCGGCTTGCGCCGCGGATTCCCAGCCCTTCTTGAAATCGGGCTGCTGGCCGCCCGGGTCTTTGGTGGTGCCGTCGTCTGCCATGGTTTCCTCCTGCGCCTACGCGGGTGCAGGCAGGACAACCTGACCGCTCCAGTTTACGCTCGGACGCAAGCGGTTCGTGATCAGCTTGCGGAACAGAATAAGGTCCCACATCTTCCGCCGCTTCCCTAGGGATACGGATGGTGCCATCAAGATGCCCAGGAAGCGACCCCTCGGGACGATAGATACTCGGCAGCCACTGTCAGGACCATATTGTCGGCACGTCGTTCTCCCACGCCGAGCAACGAACTACCTGCAATGGCATTGCTTCGGGGGCCGACTATGCCGTCGGTCCTCCGTTGCAAACTTCGCTTGGCGCGCTATGCGCCGAAAGATCGACTGACCTTTAGGGCCTAATTGCAATCAGTCGTGGTCTTCTTGACGGTATCGCCGGTTTCTCCGTCGGTCTTGGTGATCTTTTTCGTGCTGCAGCCAGCATCATCGCCGAGGACCGCACCACCAGCCGGTGGCGCCACGACGACGATGTCTGGAGGCGTCTTCGTCGTTGTGGTCTTGGTTTGCGTCGTTACTTCGTCAGCGAATGCAAGCGGGCCAAAGGCCATCAATGCCGCCATACCAATGCCCACCAGGGCAGAACGTTTTCCTGAATTTGTCACAATCTTATCTCCCGTTTATCGTCCAGAATTCGCCACCTATACAGCGTCGCCTTCCACGCTGTAAGCACAGTAGGCCGCCTTTGTGTCCCTGATGTTTCTGGATTAACCAGTAGTGCTGTCGTATCGTGGAAGGAACCTCAACAGTTCGTAGCAGTCTTCTTGACCGTATCGCCGGTGTCGCCATCCTTTTTGGTGACGCTCTCCGTGCTGCAACCCGAACGCGGCCGATCACCAACCCCGAGGACGCCGCCAACCGTACCCGTAGCGGCCCCAACAGCGCCTCCTACGATACCGCCGACCGGGCCGGCAGCATTGTTGCCGGCCGCAGCCCCTTCTTCCGCGCCCCGAATGGTTCCCTGCGCCTGGGCGATGCCGGACAATGACAGAATTGCAACTGCCGTCAGGGCAAAGCGAGAGGATTTCATGTTCAGCTCCTGCTTGATCGAGGATCAATCAGGCCCTCAACGCTCCCTTGCCCGGGAGGTTGCACGGCAAGTGCCACGCCACGAAGCGGTGTGACGGGGAGAGCAGCGCTTCGGCGATGAGAAAACCGCTTCCAGCCTGACGAAGACCTTAACGTTTCACATCGAACTGGCGCGCCCAAGGGGAATCGAACCCCTGTTTTCGCCGTGAAAGGGCGACACAGACTGTCCAGCGACGTCCAGCCTTGTCCAGCTAACGTGCTGATTTCGTGAGGTGACGGTGCCATAGCCTTGTTGCGTTGTCCAGGTTGGTATGGCACGGTTCGGGGGCGTCAACAGGACACTAACTGGACACCATGGCTCACAGCGCCCGCGCCCCGAAACTTGAAACTCGGGCCAATCGCCTCAAGCTGCCCGTGGCGAAGAAGCCCAATTATGTGCGGATCGCGCCGGGCATTTCGCTCGGGTATCGACGCAATGCGACGGCAGGGACCTGGGTCGTGCGGGTTGCGAGCGGCGATGGAAACGCGTGGACCAAGCGCGTTGGGATGGCCGACGACCTCGATGAAAGCGACGCCGAAACCATTCTCACATTTTGGGAAGCTCAGGCGCAGGCGAAGACCGTGGCGCGCGGTGATCATGATGGGTCGACGCGGAAGGCACCGCTCACAGTCGAGCGTGCTGCCGTCGCCTACCTTGGCAACCTAAAAGCGCGAAATCAGCGAACTGCCAACGACGCACGTTTGCGCCTCAACCGGCTCTTCCTGCCGCGTTTTGGGGCCACCCACATCGCCGATCTGACCCGCACCGCTTTGGAAGCTTGGCGTAACGGCCTTGTGCGAGTCGACGGCGATGCCGAACAGCAACGGCGAAGCCAGGACACCGCCAATCGCGTCCTGAGCATCATCAAAGCGCTGCTGAACCATGCCGTTGGAGACCCTGCCAACGGCCTTTCGAACGACAGCGCGTGGCGGCTTGTGAAGCCCTTCCAGCGGGTCGGACGGGCGCGTGAGGTGCATTTCGAGAGCACCGAGGTGCTTCGCCTGCTGGACGCGAGCGACGACGCGGCCTTCCGCGATTTGCTGACCGCTGGCTTTCTGACCGGGGCGCGATACGGGGAGCTGGCGGCCTGTCTGGTGCGACACTATGACCTAGAGGCTGAGTCGCTTCGAGTGCCGAGCGGTAAAACGGGTGCCCGCACCGTCATCCTCCAGCCGGAGGCTGTTGCCTTTTTCGCGCGCATCGCTGGCACTCGGACGAAAGATGAGCCCCTGCTCGCGCGTGCCGACGGGGATGCCTGGGGAGCAAGCCATCAGGTCCGACCGATGAAGCGAGCGCTGACCGGGGCCGGGCTGGATTCGAACGGCACCTTCTATGCCCTTCGCCACTCCTACATCTCCCGAGCGATCGAAGCCGGTGTGCCCTTGAACATCGTCGCCGAGAACTGCGGAACCAGCGTGCGGATGATCGAGACGACATATGCCAAGGTGCTCGCCGGCAAGCGGCGCGAATTCATAGCGAGGGGCGCGCCTCGACTGTTCTCCGATCCTCTTGTTATACCGCTCACCAACTAGGTTCGAATCCCTCCCTCTCCGCCAACGTTCACCTAAGCCGCTGACGTGCTTGGGATTACAGCGAGATCAGACACTTACGCCATCCGAGTGGTACACACGGGTGGTACACATGGTTCTCGCGATGACACGTCCCTGGCAGCATCCGAAGACCGGCCTGTTCTGGTTGCGGAAGCGTGTTCCGACCGACCTGCTGGCGCTGGTCGGCAAGCGCGAGGAGAAGCGCAGCCTTCGCACGCGAGACCCCTCCGAGGCCAAACAGCGGCTCGCCGACGCGCTCTCGCAGCTCGAAATCCGATGGCGGGCGTTGCGCCTCGAAGTACGGTCATCCGGCGTCGCGGACCGCCCGGCCACAGCCACCATGACCGAGCGCGAAGCCCACGAACGTGCGCGCTGGATGCATGGGTACTGGCTCAACAAGCATCGGGATAATCCGAGCCAGCAGACGTTCTGGCCAGTCCATCTGTACGGGAGGCTGTTCAAGCCTCGCTTGGGCCCGGCATTCGACCTCGCTAACCCCAGCGAGGCTGTCGAATACCGCGTACCACCACTGACGTCGGATGACCTTCGCGTGTGGGAGGTGGAACGGTGGTGCCGGTCTGAGGCCGATCTCCTGCTGCAGGTCCGGGATCTCCAGATCGACGACGTCGGCCGAACCCGCCTCGCCGAGGCACTCGCCGCATCCGTGCAGCGGGCGAGCCTCGAGCTTGAGCGATTCAGTCAAGGTCATGTCGATGCCCTGCCGGCACACGCTCCGATGGCCGCGAGCAGTCCGCACGGGGCGGCTGACCTCGGCCAAGCCCCCGTGACGTTCGAGCAAATCTTCAAGGGTTGGGCCGCAGAGAAACGGCCCGCTGAACGGACGCGCTACGAGTGGCTACGCGTGCTCAATGAGTTGATCTCGGCTCTCGGACATGACGATGCCCGCAGGATTACGGCCAGCGATCTCGTCGCCTGGAAAAGAACGCTGATCGAAGCGGGACGCCAGGCTAAAACGATCCGAGACGGGAGACTGGCCCCGGTGCGCGCCGTGCTGCAATGGGCGGTCGACAATGGTCACCTCGCGTCGAACCCGGCCGAACGCGTCACGATCGACGTGCAACGGAAAGCTGGTGAAAAGAAGCGCAGCTTCACGGATGACGAGGCGGCGCTGATCCTGCGGGCATCGCTGCGCGAACGTGACCCGGTGCTTCGGTGGGTGCCGTGGCTCTGCGCCTTCACCGGAGCCCGGATCTCTGAGGTTTGTCAGCTTCGCGCGAGTGACATCTGCCAGATCGAGGGGCTCTGGGCTGTCAAGTTCGATCCCGGGGCCGGATCGCTAAAGAATGTTAATTCGGAGCGAGTTGTGCCGCTTCACCCAGCGCTGCTCCAGCAAGGTATCGTCGAGTTCGCGGCGAACGTCCAATCCGGACCGCTGTTTGCTGATCTCAAGCCTGACAGGTTCGCGAAACGCGGAGGCAACGGCACGAAGGTGTTGGGCCGGTGGGTGCGCTCCCTCGGGTTGACAGATCAACGGCTCTCGCCCGTGCACTCGTGGCGGCATCGTTTCAAGACCTCGGGGCGGCGATTTGGGCTCGCGCCAGACCTCCTCGATGCCATCACGGGTCATGCGCCTCGGACGGTGGCAGACGGCTACGGGGAATACCCGATGTCGGCTTTACATCGCGAGATCCTCAAGATCCCGCCCATCGAGCTGTCTGACGACGCTCTGAGATCCACCCCTCTGTGACTCAGGCGACGAGGACGAGAGAGACACTGAGCGACCGCCGTTGAAGGCGACGGGACGTCTTGGCGAGCCTGAGAAGGGCAGGACAACGGCATCAATCAACTGAGCAACCTCTTTATCGCCGTCTTGAGGTCTTTGCACCTTGAGACAGCGGTACCGCGTACAGGGACGCGCAGCACCCCCGGTCACATCGGGGCGTAGTGAGGGCAGTCGGCGAACAGCGGGCACTCGAGCCGCATGCAGCCGACCCGGTCGTTGATGCGGTTGCCGTTGCAGATGTCGAGGCCGCCCTCGGCACAGAACCGCCAAATCGCGTGCTGCACGAGGCGGGGAAAGTAGCTGGGGCCGTCGGGGCATAGCGACCGAGCGTCGATGTCGCGGGCGCAGTGTTCGAGCACGTCCGCGCACCCTCTTGCGTCGTAGCACAGCCGCCCGTAGGCGTGCGGCTGCCCGAGCCCCTGGACGATGCCCGTCCTGTGGAGCCAGTTGTGCACCAGGGTGTCGATCGCGATCATGGTGGCCCCCGCACTCACCCAGCGTTCCCGTTCGGGGTCGCCGGCGAGCAGCAGCTCGGCCAGCGCCATCGCCAGCACCTTGAACGAGATGCCGTAGACCCGGCTCATCGGGTCGAGCAGCGCAGCCCGCATCGTCAAGGGGTCATTGTCGGCGTGAATGCCGCGAAGCTCGACACGGCTTCGATGACCAGGGCCACCCATTGTCAGCCCGGGCGCGGAAACGCCGCTTGTGAGCGTTGTACGGCCCCCAATGCCATGTTGCCGAAGCGCGTCGCTGAGGGCGCGAACGCGGCCGGGGTCAGACGGGCTGTTTGGTCATGCTTGTAGAAGATGCCCTGTCCCAAGCCACCAGAGCCCAGTGCCGGATGTCCGCCTCTGTTGGTGCGTGATTTGGGCCAGAAGTTTGCTCGATTGGAGGATCATAAACGACGCGCTCGCCTTTAAGCTTCAGGCTGCCCAAGTGGGTATCACCTCGCCAGAGATTATGCCGGTCGTCGATTTTAAAGGGACCACCTGCGCCAGCTTGAAAATGCAGCGCGTCAAGATGGTTTGCTCTAGGGCCTGTTGAGATTCATCGGGAATGGATGACGGCGGCTGCGAGATGGATCATGGCTGCGAAGCTCGTATCGGTTTTGTCGGCGCGCATGGCAATGCGTTTGAACTCCTTGAGCTTGCAGAAGAAGTTCTCGATCAGATGACGCCATTTGTAGAGGTCCTTGTCGAGCGGCAGGGGCACAGCGCGCCTGGGATGTTGCGAGATGACAATCTTGGCGCCCC
>JAABUR0100010432.1_pt1 | contig 10187 bp, 10 predicted proteins | sample 5560091 | NCBI WGS metagenome assembly JAABUR01 (sample SAMN10711879, study PRJNA513375) | rock metagenome | isolation source: Antarctica rocks | place: Antarctica: Victoria Land, University Valley sud
CTCATCAGGAGGCGGGCCTGTTCCTGGACGTCGGCCACCCTGCCGCCCTTGCGCGGGATCATCACGTGCACGACGGCGAAGCGCTCGTCGAGCGCGAGCCGAGACGCGTGCCCTCCGGTGCGGATCTCCTCCGCCCAGACCTTGCGGGGGATGTCCACGAGCACGCCGCAGCCATCGCCCTCGCCGTCGATGTTGCCCGCGCGGTGCAGCATCTTCTCGAGTGCGATCAGCGCAACCGAGATCGCCTCGTGGGTCGGGCGGGCGCCCTTGTTGACCGAGGCATAGATGCCACAGGCGTCCTTGTCCTCCACGGTCTCCGGTGGCCGCAACGGACGGTAGGCCTTAGTCGAGGAGAAGCGCTCGACGGGTTGCTCTCGTGGCGCGTGCGCCTGGGGCGACGCCTTTGGGGCGGGGTGGGGCATCTGCTCCTCCTCGGATTCCGCGCCTTCTTCGAGCGGGCGCGCGACGGGTAGGGATCGAAACTATACGGCGATGTCGCGGGAAGTCATAGGGGCGGCCTCGCCGCGAACCCTTCACGGGTGAGACAATCCCGTCGTGGCCGTTGGAGATCAAACGGGAAAGGAGCGTCGGGCCGCGGGCACGGCGCGTGGGCGTCCGGCTTCCGACGCGATGGCGGATCGCTTGGCTCGTCTGCACTATCTCTGCATTCAGATGACCCAGATCAAGGGCGCCGCTCGCCGCGCGCCGTGAGCGTGCTGGACCTCCGTGCGCTGCTCGAGGCACTACACGGGCACGGCGTACGCTTCGTTCTCATCGGCGGGGTGGCCGTGGCGGCGCACGGCTACGTCCGGGCCACCGAGGACCTCGACTTGGTCCCAGACCCCGAGCGCGAGAACGTGCACCACCTGGTCGACGCCCTTCTCGGCCTTCGAGCCACGGTGCCGGGGGCCCGCGACCGTCCGCTCGGCGCGCCGGAGCAGCAAGCTCTGGCCCAAGGCAGGAGCCTCTCGCTGATCACGGACCGCGGGGCGATCGACATCGTGCAAAGGGCTGCGGGCGTGCCGGGCTTCTCAGAACTGGCGGAGGACGCCGTGGCCACCGAGCTGCTGGGCGTCCCGGTGCTGGTTTGCTCGCTCGCGCGGCTGAGGGCCATGAAGGAAGCGGCCGGACGGACTCAGGATCGAGCTGACCTGGAGCGGCTGCCGCCGCTGTAGCGATCGGTAGGCCGGGCGGGGCGCGCAGACGAGCCGGCCAAGCTATCTTCGGCCCCTCGTGGCCACGACGATCGCAGTCATGTCTCAGAAGGGCGGTACGGGCAAGACGACCACCGTGCGCACGCTCACCGATGTGCTGCGCCGGCTCGAGCTCGGCGTCCTGGCCGTCGACCTGGACCCACAGGGCAACCTGTCCGACTACTTCGACGTGCCGGCCGACGCCGACCCCACGGTGGCCGACGTGCTCGCGGGCCAGGCCAAGGCCGTGGACGCCATCCACGACGACGTGCTGCCGGCCAACCTGGGCCTTGCCGAGTCCGAGCTGATCCTGGCCGGGAAGATGGGTCGCGAGATGACCCTGCGCAGGGCGCTGCGCGAGCCCGGGAAGCGCTACGACCTGATCATGATCGACTGCCCGCCGTCGCTGGGGCTGCTGACCGTGAACGCGCTGGTGGCCGCCGACCACGCGCTGATCTCCAGCGAGGCCGAGTACTTCTCCCTCCAGGGCGTCGAGCAGGCGCTGGAGGTGGTGGAGCTGGCCAAGGAGAGCCTCAACCCGGACCTGGACTGGCTGGGTGTGGTGCTCAACATCGCGGACCTGCGCACCGTGCACGGCCGCGAGGCGCTCGTTTCGCTCAAGGAGCGCTTCGGCGAGAAGGTGTTCGACTCGGCCATCCGCCGCTCGGTGGCCTACGCCGAGTCAGCAGAGCGCGGAATCTCGATCCTCGACTACCGGCCGGACCTGGGCGCCGACTACCTCGGCCTGGTGGACGAGGTGCTCGACCGTCTGGGCTGGAAGGCCGAGCGCCGCCGGCTGGACGAGCTGCGCGCCGAACTCGCGCCGGCCTGAAGGGGCCTGGCGGGGGTCAGGTATCGAGGCGGTCCCACTCGTCGCCCAGGAACCCACCGAAGCGTGGACAGTTGCCGTTGAGCTCACCCCATTCGAAGTCGGTGTACGGACCGACCTTGCCCGCGCCCAATTCCTGCCGGATCGCCTTGGCCGCGCGCTCCGCCTCCGCCATGCCGGTTCGGTCAGGATCCTCGGCCATGAGTACGAGGTGGCGCTCGTGCCAGACACTGTCGGTAAGTTCGGCTTCAGCCGATGTGATCTCCCGGTGATCGCGCATTTGTCGCGAGCGTAGCCGCAAACTGGTGCAGTTCGGCGTTCGCGACGAAGTCGCGCAGCTGCTCGCCACTCGCGGCGGTCATCGCACTCGAGGGGCGATCGAGGGGGAGGGGGACGATGGCACCGCCTAGCCTCGCAAGCATGCCAAGATCCCCAGGTGCTGAGGGTGGTTGTTGTAAAGGGCGTGGGCCGGACGACTGATCGCCGGGCTGGTTCTCGCGAGCGCCTTGGTGGCGTTCGCCGGGTGCGGCGGGTCACCGAGCGGCAGATCGATCGCGTTCATCAACCGGGACCGCATTCGACTCACCGATCCTGCGGGAACACGCACGCGCGAACGATCGTTCGCCTGCCCAGGGGCAGATATCCAGGATCTGACGTGGTCGCCGGACGGCAAGCGGCTCGCGTTCGTGGCGGGCACGCCCCCAAAGGATTAGGTATTACGTGAATGGGCTGCACCCCGATTTCCCCGATTTCCCGGGGCCCGGAACACGCGGCGGTGTCCGCGTCCTTTCGGGCACCTCAGTCAGAGACACGCTCGGGATCAGGTACCCCGACCGGTGCGGCACGCCCGCCAGCCACTCCACTGCACTCGCCTCCGGCTCGCTCCGCTCCGCTCCGCGGCTGGCGCCACCGTTGTTCGACTCCATCAACGACATCACGTGCTCCAATCTCACCCTCGAAACTCAATAGTTCCTTGGTCATGACCGTCTCACGTGACATTGGCAGAGAGGGCACTCCTGATCTCGGGAAACGGGCGGGACCCGGGACAACCAGGGACCTCCCCCGAAAGACCGGATCGATCAACATGGAAAACCACCCCGACAACCGTTACGAAGTTACCCGGTCATGTCTCTACGCTGGTGTTTCACGCTATTTACGGACTTCATACCCTTCGCCATGAACTGGCCGGGCTCCCCGAGCGCCCCACCCCACCTCCCGCCCCTGCAAGCGACACACGTTGATAAGGAGCCGGCCCTGCCAGGCCCTTCCGTTCGTGCTCACAACGCCCCCTGGCGGCCACCGGGCGGGCCGCCGCATCGGGGGAGGTCCTGGACGCTCAGCACCTACCTGCCTCAGCTCAGGCCTCTTGGCTGGCCGGCCCCGGCTAGATTCCGGCGATGGCCCGCGATCTGCTGAGAAAGCCCGCCACCGAGCTGGCCCGCATGGTCCGCGACGGCGAAGTCACGGCGCGGGAGCTGACCGAGGCCTCGCTTGCGCGTATCGAGCAGGTCAACCCCTCACTGAACCACTGGACGCTCGTCGATGCAGAGAACGCCCTCGCGAGCGCGGACGCCGTCGAGCCCGGCGACCCCCGCCCCTTCGTCGGCGTTCCGCTCGCGATCAAGGACCTGTTCGCGCCGGTGCAGGGTCTGCGCATGGCGCAGGGCTCGGACCTGCTCGGCGAGTTCACCCCGGAGTACGACTACGGGCTGGTGCGGCGCTTCCGCGAGGCCGGCTTCGTGCTCGTGGGCAAGACCCAGACGCCGGAGTTCGGGATCCTGCCGGTCACCGAGCCGCGACGCTTCGGCCCGGCGCGCAATCCCTGGGACCCCGAGCGCACCACCGGCGGCTCCAGCGGCGGGTCGGCCGGCGCCGTGGCCAGCGGCGCCGTGCCCGTGGCGCACGCCAGCGACGGCGGCGGCTCGATCCGCATCCCGGCGGCCTGCTGCGGACTAATCGGGCTCAAGCCCCAGCGCGGGCGCATCTCCCGCGCGCCCGATCTGGGCGACCACTTCCTATCCACCGACGGCGCACTCGCGCGCACTACGGCCGACGTCGCGGCCCTGCTCGACGTGATGGCCGGACCCGAGCCCGGCGACGCAACCTGGGCACCACCGCCCGAAGCGCCGTTCGCCGAGCTGGCCTCGCGCGATCCCGGCACGCTGCGGGTGGCGCTCGCCCTTGACCTGCCGATCGAGGGTGAGCTCGATCCCGAGTGCGAGCGCGGCGCGCGCGGGGCCGCCGCCGCCCTGGAGGAGCTCGGGCACGACGTCGAGGAGATCCAGGCGCCCTGGAAGGACGCCGACCTGCTGCCGGTGTTCAGCGTACTGTGGTCGACCAACATAGCCGCGAGCGTGATGCACGGCCAGCTCGTTACCGGTACCCAGCCGAGCGCCGAGAACATCGAGCCGCTGACTATGTGGCTGTACGAGACGGGCATGGGCTTCAAAGCGCCTGAGTACATGGCCGCACTCGTGACCCTGCAGGCATTCGCGCGCGGGGTGATCAGTTTCTGGGACACCTACGACCTCGTGGTGACCCCCGCGCTGGGCCAGCGCCCAGTGCGCCACGGGGAGGTCGATCCCTGCGGCGAGGACCCCGCTCACGAGTTCAAGAGGTCAGGCGAGTTCACGCCCTACACCGCCATGTTCAACATCACGGGCCAGCCGGCGATCTCCGTCCCGCTGTTCCACGGCGACGACGGGCTGCCCACCGCCGCCCAGATCGTGGGTCCGCCCGCGGGCGAGGGCCTCCTGCTGCAGGTTTGCCGGCAGCTCGAGGAAGCCCACCCGTGGGCCGACCGGGTGCCGCCGGAGGTGGCGGAACTCTCGTCGCACCCGGCGGCATGACCCCGTCCGGCTGACGCTTCTCCGCTGCTTGCGGATTGCCGGCGCGGGTCCATCGGCCACGGCTGGCGTGAGCTCCGCCGCGAGCGCCTGGAGAACCGCAACTTTGCGGCTGCTCGGGAGATCTAGCGGGCATGAGATTCCTCGTCGCCGGCCTTGCTCTGCTCGTGGTCGCCCTCGCGGCGGCGCCGGCTTCGGCCACCACCGTCCGGCTCTCAAAGGAACGCTCGACCGAGCGCGGCATCGGGATCGTGGAGGGCACCGCGGTCGTGCGCGCCGAGCGCGGCGAGCGGAACCGCCTCCGGGTCACCGAACGCGGGCGAGGTAAGCGCATGCTCATCATCTCCGACCGGGCAGGCGTCAAGGCCGGTCGCGGATGTCGGCAGCGGAGCCCGCGGACGGTGACCTGCCTCACTTCGGACCTCGAGACGCTGCTGGTGAAGGTCTCGCTGGGAGACCGCGCGGACACGGCCCGGCTCCAGACCCTGCTAGGCGAGTTCCGCGTGGACGCCGGCCGGGGCGCAGATAGCGTGCGGAGCCGGTCCGGGGGCACCATCGATGGAGGCCCCGGGGACGACGTGCTGCGCGCCGTGGGCGCGCTCAGGGGCGGCTTCGGAGACGACGTGATGATCGCCGGCCGCGGCGACGCCTCGTTCGTAGCCGAGCGCTCGCAGGACGGAAGCGACATCATGCGCGGCGGCCCGCGGAAGCGCGACTCCGTCGACTACAGCCGGCGCCGAGCGGGGGTCCGGGTCGATCTCGCGGGTGACCGCGACGACGGCGCCCCGGGCGAACGCGACCGAGTCGTGGGGATCGAGGACGTGGAAGGCGGGCGCGGCGACGACGTGCTGGTGGGCAGCGGGGGCGCCAATTCGATCGCGACCGGTGGCGGTACCGACGTCGCGATCGGCGGCAACGGGTCCGACACCCTGGTGACCGCCTATTCGGACTCTGACCCCGGCGACCCGGGTGACCGCTTCGACGGCGGTCGCGGCAGTGACTTCATCGCCGGCGGCAGCGGTCCGGACGAGATCGTCGCCGGGCCGGGATTCGACAAGGTCTCCGGGGAGGCCGGCGACGACCGCGTGGATCTTCGCGACGGCCGCCGAGACGACGTGAAGTGCGGCGAGGGCGACGAGACGCTTAGCCTCGACGGCTACGACTACTTCACGAGCCGCGACGGCGCCTGCGAGAGCGTGCAGCGCGAAGCACCCGCCGGCGGGATGCTGAGCAACCCCTCCTCCGAGAACGTCGGCACCGAGGTCGGCTCGAGCGTCGCCGGGGCGCTCCTCGGCTGCCCCGGCGACGGGCCGGCGACGTGCGCGGGAACCGCGCGCCTCGACGTCGCCGGACGACCGGGCCAGCCGGTGGCGTTCTCGATCGCGCGCGATGAGACGGCGGGCGTGAGGGTGCCCTTCGAGGACGACCCGGGGCAGACCGTGAGGGGTGACCTCGTGGTCGAGACGAACCTGCCCGGCGGCGGCGTGTCGACGCTGGTGTACCGCGATGCGCTCACCATCGTGCGCTGATACGCAGCGACGTTTGTCAGGCGGGACCGTGGCTCGGAAAGTCTCGCCCGGCCCGGGGCACTTCAGAACGGGCGGTCTCCTTCAGGTCCGGGTCTGCTTCAGTACCTCACTGAGTGAGCCGCGCAAGGACCTCGCGGTCGCGGTCGTAGGTGAGCGCCTCGACCGCCTCGGCGAGCGGTAGCCAGCACACCTCGTCGACCTCGTCGTTGGGCTCGAACTCCCCGCCCTGGGGGGTTACTCGCCCTTGATCCTTCTCCACGGTCATCTCCCAGTAGCGCACGACCTTCGGGCGGCCCTTGCTGTCGCGGTACTCGGTGGTGGCCAGCTCGCGGCCGAGCGTGCACCGCAGGCCCGTCTCCTCGCGCACCTCTCGCAGCGCCGCCTGCTCGAAGGTCTCGCCCGGGTCGAGCTTGCCCTTGGGCAACGTCCAGTCGTCATAGCGCGGCCTGTGCACCAGCAGCACCCGCCCGTCTTCGCTCACGAGGACCCCGCCCGCCGCCTCGACCCGCCGTTCGCTCACCCGATCTCGCTCACGTCGGCCCCGCCGGGGGCGAACGTCACGCGGCGCACGTCGCAGTCGGCGGCGCGCTCGAAGAGCGCTGCCAGCAGGGTGCCCGTCTGCTCCCAGTGACACCAGAACAGAACCCCGGGACCGGCGCCGGAGATGGTGGCCCCGACCGCGCCCAGCTCCCGCGCCAGGCCCACCAGCTCCATCGAACGGGGATAGAGTTGCGCGCGTCGCTCCTGGTGAACGCGGTCACTGAGACCCCGCCCGATCAGGGAGAGGTCTTCGCGGACCAGCCCCAGCACGAGCAGGGAGGCGTGCGCCACGTTGTGCACGGCGTCGGTGATCGGAATCTGCGCGGGAAGCGCCGCGCGCGCGTCCGCCGTGGCCACCGGGTCGGGCGGGATGGCGATCACGCCTTCGAGCGCCGCTGGCGGGTCGAGGCGTTCCGGCTCGTCTCCGGCGCAGACGACGAAGCCGCCGTACAGGGCCGCGGCGACGTTGTCGGGATGCCCCTCCAGCTTGCGGGCCATCTCGAAGATGGGCGCGTCGAGCTCGTACATGTGGTCGGCTGCGCTGAGGCCCGCCACGATCGCCGCGGCGCTGGAGCCGAGGCCCGCCGACACCGGTATCTCCGACCTGATCCGGAAGACGTGCCCCTCGATCGGCTGCAGCGCCTCGAAAGCGCGCACGCATAGGTTGGAGCGGTCGAGAGGCACGCCCCGCACGTTGCACTCGACGCCGAACCCGCCGGCTTCCTCGACCTCGAGCTCGAGCCGGAGAGAGAGGGCGGCGGCCAGCGCGTCGTATCCCGGCCCCAGGTTGGCCGAGGAGGCGGGCACGCGGACCAGGCGACGCCGGTTCATGCGGGGGTCCGGGGGCCCGCGGCCCCCGGCGAGGGTCCGGGGGGAGAGCCCGCGGAGCGTCCGTCCCCCCTCACGGCGGGGGTCCAGGCCGAGAGCCCCCGGACCGTCCATCCCCCATCACGGCGTTCTCGACGTCGTCGATGGTCGCGTCGCATGGGATCACCGAGGAGGCGCGGTTCATCGCCGTCTGCGGATCCTTGAGCCCGTGACCTGTCAGCACGCACACCACCCGCCCCTCCGCCCCGTGAGCCAGCAGGCCCGCCACCGATGCCGCGGAGGCCGGCTCGCAGAACACGCCCTCCCTGGAGGCCAGCAGGTCGTAAGCCTCGAGGATCTGGTCGTCGGTCACGGCCCGGATCTCCCCCCGGGAGCCGGTGACGGCGTTCATCGCGTCCTCCCAGCGGGCCGGGTTTCCGATCCGGATCGCCGACGCGACGGTCTCCGGGTTCTCCACGGGGGCCCCGTGCACCAGCGGCGCCGCGCCCGCGGCCTGGTAGCCGTGCAGCTTGGGAGCGACTCCGTACTCCTGAAAGCCGCGCCACCACGAGGTCACGTTGCCCGCGTTGCCGACGGGAACGCACAGGACGTCGGGCGCCTCGCCCAGCTGGTCGCACACCTCGAACGCCCCGGTCTTCTGACCCTCGATGCGGAAGTCGTTGACGGAGTTGACCAGCGAGATCGGGTGGCGCTCCACCAGCTGGCGCACCAGCGTGAGCGCCTGGTCGAAGTTCCCTCGCAGCGCCACCACCCGCGCGCCGTGCATGAGCGCCTGGGCCAACTTGCCGGTGGCGATCTTGCCCTCGGGAACGATCACCGCGCCCCGCAGCCCCGCCCGGGCGGCGTACGCGGCGGCACTGGCCGCGGTGTTGCCGGTGGAGGCGCAGATCACCGCCTCGGCGCCCTCTCTCAGCGCAGCCGACACGGCAACGGTCATCCCCCGGTCCTTGAACGACCCGGTCGGGTTCGCCCCCTCCACCTTGAGCCACACGTCGCAGCCCGTTCGCGAGGAGAGGAAGGGAGCCTGGACGAGCGGAGTATCCCCCTCGTCCAAAGTGACGAGAGGCTCAACGGGAAGCCGATCGGCGTAACGCCAGAGGCTCACTGTGAAGGCCGGGGCCGAAGCCCTGTCGACTTCACTCGAAGGTGTCCGAGATCACGCGAATCACCCTGGGCGAGGACCGCACGAAGTCAAGCCGACCGATCAGCTCGACCGCCGCGCGGAAACGTGACTCCAGCACCGGGTGCATGACCATCGCCAGCCGCGCGTCCTGACCGATCCCCTTCTGCACGAGCGACTCGAGCGAGACCCCCTGCATGCCGAGGATCTCCGCCACCTGGGCCAGCACCCCCGGGCGGTCCGCCACCTCGACGTGGAGGTAGAACGCCGACTCGCGGTCGCTGACGAGGGGCATGGGCACGGCGGGAGGCGGGTTGAACGGCGGCGGGATCATCGCCGAGATCACATCGCCGAGCACGGCGGAGGCGGTCTGGCTGCCGCCCGCCCCCGGCCCCGACAGCGTGATCTCCGTGATGTCCGGCGACTCGATCGTGACCGCGTTGAACGAGCCGTTGACCGCCGCCAGGGGGTGGCCGGCGTAGAGGAAGGCCGGATACACCTGGACCGACAGACCGCCGTCGACGCGCTCCGCGCTGCCGATCAGCTTGAGCGAGAGCCCCAGCTCACGGGCGTAGGCGATGTCCTCGGCGGTGACGCTCTCTATGCCTTCGAAGGGGACGTCGTCGAGGCTGACCGGCGCGCCGAAGGCGAGTCGCGCGAGAATCGTCATCTTGGCCGCCGCGTCCTTGCCGGTCACGTCCTCGGTCGGGTCGGCCTCGGCGTAGCCGAGCTCTTGGGCCTCACGCAGGGCCTCCTCATAGGACGCGCCCGTACGCTCCATGGCGGTGAGGATGAAGTTGGTGGTGCCGTTCACGATCCCGTGCACCCGCTCGATGTGAGCCGCCGCGAGGGTCTCCGAGATCACCCGGATCGCGGGCACGACGCCGGCCACGGCGGCCTCGAAGCGCAGCTGCACGCCGGCCTCTCCGGCGGCCGCGAACAGCTCTTCGCCGTGCTGGGAGAGCAGCTGCTTGTTGGCGGTCACGAGATGCCGCCCCGCCCGCAGCGTCCTCAGCGCGAAGTCGAGCGCCGGGTCGGTGCCCCCGATCAGCTCGACGATCAGGTCGCTGCGCTCGAGGATGTCCTCGAAGTCCCCGCCGCTGCGGGTGAGCACGCCGGAGATTTCGGGCCGCAGGCCCATCTCGGCGCCGATGGCGTCCGCACGCGACTCCACCAGCTCCCGGAAGGCGGCTCCGACGGTGCCGGCACCCAGGACGCCCACCCGAAAGGTCGACACCCCCGGGGTGTCCTGCCCCCCGCAGGTTGACACCCCCGGGGCGCTCTGCCCCCCGGAGCTAGACG
>JAABUR0100010433.1_pt1 | contig 10187 bp, 10 predicted proteins | sample 5560091 | NCBI WGS metagenome assembly JAABUR01 (sample SAMN10711879, study PRJNA513375) | rock metagenome | isolation source: Antarctica rocks | place: Antarctica: Victoria Land, University Valley sud
AGGTAGATGCGCCGGCAATGGATTATGCTGTTGGGAAAGGTAAGGGGAGCTTTCGCGAGGCTTGGAGGTATTCGGCGAAGCAGGAGGTTGTGTAGCATGTTTCTGCTCCGGCAATGTTCCTGAGGCCTGAACCACAGGATGCGAGTTTTGGAGCTTGATCAGTTGGGATAATTTCTCTTGGTGTTGCTCGAGCAGCTTCAAAGTGCGAAAGGCCTGGCATTTCCTGTGAGCATTTGGACAGGAAGGCTTCGCTACGAACAAGGCCTACTTCTGAGTTCCCAGTATCCTTGGCCGCCGTCGCAAACTGCGCAGCCGCGAGATCATGCTCTTCGATTGCGGCGACCGGGGTCGCAGCATTCTGGGCGTTGCGGGCATGGGATTGTGCCTGGAGTGAACGGTATTTAGCGAAAGTTACTTAGACGGCTGCTTCAACCCATACTAAAGTCAAAGGAGAGAGCTCCATGGGTATTGACTGTAACTCGGAGAATCGATCTTGTGAGATACCCGTCACAAAAACCTTTGTAGACAAGAGTCAAGAGATTCCCGCTTTTCGTAGAGATGGTCCATAAACGGCTACGATAGATCATCATCATCGGACTTAACTCCGGGGTTTTGGCGGATGACGAACCGAGGTAGGTACCCCCGTCATAGATCTTGGCATAAACAAAGCTATCGTGTAGCAGAAATTACTCTTATCCTCTACTTGACCAGCACATATAATCACAGCTTTGCCTTCACTTTAATGAAGACTTGCCAGTCGCCGGCATGAGCAGTGCCAAGCCTACATGAAGACCGTGGCTACATAATCTACACCGCGCCCAAGTAGCTCACTTCAGTTAGTAACGCTATCATGGAGCAGCCAGCATCCGAAGAAGCCTCACCGGCCCCCTCTGAACGCGGTCTGAAAGGCGTACTGGCTAAAGCCCGACGCTCCCGCATGGATAATTCCTCTACCCCGTCTGTCAATGGCACGGACAACAGTAGCGAAGGTCATGGTATCAGGAACTCAGTCGACTCTCTTCTGGACAAGGCCCTTCCAAGCCGTCATCCCAGCATTGACGGTGGAAAACCCACTGCAAGCGACAAGCTATCAAAGCTCGTACCAGCCCGTATAAAGAAGAAGAGGAGAGAACGGAAGGAGGCCGAGCAACAGCAAGAGGAAGTACGAGGTCGGATTATCGGGAGCCAAGGAGGAGCTTCTGGAGATTATGAATCCCAATCAGGTCAGCAGAGTCCGGGTGACGACGGTGGTAGCAGTCTTATTACAATGGACTCAGATATAGAGTCGTAAGTCAGAACTTCCTTGATCCTTGCATGAGGTAGGATTTGGCGCATAAGCGAAGGCGAATCAGCCGCAAACAACGCCTTTCTGAGGTCCCTATCGACAAGGCAGAAGGAATATCAATATTACGACCAGCTATTCGCTTCGCAATATACTATACTCACTGTTGTTCGCCATGATTAAGTTTTTCTTAGTATAGGCTATTTCATCGCGCTTCTGACTGATGCTGACTGGTCTTCGTGGGTAGACCCTTAACCACTCCACCGCCGCTCATAAGTCACCAATCCCACATTGGCTACCTAACTTCTACATCGCCGTTAATCAAATCAACTACCGTCAGCGCACCAAGTAACCCACACATAGACACTCCCACCTTGCAGGCCCCGGAATATCACAAGTCTACGACCTTGCCAGTCTCTAGCAATACATCCTCATCAACGAATCTGGCTCCTCGTCATGCTGCTACGCTGGATACTCGTCAATCCGAGAAAGAAAGCTCCCGAAATGGGCGCGGAATATCGCCAGGTGCAAAGATCAAGGAGGTTTTCACGCCCGGTTCTCGAAAGAAACGGGTTAGCCCACCAACAAGTCCAGACCGCGCCTCTGTGAAGTCTTCAGAGAGCGGAACAACATTGGGAGGCTTTTTTGGTACAGCAGATAGAAGGAAAAGTGCCACTCTAGACCAAGCTCCTAATGTCTTGAAGGATCGCCCCGTCATGCCCCAATCCATGGATACCGACTCGAAGATCAGAACGGTCAAAAAGCCCGATATCCCAAATATCTCTACAACCCCTCAAACACCTCCTAGCGCATCGCTCGAGACCCCTCTCACTACAGTCACTCCTCCGACTCCGACGGATCAATGGACCGATCCTCCTGGGAGCCCGTCAGTCAAACCCCAACAATCAGCACCAGCGGGTACAAACCCAAAAACTGTCACATCAGCCTCAGGCAACATGATTTCACATCGACGGGCCAGGTCTGACTCTGCAACGCACCCACCCAGCAAACTATCAAATGCCATGTCCGCTCCACTAACGCCAACGATCGAAGAGATTAGCACACCAGGGACGCGCTCCCCAGGAGTTTCAGCCTCGCCCGGTGGCCCAGCTGGCTTTTTCTCGTCGGTTTTTTCGGCTGCTCAAAACGCTGCGAACACATTGAGCAACACCATTGCCAACAATCCGCCACGGTCAAGGAGTTCATCTCAGATGATTGATGAGGGCAGCAACCAAGAGATTGAGACAGGCTCAACGACCGTTGGAGGGGTTGATGATGTGCCATCAGATCCAAAAAAAATACTTGCCATCGACACAATGGGCTCAGGTGACTTGAGTTTACAACATCTTGGTATCGCCACAGAACCCCCCTCAACCAACAACTCCACTACCGGCACTTTTGCGACCGCTTTGAATGGCTCACCTCGGTCAAAGGACGGTGCTACGATTCGGCGAGATGAAGCTGCTGCACGCGCCGAAGATGCATCGGCCGCTCGTGCAGTATCCGCAGCTTACAGTGACACTACTGTAAATGAGCTGGCCTCCACACCTATCGCTGAAGATGCCGCACCTGCCTTCAAGACTAGATCGACTTACGAGAGCAGCGTTGCAGGTGACAAGACACCGCCCAACGGGAGTATCTTTGAGGGTGAGGGTGGCTTCAAGAGGAGTGGGAGTGTCCGCAGTCGAGTTGGTGCAGTGGCCCGGCGACATCGGAATAGCTCAGGCGCCACAGGTAGTACCATTGCTGCTGCTATAGGAGCAGGTCATTCTGCACTCGCCAACCCTTCAGCATCAGGTAGCACTCCGAAACTGACCGGATTTGCCGTTGCGAGCAAAAAGCGTAATCGTGACTTTCATCAATTATTTCGCAGTGTCCCAGAGGATGATTATCTGATTGAAGACTATAGCTGTGCTCTCCAACGAGACATCATTCTAGCCGGGAGGATCTACGTTTCAGAAGGCCACATTTGCTTTTCCAGTAATATATTGGGATGGGTTACAACCTTGATAATCAGTTTTGACGAAGTCGTCTCCATTGAAAAGGAGACCACTGCCATGGTCTTTCCCAACGCTATCGCCATTCAAACCCTCCACGCAAGACAAACTTTCCGCAGTCTTCTTAGTCGAGAAGCTACCTACGAATTACTAGTCGGCATCTGGAAGCTCAGCCATCCGCAACTGAAGAGCTCGTTGAATGGCGTGACACTAGATACAGGTGGCACGGGCGACAAAACCGAGAAGGCTGAGCCCAGCAGTGAAGATGCTAGTGATCTCTCTGAGGAGGAGGAGGAGGTTTATGACGAAGACGAGGAAGAGGGTGAAGGATTGGGTAGCTTCACTGCGGCCGGGGATGGCAGTGTTGGAGGTAGCGATGTTGGCGAACCTGTAAGCAAACTGGCCACTCGGAAAGCGTCTAGCATGGGAACTGCTATCGGCTCTGCTGCAGGAAGTGTTCCAACGAATGGGGAGGCCAAGGCTGGCGAAAAAGCTGCTGCAGTGGCCAATGCGGCAAGCGTGGACTTTTCGGGTCCACTAACCCATGCGCCAACAGAGTGTAGTGACGGCGATACCCATTATGACAGAATCCTTAAAGATGAGACTATTCCGGCGCCTCTGGGCAAAGTCTATTCCATGATATTTGGCCCTGCCTCTGGCGGATTCATGACCAAGTGGCTTCTCGATGATATCAAAGTCACGGAGCTGCAAATGGAAGACGATAAGAAGGGTCTCGATGCTGAAGGGAAGAGTCGGTCCTACTCCTATATCAAACCACTGTATGCGTCAATCGGGCCGAAATCAACAAAATGTCTTATAGTTGAGAATATGGATTCCTTTGACCTAGAAAAGGCGGTCTCTGTTACTGTATCTACGCAGACGCCTGACGTGCCCAGTGGTAATGTATTCACCACTAAGACCAAATTTTGCCTCATGTGGGCTCCTGGCAATGCGACAAGGTTATTGATGAATTTCACAATTGAATGGTCGGGCAAAAGCTGGTTAAAAGGTGAATACAAGTTCCCCACAATTGCATCTGCAACATTAACGTCTATATTTCGCAGGACCTATTGAAAAAGGTGCGAGCGACGGCCAAGGAACTTATGCCAACGACCTGGTGAAAGCTCTCAAGCAAGGCCTTGCGTCCAGATCGCGGACGAATACACTTGGCGCAAAAGTCAAGTCTAAAGGCAAAAGAAGAAAAGGTGATGCAGACACACCGAAGGGCTCATTGGTGGATAATAGCTCTAAAACTTCAGTCGCCCAAAAACAAGGCAATAACTGGGGCCTATTCGAACCTCTCCATTCCCTCTTCGGTCCTGTCGTTGATCCAGCCATGACCATAATTAACTCACATATAATCATCGGTTTCCTCCTCATCACTCTACTAATAACCTGGTACCGCTCCCCCACCCTCCCCCCTTCCAGCCGCCTCGGCTTCCCCAGCATGACCACACCCGAGCGCATCGCAGCCTACGAGGAAATTTGGCGCGCAGAGGAGAGCGATTTGTGGAACTGGCTCGAGGAACGTGTGGGCATGGAAGGAATGGCGTATCCTGCCAACGCGAGAAGAGAGGACCCGCAGGAGCTAAGGAAGAAGAGGGAGAGGGATATCAAAGCGAAGGGGAGGGGGCTGAGAGCGAGGCTGGCGGATGAAAGGATGGCGGAGAGGGAGATTGATGAGGCGATTAGGACTACGGAGGAGAGGTTGAGGGTGTTGAAAGGGGTGGTTGGGAGGAAACGGGATGCGAGGGCGGAGCAGGGGGATAAGGAGGACAGGGGTCAAGGCCAGCCAGGCAAGGCAGCGGATGGAGAAGATGAGGGATATTCCTCGGGCGGGGGGAATGAGGTGGGTGAGGAAGGTGATGAGCTGTAACATGTTAGGATTATGAATCAATACCCTAAGCGTTCCAGCGTGTTTGATGCTTGCACTGTGAGGTATGATGCTGTTTCGATGACTTTGAGGTGTGGAGCAAGAGGTGGTGGGAGTCGGAACACTACAACTGAGGGAAAAAGTAGGTCGATAATCAACGGTCAAGCTTTTCTACTCATACCATCTGCTCTATCATCCCAAGGATTTCTTTCCACCGTCAATAATTTCCCGGTTTCGAGTCTTGATACGAGATTCGGACATGCTTCAAGAGAGACATGGCTCGAAAAGGGCAAGGCTGCCGCCCGGTTTGATGGATATTGATATAGTTGTGTCCTTGAGTGAGAGAAGCTGTTGTTAGTGGGTATGGTGGCGTTTTATGGGGTTAGATGGGGTTGTGTGAAGGGGAATTGACCGGGAAAGATTGGGTTGGATTTGGTAAAACCGGGAGACAATTGTGTGGATCGGTGGCATGACTCGGTTTGTTTGAGTGAGGACGGGGGGGTCGTCGGGGAAGGAAATTGAGAGAGAATATGTTTCGAGGCGCTGTTAGTATGTAGTGACGACACCGAGATGGAGTGCAGCATTCCATATATGTAGATTCATAGTCAGCCCTCTTTAGGAGATTGTGCTTTAGTAGGGGATTTTAGCAGAATTGGGGCCGGAAGGGCCGATAGGTAGTTTGTGCATGGATGGTGGGGAGGAGGTCTTGATGAAACTTTCGGCGTGCTGAACGCTACCAGCGCCAACGAGGTTGAAAGTCGCGGATGAAGTATCTAGCAAGTTTGCGCTGGTGGTGATGACTTTGCGTCGTTCTACGACTAGACTACGTGGGATGGTTTTCGGTGGAAAATGTGGCTGCATGTCTGGACTCCTTCGTGTGAGGTTCGAGGACGGCGAATTGCAGGTCATGTTGTTGATGGAGTCAATGCTCGAGAATGAGAGCGGGAGTGGAGGTGGGAATAGCTGGAGGTTTATAAGAAAGGAGAGTAAGGCTTGAAACGTCGTTATACAGGAAAGACAGAGTTTTGCAACCAGTTGATGATGTTTCATAAGCGTAGGAAGTTTCTAGGAAGCATGTAATTGAGTAATTAATATCTTTCAGTGAGTATGAAAGGCAGTCTATACTACGGCATGACCCCAAGATGTGGTGGTAGCCTTCATCCGTGAAAACCCAGGCGATACACCATCGGCCTCACCAGGTATGATCGACCACCGTGTGAGAGCCCGATGGCTCTAATCTAACAAGGCTCCGAGATCATAGTTGTACAGCAAATTATATCATGCTGACCATAATGAATACTTATCGCAATGCGATCTCGATTGAGTCGTATATTTAGCATGCAAGGTTGGCCGACGTTAGTTTCGTTCTAAACAGCGACTACTGGTCATCTGGACTGACCTTCGCTTGACCCTTCTAAACATTGGGTCAGCTTCAGTACCAACGCAATAATTATCGCCAAGGTCTGACCGCTTGAATGTCTGAGAACGTGTCAGAGGAGTTGGCGTAGAGTGGTCAATATCTTTCGACAATGCCTCTGCGATCAATATTTTCCCCATTAGCTTCCTCTCCACTCTGGCAACGGAGGGCAGCCTGGCGGGTTGAACTTAGCCCATGTCCCTGCCTCATGGGTTGAATGTCGTCTGATCCAAGTGCATTCCTTATCAGTGAGCCACGGGGCTTCGCGCGCCACTACTGCCAGCAGGTTTACACTGATGAACAGCTTTTGCTCATCCATTAGCGGAGGCTGCATTTGGTCAGCTTGATTAAGGTCTGAGTAGGGATACGTCCGAAGAGCCAACCGAGGAGCTGGGTGAGCTCGCTATAGTCAACTCCGTAGCCATGTCCGTTATGTTGGGGGGGGGGTTGATGTTCGTACTATAGACGCCGCGGATTTAGTATCTTAGTGTAGAAGTAGAAAATTCGCTGTCTAAAGTTCTGGACTGACCTATCCTTGACCCACATCGATCTCTTACAATCCAGGCTTGTAAAGGGTTGTAGCACAAGCTCCCTCCCAGACTAAGATCGTGCTCCGGAAGACTTGAATACGGTGTGCAGAAGTGAGACAGACATAAGCACTTACCGTCTCATTGGTAATCTGGTCATCAATTTCGTCTTCCGGAATAAATTTCTTCCCCAGAGTTTTAGTCCTCCATTCCAGCGACGGTAGGTAGTCTGGGGGGTTTTGCGAGGCCCATAAACATTCCTCTGGTGTAAGCCATACCGTATCGTGTGCTGGCACCGGATTTGAACAGATAAATGGCTTCTGCTCATCCGTCAACTCACGCTGCCTTTCGTCAGCGTTGATCAACGTCTGAGCATGAAATCCTCTAACAGGCCATCCGAGGAGCTGAACGAGCTAGCCGTAGTAAACGTTGTATGCCACGCTATTAGGGCGTACATAGAGATTTGTATTGTAGACGTCGCATACTTAGCACCATTCAGTGAAGGTAAGAAATTCAGGATCAAGACCAACCTATGCTTCATCCACATACCTGTCTTACAAACCGGGCCGGTGCAATATCTTCCCAAAGGTCCGATCGTTCGAATATCTGAGCATCTTCCTCAGCTGTCCGACAGATCGTGCCTCGAACGACTTGATTATCGGAAGCAAAAGAGATGTACTGATGGAGAACGACATGAGCACCTACCGTATCATCACCAGTTTCGTTTTTGGGGATCAATCTCTTTTCCAAGATTTTGTTCCTCCATTCCGTAAACGGTGGGTGGCCTGGGGGATTGCGCATGGCCCACCTCACTTCCTCAGAGGTGGCATTCTGTGTAATTCATGTACATTGCTCTGGTGTGAGCCATGGCACTTCGCGTGCCATCACGGCTGCTAGATTGAAACTGATGAAGGACTCCTGCTCGTTTGTCAGTGCGCGCTCCTTTATGCCAGTTTCTGGTTCTTTCTGTGCTGCAGCTTTCGCAGTAATCTGCTCGTGAACTTCTTGCTGCTGTGACATATCTGTTGTTGCCAACGGGGATTTGGTAAGAGAGTGGGTTGCTGTGATGTGATCGTTTTTGACAGCCTATTCTTTGGCGACGAAAGGAAGAACAAGCAAACTACGGCAAGACCCACGACTGTTATATCATAGACGAAGAAAGCTTGATTGACTTATGGACCATGGGAGAGAAAAAACCATTTCCAGCTTTTCGTTCCACTGGCCTACAGTCTGTAGCTATTGATTAGTCTATCCACCGTCGACCTGCACGTCATGGTAGCCGTTGCGGGATAGGCAGCAGATGTTTGTGAAAATGGAGGCTACGCCCTCCGGCCCAAACAAACTTCAATTAAATGGATTGTACTGCCTGGGTGTGCTTATGATTGGCTCATGAGGTCGAAGAAGGATCAATAAACAAATTGCTATACATACCACATCTGGGGCATGTTTCCTAAATTCTCTCTTTACCCAACTGAGACAATCAAAACGCAAGGTCCAGCTACGTCAGAGTTCACACGCAAACAACAATACATAAGACTGTGCGTGCGACAAACACGTCGAAGCTATAATGGTGTGGTTGAGGTTCTGCTGAAGCATGCTGCTGACTGGGGAAAGATGGCGACAGGAAGGGTTGCCGCCTAAGGCGCTGGCGCATCGCTCAAGCGCCGCCAAGACAACCTGTCCACCCCGCCCACACCTCAGTAAAGGGCAGGTCGATGGCTCTCCAGCCGCCCGATATCTCACATAGTATCCATGGGCTTGTGCCCATTGATGTCCCGGTACGATGCGGCAATTTGCGCGTCGAGCCTTGGGCTTCTCACTGCTATCGAAGTCCAAGTGGTACACCAGGGGGTTCTACACGAAATCTTATGCTCAAGGCCCCAATCAGGTAAACGACAGTCTAGGACCTGGCGCTTCTTAGCTGATTTCTTATAGCCTCCACTGCTCGAGCAGAATATCGGAGAGCATTTCGAATCCATAGTGTCGAGGTTTGGTGACCGTACAGCGTACGCATCCAGGATCTTGTGCATCGAAACTGGAGCGTTCGTCTATAACATCACCGTAGTGTCATTTCTCGTCATCAGCAGATGCGTCTAAACTACGACGCCTTGGATCAAAAAAGTAATGCTTTCGCCCGTGGTCTTTCCAAGATTGGCGTAAAGAAAGGTGACCGAGTGGCTGTTTCGCTGGGCAACAACATTGAATACGCCATTGTAAGAAAGCTAAAGCCTCAAGTGGAAGGCTGGAAGTACATGGCTGACGACCTCAAAAGGCGACCTATGGCATCTTCAAGCTTGGGGCTATTTTGGTAAGTTGTCATTTTTCTCCTTATACCTGAACAGTGCACGGTAGTGTGATAGACCCGGAAACAACCATTCCCAGAGCGCCCCCTCTTCTTTACATGATTTGTGAGCTTTACCAGTTGTGTATATAAGCATCGAATCCTCCATGACAAATGACTTGACCCACACCTTGCGATTTATTAGGCCTGCTATTTTCTCATAATTTTCCATAGGTTCCATTAAACCCTGCCTTCAATGCGCAGCAAGTTGTTGCTGCACTCGGCCATCTAGCGGTATCTCATCTTATTGTTGGTACCGAAACAAATCTACCAAGAAAATCACCACGCTCGAATATTCCATTACTACAGCAAATAATACCTGATCTCCAAGCTCACAGGGTCGAATCACAAGCTGTTCCATCGTTGGACCGGGTGATTATCGTGGATAACTCAAATGGCCGAATCGACACAAACTCATGGAAGCCCACCATAAACTATAATATCGTCCTTGAAGATGGCGGACCTGGTGGCTCTATACCCAAGCAATCGCTTGATGCGAATGACGTGGTCAACATTCAGTTCACTTCAGGAACAACATCTGCACCAAAAGCTGCTTCTCTCAGTCACCGCTCAATTCTGAACAACGGTAAAAGCATTGGTGATAGAATGCTCCTAACCGAAAGGGACATTGTCTGCTGTCCCCCGCCACTATTCCACTGTTTTGGCTGTATCCTTGGCTACATGGCAACAGCCACCCATGGAGCTGCCATAGTCTTCCCCACTGAAGCCTTCGACCCGTATGCTACTCTC
>JAABUR0100010434.1_pt1 | contig 10186 bp, 7 predicted proteins | sample 5560091 | NCBI WGS metagenome assembly JAABUR01 (sample SAMN10711879, study PRJNA513375) | rock metagenome | isolation source: Antarctica rocks | place: Antarctica: Victoria Land, University Valley sud
GGAGCTCCCCGTCATCTTGCTGGAGGACTTTGCAGCGCTCGTCGGTCTGGTCTTCGCGCTCGCCGGCGTCGGCCTCACCCTGGTGACCGAGAACGGCTACTGGGACGTGGCGGGCACCGCCGCCATCGGTCTTCTGCTCGTCGCGGTCGCGGTCACCCTCGCGGTCGAGACCAAGAGCCTGCTCCTAGGAGAGTCGGCCAGCCCTGAGCATCGCGACAAGATCGAGGAAGGCATCCTCGCCGGCGAGGAGGTGCTGGAAATCCTCAGCATGCGCACCTTGCACACCGGTCCGGAGGAGATCCTGGTCGCCTGCAAGATCTCCGTGGCGCCGACGCAGAGCGCGCAGGCGATCGCGGACGCGATCAACGGCGCGGAGGAACGCATCCGAGCCGCCGTGCCCGAAGCGACCTACATCTTCATCGAGCCCGACATCTGGCGCGAGTCCGAGGTCACCGCACGCTGAACCGCCTCGCGACTGGACGTGTCGCCTACGGGCGGGTGCACAGGGAAGAGAGGGCGCCGCTTATGCTGGAGGCGCCCCATGTCGGGGTGCCCACCACCGTCGTAGAAGGAATGCCGCATGGACTTCAAGGTTGCCGATCTGTCGCTGGCCGAGTTCGGCCGCGCCGAAATCGCGCTGGCCGAGCACGAGATGCCCGGCCTCATGGCCATGCGCGAGCGCTTCGGCGCCGCCCAGCCACTCGCCGGGGCACGGATCGCAGGGTCCCTGCACATGACCGTGCAGACCGCAGTCCTGATTGAGACCCTGACCACTCTCGGCGCCGACGTTCGCTGGGCCAGCTGCAACATCTTCTCGACCCAGGACCACGCCGCCGCCGCCGTGGTCGTCGGGAAGGACGGCACACTTGACGCCCCGAGGGGCGTCCCGGTGTTCGCTTGGAAGGGCGAGTCGCTGCCGGAGTACTGGGCGTGCACGGAGCAGGTTCTCACCTGGCCCGGGGCCCACGGCCCCACTGGCCCCAACATGATCCTGGACGACGGCGGCGACGCGACGATGCTCGTCCACCTCGGCGTCGAGTACGAGAAGGAAGGCTCGGTCCCGGCGCCCGAGTCGACCAACAACCTCGAGCTCCGCGAGGTACTCAAGGTGATCACGCGCACGCTCGAGCAGGACCCGAACAAGTGGACCTCGATCGCCAACGGCATCATGGGCGTCACCGAGGAGACCACGACCGGCGTCCATCGCCTCTACGAGCGCCAGCGCGACGGTGCGTTGCTGTTCCCGGCGATCAACGTGAACGACTCCGTCACGAAGTCCAAGTTCGACAACAAGTACGGTTGCCGCCACTCGCTCATCGACGCGATCTTCCGCGCAACCGACGTCCTCATCGGCGGCAAGGTCGCGGTGGTATGCGGATACGGCGATGTCGGCAAAGGCTGCGCGGAGTCGCTGCGTGGCCAGGGGGCGCGGGTGATCGTCACCGAGATCGACCCGATCTGCGCCCTGCAAGCGGCGATGGACGGCTACCAGGTCGCCACCCTCGACGAGGTCGTCGAGCAGGCCGACATCGTGATCACCGCCACCGGCTGCTATCACGTCGTGACCGTCGAGCAGATGGCACGCCTCAAGCACCAGGCAATTCTCGGCAACATCGGTCACTTCGACAACGAGCTGGACATGAGCGGTCTGGAGTCCTTCCCGGGCATCTCGCGCCAGACCATCAAGCCGCAGGTTGACGTGTGGACCTTCCCAGCCACCGATGAGCGGTCCGCCGGCACCTCGATCATCGTGCTCAGCGAGGGCAGGTTGATGAACCTCGGCAATGCCACCGGCCACCCCTCGTTCGTGATGTCGAACTCGTTCACCAACCAGGTGCTCGCTCAGATCGAGATCTACACCAAGCCCGACGAGTACCCGACCGGCGTCTACGTGCTGCCCAAGCACCTCGACGAGGATGTCGCGCGCCTCCACCTGGCGGCACTCGGCGTCTCACTGACCGAGCTCCGCGAGGAGCAGGCGAAGTACCTCGGCGTCCGTGTGGCAGGCCCCTACAAGTCCGACGCCTACCGTTACTGACCGCGGCGGCTCGGCTGCGGGCGGCCCGCTACTGCGGGGGCCACTACGGGACGCTCAGATCCCGTCCTTTGCGCACCTTTCGACGTACCCTTCTCCTACGGCGGCCCGCGGGGAGCGCCGCTTGAGAAGGGACGAGGCGAAGCGGTGGAAGCTGTTCGCAGGCACCGAGGGAAGATCCTCGTGGTGGACGACGACTCGTCGCTGGCGGAGATGCTGACGATCGTCTTGCGCAACGAGGGCTTCGAGCCTCGTGTCTGCACGGCAGGCGACCGAGCGATGACGGCGGTCCGCGACTTCAAACCCGACCTGGTGCTGCTCGACCTGATGCTTCCGGGCAAGGACGGCGTCGACGTCTGTCGCGAGATCCGTAGCGAGTCCGGCGTCCCGATCATCATGCTCACGGCGAAAACCGACACCGTCGACATCGTGGTAGGGCTGGAGTCCGGCGCCGACGACTACGTCGTGAAACCGTTCAAGCCCAAGGAGCTAGTGGCCCGGCTGCGTGCCCGGCTGCGCACGTTCGAGGAGTCCGCTCCCGAGGCCATCACGATCGGGGACCTGGTGATCGATGTCTCCGGGCACACCGTGAAACGCGACACCGAGAACCTGTCCCTGACCCCCTTGGAGTTCGACCTGCTCGTCTGCCTGGCGAAGAAGCCGTGGCAGGTTTTCACCCGTGAGGTGTTGCTGGAACAGGTGTGGGGATATCGGCACGCCGCCGACACCCGTCTCGTCAACGTGCATGTGCAACGGCTGCGCTCCAAGGTAGAGATCGACCCCGAGAACCCACAGATCGTGTTGACCGTCCGAGGAGTCGGATACAAGGCCGGCGAGGCCGACGACGGTTCATGAGTGAAACACCCATGCAGGGGTCCCGGACCCGGCGATTGGCCGGCGTAGGCAGAGCGGCTACCGCACCCGCACGAGAGCTGGCCGGCCTGTGGCGCCGGTCCATCCAGGCACGGGTGGTGATCGGCACGTTGACGTTGTCCGCCGTGTTGGCCATCCTCGCCGGCTGGATCCTGCTGAGGCAGGTGACCGATGGTGTCCTGACGAGCAAGCAGCAGGCGGCCATCACGCAGGCATCCGCCGGCGTCGACACCGCACAAGCGGAGCTCGACGCGCCCGAGACGGGCAACGTCTTCGAGCCGGGACCAGTGCTGAACCAGCTGATCGAGCAGTTGTCGCTGCGCGCTGAAGCGCAGGACAACTATTACATCGTGATCATCGGGCCGATCGACACGTTCGGGGAAGTCAACGAGGACACCGGCATCCGCGCGTCCTCGGTCAACATCGACCCGGCGCGCAGCGTGCCGGCCGACCTTGTTGCCAAGGTGCAGTCGGAGCCCGGCGTCTGGAACCGCTACGCACCCATCTATCTCTCCCCACCTGACGATGTGGAGCCCGGTCTCATTGTCGGCTCGCGGATCCAGCTGCCCAGTAGCGTGAGCGCACCAGGCCAGACCTACGCCTTGTTCTACGTCTTCTCGCTGCGCGAGCAGGAGCAGACGCTCTTCGTGGTCCGGGGTGCACTCATCACGACAGGGTCGCTCCTGCTGGTCCTGTTGGGCACGATCGCCTGGCTCGTCACACGGCAGGTCGTCACCCCTGTGAGGCTGGCCCGTCGCATCGCCGAGCGTCTCGCCGCCGGAGGCCTCGAGGAACGGATGCACGTCCGCGGTGAGGACGACATCGCACGGCTGGGACAGTCCTTCAACCAGATGGCGGCCAGCCTGCAACGGCAGATCCGCCAGCTCGAGGAGCTCAGCCGCGTCCAACGCCGCTTCGTTGCCGACGTGAGTCACGAACTCCGGACGCCGCTCACCACCGTGCGACTGGCCTCGGACGTCCTGCACGACGCCCGCCACACCTTCGACCCGGTCACCTCCCGCTCGGCCGAGCTGCTGCAGGCGGAGCTGGACCGGTTCGAGGGACTTCTCACCGAGCTGCTGGAGATCAGCCGGTTCGATGCAGGTGCGGTGACGCTCGAGCTTGCGGACGTCGACCTGCGCGAGGTCGCTCGTCGCGTCGTCGACGGCGCGGCGGCGCTGGCCAGGCAGCGCGGATCGCGGGTCACGGTCACGGCACCGCACGAGCCTTGCGTCGCGCAGGCCGACGTACGCCGGATCGAACGGATCATGCGAAATTTGGTCGTCAATGCCATCGAGTACGGCGAGGGCCGCGACGTCGAGGTGTCGGTGGCCGGCAGCGCCGAGGCGGTCGCCGCGACCGTGCGCGACCATGGGGTGGGTCTGAAGCCCGGCGAGGAGGTCATGGTGTTCAACCGGTTCTGGCGGGCCGACCCGGCGCGGGCGAGGACACGCGGAGGCACCGGCCTTGGACTGTCGATCGCTGTCGAGGACACCATGCTGCACACAGGAAAGCTCGACGCGTGGGGAGAGCCTGGTGTTGGCTCGGTCTTCCGGCTGACGCTGCCCCGTCGCGCGGGCGAGCCGGTCATCGTCTCACCGCTGTCTTTGGTGCCGGAGGAGCGCAGTCCCGTCGCGGTGGGTGCCCCCTACGCCCGGTATGGCCCTGACCGCAGGAGGTCGTCGTGATCCGCCTTCCCTGCCGTCGGCTCGCCGTTGTCGTGCTTGCCGCGGTCACCATGGCGGGCTGCGTGTCCATCCCCACCGACTCCTCGATCAGCCGGGGTCGAGACGTCGGTGTCCGAGATGAGCCGCAGCTGAACAGCAACCTGCCCCCGGGTCCGGCGTCTGGCGCCAGCCGCGAGGACATCGTCGCCGGCTTCTTCGACGCGATGCTCGCCTACCCTCGGCAGGACGCGCTGGCGCGCGAGTTCCTCACACAGCGGGCCGCCGAAGAGTGGACGCCCGACCAGTCACTGGTGGTGTACGACGACCAGGAAGTCACGGACGGCCCCGACAGGGTGACGGTGCAAGCCCTTCGGCTCGGCACGCTCGACAGCCGAGGCGCGTGGACGTCGTCCACACCCGCAACATCGAAGGTGAACGTGTCGCTGCGTACCGAGCTTGTCGACGGTCAGTGGCGGATTGAGAACCCACCGGTGGGCACCTACATCGACGCGGACTACTTCGACCGCTATCTCGAACCGTTCTCGCTCTACTTCTTCGACCCGACCGAAACCATCCTCACCCCGGACCCCATCTACCTGCCGCTCGGTGAGTCCACCCTTGCCCTGCTGGTCGAAGACCTGCTGCGTGGGCCAAGCCTGCGCCTCGCTGGCATCGTGTCGACTGCCGCGCCACGTGGCCTCACGGTCGCCGGGGCGGTGACGCTGTCGACAACCGGGCGGGCCCAGATCCCCCTCAGCAGCCAGGCCCGGGAGATGTCTGGCAACCAGCGACGGCTGCTCGCGGCCCAGCTCACCTGGACGCTGAAGCCCCTCACCGAGGTGGAGTCCATCGTTCTCACGGTCGATGGTAAGCGGATCGAAGTGCCAGGGTCGGGTGCCGCGTTCGGGATCGACGCGTTCAGCGGCTACGACCCCGCCGGTTTCGGGGCCAGCCTCCGACAACTGTTCGGGCTGTCGTCCCGGGGTCTGGTCACCGTGTCGGTGGACGGTACGTCGCCGGTGACCGGATCCATCGGGCGCGGCCACAATGACGCCCGATCCGGCGCCGTCGAGCCGAGCGGAGACCGGGCGGCGCTGGTCGACGCAGTCGGACATCGTCTCGTCGTGGGGGAGGTGTCGACCGTTGGCACCGGCACCTCGGTATGGTTCCGCAACGGGACCGACCTGCTGAGACCTTCCTGGGATATCCACCACGTGCTGTGGGTGGTCGATGCGACCGCACAGGGTGCCGCCGTCTACACGCTGACCGCGGGACGATCGAGGCGCGTAGAGGTGGCTGGCATCTCCGGGGAGACGGTGCTCGGCTTCGCCGTGTCGCGCGACGGAGCTCGACTAGCCGCCATCGTCCGCGAACGAGACAAGACCAAGCTGCTCATCTCGATCATCGACAGGAGCTCCGAGCGACCCGCCGATGTCGACCTCTCAGCAGCCGAGGAGGTCGAGGGACCGGACGTCACGTTCAGCGGAACCGACAACGTCACCTGGCTCAGCCCGACGTCGGTCGCCGTGCTGGCCAATGATGACGGTGGCGACCTCCAACCTTTCGAGGTCCGCATCGACGGCTCGAACCTCAGCACGTTCGACGGGTTCCTGCCGATCCGCCCGGTCACGATCGCGGCCGCACCTAACCCCGACGTGCCCCTCGTCGTCGGCAGCAGCAACGCGAGGCTCTACCTCCGCTCACCTGAGGCCGGCTGGGCGGCGTACAGCCAGCAGGCCAAGGTCCGCCAGCCCTTCTATCCTGGCTAGCCGGTCTTCGCTGCCTGGCTCGTGGGCCGACCAGGCAGGGTCGTCCCCAGCCGCGATGCTGTGACGCTGCGTCCACAGCCGAGCCGATTCATAGCCCAGCCTCGAGGAAGCCGGCCAGAGTGAGGCAATGAGGGGGCAGAGCTATCTCGAGGCGGGCGTCGACCTGCTTCTCGGAGGTGCGTGCGTGGGCTGTCGGCGACCCGGGCTGGCTCTGTGCACGGGGTGTTCGGCGGGTCTGGCCCGTGCCCCGTTCGCGACCCGGCCATCACCGCCGCCGCCGGGGCTGCCAACGACGTATGCCGTCAACGACTATGACGGGGTGGTGAGAGCCGCCATCCTCGCGCACAAGGACGACGGGCGGCTCGCCTTGGCTCGCCCACTCGGCAGTGCCCTCGCCTGGGCGGTGTTCGGACTGCTCGCGGCGGCGCCGGGGCCGGTGGCTGCCCTCGCGGTGGTGCCCGCGCCCTCGTCGCGGTCGGCGGTGCGGGCGCGCGGGCATGACCCGCTGCTGCGGATCGCTCGGGTCGCCGTACGCCGGCTGCAGGCCGCGGCGGTCCCCGCGATCTGCGCGCCGGTCCTGACGGCCACCCGTGCCGTGGCCGACCAGTCCGGTCTCGACTTCGAGGAGCGCGCACGCAACCTGGCAGGCGCCTTCCGGGTGAGCCGGCGAGTGCCCGCCCACGCCGCGGTGGTCGTCGACGACGTGGTGACCACCGGGGCGACTGCGGCGGAGTCGACACGTGCACTGCGAGCCGTTGGTGTCGAGGTGGTCGGAGTGGCGGTCGTCGCTGCGACTGTGCGCCGACAGCAGCTGCGTCGGGTCTGAACCACAACCACGGCCACCGACGGGCGGTTCCGGAGGGTGGCTGTCGCGTCACCCACCGACTAGGGTCGAGGACATGGCACCCGCCCGGGTCCGTGGTTGCGCCGAGTGGGCCTCGACACGTCGAGGCCCTGCTCGGCAAGCCGATGCCAGCCGCTGGCGAAACGGCCCACGTAAGGTCGTCGTCGTCGTCCTCCGACGGCGAGGACTGATCACGGAGCGGCTTAGCCGTAAGTCCTGCCCCGCCGTACGGTCAGACGCCGTATGTCTTTGGGAGAAGGTGGTGAGTGGCAGAAGCTGCGAAGCCTCAGCAGGCGAGTGTGGGGACGAAGACCAGGTCGGACGGGCGGGTGCCAGCCCTCACGAGTCCGGCTCGTTTGCCCCGGGGAACCTGTCAGCCAGCATCAGCAAACTGATCGAGGAGGCACGTGTGGAAGTCGTGGTCAAGGGTCGTCATTGTGAGGTGTCGGACCGGTTTCGCGGTCACGTCGAGGACAAGCTCACCCGGTTGGAGAAGTATGACCAGCGCATCATCCGTGCCGACGTCGAGGTAACCGCCGAGCCGAACCCTCGTCTGTCCCACCAGTCCACCCGCGTCGAGATCACGATCCGCGGCAGAGGTCCCGTCGTCCGTGCCGAAGCGTCCGCGGAGGACAAGTTGAGCGCTCTTGACAAGGCGGTCGAGCGGCTCAGCGCCCAGTTCCGCAAGGCAGCGGACCGCCGACGCATCCATCACGGGTCACGCACCCCCACGTCGCTTGCACAGGCGATGGCCGAAGCGGACCCGGTGCCGGACTCCGTGCCGGACCCCATGGCCGACGAACACAAGGTCGGGCCCCTCACCGTCCAAGGTGATGGGCCGCTCGTCGTCCGGGAAAAGTCGCACCCGGCGTCGCCGATGACCCTCGACCAGGCGCTGTACGAGATGGAGCTCGTCGGCCATGACTTCTTCCTCTTCATCGACAAGGACGAGGATGTGCCTGCCGTGGTCTACCGCCGCAAGGGATATGACTACGGCGTCATCCGGCTGACTGGCTGACTGGGAGGGGCAGCAAGCGGGCGCGATCTCGGTGGGACCGTCGCGGGTTCCAGCTCCTCCACAGCACGATCGGGGTTGTTTCTGCCATGCTTCGCCCATGACCGAGAGCGTCATCTCTGTGCGGCAGCGAGAACCCATCCGGGTGGCGGTGGTCGATGACCAGGAGCTGTTTCGCCGCGGTTTGGTGATGTTGCTGTCGGTCGAAGACGACATCGAGGTTGTCGGTGAGGCCTCCGATGGCTACGAGGCCGCCGAGATTGCGGCCAGTCTGGTGCCCGACGTCGTGCTGCTTGACGTTCGGATGCCCAAGCGCACCGGGATCGAGGCCTGTGCGGCGATCAAGGAAGTCGCTCCGTCGGCCAACATCATCATGCTGACGGTGTCCGACGAGGAGGCCGACCTCTACGAGGCGATCAAGAGCGGTGCGTCGGGTTACCTGCTCAAGGACGCCTCGATCGACCAGGTGGCGCAGGCCGTCCGACTCGTTGCGGACGGGCAGTCCCTGATCAGCCCGTCGATGGCTGCGAAGCTGTTGGAGGAGTTCAAGCTCATTGCGTCGGCGGGCTCGAAGCCCGACTCGATCGCGCCTCGCCTCACCCAGCGGGAGCTGGATGTGCTCAAGCTGGTGGCGCGCGGACTCAACAACAAGGACATCGCGACCGATCTGTTCATCAGTGAGAACACCGTCAAGAACCACGTCCGCAACATCTTGGAGAAGCTGCAGCTTCACTCCCGCATGGAGGCGGTCATGTATGCCGTCCGCGCGAAGCTCCTCGACCTGACGTGACCATTCGCCGGTGTCCTGCGAACAGGACACCCGGACCGTCGCTGTCGGTGGCACCGGATACCGTCCCCTCCCATGAGGTCGAGTCTCGTGGTGTCGTTTTCTGAAGTCGAGCCGTGAAGGGATCGAGGCTGAGCAGCGCGCAAGCCCGCCGGTTGGCGCTGGCCGCTCAAGGCTTCCTGGACAAGCGTCCTGGCCGAGTTGACATGCGCTCGTTCGACCGGGTGCTCGATCGCCTGGCTCTGTTGCAGATCGACTCTGTCAACGTGGTGGCGCGAGCGCACTACCTGCCCCTTTTCAGCCGCCTCGGGCCTTACGACGTCGCGCTGCTGCACCGCGCCGCCGGCATGGCACCGCGGCGTGTCTTCGAGTACTGGGCCCACGAGGCGTCCTACGTCCGTAGCGACCTCCAACCCGCGCTGAGGTGGCGGATGGACGCCCGGGCGGGGGCGTGGGGCGGCATGCGGCGGATCTTCGAGGAACAACCCGACTTCGTGCGGTGGGTACGAAGCGAAGTCGAGCACCGCGGCCCGCTCACGGCCCGTGAGATCGAGCACGACGTCCCGCGCACCAAAGAGCACTGGGGTTGGAACTGGAGCCAGGTCAAGCTCGCCCTGGAGTGGTTGTTCTACACCGGTGAGGTGACCGCGGCCCGCCGCAACACCGCGTTCGAGCGGGTCTACGACCTGACTGAGCGCGTGCTCCCGCGGGCGGTCGTCGACACACCGACGCCGGACGTGGCCGAGGCGCACCGGCAGCTGATCCGGGCGGCTGCGATCGCGCACGGCGTCGGCACCGAGCCGTGCCTGCGTGACTACTTCCGTCTGGGTCACCAACGGTCGCGGCAGGCGGTCAGCGAGCTCGTCGAAGCGGGCGAGTTGACCCCGGTCACGGTCGACGGATGGACGCGGCCGGCGTACCTCTGGCACCAGGCCCGGCTGCCTCGCCGGGTCCGCACCCAGGCACTGCTCAGCCCGTTCGACTCGCTGATCTTCGAGCGCCGACGCACCGAAGAGCTGTTCGGCTACCGCTACCGCATCGAGATCTACGTGCCGGCCCCGAAGCGGGTCTACGGCTACTACGTCTACTCGTTCTTGATGGACGAGGCGATCGTCGCCCGCGTCGACCTGAAGGCCGACCGCGCCACCGGCGTGCTGCGAGTCCAAGGTTCCTACGCTGAGCCCGGCGCCCCTGAC